>Ga0207868_1002368_pt1 | contig 10929 bp, 6 predicted proteins | sample Passage237B_FD_187370 | JGI IMG/M metagenome (GOLD analysis project Ga0207868, IMG submission 187370) | Cellulose adapted compost microbial communities from Newby Island Compost Facility, Milpitas, CA, USA - Passage2 37B (SPAdes) (version 3) ... | reverse complement strand
CAATTCCTGCCAACAAGGTTGCCTTGGCGAGACAAAGACACTAAACGCTCTGCCGAATTTGATGCGAAAGCCCATACAGCGGAGCATATCCCGATCATGTCCTTGACACATCTTCAGCGCCTCGAAGCTGAATCAATCCACATTTTCCGCGAGGTGGCGGCGACATTCTCGAACCCGGTCATGCTTTATTCGATCGGCAAGGACTCGTCGGTGATGCTGCACCTGACGATGAAGGCTTTCTACCCCTCGAAGCCGCCTTTCCCGCTGCTCCACGTCGATACGACCTGGAAGTTCCGGGAGATGATCGCGTTCCGCGACCGCATGGCCGCGGAATACGGCATCCGGCTGATCGTCCACACCAACGAGGACGGTGTTCGCGACGGCATCAACCCGTTCGATCACGGGTCGAATACGTATACTCACATCATGAAGACGGTGGCGCTGCGGCAGGCGCTGGACAAGCACCGTTTCAATGCGGCTTTCGGGGGCGCGCGGCGCGACGAGGAAAAGTCCCGCGCCAAGGAACGCATCTTCTCCTTCCGGGACGCCAACCATGGCTGGGATCCCAAGAACCAGCGCCCGGAAATGTGGAGGATCTACAACACGCGCGTGTCGCCGGGTGAATCGATCCGCGTCTTCCCGCTTTCCAACTGGACCGAACTCGACGTCTGGCAGTACATCCGCCAGGAGAACATCCCGATCGTTCCGCTCTATTTCGCCAAGCGTCGCCCCGTGGTCGAGCGGGACGGCATGCTGATCATGGTCGATGACGAGCGCATGAAGCTGCACCCGGGCGAGGTCGTGCAGAACCGGATGGTTCGCTTCCGCACGCTCGGCTGCTATCCGCTCACGGGTGCCATCAATTCGGATGCAGATACGCTCGACCGCATCGTCGAGGAAATGCTGATTGCGCGCACCTCGGAGCGCCAGGGCCGGCTGATCGATCGCGACGAAGCCGCCTCGATGGAAAAGAAGAAGCGCGAGGGCTATTTTTGATGAGTGCTGGCAGTAACCTCGCATCCACGATCCGCTTCGAGGAGCGTCCCGACATCGGCGCGGTTCTTGATGAGCACAACCGCCGCTCCTTTCTGCGCTTCCTGACCTGCGGCTCCGTCGACGACGGCAAGTCCACCCTGATCGGCAGGCTGCTCTACGACACCAGGCTGATCTTCGAGGACCAGCTCGCTGCGCTCGAGCGCGATTCGAGGAGGCATGGCACGAGCGGCGACGAGATCGACTTCGCACTGCTCGTGGATGGGCTCGAGGCTGAGCGCCAGCAGGGCATCACCATCGACGTCGCGTATCGCTTCTTCTCGACGCCAAAGCGCAAGTTCATCGTCGCCGATACGCCCGGCCATGAACAATACACGAGAAACATGGCGACGGGCGCATCCACGGCCGATCTCGCCATCGTGCTCGTCGATGCCCGCAACGGCATCATGCGCCAGACGCGCCGGCATACCTTCATTGCCTCGCTGCTCGGCATCCGGCACATCGTGCTGGCGGTCAACAAGATCGATCTGGTCGACTATTCGGAGCAGGCATTCCTCGCCATCGAGCGCGAGTTCCGCGTTTTCGCCGGCGGATTCGATTTCGCTTCGCTGCGCTCGATTCCGATCTCGGCGCGCCACGGCGACAATGTCACGACCGGTTCGCACCGCATGCCCTGGTATCGCGGGCCGTCGTTGCTCGAGCATCTGGAGCAGGTCGAGGCCGAACAGGATGCGTTGGCGCGTCCCTTCCGCTTTCCCGTTCAGTATGTGAACAGACCGAGCCCTGATTTCCGCGGCTTCGCGGGGACTGTTGCGTCAGGCTCGATTTCCGTCGGCGACGAGGTGGTGGCTGCCAAGTCGGGCGTGATCTCCAGGGTGCGGCGCATCCTGACGCCGCGCGGCGACAGTGAAACCGCGCGTGAAGGCCAGGCGGTGACGCTGGTGCTCGCCGACGAAGTGGAAGTGTCGCGCGGCAACATGCTGGTCGCGCCGACACAACGGCCCCGGGTGTCGGATCAGTTCGCTGCGAATGTCGTCTGGTTCGATGACACGCCGCTCGTCCCGGGCCGCAGCTACGTCCTCCGTACGGAGACCGACGAGACGAGCGCGACGGTCACCAGGCTCGAGCATCGAATCGACATCAACAGTTTCGCTCGCGAAGACGCCGGCCAGCTTGCGACGAACGAGATCGGCGCGGTCGACATTTCGACCCAATGGCCGATCGCGTTTGACCCTTTCGTGGAAAACCGTGCTACCGGTTCGTTCGTCCTGATTGACCGCATATCGAACCGCACCGTAGGGGCCGGGATGATCAGCCGCGCGCTGCGGCGCGCCGACAACATCCACTGGCAGGCGCTGGAGGTGGACCGTGCGGCACGCGCCGCGCAGAAGGGCCAGCAGCCCGTCGTGTACTGGTTCACCGGCCTGTCCGGCTCGGGCAAGTCGACCATCGCGAACCTGCTGGAAAAGCGGCTGCATGCGGCGGGCCGCCACACCTATCTGCTCGATGGCGACAATGTCCGCCACGGTCTCAACCGCGATCTCGGTTTCAGCGAGGAGGACCGCGCCGAAAACATCAGGCGCGTGGGCGAGGTGGCGAAGCTGATGACCGATGCCGGGCTGATCGTGCTGGTGTCCTTCATCTCGCCCTACCGCGCCGAGCGCGACGCGGTCCGTCGCCTGTTCGGCGAGAGCGAGTTTGTCGAGGTTTTCGTCGACACGCCCGTTGAGGAGTGCGCACGGCGCGACCCCAAGGGCCTGTACGCCAAGGCCTATGCCGGCGAGTTGTCGAACTTCACGGGCGTCGATGCGCCCTACGAAGCCCCGCTGAACCCGGAATTCCACGTCCGCACGGTCGGGCGCTCTCCCGAGGAGATCGTCGACGAGTTGATGGACCGGGTCGGCCGGCGCGAAGCCGGCAGCCGTACGCGGGAAGGCGTCAACTGAGCGCACCCCATGCCCAGGGACTTGCCTCGCCGACGGACCCGGCTATCGTCCGCCCGCACGCTGCCGGTCGGGTGACCTCACGCATGGATGATGCGCAACTGCTGGAATCGTTTGAAGTATTGGCGCTGGCCGCGGGCTCGGTGGTCATGCAGGCTTTCCTGCAAGGCTGTGATGTCGAGCGGAAGGGCGATGATTCGCCGGTAACGATCGCAGATCGCGAATCGGAGCGCATCATCGTCGAGGGTCTGCGCCGGATTTGCCCAGGCATGCCGATCGTCGCCGAAGAAGCGGCTTCCGCCGGCGATTGCCCAACCGATCCAGGCCCCGAATTCCTGCTCGTCGATCCGCTCGATGGTACGCGCGAATTCGTCGAGGGCCGACCGGAATTCACGGTGAACATCGCACTTGTGCGCAACGGCGCGCCCGTAATCGGGGTCGTCTATGCACCGGCGGCCAGGCTTCTCTTCAGCGGCCGGCCTGGCGCGGCGTCGAAAGCCGTCGTGGACGATGATTTCGCCATCGTCTCCCGCCAGCCTGCCAAGGTGCGCGCCCGGCCAATGACGCCGGTCGTGGTCGCCAGCCGTTCCCACCGCTCAACCGAAACCGACAATTACGTTGCCACTCTCGGGCAGGTCGAGTTCACCTCTATTGGCTCCTCGCTGAAATTCGGGCTGCTGGCCGGCGGGGAGGCCGACATCTATCCGCGCTTCGGCCGCACCATGCAGTGGGACACGGCGGCCGGTGACGCCGTGCTCCGTGCCGCCGGAGGCACGACGACGACGATCGAGGGCGAACTGCTGAGCTACGGTCCGAGGCGGGGGGAATCGGAGCTGCCCTACGAAAATCCATCGTTCATTGCCTGTGGCGGCTGACGCCGGCCCCATCAGGCAAGTTCGCGCCGCCAGGGCGGATTGGCGCCGGCCTGCGAAACGGTCACGGCGGCCGCTCGCGCCGCGAATGTCATCGCCGCCTCGATCTGGCCGGCGCTCAAGCCTGCCACGGCCTGTTTGGTGAGCAGACCTGCCTCGTGCAGCGAGGCGAGGATGCCGGCATTGAACGTGTCGCCCGCGCCCACCGTGTCGACCACATTCGCCGGTAGCGCCGGCACCTGTATCTTGCCGCCCGCCCAGTAGCCTGTCGCGCCCCTGTCGCCTTCCGTCACGATGACCAGCCTGGGTCCTTGGCGCAGCCAGGCGTTCGCGATTTCCTCATCCGTGCCGCTTTCGCCGAACCAGGCGAGATCATCCTCCGACAGCTTGACGATGTCGGCCATGGCGAGCATCCGGTACATCCGGGCCAGATGCCTTTCCCGGTCCGGGACGAAAGCGGCACGGATGTTGGGGTCGAACATAACGACGCGGCGCCCGTGCTCGCGCCGCATCAGCGCCTCATAAGTGGAGCCGCACGGCTCGGGGATCAGGCTTATGCAGGAGAAGTGCAGCGCGCGGACCTCCGCATCAAGGACCGGCAGGTCAGCCTCCGTGAGCATCCGCCCGGCGGAGTTCTCGTCGTAGAAGGCATAGCTGGCGCGCCCGTCCACCAGCTGGACGAAGGCGAGCGTCGTCGGCCGGTCGGAAAAGCGCACATGGCGCAGGTCGACCTTGCTCGTTTCGAGGTCGCGCCTGAGCTGGCCACCGAAGAAGTCGGTTGAAAGTCCGGTGAACAAGGAAACCGGCACTCCGAGCCGGCCCAGAGCGATTGCCGTGTTGAAGACCGCTCCCCCGCTATGTGGCGCGAAGACCAGCCCCCCGTCGGGGAGCCTTCGCGGCAGCATGTCGATCAGGGCTTCGCCACAGCACAGGATCATCTGAGATTTCCGCCCGCCGCTTGCTGCGGCCAACACTTGGCCTATTTCATCGCCGATAGCAGTTCAACAAATCCGTTGGACGGATCGGTGGAAGAACGCCGCGCCGGCCATTTCCGCGTTGCACTGTGGCGGTGCGCGAAGCTATGGCAAGACACGAAGGCTCGAATTGCAGCCACATAAATCGTTTAATTGCCGCATCGACCGACAATCATATCAGGCCGACGGGAGGCGGCCATTGAAGACGGGGTATCAAGCGTGTCGATCCAGACTAAGGACAACGCAGCCCGGCTGAGGGACGAGGGCATGGGTGCGAACGTCGATCCGGCGGTCGTCGCACTTGCCAACGAAATCGTCCGCAGCCTGACCTATCGCCTTGGCAAGAATGCCTCCGTGGCGACGCGCTACGATTGGCTGTCGGCGACGATCAGGGTCGTCCGCGATCGCCTGGTCGACAAGTGGATCGCCTCGACGAAGAAGGCGTATGACCGGCAGGACAAGCGGGTCTACTACCTGTCGCTGGAGTTCCTGATCGGTCGCCTGCTGCGCGATGCGGTGACCAATCTCGGCATGATGGATGACGTGCGTGCCGCGCTCGACACGCTCGGAGTCGATCTCGACCTGATCACCGAGCTGGAGCCTGACGCAGCGCTCGGCAATGGGGGGCTGGGCCGCCTGGCCGCGTGCTTCATGGAAAGCATGGCCACCGTGGACGTCCCGGCCCATGGCTATGGCATTCGCTACGTCCATGGCCTCTTTCGCCAGGAGATGTCGGACGGCTGGCAGGTCGAACTCCCCGAAACCTGGCTCGACCACGGGAACCCCTGGGAGTTCGAGCGCCGCGAGCGGTCGATCGAGGTCGGTTTCGGCGGCATGGTCGAGATGCTGCCGAGTGGCGACAGTGAGGAGCCGCGCTACGTCTGGCGGCCGCAGGAGCGCGTGCTCGCCGTCGCATACGACACCCCGATCGCCGGCTGGCGCGGCAAGCGCGTCAACACGTTGCGACTATGGTCCGCCATGCCCGTGGACCCGATCCTGCTCGACGCCTTCAACGCCGGCGACCATATCGGCGCCCTGCGCGAGAGCAACAAGGCGGTGGCGCTGGCGCAGGTACTCTACCCGGCCGACGCCACGCCGGCCGGCCAGGAGTTGCGGCTGAAGCAGGAATACTTCTTCTCCGCCGCATCGCTGCAGGACATCGTCCACCGGCACGTGCACCAGTACGGCGAACTCGACTCGCTTCCCGACAAGGCCTCGATCCAGCTCAACGATACCCATCCCGCGGTTTCAGTAGCCGAACTGATGCGCATCCTGATCGACATCCACGGCTACGGCTTCGATCAGGCCTGGGACATGACCAGGCGCATATTCTGCTACACCAACCACACGCTGCTGCCTGAGGCGCTCGAAAGCTGGCCGGTGCCGCTGTTCGAACGGCTGCTGCCGCGCCACATGCAGCTCATCTACGCAATCAACGCCAGGCTGCTGCGCGAGGCGCGGCGGGACCGCGGCTTCGACGACGACAGAATCCGGGCAATCTCCCTGATCGACGAAAGCGGCGAGCGGCGCGTGCGCATGGGCAATCTCGCTTTTGCCGGGTCGCATTCGGTCAACGGCGTTTCCGCCCTCCACACGGAGCTGATGAAGGAAACCGTATTCAGAGAGCTGCACGAACTCTACCCGGACCGCATCAACAACAAGACGAACGGCATTACGCCTCGCCGCTGGCTCATGCAGTGCAATCCCGGCCTCACCTCCCTGCTGCAGGAGACGATCGGCGACCGGTTCCTCGACAACATCGAGTGCTTGTCCGACCTGGAAAATTTGGCCGGGGATGCCGCTTTCGGAGAGAAGTTTCGGGCGGTCAAGCTCGAGAACAAGCAGCGGCTGGCGGCGGTCGTGCGGGAAAGGCTTGGGCTGCATGTCGATCCGACCGCCTTGTTCGACATCCAGATCAAGCGCATCCACGAATACAAGCGGCAGTTTCTCAACATCGTCGAGGCCATTGCTCTCTACGACCAGATGCGGTCGCAGCCGCATCGCGACTGGGTGCCGCGCGTCAAGTTCTTCGGTGGCAAGGCCGCACCCAGCTACCAGAACGCGAAGCTGATCATCAAACTGGCGAACGACGTTGCGCGGGTGATCAACAACGACCCGGCGGTTCGTGGCCTTCTCAAGGTCGTCTTCATGCCGAACTACAACGTCAGCCTGGCCGAGATCATGGTGCCGGCGGCTGACCTGTCGGAGCAGATTTCGACCGCCGGCATGGAAGCGTCGGGCACCGGCAACATGAAATTCGGCCTCAACGGGGCGATTACGATCGGGACGCTGGACGGCGCCAACGTCGAAATGCGCAGCCAGGTCGGTGAGGACAACATCGTCATCTTCGGCCTGACCGCGGAAGAGGTGCTGCGGTGGCGCGGGGACGGGTACGTTCCTCGCGAAGTGATCGACGCCTCGCCCGAGCTCAGCCAGGCTCTGTCGGCCATCGCATCGGGCGTGTTTTCTCCCGACGACCGCGACCGCTACAAGGAATTGATTGCCGGCATCTACGAGCGGGACTGGTTCATGGTGGCCGCGGATTTCGATTCCTACGCCGCGGCCCAGCGCAGGGTGGACGATCTCTGGCGCGACCAGGATCGCTGGACCGCGATGGCGATACGGAACTCCGCGCACATGGGGTGGTTTTCCTCTGACCGCGCAATCAGGCAGTATGCGCGAGACATCTGGCACGTGCCCACCGCCTGACGAGGGTCTGGCATGGGCCTCGGATGATACCAGCGGAGGCCGGCCACCCTATGACGCATGGTCGCGATACCAACCGGAAATCGAGCGGGAGCGCATCGCCTGCTGACGTGAAGGCGATCGTCGCCGGTACGCATGGCGATCCGTTTTCCGTGTTGGGGCTGCACGAGTGGGCGGGCGGGCTCGTGGCACGCTGCTTTCTCCCCGGTGCCGAGGACGTCATGGCATTCACGCTCGACGGCGAGAAATTGGGTGCACTCGCGCTTCGTGACCCTGCCGGCTTCTTCGAAGGCCCGGTTTCGCTGAAGACGCGCCAGCTCCTTCGCTACGAGGCGCGCAATGCGGACGCCGAATGGCAGCTCGTCGACCCCTACTGCTTCGGGCCGGTGCTGGGGCCCATGGACGACTACTACATCGGCGAGGGCTCGCACCTGCGCCTGTTCGACAAGCTCGGCGCCCACCTGATCGAGCATGGCGGCGTGCCGGGCGTCCACTTCGCGGTCTGGGCGCCCAACGCCAGGCGGGTTTCAGTCGTCGGGGATTTCAACGCCTGGGACGGGCGCCGCCACCCGATGCGGCGCCGGGCCGATACCGGCATCTGGGAGATATTCATCCCGGAACTCGAAGCGGGGCACGCCTACAAATACGAGATCATCGGACATGACGGCGCGCTCCTGCCGCTCAAGGCCGATCCGTTCGCGTTCCGGTCTGAAATGCGCCCCGCCACAGCGTCGGTGATCGCTCGCCCGGCTTCGCGCGAATGGGGCGACAGCACGCACCGGGACTTCTGGCGCGCGACCGATCCGCGCCGCCAACCCATCTCCATCTACGAGGTCCATGCCGGCTCGTGGCAGCGCCACGAGGACGGCAGGTTCCTCTCCTGGGACGAACTGGCGGACCGCCTGATCCCTTATGTCGCGGACATGGGCTTCACCCATATCGAGTTCCTGCCGATCTCCGAGCATCCGTTCGACCCGTCCTGGGGCTATCAGACGACGGGACTCTACGCCCCGACGGCCCGTTTCGGCGAGCCGGAGGGTTTTGCCCGGTTTGTCGACGGCGCGCATCGCGCCGGCATTGGCGTCATCCTGGACTGGGTGCCTGCCCATTTCCCCACAGACGCGCACGGGCTTGCACGATTCGATGGCACGGCTCTCTACGAGCATGAGGATCCGCGCCAGGGCTTTCACCCGGACTGGAACACGGCGATCTACAATTTCGGCCGGCGCGAGGTGATGTCGTACCTCATCAACAACGCGCTGTTCTGGGCCGAACGGTACCACGTGGACGGGCTGCGCGTGGATGCCGTCGCCTCGATGCTCTACCTCGACTATTCGCGCAAGGCGGACGAATGGGTGCCAAACGTTCACGGCGGTCGCGAGAACCTCGAGGCGGTCGAGTTCCTGCGCCGGATGAACGCGACCGTCTACGGCCAGCACCCAGGCATCATGACCATAGCCGAGGAATCCACCGCCTGGCCGAAGGTCTCGCGCCCCGTCCATGACGGCGGACTCGGCTTCGGCTTCAAGTGGAACATGGGCTTCATGCACGATACGCTGCAGTATCTCGCGCGCGAACCTGTGTATCGCAGGCACCACCACGACGACATCACCTTCGGCCTGGTCTACGCCTTCAGCGAGAACTTCGTGCTGCCGCTCAGCCACGACGAGGTGGTCCACGGCAAGGGCTCGCTGCTCAACAAGATGGCGGGCGACGACTGGCAGAAGTTCGCCAACCTGCGCGCCTACTACGCCTTCATGTGGGGCTATCCCGGCAAGAAGCTGCTCTTCATGGGCCAGGAGTTCGCCCAGCGCAACGAATGGAGCGAGGGACGGGGGCTCGACTGGCACCTGCTGGACGCGCCCGCGCACGAGGGGGTGCGAAGGCTGATCCGCGACCTCAACCGCGTCTATCGCGAAAGGCCCGCGCTGCATGCGCGCGACTGCGAGTCGGAGGGCTTCCACTGGCTGATCGCAGACGACCGCGACAATTCCGTCTTCGCCTGGGCCCGCTTTTCGCCTGATGCCAATCCGATCGTCGTGATCACCAATTTCACGCCGGTTCCGCGCGAGAGCTACGTCGTGCCGATGCCGGCTGGAGGAAGGTGGCGCGAGATCGTCAACACGGACGCCGCCGGTTACGGCGGCAGCGGAGTGGGCAATGGCGGCCAGGTGCATGCCGCGGGCGACCATTTCGAGGCGGTCATCACTCTGCCGCCTCTCGCCACCCTCATTTTCGAACTGGCAAACTGACGAAAGCGGGGCCAATCTCGCACGGCGAGTTCTGGTGGTGAGGGGGATGGCGATGGAGACGAAGCGCAGTCAGCCGCTTGCCCGCGACGCGATGGCCTATGTGCTGGCCGGGGGGCGCGGCAGCCGCCTCAAGGAGTTGACCGACACACGCGCCAAGCCGGCAGTCTACTTCGGCGGCAAGACGAGGATCATCGATTTCGCGCTGTCCAACGCGCTGAACTCGGGTATCCGCCGCATCGGCGTTGCCACCCAGTACAAGGCCCATTCACTGATCCGCCATCTGCAGCGCGGCTGGAACTTTTTCCGGCCGGAGCGCAACGAGAGCTTCGACATCCTGCCGGCCAGCCAGCGCGTTTCCGAGACGCAATGGTATGAGGGAACGGCGGACGCCGTGTTCCAGAACATCGACATCATCGAGAGCTACGGTCCGGAATACATGGTCGTCCTGGCCGGTGACCACATCTACAAGATGGACTACGAGCTGATGCTGCGCCAGCACGTCGACAGCGGCGCGGACGTGACAGTCGGCTGCCTGGAGGTGCCGCGCATGGAGGCCACGGGCTTCGGTGTGATGCATGTCGACGAGACGAACAGGATCACCGCCTTCGTCGAGAAACCCGGGGACCCGCCGGCAATGCCGGGCAAGCCCGACACGGCGCTGGCCTCGATGGGCATCTACGTCTTCCACACCAGGTTCCTGATGGACCAGCTGCGCAGGGATGCTGCCCAGCCGGGGTCCAGCCGAGACTTCGGCAAGGACCTCATTCCCCATATCGTGAGGCATGGCAAAGCCGTCGCCCACAGCTTCTCGACATCATGCGTGCGCTCGAGCTTCGAGCGCGAGGCCTACTGGCGCGATGTGGGCACCATCGACGCCTATTGGGAGGCCAACATCGACCTGACGGACGTTGCGCCCGAACTCGACATCTACGATCGCGACTGGCCGATATGGACCTATGCGGAGATCAAGCCGCCGGCGAAGTTCGTGCACGACGAGGAAGGGCGTCGCGGTTCCGCGGTGTCCTCGCTGGTTGCGGGCGACTGCATCATCTCCGGGTCGGCCCTGCGCCGAAGCCTGCTGTTCACCGGCGTCCGGGCGAACTCCTTCTCCGCGCTCGACGAGGCGGTGGTGCTGCCTGACTGCATGATCGGCCGGCATGCGCGGCTGCGTAAGGTGGTCATAGACCGC
>Ga0207868_1002367_pt1 | contig 10941 bp, 13 predicted proteins | sample Passage237B_FD_187370 | JGI IMG/M metagenome (GOLD analysis project Ga0207868, IMG submission 187370) | Cellulose adapted compost microbial communities from Newby Island Compost Facility, Milpitas, CA, USA - Passage2 37B (SPAdes) (version 3) ... | reverse complement strand
TGCGTGCTTGTCGATGCGCCTTGCAGCGGCACGGGCGCTTGGCGGCGCAGCCCCGATGCCCGCTGGCGTCTGGCACCGGAAACACTCGGCGGATACCACGCCGCGCAGGATGAGGTGCTGGCGCGCGGCGCGCGGCTTGTCCGCCCGGGCGGCCGCCTGATCTATGTGACCTGCTCGCTGCTCCCCTCCGAGAATGAGCATCGCGTGGCGGCCTTTCTTGCGGCCCACACGGATTTTGCGCTGGCCGACTGGCAGGACCACTGGCCGGAAGGGGCCGCACGGCCCTCCGCGCTACCCGGTGGGGCGCTCCGGCTCAGCCCTGCATCAACCGGCACGGACGGGTTCTTCATCGCCATTCTGGTCAGAAAAGCGGGGACATGATGGGCCGGTTCAACAGGCTTGACGGGTCGCAGGAAGGATGGTCTATCGGAACCACCTCTCCCCAAGAGCCTGAACGAATGGCGGCCGTTTTTATCCGTAAAATCCTTGTTCTGCCCCTGCTGGTGCTCGGCCTTTCTCTTGTGTCCCTTGGCGCTGCATCGGCAAAGCGGGTAGACGAGCAGTCTCAGCGCGCTTCGATTGCGCTTGTGGCGAAGGGCTCCGCGGCGGCGGATCGCGGGGATCTCCCCGAAGCCCAGCGCCTCTTCGAAACGGCAATCGTGGCAAATCCTGCCAATGCGGCGGCTTTCACCGGTCTCGGCACCGTGCATGAGGCACGCGACCAGAAGAATCTCGCCCGGAAATACTATCGGATCGCGCTTTCCATCGACCCTTCGCATGCGCCTGCGCTGAGCCGCCTTGCCCATCTTGAACTTGATGCCGGCAATCGCACCGCAGCAGAGGAGGGGCTTCGCAAGCTGCGCGCCTTCTGTGCAGCCTGCGGGGAAACGCAGGAACTCGCCCGTGCTCTCGGCCTTGGTGCCGCGAACAATGCCACCACCCCAGCTAATCCGTGAGCGGAACATGACCGAAGACCGCATTCTCATCATCGACTTTGGCAGCCAGGTAACGCAGCTCATCGCACGGCGCGTTCGTGAAAGCGGCGTCTATAGCGAGATCGTGCCATTCAACAAGGTCGAGGAAATCTGGAAGGACTTCGCGCCGAAGGGCGTCATCCTCTCCGGCAGCCCTTCCAGCGTCAGCCGCGAAAACAGCCCCCGCGTACCGCAATTCGTCTTCGAGTCCGGTCTTCCCGTTCTTGGCATTTGCTACGGTCAGCAGGTGATGACGCTCCAGCTCGGCGGCAAGGTGGAAGGCGGCGATGAGCGCGAGTTCGGCCGCGCCTCAATCGAGGTGAAGGAAACGACGCCGCTTCTCGAAGGCGTTGCAAGCGTGGGCGGCACCGAGCCTGTCTGGATGAGCCATGGCGACCGCGTCGTGTCGCTCGCGCCGGGCTTCAAGGTTGTTGCGCAGAGCAGGGGCGCACCCTTTGCCGTCATCGCCGATGAAGACCGCCGCTTCTATGGCGTGCAATTTCATCCCGAGGTGGTCCATACGCCGCGCGGCAAGGACATGTTGTGGAACTTCACGCACCGCATTTGCGGCTGCAAGGGCGACTGGACCATGGCCGCCTTCCGCGAAACCGAGATCGAAAAGGTGCGCGCGCAGGTCGGTTCAGGCCGCGTGATCTGCGGCCTGTCGGGCGGTGTGGATTCCTCCGTGGTGGCCGTGCTGCTGCATGAGGCGATCGGCAACCAGCTTCAATGCGTGTTTGTCGATACAGGCATGATGCGCGCAGGCGAGGCCGAGCAGGTCGTTTCGCTCTTCCGCGATCACTACAACATCCCGCTCGTCGCCGTGGATGCGAGCGATCTCTTCCTCGGCAAACTTGAAGGCGTTACCGATCCTGAGCAGAAGCGCAAGATCATCGGCGCCACCTTCATCGACGTGTTCGAGGCGGAAGCAAAGAAGATCGGCGGCGCCGACTTCCTCGCGCAAGGCACGCTCTATCCGGATGTCATCGAAAGCGTGTCTTTTGCAGGCGGGCCGTCCGTCACCATCAAGAGCCATCACAATGTCGGCGGATTGCCTGAGCGCATGAACATGAAGCTCGTGGAGCCGCTCCGCGAGCTCTTCAAGGATGAAGTGCGCGAACTTGGTCGCGAACTTGGCCTGCCGGAACAATTCGTTGGTCGTCATCCGTTCCCCGGACCGGGCCTCGCGATCCGCGTACCGGGCGAGATCACGCGCGAGAAGCTCGATATTCTCCGCAAGGCCGACACGATCTATCTCGAGGAAATCCGCGCAGCCGGCCTCTATGACGAAATCTGGCAGGCCTTCGCGGTGCTGCTGCCCGTGCGCACGGTGGGCGTGATGGGTGACGAGCGCACCTATGACTATGTCTGCGCGCTCCGCGCCGTCACCTCGCTCGACGGCATGACGGCGGACTATTACCCCTTCACCCACGACTTCCTCGGTCACGTCTCCACACGCATCATCAACGAAGTCCGCGGCATCAACCGCGTCGTCTATGACGTGACCTCAAAGCCGCCGGGAACGATCGAGTGGGAATGATCCCCGCTGACAGCGCAAAGAAATAAACAAAGCCCGCTTCAATGCGGGCTTCTTTCTTTCCGTCTCGCGGCTGTTCCGGTTGTCGGAGTATTTCTCAAAAAATATATTGATATCAAAATAAAAATACACCATCATGCGCCTCCGTTTGATGACGGGACTTCAGGGGAGGAAGCAGGTGCTTCGATTTATTGCCATTGCCACTTTCGCCGTTGCGGCCCTCATTTTTGCGCTTTTTGCCTATGCGTCCACGCAGCCGGATGAGTTTCGAATCGAACGGGACATCGCTGTCGATGCGCCGCCGGAAGCGATCTATCCGCTGATAACTGATCTGCGGGAGTGGCGTCGCTGGTCTCCCTTTGAGCAACTCGATCCCGATATGGCGCGCGACTATGGCGGCGCCGATAAGGGCGTCGGCGCTACCTATGCCTGGCAGGGAGACCGGAATGCAGGCAGCGGCCGCATGGAGATTGTGGACGAGGATGCGCCCAACCGGATCGCCATTGCGCTCCATTTCATCTCACCGATGGAAGCAAGGAACACGGCCATCTTCCTGCTGACGCCGGAGGGCGACGCCACGCATGTCTCATGGGCGATGGAAGGCGAGGCCAACGTCCTTTCAAAGCTGCTCCAGCTTTTCGTGGATATCGACGAAATGGTCGGCTCCGATTTTCAGGCGGGTCTCGAAAAGCTGAAATCCGAAGTCGAAGCCAATCAGGAGATCGCAGAATGACCGAGGCTGGCAAGTTTCTCTGGTATGAACTCATGACCACCGACACGAAAGCGGCGGGCGAGTTCTATTCCCATGTCATTGGCTGGAAGAGGGAACTTGCGCCGAACGAAAGCGGCAACAGCCCCTACACACTCTTTCTCGTTGGAGATATGGGCATCGGCGGCATGATGGCGATACCTGAGGAAGAATGTGATCGCGCGAAGCCGGGCTGGATCGGTTATATCGGCGTCGATGATGTGGACGCCTATGCAAGGCGCGTTGTGGATGCAGGCGGCAGCATCCTCCGCGAGCCTTCGGATGTCCCCGGCATTCTCCGCTTCGCCATGGTGGCAGACCCGGCCGGCGCCGCTTTCGTGATCTTCCACGGGATGGCAGGTCCGATGCAGCTTCCGGCAACGGGCACGCAAGGCACAACCGGCTGGCACGAGCTTGTCAGCGGCGAGGTCGAGCCCACCTTCGCCTTCTATTCAGGCCTCTTCGGCTGGACGAAGGATCAGGCGATGGATATGGGCGGCGGGAACATCTATCAGCTCTTCGCCACAGGCGGAGAGGCAGTCGGCGCCATGATGAAGGTGAACGCAGAAGATCCCGTACCCGGCTGGCACTTTTATTTCTGTGTGGACGACATAGACGCTGCCATATCGCGCATCCACGAGAAGGAGGGCGAAATCCTCATGGGCCCGCATCAGGTACCAGGCGATGCGTGGATTGTGGTCGGGCGTGACCCGCAGGGAGCACGCTTCTCGCTTGTCGGCGCGCGGCAGTAAGAAACTTACGCCGCCCGCACAAGAAGCTCGCCGATCTGCACCGCGTTGAGCGCCGCGCCTTTCAAAAGCTGATCGCCCGCAACGAACATCGCAATCGAACGGCCCGTCGGATCGGAAATATCCTGCCGGATGCGGCCAACGAGAATGTCGTCCTGCCCCGATGCGTCTTTCGGCATCGGGAAATAATTTGCGGCAAGGTCATCGACGATCTTCACACCCGGCGCGCCAGAGAGAAGGTCACGGACTTCCTTCGGCGTGATCGGGTTTTCGCACTCAAAGTCGATGGCTTCGGAATGCGCCCGCAGCACCGGCACACGAACACAGGTGGCTGTGACGCGAATATTCGGATCACCGAAAATCTTCGTCGTCTCCTTCACCATTTTCAGCTCTTCTTCGTTGTAGCCCGTCTCTGGGTCCACACTCGAATTGTGGCTGAACACGTTGAAGGGGTAGGGGTGCGGAATGATCTTCTGCTCGAAGGGTTCACCTGCAAGGAAGGCGCGCGTCGCCGCCTCAAGCTCTTCCATCGCCGCTGCACCTGCGCCCGACGCCGCCTGATAGGTCGCCGCGATCACGCGCTTGATCGGGTTCACCTTGTGGATCGGCCAGAGCGGCGTGATGGCAATGATCGTCGAGCAGTTCGGATTGGCAATGACGCCCTGATGGGTGAGCGCTGCTTCGGGGTTGATCTCGGGGATCACCAGCGGCACGTCCGGGGCCATGCGGAAGGCCGACGAATTGTCGATCATCACCGCGCCTGCAGCCTTCACCGCATTGACGAACTTCTTCGAGATGCTGCCGCCCGCCGAGAAGAAGGCGATGTCCACACCCTTGAAGCTGTCTTCGGTCAGTTCCTCGACGAGAATATCCTGTCCGCGGAATTTCATGGTTTTGCCAGCCGAGCGCGCGCTGGCGAGGAGTTTCAGCTCCTTCACCGGGAAGTTACGTTCTTCCAGACAGCGGATCATCTCGACGCCTACGGCGCCGGTCGCACCCGCAATGGCCACGACAGGATTGGCATACATGTTCGATACTCCGGATCGGGCGAAAAGCGCCCTCACATTGTGCCGTGCCTATAACAGCGGCAGGAGACCCCGGCAAGGGGATGCGGCGTCGCGGCCTCACTCCTCCCGGAACCCGTCCACGATCTCCGAAATCCGGTTGAAGAAGTGAAGCCCCTGCCTGATCTCCTCGTCCGACATATGGTCGATGATCCGCTGCACATAGGCCTCGCCATCCGCAATCATCTTCGTCATATGGGCCTCGCCCTTGGGCGTGAGGATGACAATCTTTTCCCGGCCGGAATTGGGGTTTTCCACCAGCCGGATGAGGGCGAGCGGTGGCTGCGCCATGGCCCGGAGCGCCTTGGTGATGGCTGCACTTGATATTTCGAACCAGCTTTCGAGCGAGCGTTCGATGGCCTTGCGGTCCATCTCGCGGCCATCCTTGCCTTCGGAGTGGATGAGCCAGAGCATCGCAACCTGATGACGGTTCAGCACACCGCCCCGGAGTGCGTCTTCCACGCCGATCCCGGCCTTGTAGTGGATGGGGTAATAATATTCGAGGAAACGCAGGGCGGCACCGGGCACATCCGATGGCTTTGCCGCCTGCCTCTTTTCCGTCTTCCTTGCCGCCAATTCAGCCTCCCGAAGCGCCTCTTCGGCTTCGCAACGAATCTGCCCGGAGTTTACGGGTCGGGCGACGACCGGGCATGTGCTAAATTGTTTACAAAAGAAATAGTTTATGAAAACAATAATCCGCGTCGCGGGGAGGCGGCGCCAAAAATCACCGGGGAGGGAGGAAAGCTCATGCAGAATTCCGCTGTGTCCGGCACGGGCCAGGAACTTGCGGCCCTGATCGAAGCTTTGCCGAAGGGCGACACCATTGCCTCGCCCTACGCGCTTTACGAGAAGCTGAGGCCGCATTGCCCGGCATGGGGTTACAGGGATTATCCACCCGGCACGGTGCCTGATGCAGACGAGCCGGTGACGGCCTGGGTACTGCTCGACTATGCGCAAGTCTCTGCCGCCGCGCGCGACCACCGTGTCTTTTCCTCGCGTGATCCGCTGCAGGAACAATCATCTGCGCCCACGCTCATGCTCGTGAACCACGACAACCCGGAGCATGACCGGCTGCGCGGTATCGTGAACATGGCCTTCTCGCGCCGCCGGGTCGAAGCGCTGGAACCCTGGGTCCGCGAAATCGTGAACGACATGCTCGCGCATACGGGCGAGGGGGAAATCGAAGTGATGGGTGCGCTCGCCGCGCGCATTCCCGCCCGCATAATGGTGGGGCTTCTCGGTCTCCCCGAAGAAGTGGTGGAAAATTTCCGCCATTGGGCAACCGCCTTCATGCTCTCGGCTAATCTGACGCCGGCCGAGCGCGAGGCGAGCAATATGAAGCTCGTCCACTACTTCACGGAGACCGTCCAGCGCCTTCACGCGGCGCTCGAAAATGGGGAGCAGGTGCCCGACTCGCTGATCACCGCGCTGCTGAAGGCTGAGGTGGAGGGCGAAAGACTCACCCTCGATGAGATCATCCGCTTCTGCATAACCCTTGTCGTTGCGGGATCGGAGACGACCACTTTCCTGCTCGGTAATCTTCTCTACAATCTCGCCACTATGCCGGACATCCGCGCGAGGCTCGCGGCGGATCGCTCCCTGATCGATACATTCATCGACGAGAGCCTGCGCCACAGCGGCCCGCCCCAGCGCCTGTTCCGGATTGCAACGCAGGATGTGGAAATCGGCGGAAGGCTTATTCGTAAAGGCGAATGGGTGGCGCTCTTCTTTGCAGCCGCCAATCACGATCCCGCCATGTTCCCCGAGCCTTCGAAGTTCGACATCACACGGCCCAATCTCAACAAGCAACTGACCTTCGGCGTCGGCATTCATCATTGCCTCGGCTCGGCGCTTGCCCGCATGGAAGGCAAGGCGCTCATTGAAGCAGTGCTCGACCGCTTCGAAGACATGTCGCTTGGCCAGGAGGCGCCGGTGCCGCAAAGGACGAGCCTTCTCAATCACGGGCTGGACAGGCTGACGCTCCGTTTTGCCCTTCGTCGCAAGGGAGCCGCATGATGACAGCACAACTCTCCGAACAGACCCGCAACATCGCCGCGACCCAGGCGCTCTTTCAGGCCTTTGGCGCACAGGATATTCCGGCGATCATGGAACATCTTCATCCCGATGCCGTGATCGAGTTCTACGGCACGCCCGTCATTCCCTATGCAGGCACCTATCGCGGCCGCGAAGAGTGTCGCCGCTTTTTCGAAGTGGTGCTTTCCTCGGTCGATATTCACCGTTTCGATACGGAAGAGTTTATTGCAGAGCGGGACAAGGTGGTGGTCACGGGCGCGCTCCATCTGACCGCCCGCTCGACAGGCCGAGCCATCATCTCCGATTTCGTCCATGTCATCACCCTGAAGGATGGCAAGTGGATACGCTTTCGGGACTTCATGAACACCGCGATTGCCGTTGCGGCTTTCTCCCGGGACGCTGAAAGGGTAGTCTCGACGCTCTGATTGCTGCGGAGCGGAACGGGATATGACGGGAAGATCAGGGCTACTGATACTGGCTCTGGCGTTTGCAGGCGGGATTTCCGCTGTGAACGCCGATGCCATTGGCGACAACAATATCTGCTACGCCCAGTTCGCGACCGGCAATTACGGTTCCGCCATCGACTATTGCAGCCGGGCAATCGAGTCCGGGGAGTTGAGCGAAAGCGATCTTGTGGCCGCGCTCATCAATCGGGGTGTTGCCTATAAATCCTCCGGCAATCTCGCAAGCGCCGTGGCGGACTACACGCGCGCGCTTGAACTCGCGCCGAATGATGCCTTGCTCTATCAGAACCGCGCCAATGCGCTGCGCGAGATGGGCGATCTTGAAGCCGCATTGATCGACATTGAAAAGTCGCTTGCACTCGCCCCGGAAGTCGCGGGCGCCTGGTATGTGCGCGGTGCCATCGCCGAGGCACAGGGCGACGGTCAGGCGGCGCGGCGCTTCTATATGTCAGCGCTCGGCCTCGATCCTCAGAATGCAGCCTATAAGGCAAAACTCCTCAGCGGTGAGGCGCGATGAGAACGAAGCTCAATGTTTTCGGCACCATTTCCGAAGCCTATGGCGGCTCATGGCGTCATCTCGGGGAGATGGTGCGGCTGATCTGGTTTCCGGGGCTTCTCTATCTCATCTTCTCGATCGCCAGCGCCTTCGTGAATACGGAGAGCCAGTTCTTTCTGGCTCTCGCCTTAGAGGCCGCGAGCCTCTTTCTCTGGCCGGTCATAGCGGTAGCCTGGCACCGCTTCATTCTGCTGGGCGATGTGTCAGCAGGCGCGGTTCATTTCTCCTTTGGACGGCCAGAGGCACTTTTCCTGCTGGTATCTGTCCTCCTGTTCCTCCTGCTTGCGCCGGGGATCATGCTCACTATGAGCACCGCGATGCTGCAGGAAAGCTCTGCCGCGCCGCTGCTCAGCTTCTTCGGACTGCTTCTCCTTCTTGTCGGCTTCTATCTCTTTGTCCGCCTGACCCTCCTGCTGCCTGCGGCCGCCATTGGTGCACCGCTGGACCCGCGCCTCGTGCTGGAGCGGACGCGGGGCAATTTCTGGCGACTGGTGGCGGTCTTTCTGGCTCCCATGCTGCCGCTCCTTATATGCGCCATCCTGCTCGGCATCCTGCTGCAGGGCGGCCCGCTGCTTCAGGTTCTGGCTGTCATAGGACTCGCGCTGGTCTCGATTTTCTTCGCGGTCGTTAATGTGGCCGCGCTCTCCATTGCCTATCGCGAACTTGTTGGCACGGCGGGAAGCGAATCCCCTGATCCTCACATCGAGCCGGTCATCTGAGAGAAGCTCCGGTTATCCCGGTAGCCCCCTCGTTGATTGCGCTTGTGCCTGCTTTTTTGTAGGGTCCGCCCATTGGGATCTGGAGAGGTGCCGGGAGGCGCCTAAGGGCTTGATTCGTAAGCTCTTTTTTCAGCGGCATTCGGCCGCGGTCGTAAAATCCCGCGTACGCTCCCATATCTGTCGGAAGCGTGCCGCCACCTGACAGGGAAGATCCGCATGTCAACGCATTCCAAGATTCGGCGTATCACCGTGCCCGAAATCCGGGCTCGCAAGGGGGGAGAGCCGATCGTCTCTCTCACCGCCTATCACGCACATACCGCTCGTTATGTTGACCCCTATGTCGATTTCCTGCTCGTGGGCGACAGCCTCGGCATGGTGATGTACGGCATGGAGACGACGCTGGGCGTGACGCTGGACATGATGATCGCCCACGGCTCTGCCGTGGTGCGCGGTACGGAGCGCGCGCTTGTCGTGGTGGATATGCCTTTCGGCTCCTATGAGGAAGGCCCGGAAGTCGCCTTCCGCAACGCCGTGCGCATCATCAAGGAAACGGGCTGCACGGCGGTGAAGCTGGAAGGTGGCGCGCGCCTTGCGCCCACCATCCGCTATCTCGTTGATCGCGGCATCCCTGTAATGGCGCATATCGGCCTCACGCCGCAAAGCGTTCAGGTCATGGGCGGCTTCAAGGCGCAGGGCCGCGAGGAAAGCGAATGGGCCGCCATCGAGGCGGACGCCCGCGCCGTCGCGGAAGCGGGTGCTTTCGCCGTGGTGGTGGAAGGCGTGGCTGAACCGCTTGCCGCGCGCATCACCGGCCAGATTGATATTCCGACGATCGGCATTGGTGCATCTGCCCAGTGTGACGGGCAGATTTTGGTGCTGGAGGACATGCTGGGCCTTTCGCCCAAGCCGCCGAAATTCGTGCGCGAATTCGCTTCGCTGGGTGCGCAGATCGCTGGCGCAGCGGAGGCTTACTCCCATGCGGTGCGTGATCGCAGCTTCCCAGCTGCCGAGCACACCTACACCATGAAAAAGGTAAAATAGCTCAAACTCTTGCGGGGCCTGCGGGCCCCGCAACGCTGTTTGCTAAAGGCTGGTTGCCGGGTTATTTTACGCCGCCTGCAGGGGGCAGGCGCCGGGCCTGACCCTTGTGCCCTGAAGCATTTCTCTGCGGAGTATTCTTGTGACCGATCTCTTTCGCGAAGTCGAAGAAGACCTTCGCCGCGAACACTTCAACAAACTTTGGCAAAAATACGGGGTCTATGTTCTTGGCCTGGCCCTGGCGATTGTGATTCTGGCAGGCGGCATTGCTGGCTGGCGGGCATGGACGCATTCGGCCCGTGTGGAGGCCTCGGCCCGTTTCCAGGAGCTTCTGGCAGAAGCGGAAAAGGCTGAAACGCCGCAAGCCGCTGCCGCAGCCTTCGCCGAGTTCGCAGCCGACACGACCAATGGCTATGAAGTTCTGGCGCGGTTCCATCAGGCGGACCGACATCTCGCCGCAGGTGAGACCGATCAGGCCCGGGCGGCTTTCGAGGCGGTGGCAAATGATGGTGCTGCTCCCGATATTCTGCGCGGCATGGCAACAATCAAGGCGGGGCTTCTGCTCGTCGATAACCTAAGCCATGACGACATGAAGGCGCGCATGGCATCGGTCATGAAGGATGGCTCGCCCTGGCGGCCGCATGCGCTTGAGCTTCTGGCTCTCTCCGCCATGCGCGAAGGCGCGTGGAGCGAGGCGAATGCAAATGCGGCGGCGATCATTGCCAACCCGCTGTCACCTGCGGGTCTTCGTGATCGCGCCTATGTGATCCAGGCGCTTGCCGCACCGCATCTGCCGCGTAGCGTGACGGAGCCTGCCGCGCCCGCCGCTGCGGACGCAGAAGAAGACGCAACGCCCGTGCAGACCGAAGAACAGGACGCTGCACAGGAAGACGCCCCCGAAGTTCCGGCTGAGACGGAGTAAGCCCGCATGATGATGAACGGTTATTCGGCCGACAGGTCTGTCATTGCGCGCTTTGCGCTGCTGGCTCTTCTTGTCGCAAGCGTGGCGGGTTGCAGCAAGGTGACGGATGTCTTCAGCTCCGACAACAAGACCGTTC
>Ga0207868_1002365_pt1 | contig 10955 bp, 9 predicted proteins | sample Passage237B_FD_187370 | JGI IMG/M metagenome (GOLD analysis project Ga0207868, IMG submission 187370) | Cellulose adapted compost microbial communities from Newby Island Compost Facility, Milpitas, CA, USA - Passage2 37B (SPAdes) (version 3) ... | reverse complement strand
CGTCATATAGAAGGACATCATGTCCCTGTCGCCGAGCCGGTCGAACGCCGATAGCCCCTGATAGAAGGCGAAGCAGTGCGGCCCCGCAATGCGCTGCACGCCATGCTTTTCGCAGATGCGGTCGATCGCCCCGCCGGTACCGCAGTCGGCATAGCCGACGAAGATCGAACCGTACCCTTCCGCGCGCGCCTTCTCGATCGCCTTGTCCATCGCCGGCGCAATGCGGTCGGGCCGGTAGTGGTATTCGGCCGGCAGGCAGGTGAGTTCGAGGTGATCGAGGCCGAGTTGCTCGCGCACGGCCAGCACCTCGCGCGCGATCATTCCGCAGGCGATGACGAGCACCGTCTGGGCCTTCGCGCGGGGCGCCGCGATATCTGCCACCAGCTGGTTCATGCACCCTATATAGCGAGCCGGCCGCGGAAATTGCGAAAGTTTTCCGACATCGAAGATACTGGAACCGCCGCGGGGCTACGCAGTTCGGATGCATCGTCAATCCGATCCGCCGGAGGACTCCCCCATGAGAACGATTGGAGCAGTGCTCACCCTGCTTTTGCTTTTCACGCTCGCTTCCTGTGCCAACACCGTGCGCGGCATCGGCCAGGACGTGGAAGAGACCGCCGAAGCGGTTGAAGACCTCGACTGATCTTCCGGCCGCCTGGGTGAGCCGGTATGCCGCGATGGCATAGTCCATCGCGGTCTTTATCTGCGCGCCGAAATGACCTAAAGGCCGCCAACCCTGACCGGCGTATTCGGCGGCCTTCCTGATGCAATCTCCCGAACTGACGATCGTGCTGCCGACCTTCAACGAGGCTGCCAACCTGCCGATGATGGTCGAGCGCATCGGAAAGGCGCTGGCGGGGCTCCCGCACGAGATCATCGTCGTCGACGACGACAGCCCGGACGGCACGGCTCGCGTGGCGCGTGAGCTCGGGCGCAAGCATCATCACGTGCGATGCATCCGCCGCATCGGGCGGCGCGGCCTCTCGGGCGCCTGCGCGGAAGGCATGATGGCGGCGGCCGCGCCCATCGTGGCCGTGATGGACGCCGACGGCCAGCACGACGAAACCATTCTGCCGGCGATGCTCGAGAAGATCGGGGAGGGCGCCGATGTCGTCGTCGGCTCGCGCTACGTTGACGGCGGCTCGACCGGCAACGGCCTGACGCGCACGCGCGCCCGCGGCAGCGAACTGGCCACCTGGATTTCCCGGATCCTGTTGCCGCAGCCACTCAGCGATCCGATGAGCGGCTTCTTCATGCTGCGGCGGGATCTTGCCGACCGGATCGCGGGTTCCGTTGCGCGCGAGGGTTTCAAGATCCTGTTCGACATTCTGTGGCGGCTTGGCCGCAACGCTCGCGTCGAGGAGGTGCCCTTCACCTTTCGCGAGCGCGCGCAAGGCGAAAGCAAGCTCGGCGTCGTGGTGACGATGCAGTTCCTGGGCTTGCTTGTCACGCGCCTGAGCGGCGGTCTGCTGCCGGTCCAGTTCCTGCTTTTCGCGCTGGTCGGCTTCACCGGCATCTTCGTGCACCTTTCGGTGCTCTATGCGGTAGCCGAAATCATCGGCGCGCCTTTCGTCTGGGCACAACTCACCGCCACCGTCGTGGCGATGACCACCAATTTCCTCCTCAACAACTGGCTCACCTTTGCGCACCGACGGCTCAAGGGCTGGCGGATGCTCTACGGGCTGGTCACGTTCTACCTGATCTGCAGCCTCGGTGCGGTCGCCAACATTTCCGTCGCCGTGTGGATCTACCAGTTCGACGAGGCGACGATGCTGGCCGGCCTGGCGGGCGCATTGATGAGCTCGGTGTTCAACTACGCAGTGAGCAAGATCGTCACCTGGCGCGACGCCTGACGGTCATCTGCGTTCGACCGGCTGCACCACGATCTCGAAAGCGACTTGCCCGCCAATGCGCTGGGGCACGATCCACGCCTCCCCCGTCACCGCGTAGTCCTTGTCCAGGAGTTCGCGGAGTTTGGCCTTGCCGGCCTCGGTTTCGCCGGGCCATGCGGCCGTCACGGCGTATCCCGTGCGCCGGGCCGCCAGCCGTGCGTCGTCCATGTGGCCGAAGTGCCGGGCATCGTTCGGCGGGGGCGCGACCGGCAGGTCCGGTCCCAGGTCATGGCCGGCCTTGCCCCCTATCAGCCAACTCCCCGGCAGCAGATAGGCATCAGGGTCGGCGAGAATGCCGCGCTGGCGGAAGTCGTCGGCGAGCGCGTTCCAGGAGAGGATCGTCCAGTCGAAGCCGGGACGGAGCGGCAGGTCGAGCGCGCGGGTGACCAGGGCGGTGTTGGTTTGCAGGGCAACGAGGACGGCCAGCACGCCGACCACGGCTGTTGAAGCTGTGAAGGTGCGGCGGATGGCACGGGCAAAGCGCGGCAGCTTCTCGGCATACCACACGCCCAGCAGCGGGAACGCCAGCAGGAAGCCAGGCATCGCCCAGTGCGGCAGCGTCTCATGGCTGAACAGCGATACCGCGTCGAACACCACGATCGGAACGGCGGCGAGGGCGGCGAACATCCGTTCCGCATCCGAGCCCGGGCGCAGCAGACCGCGCGCTACAAGGTAGAGCATGAGCGCCCAGTTCCACGGCAGCAGGAAGAGCGCCTGACCGGCCTGAACGGCCAGGAAGGTTGCGGGGTGTGCGGCGGTCGCGAAGGCACGGCCGGATTGGAACCCGAAGGAGGCCCAGTCGTGCTCGAGGTTCCAGATCAGGACCGGTGTCAGGCAGACGATTGCAACGACACCCGCCAGCCATGGTCCGGGGCTGGCGAGCAGCCGTCTCCCCCTCGGCGTGGCGGCCAGCACAACGAACGCCGCGAAGCCAAACAGCACGGCTGTGTATTTCGACAGCAGCGCCGCGCCCGCTGCGAGGCCGGCGACTGCCCAGCGCCGCGTGTCCGGTCTGCCGCCTCCCGTCACTTCCGGCAGCACCAGCCAGGTGGTCAGGAGAAGGAAGAAGTTGAGCGGCCCGTCGGGCACGGCGAAGAAGCCGGCCGAGACGAGGAAAAACGGGGCGACCGAGTACCAGGCCGCAGCCCAGAACCCTGCTTCCGCCCCGAAAGCGTGCCTGCCGATCAGGAACATCAGCCAGGCCGACAGCGAGCCGAGCAGGACATGCGGCAGCCGCACGAAGAAGGATGCCTCGCTGCCGAAAGCCCAGGCCGCCGCACGGGCGAAGTCGAAGCCGAGCGGAGGGTGGTCAAAATAGGACAGCGTCGGCAGGCGCGACACCACCACGGCGTAGGCCTCGTCGGCGATCAGCGGAAAGACGGCCGAAAGCACCAGCCGCAGCGCGAGGAAGGCGCCAATCAGGACGGCCGCGCGGCGCTCGGCCGATCCCTTGGGCAACAGGCGGGAGATGGTGGTCGGCATGAAGGCTCGGCGTCAGCGTCAACGAAAGACCCGGCCGTTGGCCGGGTCGGGAACGCTGGTTACAGCAAAGCCGAGGCTGGCGCCACCGCGCGGCTAGGCGCCAGCCATCTGGTTGTGCTTGCGCTTGATGAAGGCTTTGGCGGTCTCGACGGCGATCGCTGCGTCGCGGCAGTAGGCATCGGCCCCAACGGCCTTGCCGAATTCCTCGTTGAGCGGCGCGCCGCCGACCAGCACGATCAGGTCGTCACGGATTCCCTTTTCCTTCAGCGTGTCGATCACGACCTTCATGTAGGGCATGGTGGTGGTGAGCAGCGCCGACATGCCGACGATGTCGGGCTCGTGCTCCTCGATGGCGGCCAGATACTTCTCGACGGGGTTGTTGATGCCGAGGTCGATCACGTCGAAGCCGGCGCCCTCCATCATCATGCCGACGAGGTTCTTGCCGATGTCGTGGATGTCGCCCTTGACCGTGCCGATCACCATCTTGCCCTGCTTGGGCGCCCCGGTCTCGGCCAGCAGCGGGCGCAGGATCGCCATACCGGCCTTCATGGCGTTGGCCGAGAGCAGCACTTCGGGCACGAAAAGGATGCCGTCGCGAAAATCCTCGCCGACGATGCGCATGCCCTCGACAAGCGCCTGGGTCAGCACGTCGTAGGGCACCCAGCCGCGATCGAGAAGAATGCGCGTGCCTTCCTCGATCTCCTCCTTGAGACCGTCATAAAGGTCGTCGTGCATCTGCTGCACGAGTTCCTCGTCACTCAATTCGGAGAGGATGATTTCATCGTCGGACATGTCGTCGCTCCAGGTCGGCTCCGGTTGGGCGAGGCGGGGCCTGCGCGGCACGCAAAACCTTGTCCACACATAGACTTGGTCGCGCGATTTGCCATAGCTGATTTGCGACGCCGCGCAAGACGAAAGCGACCGCACCTGGAACGGCAACTTGTCGGTTTTGCGACACGCTCTGGCGCGGTTCGGCCCGTTCGGCCAAGGTGGCGGGCTACAAACTTCGCCGAATACCGCAGGTGCGGTCTTTTCGGGATTTGGGACGATGCTGATGGAAGACGATTCTTCGGCAGCTGCCGGTCAGGGTGCGGCAAGGCGCGGTCGCGGCGAACGTGGCGGCGCTGCGGCGAGGCGTGCCGCGCGCTCCGGCGGCGGGCCCGGGCAGTCACTGACCTACATCAAGCGCCGGATCGGCGTCTACGAGGTGCTGGACGAGGAAGGGCTGGCGCTGATCGAGGCAAACGCCGATACGGTACTGGAAGAGGTGGGTATCGAGTTCCGCGACGACGCCGAGGCGCTCGAACTGTGGAGGCAGGCCGGCGCCGACGTGCGCGGTGAACGCGTCCATTTCCCCAAGGGTCTGTGCCGGTCGCTGCTCAGGACCGCGCCGTCCGTCTTCACGCAGCACGCGCGCAATCCCGAGCGATCGGTGCAGATCGGCGGTGACGCCACCGTGTTCGCGCCGGTCTACGGACCCCCCTTCGTGCGCGACCTCGATGGCAAGCGGCGCTACGCAACGATCGAGGATTTCCGCAATTTCGTGAAGCTCGCCTACATGGCGCCGTCGATGCATCACTCGGGCGGCACCGTCTGCGAGCCGGTCGACGTGCCGGTCAACAAGCGCCATTTGGACATGGTGCTGGCCCACATGACGCTCTCCGACAAGCCGTTCATGGGCTCGGTGACGGCTCCCGAACGCGCGCAGGATACGGTCGACATGGCCAAGATCCTGTTCGGCGAGGATTTCGTCGAGAACAACACGGTCATCACCAGCCTGATCAACGCCAACTCGCCGATGGTGTTCGACGAGACCATGCTGGGCGCGCTGAAGGTCTACGCGCGCAACAACCAGGCGACGATCGTCACGCCCTTCATCCTTGCCGGCGCGATGAGCCCTGTCACCGTGGCGGGCACTTTGACGCAAGTGCTGGCGGAAGTGCTTGCGGGGGCAGCCTTCACCCAGCTCGTGCGTCCCGGCGCGCCGGTGCTGTTCGGCACCTTTGCCTCGTCGATTTCGATGCAGTCCGGCGCGCCGACCTTCGGCACACCCGAGCCGTCGCTGGTCTCCTACGGCGCAGCGCAGCTCGCGCGCCGGCTCGGCCTTCCCTTCCGCACGGGCGGCTCTCTGTGCGCCTCCAAGGTGCCGGACGCGCAGGCAGCGTATGAGAGCGCCAACACGCTCAACTCGACGATTCTCGCCGGCACCAATTTCGTGCTGCACGCAGCGGGCTGGCTCGAGGGCGGGCTCGCCTCCTGCTACGAGAAGTTCATGATGGACGTCGACCAGCTCGGCATGCAGCAGAAATTCGCGGCCGGCGTCGACCTGTCGGAGAACGGCCAGGCGATGGACGCGATCCGCGAGGTCGGTCCAGGCAGCCACTATCTCGGCTGCACGCACACGCAGGCCAACTTCCAGACGGCCTTCTATCGCTCCAACATCGCCGACAACAATTCCTTCGAACAATGGCTGGCGGAGGGCGAGAAGACCGCGCCGCAGCGCGCCAATGCGCTCGCCCGTCAATGGCTGGAGTCCTACGAGGCACCGCCGCTCGACCCCGGCATCGCCGAAGGGCTTCGCGACTTCGTCGCCCGCAAGAAGGAATCGATGCCCGACGCCTTCACCTGAAGCGAGCCCGTTTCAGGCCGGGCTAAAGTGGCCGACATCATCCACAAGGAAGTCTGGCGCAGCGCATTTCGCGGCCCGGACGACTGAGGATTTGAGCGCCGGCGATCGCGCGGTATAGGCTTTCCTTCCACCCGAGGAGTGAGGAATGGCCACGAAGGAGATTTCGATCCGCACGAAGGATGGGATGGCGCCTGCCCATCTGTTTCCGGGCAGCGGCGAGCGTGCGAAATCCGGCATAGTCATCTACATGGATGCCTTCGGCGTCCGGCCGGCCATGGACCGAATGGCCGAGCGACTTGCGGCCGAAGGCTACACGGTCCTCGTGCCAGACCTCTTCTACCGTTTCGGCACCTACGGCCCGTTCGATGCGAAAACCGCCTTCGCGGACGAACAGACGGGCGCTTTGATCCGACGGATGATGGGTGGGACCACGCAGGCGATGACACAGGCCGACACTGCCGCCTTCCTCGACGCGCTCGCCGATGCCGGCGCCACCGGCAGGATTGGCACTGTCGGCTACTGCATGGGCGGGGCGAGGGCGCTGAACGCCGCCGCCGCCCATCCCGACCGCATCGTCGCGGCGGCGAGCTTCCACGGCGGCAATCTCGCAAGCGACGCCGAAGACAGCCCGCACCGCAATGCGGCAAATATCAGGGCGCGCGTCTACGTCGGGGTTGCCGGCGTCGACCGCAGCTTCCCGCCGGAACAGTCCGGTCGGCTCGCGCAGGCGCTGCGCGAGGCCGAGATCGACCACATTATCGAAAACTACGTCGGCAAGGCGCATGGCTGGTGCGTGCCCGATCACGGCGTCTACGACGAGGAGGGCGCCGAACGGCACTGGAGGCGGCTGCTTACCTTGTTCGGCGAGACGATCGGGGCGGTATGAACGAAGCGGCCGCCGGCACGCGAAACATTGCAGCCACGGCTGCAGAGCTGCTCGCGCCCCACGGCCTCATCCTGCGCGGCGGCTTTGACTTTGCCGAAGGCGAGGAGGCGCCGGCAGGGCCGTCGGGCGCGCCGGCGAAGGCGCTGTTGCTCGTCGGGCAGGCGGGGGCGTCGATCTGGCCGCATTTCGAGCGATGGCGGGCTGCCCAGCCCGCCGGTCTTGCGCATCCGCTCGATACATGGGCGCGCATGGTGATCGGCGAGGCCGCCGATGCACTCGGCGCACGTGCCGTCTCGCCGTCCGACAGGCCGTTCCTGCCGTTCCAGCAATGGGTGATGCGGGCGGAGAAACTGAAACCTTCGCCGCTCGGCATTCTCATGCATCCGGAATTCGGTCTGTGGCACGCCTTTCGCGGGGCGCTCCTGTTCGACCGCCCGCTCGGGCTGCGCGACGTTGAAGCACCGATTCATCTTTGCGACGCATGTGTCGGGAAACCCTGCCTTTCCGCCTGCCCGGTTGGCGCCTATGCGGAGCACGGGTTTGATTATCCGGGTTGCATCGCGCACATCCGTTCAGCCGCCGGCAAGGCCTGCCTGACCGGCGGCTGCCTTGCGCGCAACGCCTGCCCGCACGGCAGAGCGTACCGCTACCCGGCCGCCGTTCAGGCCTATCATCAGCGCCACTTCGCCGGCCTCTGAAAGTTTTTTCGCACCCCACCCCAAGGATTGCAGAAGCCGCGTCGTCAAACGCACAATGACGGCGATGGCAATGGCGGAGAGCGACACGGCGCCGGATGGCCAGTTGGCCGCCCGTGCGCGGGATGGTGATCGTGCGGCGTTCGCCGCGCTGGTCGAACGCCACTACGACTTCATTTTCCGCGTCGCATTCCGCCTCTGCGGCCACCGTGCCGAGGCCGAAGACATTGCGCATGAGGTCTGCGTGCGGCTTGGCCGGGCAATCGCCGGCTATCGCGGTGGCGCCGCGTTCACGACCTGGCTCTACGCCATCGTGCTGAATGCCGCGCGCGATGCCAGGCGTCGTTCGGAGCGTGAAGCGGCCCGCGCCCAGGCCTTCGGCTTGCATGCGGCACTGGCCGCGGCCGGCAATGAAGCGGACGACCCCGCGGACGCGTTGTGGGACGCGGTCCGGCACTTGCCGGACAAGCAGCGCGAGGCCGTCACACTGGTTTACGGCGAAGGACTTTCCCACGCCCAGGCGGCCGACGTGATGGCCGTTTCGGAAACGACCGTCTCCTGGCACGTCCACGAGGCGAAGAAGCGGCTGAAGGCGCTGCTGCGCCCGGTCGAGGAACAGTGAGATGAGCGAAAAGGATCCATTCGACATGCTGCGCGGGCGGCCGGTCCCCGAGCCGCGGCGCGCGGCGCGCGAAAGGGCAGTCGCTGCCGCCTTGCGCAGCTTCGACGAAAATATTCCGGCGGCAACCCAAGGTTCGGCCGCCGCGAAGCGTCACACGGGTCGGTTCATCGATCTGTGGAGAGGACTGATGCAAAGGAAATTCGCGGCGGCCCCGGCGATCGCCGGAATTCTTGTCCTGCCGATCGCCGGCTACGCGGCCTGGCAGCTTATGGAAGAAAACCCGTTCGGTCTCGGACGCGAGGCGCCGCCGCCGGTGCCGGCTACCGATGCCGAGGCGCCGCCCGGCAAGGCCGGCCAAGCGCAACAGGCGCAGAATCGCGAGCGCGATCTGGCCGGCCAGCTTGCGGCCAGGCCGGAAGCCGCACCGGCCATGGAGGCGCCGCGCGGCGTGGCGCCGACGCCGCTTGAAGCCAACAGGAATACCCGCGATTTCGGCGGCGCCATGACGAAGATGGTCCCGTTGCCAGCGCCGGAGCCGTATCCGGTCGAGGAGGAATCGCGCGACCGGCTGCAGGCCTTCGACACCAACCCGGTACGGTCGGCGCTGGAGAGCCCCGTCTCGACCTTCTCGATCGACGTCGACACGGCCTCCTATTCCTTCGTTCGCCGCTCTCTGAAGGCGGGCATCATGCCGGACCCCGACAGCGTGCGCGTAGAGGAGATGATCAACTACTTCCCCTATGACTGGAAGGGACCGGACAGCGCCGCCGTTCCGTTCAACACGACGGTGACGGTGATGCCGACGCCATGGAACGAGCACACGCGGCTCATGCACGTCGCCATCAGGGGCTACGACGTCGAACCTGCCCGGCAGCCGGCGGCGAACCTCGTCTTCCTGATCGACACCTCGGGCTCGATGAACCAGCAGGACAAGCTGCCGCTGCTCAAGTCCGCCTTCCGGATGCTGGTCAACCAGCTCACCGAGCGAGACACGGTCTCCATCGTCACCTATGCCGGCAATGCCGGGGTTGCGCTGGAACCCACCAGCGGAGCGGACAAGCAGAGGATCCTCGATGCGCTCGACCGGCTCGAATCCGCTGGTTCGACCGCAGGTGCGGCAGGCATTGGCGAGGCCTACCGGCTGGCGGAGCAGTCTTTCGTCAAGGACGGCGTCAACCGCATCCTTCTCGCCACCGACGGCGACTTCAACGTCGGGCCCTCGAGCGACGAAGAGCTGAAGCGGCTGGTCGAAGAGAAGCGCAGGAGCGGCGTGTTCCTGTCGGTCTTTGGCTTCGGTCGGGGCAATCTCAATGACCAGCTCATGCAGACCATTGCCCAGAACGGCAACGGCACGGCCGCCTATATCGACACGCTGGCCGAAGCCGAGAAGGTGCTGGTGGAGGAGGCGCGTTCAACGCTCTTCCCGATCGCCAGGGACGTGAAGATCCAGGTCGAGTTCAATCCAGCCGTCGTCTCCGAATACCGGCTGATCGGCTACGAAACCCGTGCTCTCAAGCGCGAGGACTTCAACAACGACCGGGTCGACGCGGGCGAGATCGGGTCCGGGCATTCGGTCACCGCGATCTACGAGATCACGCCGAAGGGCAGCCCCGCGCAGCTGATGGACGACCTGCGTTATGGCGAATCTTCCGCGAGCCAGGCCGGCGCCGAGGCCCATGGCGACGAATGGGCCTTCGTCAAGATCCGCTACAAGCTGCCGGAGGAGGACACTTCGAAGCTGATCGAGACGCCGGTGACGGCCGACAACGAGGTTTCCTCTTTCGCTCAGGCGAGCACCGACCAGCGCTTCTCGGTCGCGGTTGCCGCGTTCGGCCAGAAACTGCGCGACACCGACGCGACGACCGCGTTCGGCTACGACCGGATCATGGAGATTGCCACTGCCGCACGCGGCTCCGACCCATTCGGATACCGGGCGGAGTTCCTCTCTCTCGTGCGCCTTGCCTCGGCGCTCGACGGCGGGCGGTAGCGGCAATCGGAGCGCGCGCCAATCGAGGTCCCGGCGCCGCTCCTGTGGGCGGGTGAGGCAGGCCGGCAGGGGAAATTCCTGCCGGCCTTTTTCGCGTCCTGGGCGCGCAGCGGCACCGCTGCGGAAAAATTCAAAGATATATCGTTGACAAGATATAACGCTCTACCGATATATCGGCTATGAAGAATCCGCACTTGAAGGAGAAATCCATGTTTCACGGAGACCATTCGCAGGAGCGCCTCTGCGGTCCGCGCTGGCGCATGAAGGGCTCGGGCCACGGCTTCGGCCACGGCCCGTTCGGCCGCCATCGCGGGGGCCCGTTCGGCGGCCGCGGCAGGCGCATGTTCGACGCCGGCGCACTGCGGCTCGTCGTGCTCGGCCTGATCGCCGAGGAGCCGCGCCACGGCTACGACATCATCAAGGCGCTGGAGGCCAGGTTCCAGGGCGCCTACAGCCCGAGCCCGGGCGCGATCTATCCGATGCTGCAGATGCTTGAAGAGGCCGACCTGGTCGTCTCGGAAGCCGACGGCAACAAGCGCCTCTACCGCATCACCGACCAGGGCCGGGCCTGGCTCGACGAGAACAGGGCCGACCTCGACCGCATCAACGAGCAGATGCAGCACGTCGCAGGCCATATGAAAGGGGCCGCGATCGGCGAGGAGTTCCGCGCGCTGGCCTGGGCGGTCAAGTCGAAGCTGCGAAGCGGCGAGTGGAATGCCGAGCAGACCGAGAAGGCGCGCGAGATCCTGAAGAAGGCCCGTC
>Ga0207868_1002359_pt1 | contig 10986 bp, 8 predicted proteins | sample Passage237B_FD_187370 | JGI IMG/M metagenome (GOLD analysis project Ga0207868, IMG submission 187370) | Cellulose adapted compost microbial communities from Newby Island Compost Facility, Milpitas, CA, USA - Passage2 37B (SPAdes) (version 3) ... | reverse complement strand
CATGACCTGCTGGTGCGGCACCGGCGGCCGTGTGTCGGCCAGCGCCTCCTGGACCTTCGCCCGGAACCAGGCATCGTAGGCCTCCGGGTCGGCCGTGAGGCCAGCCGGCAGCGCGCCTTCCTTGACCACACGGGTCAGCAGGATGCGCACGGCGTCCGAAACGGTGAGGCCGACCCCGGCGAGCTTCTCGGCGGCATCGGCCTTGAGCTTATCGTCCACACGGATGTGCAGCATCGAAGTCTGTGCGGCCATCTCGGCTCTCCTGTTTGTGCATCAGGCTGTATTGTGTATCTCAATTGAGACTTGCGCAAGAGCCAGGGTCGGGCCGACTGCCTGCCGGAAGGCTCCCTGTCCCGGCTATCCCCTGGGGATAGCCCGCCCGGTCAGGGGCCGCGCAGCGCCGCCCGCAGTCGTGCCAGGTGGGCACGCACCACCTCGGGGGATGCCGGGACCGGTGCCGGTGGTGCGGATGGCGGTGGACGGGTTGCTGGCGCTACTGTGGCACCGTCGCCCGCCCACGCCTTGAACTCCCCGCGGATCGCCTTTTGGATGATGCCGAAGAGATAGCCCGCCGGGTTGCGCACTGCGCTGTTGCGGCAGCGCGCCTCCCACTCGTCGAGCACGGCCTGCCGCTGGGGCTCGTCCACCTGCTGCAAGGCCACCAGCGCGCCGGCCTGCTGCTCGTCCTTCAGGCGCAGGAAGCGCTCGGGCAGCCGCAGGTTCTGCAAGGCCCTCACGCGCGGTACTGTACGTACTTCTTTATTTATACGATTCATACGTACTGTACGGTCCTCCTTCGGAATCCGAAGAGAGCCGTCTGGCGCGGATTCCAACCCTGCTTCGGAATCCGAAGACGGGCGCACGCCATTCCGAAGAAGGGCTTCCTGGCCTTCTTCGGATTCGTGGTCCGCACCCTCCTGTGGATAACCTGGCGTCGTCCAGCCATGCAGCGCCATGCGCTGCGCCAGCACTTGCAGGCGGGTCGGCAATGTGCGGCCGCTGAGCAGCGGGTCTTCGGCAATCTCCTTGAGCGTGTTCATGCCCACGACCTGTACCGCCTTGGCGGCATGGGTCAGTGCCTGGCTGACCAGGCCGAGGTAGTCGGCATCGAGCTGCATCGCCTCGAAGGGCGACAGCGGTTCGTCGTGCAGCACGTAGAGGTTGCCTTGGATGCGGCCGGTCCTGGGATCGCGTCGCCGCCGTACCAGGCTGAGCCAGCGCGTCAGCCGCAGCAGCGTCAGGGCGCGCGCCACGGTCTCGTGCGAGGCTTGCGCCCCGCAGGGCATCGAGGCCAGGTAGGGGCGCAATTGGTCGTAGGTGGGAAAGGCGGTCACGCCGTCGTCGTTGAGCTGCAGGCGGAACACCTGCCACTCGTGCGAAAGAGCCGTTCAGGGCCGCTCGCAATGGCGCAGCGCGGTCACCAGAACTGCAAGGGGTAGGCACGTATTGGGTTGACTGCTTGCCATTTTTACGTTCAAATATGAACTCTTATATATAAAATAAGCTCATATTTGAGGCTATAAAAATGTCTTCTTCCGAGCAAAAGCGCTCTGGTGCGCAAGTGGCGATGCCGCAGCCTGTTGCGCGTGCGCTGCGCCGCCTGGGGCAGGACATCTCGGCGGCGAGGCGCATGCGCCGCCTGAGCCAGGAAGACCTTGCGCAGCGCATCGGCACGTCCTTGAGCACCGTCAGGCGCATGGAAGATGGCTATCCCGGCACCGCGCTGCACACCTTCCTGCGCGCGCTGCACGTGCTGGGCCGGCTTGATGACCTGGCCCAGGCGATGACCCTGGAGAACGATGCGCTCGGCATGGAACTGGTGCGTGAGCAGCTGCCGCAGCGGGTACGCACCTCTGCCGGCAGGAAGCGGCAGGCAGCATCCGTCGTTGACAAAGGCGATGCGCGCACGCCTGCCGATGACTTGGAGGGCTTCTGATGGCAACGCCTCGGCCCACACGACGTCCGGACCTCGAAGTCCACCTGGGCGCGAGTGGCTTGGTCGTGGGGCGCCTGCATCTTGGCAGCGGCCGGCGAAGCGCGTTCAGCTACGACGAAGGCTGGCTGCGGGATGCCCGGTTCTTCACGCTGTCGCCCGACCTCCAGCCGGTGGCCGGCGTGCAGCATCCCCGGCAAGTGTTCTTCCTCGCGCTGGAGGACACCGCGCCCGACGCCTGGGGCGAGCGCGTGATCCGGCGCGCCCATGCGAAGCTGCGGCAGGAGGACCGCGACACGCCTGCATTGGACCCGGTGGACTTCGTGATGTGGGTGGACGACGAGGCGCGCATCGGCGCGCTGCGCCTGTTCGATCCGCACTCTGGCGCCTACCTGCGCGCCGGAGGAGCGAACCGGCACGTACCGCCACTGGTGGAACTGGAGAAGGTGCTCCACGCGGCCCGCGCCCTGGAAGACGGAACGGAAAGTGCGCAGGACCTGCGCTACCTGCTGGGGCAAGGCACGTCGCTGGGTGGTGCCCGGCCGAAGTCCACGGTGCGGGACGCTGACGGACGCCTGGCGGTCGGCAAGTTTCCCAGCCAGGCGGACCGGCGCGACGTGATCCGGGGCGAAGTGCTGGCCATGCAACTGGCGGCCAGGGCCGGCATCCGCGCGGCGCCGGCCCGCGTGGAAATGATCGGCGGCACGGCGGTCGCCGTCATCCGGCGTTTCGACCGCACCGACGACGGCGCTCGCATCCCCTACGTGTCGGCCGCGACGATGCTCCAGTCCGATGGCCGCGATGCGACGCATGCCTACACCGAACTGGTGGATGTGCTGCTTCAGTCGGGCGCCGATCCGATCGCCGACATCCATGAGCTGTGGCGGCGGCTGGTCCTCAATTTCCTGATCTGCAATACCGACGACCACCTGCGCAACACCGGCTTCCTCTACGACGCGCGCCGGCGCGGCTGGCGCCTGTCGCCGGCCTTCGACCTGAACCCGATGCCGGGCGACCGTCGCGAGAGCAAGACCTGGCTGACCGAGGACACCGGCGTCATCGACAGCCGTGACATGCTGATGGCCACCGCGTCGTATTTCAGGCTGGATGCTGCGCAAGCGCAGGCGATCTGGAGCGAAGTGGCCCAGGCCGTGGCGGGCTGGCGTGCATTGGCCCGGGGATTGGGCATGCGCGGTACCGACCTGCTGGATTTCGAGCCGGCGTTCGTCGAATCGACCACGCCCTGACGACATCGGCAGGACATACCGCTACGGCCGAGAATCATCCTGAACTGTTGTCGCCAACGCCGCGCATAGCGAGCGATAGCCGATGCGTTCCTGTTCCAGCCGCAGCTGTGGCCGGATTCGGTCATTACGCAAGTCGTCGTAGAGAGCGGCTTCCTCATCGATCAGTCGGGACAAGGGCAGCGTATGGCGTTTGTCGAGGGGCTCCTCACCCCATTGAAGTGCGTGGGCCATCAGGGTGGAGCGGTCCATGAGGAACGAAGCGGCTAGCGGGAAATACTTGCGCAGGCTGTCCAGAATGGCAAAGCCATGGGTATCGATGTCTCCCCAGTAGTGCAGAGAGGCGCGATGCAGCCAGTTGGCTCGGGCGAGCGCTCCCCAGCCATAGCCGGCACCGAACACGACGATGGCACTGGAGACCGGTGGGAACGCTAGGAAGTTCACCTCGTTTTCGGTGATGAACACACGCTGCGCAGGCAAGGTGAGCGTGGCGAAGCTATCCTCATCCAGGGTGATGTCGGTCAGTCCGGTGCAGCCGGGAAGCTGGGGCAGTTGCGGATCGAGCAAGCGCAGGCGGATGCGAACGGGCTTCTCCAGAAAGCCGTAGCGACGGGCAAACCCGGCCATCCCGGTAGCAGCGTGGTCGATGGCTTCCGTCGGCAAAGCCAGATCCAGCCACTGAGCCAGCGTACCGCGATGGGCTTCGATGAATTTGCTGTCCACGCCCGGCGCGTCAACCTGCCGAAGATAGACGCCTGGGCGCGGATGGGCTTGCACCCAGGCCACCACGGCCAGCAGGCGTGGCCAGTGTTCGGCCAGCGCCAAAGTCTGCAACGGCGATCTTTGCAGCCATGCCAGCAGTGTGGGTTGCGCTTCGGCAGTTTGCTGCCAGAGCGCCTGGAACCGGCGGGCATCGCCGGTCTTGCCGATCATCGCCAGTGCATCGTCCAACGTATCGATCCACAGCGTGTCCGGCAGGCGCTGCCGGCCCTGCACCCGGTGCATCCACTCGCGCCATTCGATGCGCACGCGCGGCATGGCGCTGATCTCCCGCACCCAGCCGCGCACGGCATCGAAACGGTTGCTGAGATCGGCGGCGGACGGCGACTTTAGCGACAGCCGCAACGGCCAGCCCAGCGTGCCGTCGCCGACCACGGCACGCAGCAACTCGCCGCGCTGCCACAGCCGCTCGACCTGCGCACGAAGGTCGGCGGGCTGGCTCCATGTCATACAGCGCCTCCCGTGGCAGCAGCCTTCTGTGCCCGGTATTCCTCAATGCTCAGACTGCGCAGCCGCGACTCGCGGCCGCCTTCGTTGTGCACGAAGCCGACGCTAGACACGTAGGGCTCAATGATGTGGATCTTTTGCAGCGGCGTAATGATCAGCAGTTGCAGGTTGAGCTGGCGGAACAGTTCCAGCCCATACTGGGCCGATTCGTCCGAGCCGCGCCCGAAGGCTTCGTCGATCACGACAAAACGGAATGAGCGCGAGCGCACCGCACCCCATTCCAGGCCGAACTGGTAGGCCAGGCTGGCGGCCAGCACGGTATAGGCCAGCTTTTCCTTCTGCCCGCCGGATTTGCCGCCGGAGTCGGAGTAGTGCTCGTGTTCGGCATCGTCTTCGCGCCAGCGCTCGCTGGCGGAAAACAGGAAGCCGTTGCGCACGTCGGTCACCTTCTGCATCCAGCGCCGGTCGATCTCGGCCAGGCCCTCACGCCCCCGGAAGCGGTCGATGATGGCCTTGACCTGCAGGAACTTGGTCTCCGAATACTGTTCGTCTTCCGAGCCGCTCAGCGCGCCTTCGGTGCAGGCACGCAGATCCTGCAGGAAGTCGCGGATCTCCGCATCGGGGCTCGGCTGCGCCAGCAACCGGATGTAGCGTCCGGGGTTGTAGTCGATCACCTGCAAGGATTGGTTGATGACATCGACCCGCTCCTTGATCGTTTCCCGCTCGCGCGCGAGCTGGGCGTTGAAGTTGGCGATCTCGTTGATGGTATTGACGTTGAGCAGCTCCTTGAAACGCGCTTCGAAGCGCGGCAGGTCGTCGTGCTGCAGATCCTTCATCAAGCGCTCGAACTCGGGCAACGCGGCCAGGCTGATGTCGATCTCGGCGGTCTCTGCCTTGAAGGCCTCCTTGAAACCGCGCATGGCGTTGATGATGCGTTCGGTCAGGCGTGAGAGACGCTTGTCTTCGGCATCGATGCGCGCCTGCAAGCCATTGCGCACGTCCTGTTCGCGGTTGTCGCAGGATTCCACCGTGAGCTGGTGGTCGCCCAGGACTTCGGCGCGCCAGCCCTCAAGAGATTGCAGCAACATGTCGTCGAGTGCGGCTTGCGTCTGGATTTCGAGAGCCTGCGCATGCTGTGCCTGGGCAGTTTCGTGTTTGCTGCGAATTTCTCCGCGTTTGCCTTGTGCCTCGCCAAGATCGCCTTCGATCTCCTTCAGGCGCTCAACGACCTGCGCCAGTTGGCTTTCCAGTTCCCGCAGGGTATCGGAGGCCGCCTTGAGGCGGTCGCGTTCCTCGGTCAGCCGAGCAATCTCGCGCGCCGGTGCCTGCCAGTCGATCTCGCTGTAGCGGGTGAAGACTTCGAGCTTGGCCAAAGCTTCCAGTTGCGCCTGGCATTGCCCGCGCAATCGCTGTGTGTTGGCAATGCGCAGACCAATGTCGCCCAGTCGCTGTTCCAGGCTCTCGCGTTCGTCACGCAAGGTGCGCAGCTTGTCGGCGTTACTCCAGCCCAGCACATAGCGACTGCGGTCGTCGACGCGGCGGCGGTCGTCCTTTTCGTGGCGTCCGCTCGGGTCCTTGATCTGTCCGGCGCGGGTGATGGCTCGGGTCTCGCGGCGGAACTGCTCGGTGTTGTCGCAGCAGGCCAGGTCGAAGCGGTGGTGCAGTTCGCGTTCAAGCCAGTCGTAGTACGGCGTGTCGGGCTTGATGAGCAGCTTGCGCACCAGCGATTGGGGGTGCAGGCTAATGGCCTGAGTAGGCTTGCGCGCACGCACGTGGAAGTACACCAGCCGCGTGCCCAGGTGCTGGCGTTCCACCCAATCGGCCACGTCCTTGTAGTGCGCATCCGGCACCAGCAGGGACAGGCCGAAGCCATGCAGCAGGCGTTCGGCCGCGCCCTCCCAGTCGCGCTCGTCCTCACGCACCTGGATCAGTTCACCGGCAAAGGGCAGGTCTTCCTCGGCGATGGACAAGGCGGCGCACAATGCGTCGCGGATGCGTACCTGGGCCGCGTCGATATTGCTCTTGCGACGCGCAAGGCTGTCGATTTCGCTGGTCAGAACCTCGTGCTCCTCACGTCCCTTGCGCAAGGCGAACTCGAATTCGCGCTCATCGTTCTCTAATCCGACCACCTGCGCCCGCAGATCCTCGGCACGTTGGCCGATCGAGGCATGTTGTGAGATGAAGGCGGCTTCGTCTCCCGGCGCTGCTTCTCCAATGCGCGTCAATAGCGCGGTGTACGCGTCCGCCTTCTCCTGCCGTTGCTGTTTCTCTGCCTCCTGCTGCTGAATGGCGGCAGCGAGTTGTTGCAGTCGGTCGCCGCCGTTCTCGCGCAGTGCGCCTTCGAGCTTCCCCTGCTCGATTCGGGCGTTATCTCGTTGCTCTCCCAGTTGCTTGATGCGGGCATCCCAGCGCGTCGCATCCTGAGTCAACAACTCCAGGCGCCTCTCCAGCAGTGCTGCCTTCAAGCCGGCGAAGTACGGGCGTAATGCATCGCGTCCTTCGCGCAGCGCCTGGATCTCGGTGGCGATTTTCCCGTGGCGAAGGCCATCCTCCACCAGCGGAGTCAACAACTCGATCTGGCGCTTGGCCTTGAGCACTGACTGGTGGGCGCGGTCGAGGTCATCGAAATGGCCGAGCAGTGCCTCGATGCGCCCCCCCACGTCGAACGGTTCGAGCATATGGCTGCGCACGAAATCGGTCAGATTGCCAACCGATTTCATGGAAACCGTCTGATGGAACAGCTCCAGCGCCTGCTCGTGCTCGATGCCGAAGCGGCGGCGGAACCAGGCGCCGTAGGGCGGGAAGCTGTCGCTCAGTTCGCAGCCTATCGCGCGCAACTTCTTGCGCAGGCCGTTGATGTCGCCGCCGAATCCGGAAAAGTGCTCGGTGATGGACAACTCCCGCTCTACGGCCACGAACAAACGCGCGGGCTGGCCCTGTGGTTCGCGAAACCAGAAGACTTGCGCCAGTGTGACCGCTTGGCCGTAGCCTTCGTTACGGAAGACACCCAGGATCACGCTGTAGCTAGTGGTGTCGCGTAACGCCACCGGGCGGGCGCTGCCGGTGGTTTCGTTGCGCTCGTTCTTGTAATGGCCCAGCACGTAGGACCGCAGTGATCGCTCACGCGTCTCGGCGCCTGCGGCCTTGTTGTAGGCGATGCGTTGCGCTGGCACCAGCAGCGTGGTGACGGCATCGACCAGGGTGGATTTGCCCGAACCGATGTCGCCAGTGAGCAGGCCGTTACGCCCATCGAGTTCATAGCGCCAGACGCGCCGGTCGAATGTGCCCCAGTTCAGAACTTCCAGCCGCTGCAGGCGAAAGCCGACGCGGCTGTCGTCGGCCACGAAATCGAGCTCCTGTGGCGAAAAATCGTTCATCGGCCAGCTTCCTTGTCGCGATCGGCACCTGACAATGCGGTGCGATAGCCCTCCAGGCGCGCATCGAAGTCGGCCAGCCACTGTGCATCGACGAACGCCTTGAGGATGCGCCGCACCTCGTAGCGAGGTGCCTGCTGAGCTGCGCCGGCAACGGGCTTGAGCTTGCGCAGATAGCCCAGTTCCACCACCTTGGTGATGGTCGAATCCACTTGGTCGACGAGGCGCGCCTCGTTGGTGCCGTCCGGCAGAAACACGCGCATCAGTTCGGCGATCTCCTCGCGCGACAGCACCAGCCGGGTATCGCCGCCGCCGGCGTCGGCTTCAGCCAGGCGCTTGCGCAGCAAGGCCAGCATCAGGCTGACCGGGTAGGACAGCGGCCGTCGCGCGATCAGGCGCGGCGGACGGGGTGTGGCGTCCACATCCTCCGGCTCCGGCTGGCTTTTGAAGAAGGCGTACCCCTCGGCTTCGTCCAGTACCAGATCCAGCAACAACACCGCCGCCTGCTCCCGCACCCGCGCTTGCAGGCTCAACAGGCTGGCCCATAGGCGCTCGTCGTCCTGACAGTACAACACGCCTTTGAGCAAATGCACCATCAGTTGCGAGAGTTCCGCTACAACGGGCGGGCGCGACTCGGTGCCGCCTTCGGGATCATCCTGGTGCATATCGTTCATGGGTCTCCGCTCTATCCGTCGCAGCTTGCATTCAACGCGTAAAAATCACGCGGGGCATTCGCACCCGCCGTCGTACCGTTGAGCCAGGCGCGTCCTGCACGGCCCATTCGATGATCTCCTGCACATCGTCATCCACCGTGGCTCTGAGGCCATCCAGCCCGCGGCTGCCCGCGTGGGCCAGTTCCAGCCAGGTGACCAGTTCGGCCAATCCCTGTTGCAGCGGTTGCGTCTCCAGCAGCGCGCGCAAGCTGATCTGCGACTGCTGGCGCAATGCCTGCCGCAGGGCCTCACGCAGGCGGGTCTTGTCCACGACGTGCTGGTCGAACAGGCGTGTGGTGTCGATGTCGTCGTCACCGTCCTCAAGGACCAGTTCCGCCAGGCGTGGTTTGGCATGGAGCGCAAACAGGGGGCGTTCCTGCGGCAAGGCGATGTCCGCGCCCATCTCGTCGAGGCGCATCACGTCGCCGGCCGGTGGCATGTCGCGCAAGGCCAGCGCCTGGGTCTCGATGCCGTGCAAGAGTTCGAGGATGCGGCGGTTTTCCTGGAAGGCCCGGTCATCCAGGAAGCGGCGCAGTTGTTGCGACAACTGCGCTACCGTGCGCTGGGTATGTTCGCCCGCTTCCAGCCAATCGTGGTGCACCCGGCGGGTGCGCGGCTCCGGCTTGAGCGCAGCCACGGCGGGCAAGCCGAGGATCTGGTCGAGCCGTGCGGACAGTTCTTCCTGGCGACGGCTGGACATCAGGAAATCCCAGAATGCACGGAAGCTGCGGCCCTGGTCGGAATCCCCGATGGCGTCCCGCTCGCCCATGACCTCGTCGAGCAGTGCCCCCTTGCTGCCGTCCCACAACGCGATCTTCTCGCGGACGCTGCGGTCGAGTTGGCGGAAGTTGTGTTCCACCTGGCGGAAGTCGCTCAGCAGTTCGCGCGCCAACTGCTGGAATTGCAGGAAGCGATCCTTGATGGCCGTGTCATCCATGAGCGGCACGTCGCCGGACAGGACGCGGCCGATCTCGGCGTCGATCTCGTCGCGCTTGCGGCGCAGTTCCTCCAGGCGCCTGGCTGGATCGGCCTCGCTTCCGGTGCTGATCTGCTCCAGCAGCGCGAACAAGGTCAGCAGGCGAGATTCAGTGCCGACGAAAGGCCGTTCGGTCAGCGATACCAGCCAGGCGATGGCTTTTTCGGTGGCGGGGGTGAGATCGAACTGGGCTTCGTCGGTGCCGGGCTTGTAGAACTTGCGCAGCCAGCCCTTGTCCGGCGCGCACCAGTCATTCAGGTATTCAGTTGCGGCTTTCGGATACACCTCTGCACCGAGCTGTTCGCGCAGGGCAAACAGCTCATCTTCCAGCATTTCGGCCAGATCCGCTTCGCTCGTCAGCCGCACGTTCGGTGCAACGAACACCCGGTATAGGAAGCTTGCTACCAATGGCGCATGTGGCGAGGCTAGCAATCGCCATGCAGGATGCCGATCGCGGTATGTGGTGAGTGTGAGGTGGTCGAGTGCCATGATGGGCTGCCTTATCCGAGCCGTTCGTTGACAACGACGTCTCGATCCGAATGCACGGATCGGCTTGCCCGGAAAGCGCGAATCAAGGCGGCGTGGTCACTCATGCGAAACCGCCTCCAGGTAAGGACGCATGACATTTGCGACCCGGCAGACCTTGGCATGGCGCCATAGGTCATCGGCTGAAGCCTTGCGTGTCTTCCAGGCAGCCTTCAGCGCCTCAATGGCCACGTCCAGGCCGATCTGGTTGCGGTGCTTGAAGCAGTCCGCCACGGTTTTGGCGGCACTGTAGATCCGCAGTCTGGCGCCATCGCGTTCGTGCTCATCAATGCCCAAGGCATAGGCATCACCCGCCATCTGCACCATCTTGATCGGCGGGTGCTCGATACGTGGGGTGTGGCTGCCACGAGGCATGGCAATCCAAACTTGGCGAGGCAGTTGCGTGGTCAGTTCGTGGAACTGGAGTGCCGTCAGCAAGCAGAACACGGCTTTGGGAACCTTGACTGCAATCGTGGCGAGGTCCTCCTGCTCGGACATGGGGTTGCCTGGCAAACGGTAGAGGCCGCGCCCGACACGCTCCAACTGCCCGGAAGTGGACAGACGTGTCAGCACCACCCGCGGCGCGCCGATGGTGTCCAAGTCGCTGGTGCGCAGAAAGCCCTGCTTGTGGAGCAGGGCAAGAGCGCGCTGGGCATGTGAGGATCTTTCCATTGCCCCAAAGATGTTCCTTGATTTCGTTGATCTTATACATCAAACGATAGAATGAAACACGTCTGCCTGGAGCGCGCGTTGATGACTGACCGTGAATGTCAGCAGGCAAGTGCGGATAGGATCTGGTTGCCGACGCGGTACGTCCGGTACATAATCTGGCCTGATTCCGTAGCGCCAACGGAATAAACCCGTTATCAATCAACGATTTGAGTGCGGCGTGATGTTCCCTTCGCCCGCTCCAACTCCTCCCCGCGGAGATCTTCCAGACGGTTTCCTGCGCGCGTGCGGGGGGGTGTGAATGAAGATCGGAATCCTTTCACGC
>Ga0207868_1002355_pt1 | contig 11009 bp, 10 predicted proteins | sample Passage237B_FD_187370 | JGI IMG/M metagenome (GOLD analysis project Ga0207868, IMG submission 187370) | Cellulose adapted compost microbial communities from Newby Island Compost Facility, Milpitas, CA, USA - Passage2 37B (SPAdes) (version 3) ... | reverse complement strand
CTGCCGCCATGCCTGCCCCGGCTCGGAAGGATTCGACGCGGCGGAACTGCTCGGCCTCGCCCGCGCGCTCGGCAACGCCACCCTGTTCGCCGCGCCGACGATGATCCAGCGGCTGGTGGCCGAGGCGCGCAGTTCCGGCCAGGACGGCACCGGCATCAAGACCGTCGTCTATGGCGGCGGGCCGATGTACGAAGCCGACATCATCGAAGCCGTCGACGTGCTCGGCGAACGGTTCGTGCAGATCTACGGCCAGGGCGAATGCCCGATGGCGATAACCGTCTTGCCGCGGGCCATGGTCGGCGACAGGAGCCACCCGCGCTGGCGCGAGCGGCTGCGCTCCGTCGGCTACGCGCAGGCCTGCTCGCGGGTGCGCGTGGTCGGCCCGGCCGGCGAGCCACTCCCGGCGGGAACGATCGGGGAGATCGTCGTCGCCGGCCCGGCTGTGATGCGTGGATACTGGAAAAACGACCGGGCCACGGCCGAAACGATCGTCGACGGCTGGCTGCGAACCGGCGATATGGGCTCGCTCGACGAGGACGGATTCCTGTCGCTGCACGACCGCTCGAAGGACCTGATCATCACCGGCGGCTCGAACGTGTATCCGCGCGAGGTCGAGGAGGTGATCATGCACCATCCCTCCGTCGCGGAAGTGTCGGTGGTCGGCCTGCCCCACACCGAATGGGGCGAAGAGGTCGTTGCCTGCGTCGTGCTCAAGCAAGGCCATACAATGGACGAGCGCGCGCTCGATGCGCTTTGCCTGGATCGCATCGCCCGCTTCAAGCGGCCGAAGCGCTACGTCGCGCTGCCGGCGCTGCCGAAGAACAATTACGGCAAGGTCCTGAAGCGCGAACTGCGCGAGGCGCTAAGCCCCGGCGGCCGGCAGTAGAGTCCGGGGCCGGCGGCGGCGCTTGCCTGTCCTGCCGATCAGGCCGGGCGCTTGCGCATCAGGCCGGTGCGCACGCAGTCCAACACCACCTCGCCGTGCTGGTTGATCCCCTCGTGGTAGAACGTGACGATGCCGTCACGCGGCCGGGACCTGCTCTCGCGCTTGCTGCGGATGGTCGTCCGCGCCCGCAGCGTATCACCGTGAAACACGGGGCGCGGAAAGTTGATATCGGTCATGGCGAGATTGCCGACGGTGGTTCCGAGCGTGGTCTCGGTGACGGTCATGCCGATCACCAGACCGAGCGTGAACAGGCTGTTGACCAGCGGCCGGCCGAACTCGGTCTGCGCCGCCATGTGGAAGTCGATGTGCAACGGCTGCGTGTTCAGCGTGGCGTTGCAGAACCACATGTTGTCGGCTTCCGTGACCGTGCGGGAAAAGGCGTGATCGTAGACCTTTCCGACCTCGAATTCCTCGAACCAGAGCCCCGCCATTCCACTCTCCCCGCAACGTCCGGCAGGCCATGACTTGCACCGGCCGCAATCTTGATGATAGACGAATATTCGTACATAGTTCGCTTAAACGAACAATAGGCGATCGCAAACACGGCGTCAACGCGCCAATCGGACAAGCCGGGGAGCGCCGCGGAGACGTTCGCCGCCTGCGGAGGATCGGGATGCCGTCTGGCACGCATGACGCATGGGCACCTCTCGACGGAATCAGGATCATCGATTTCTCGATGCTGCTGCCGGGACCGCTGACCACGCTGATACTCGCCGATCTCGGCGCCGAAGTGATCAAGGTCGAGCCGCCCGGCGGCGACTACGCACGCCATATGAAGAGCGCCATGTTCCAGGGCGCAAACCGCAACAAGAAGAGCATCGCGCTCGATCTCAAGTCGCCGGGGGCGGCGGCCGTCATCGAAAGGCTCGCGTCCTACGGCGACGTCGCCATCGAGGGATTCCGTCCCGGCGTGGTCGCCAGGCTGGGGTGCGGCGCCGAGGCGCTGCAGGCAATCAACCCGCGGCTCGTCTGCTGTTCCCTGTCGGGATACGGCCAGACCGGCCCGCTGCGCGACAAGGCGGGTCACGACCTGGCATACATGGCCATGGGAGGCGGGCTGGCGCTCAAAGGCCATTTGCGGCAGCCCCCCGGCCGCGCATCGCTGCCGTTTGCCGACATGGTGGGCGGCGCGTTCGCGGCCGTGGCGATCCTCGCCGCGCTGCAGGAGCGCGACCGGCGCCCCGTCGCCGCCGCGCTGGACATGAGCCTCTACGAATCGACCCTCTACGCCAGCGCCATCCGCTTCGGATTCACCACCGCCGCGGGCTCGACCGATCACCTCTATCCGGCAAACGACCTGTTTTGCTGCGCCGACGGCCGGATGCTGGCCCTGACCGTGGTGGAGGAGAAATTCTGGGACAATCTGGTTGCCGCCGCAGGCGCGCTCGCACCGGAGCTCAGGGACCCGGCCTTTGCCACCGAGGAGGGGCGCGCCGCGAACGCAGAGCGGCTGATGGCGATCCTCGACAGGATGTTCGCCAGCCGGCCGGCAGGAGATTGGGTGTCGTTTCTCGACCGCCACGACGTCCCGGCGACCGTCTGCGTCACCAATCAGGAGGCGCTGCTGTCCGACCACGCGATGGCGCGCGGGATGCATGTCGGCGAGGGCGCGGCGGCAACGATGCCGTTTCCGGTGATCGCAAGCGGCATGCGGGTCGCCCGAAACGGCACGCCGGCTCCCGCGCTGGGCGCGGACGGCCACGGAATCCTCGCCGCGCTCGGCTTCAGCGACGATGAGGCGGCATCGCTTGTGGCCCGGGGGATCGTGCATGTGCCGGAGCACGCCTGATGCCGCCGCAGCGGGCCGATCTGGAAACCGTGCGGCTCGCCACGCTGCTGAGGCCGGGCGACGGCGTGGTCTGGGGCCAGGCGCTGGCCACGCCTGCCGGCCTGGTGCGGCGCCTGATCGACGAGGCCGGACGCATCGGACACCTGAGCGCGTTCATCGGCGTGGCCCTCGGCGATGCGCTCGACGCGGCGATCGGCACCGGTCTTGCCTTTTCCAGCTTCGGCGCCATGCATGCCGCCCGTCGCCTGCACAAGGCCGGCATGCTCGACGTGATCCCGATGCTCTATTCGGCGGTTCCGAAGGCCCTGGCCGCGGGCAGGATACCCTGCGACGTCGCGCTGGTGCAGCTTAGTCCCCCCGGCCCCGACGGCAGCCACAGCCTGGGCTTCTGCAACGATTTCCTGCCCTACGCCATCGCCGGGGCGCGGCTGGTGATCGGCGAGGTCAATCCCCATGTCCCCTGGACACGGATGGACCGCCCGCTCGACCTGTCGCGGTTCGACATCATCGTGGAGTCCGACGAAGCTCCGCCGTGGCAGACGGCACCGGTGCCCGGCGCGGCCGAGGAGGCGATCGCGGCCCGTCTCGCCGCCCTCATCGACGATGGGGCGACGCTGCAATATGGCATCGGCGCCGTGCCGACGGCGATGCTGCGGGCACTTTCCAGCCACCGCGACCTCGGCATTCATTCGGGGCTGCTGACGGACGAGCTGGTCGAACTCGTCCGCCAGGGCGCGGTCACCAATGCACGCAAGGAGGTGCTGCCGGGCAGGACGATCGGCGGCGTGGCGATCGGCAGCCCCCGGCTGCGCGACTTCCTGCACGACAATCCGGCGGTCGAGCTCCACCCGATCGCAACCACGCACGGCGCCGGCACGCTGTCGCGGCTGTCACGGCTGGTCGCTGTGAACTCGGCGCTGGAAGTCGACATTCACGGCCAGATCAATGCGGAAATGCTGGGCAGCCGGTATGTCGGCGGCATCGGCGGCCAGTTCGACTACATGCATGCTGCCGCGGCAGCCGAGCGCGGCCTGTCGGTGATCGCGCTGCCGTCGACGACGCGCCCTTCGGGGGCCAGCCGGATCGTCCCTGCGCTTTCCGGCCATTGCGTCACGACCTGCCGCTCGGCCGTCGACGTCGTCGTCACCGAGCACGGCGTGGCCGATCTGCGCGGGCGCTCGCAAGAGCAGCGCGCCCGCGACATCATCGCCATCGCCGATCCGGCGCATCGCGACGCGCTGGAGCGGGCCAATCCCCTGCGTCCGCGCGTCCATGCCGCAACGGGCCCGACGGAAAGGGGCGCCCCGCGAAGATAGGCGCGGATGCGCGCCCGTTGCGCGGAAGGATCCGCCCTGTTTCGCCCGGCGCGGGCCAATGGCGGCGCGGCGTCCGCGAAACGCATCCCCCAGCGCGCCTTCCAAGACAGGCCAGCACCGGCACCACGATGTCGGCCTGTGGCGCGGCTGGCGACCGCGGCATGGCGGGGCCGGCGCCCGTCAGGCCGGCTTCGGACAGCACAGCCCAGGACACGATGCTTGATCCGCGTTCTTCCGGTCGGGCAAATGGCCGGCAACCATGCCGACGCTTCGCGACGCTTGCGCTTGACGTCAAGTCGATTGTTCGTATAATCGCGGCCTGTTCGAATATCAGAACTTTAATCGAGATCGGGGGGAGCCTGAATTGACTGCACGCCGCATTCCGAATCCACCCGTCGCCCGGGCCTCGATCCGGCCGGAAGCCGGCCATTCGGCTGCCGCCGGATGAACTGGTTTGAGAAAACCAGTCGCGTGCTGCGCTATCTGGAGTGGACCGCCATCTGCTGCGGCGCACTCTGCACCCTCGCCATCATGTGGATCGCCGGCGCCGACGTGCTTGCGCGCTATGCGCTGAACCGGCCGATCGCCTGGTCCTACGACCTGATTTCCCTGTTCCTCCTGACAGGCGTCTTCTACCTGTCGCTCGCCGATACCCAGCGCAGCGGCGAGCACATCGCCGTCGACCTGCTGCACAACCGGGCGAGCGCGCGGCAGCGCCATGTCATGTATGCCGTCGCCTACGCCGTTTCGCTGCCGATCGTCTGGATGATGATGATGGGCAGCTATCGCAGCGCGAGACGCGCATTCGTCAACAACGAGGTGCTCATGGGAGCGGTCGCCTGGCCAACCTGGATCGCCTCGTTCATCGTCGCCCTCGGTCTCACGCTGCTTCTGCTGAGGCTGCTTCATTCCTTCGTCGGTCACACGCTGTCGGCGGCCGTCCACGCGGATCTCGTTCCGCTGCCCAAGACCACCGGCTCGCACGGAGACCTGGCGCCATGACGACCCTCATCATCGTTGCCTTGCTGCTCATGCTGATCGCGCTCGGCGCGCCGATCGCGCTGGCGCTGCTCGTCGCCGGCGCCGCCGGGCTCGGCATGGTGGGCGGGCCCAATGTCGCCCAGGGCATTCTCTCGACGGCACCGCTTTCGGCCGCCAAATCCTATGAACTGATAACCATTCCGATGTTCCTGCTGATGGCGGAGCTGATCATCGTGAGCGGCATCGCAAAGCAGCTGTTCGACAGCGCGGTGACGTGGGTCGGCCGCACGCCGGCCGGCCTTGCGGTCGCCACCAGCCTCGCCGGAGCGGGCTTCGGGGCGATTTCGGGGTCGAGCACGGCATCTGCCGCGACGCTCGCCTCGACGACCGTGCCAGGCATGCTGGAGCGCGGCTACGAGCCGAAAATCGCCTGCGGCGTGGTCGCGATCTCGGGTACGCTCGCCATGCTGATACCGCCCAGCATCGCGTTGATCCTCTACGGCATCGTCGCCGACGTCAGCATCGGCCGGCTGCTGATCGCGGGCATCATCCCCGGCGTACTCGTGGCGATCACGGTCATCCTCACCGTTCTCTACCTGGTCTGGCGCGACCCCGCCCGGGCGCCGCGCGGCCAGGCCTACGGCTGGCGCGAAAAGGTCGCCTCGCTGCCGGGCGTGCTGCCGATGCTCGGCCTGTTCGTGGTGGTGACCGGCCTGATCTATACCGGCATCGCCACGCCGACGGAATCGTCCGCGCTCGGCGCGATCGGCAGCCTGGTGCTGGCGCTCGCGTCCGGCAATGCGACACGCGCCAATCTGGTGCAGGCCGTCCTGCGCGCGGGCCGCACGACCTGCATGATCCTGTTCATCATCCTTGGCGCGCACATATTCGGCTACTTCATGGCCCTGACGCGGCTGCCGCACAATCTGGCCTATTGGGTCGGCGGCCTCGACATGGCGCCCGTCGTCGTGATGCTCATCATCCTGGCCGCGATCATCCTGCTCGGCACGATCATGGACCAGGCAGCGATCATCATTCTCACCGTGCCGATCACGCTGCCGCTCGTGCTCGCGCTCGGCTACGATCCCGTCTGGTTCGGCGTCATGATGGTCGTCACCGCCGAGATCGGGCTCGTCACGCCGCCGGTCGGGCTCAATTCCTTCGTGGTCGCCAGATATACCGGCCGTCCCCTCGAGGAGGTCTTCAGCGGCATCTGGCCCCATGTCGTGGCGCATATCCTGCTGGTCCTGCTGATGCTGGCGCTGCCGCAGATCATCCTGTGGCTGCCTTCCACCATGTAGCAGGGCGCCGGCCACTTTCCGAAGGCACAACAACAGGGAGGAAGCAATGCCGAAGAGATCATTTGGGGGTGGGCGGACGCTGCTGGGCGCCGCGCTCGCCGCATGGACCCTGCTTGCGGGCGGAGGCGCCCACGCGCAGGACAAGGTGACCCTGCGCGTCGCGGACTCGTTGCCGGCAGGCCACTACATCGCGCGCGCCGCGACGACGAAGTGGATGGAGGCCGTCACCCGCCTGTCGAACGGGCGGGTCGAGTTCCAGTATTTCCCCGCCGGCCAGCTCGGCGGCGCGGGCGACATGCTGGCGATGCTGGAGACGGGCGTCGCGGACGTCACCTATGTGGTCCCGTCATACCTGTCGCAGCGGCTTCCGCTGTCGATGGTCGCGAACCTTCCGGCCGACTACTCCGACCCTTGCGTCGGAACGCAGGCCTTCTGGAAGCTGGCGCAGGAGGGCGGCGTGTTGCGGGAGCATGAGCTGGCTCCGCTCGGGATCCGCCCCGTCTTCGCGCTGATGCTGCCGCCGAACCAGCTGGTGATGGCGCAGCCTTTCTCGCGGCTGAGCGAAATCAGCGGCCGCAAGATGCGCACGTCCGGCGGCACGGTCGACCTTTACGTCCGCGAACTGAACGGGGTCCCGATCCAGATCGCCGCCGCGGAAATGTACCAGGCGCTGTCGCGCGGGACGATCGACGGGCTGGTGATGCCTCCGATCAGCATGGTGCCCTACGACCTGCATACCGTCACCAAGGCATCCACCTTCGACGCCAACCTGGGCGGCTTCGTCGTTACCTATGCGATGGCCGAAAGTACCTGGGCCGCGCTTCCGGAGGACGTGCGCGCGGCCATAGCCGAAGCCGGAGAGGAAACCACCCGGCAGGCCTGCGCGATCGTCGCCGACGAAGCCGAAGCCGTGCGCGGCAAGGTCATGGAAGCCGGCGTCGCCCCGGTCGAGCTGGGCGAGGAGGACCGTGCCGAACTGCTCCGCATCGCGAATACGATCGGCACCCAGTGGGCCGAGGAGATGGAGGGGCAGGGCAAGCCGGGACGGCTGGTCCTCGAAGCGTTCCAGGAGGCGTTGCGATGAACAGGGCAACCGTTGCCGCGGCACTTGGCATGGCCTTGTCGATGGCGGCAGGCGGCCATGCGACCGCGCAGGTGACGCTGCGCGTCGCGGACTCGCTTCCCGCCACCCATTTCTTCACCGAGCAGGCGACGCGGTTCTGGATGGACGCGGTCGCGCAGCTGGCCGGGCCGGAGGTCACGTTCGAGCATTTTCCCGCCGGCCAGCTCGGCAAGGCCGGGGACCTGTTTTCGCTGACCGCCTCGGGCGTGGTCGATATCGGCTATGTGGTGCCCTCCTACGCCGCGGAAAAGCTGCCGCTGACATCGGTCGCGGAGCTCCCCGGTACGTTCGAGACCTCGTGCCGGGGCACGATGGCGTTCTGGGACCTGGCCCGAAACGACGGGCTGCTCGCCACCAGGGAATACGGCCCGGCCGGCGTGAAGGTGGTCTATGCCGTGGTCATGCCGCCCTATCAGGCATTCGTCCGCGGCCCGCTGGCCACGATAGACGATCTCGAGGGCAAGAAGCTGCGGACCAGCAGCGCCGGTCAGGACGCGATCGCCCGCCGGCTCGGCGCCGTGCCGGTACGCATCACCGCGCCGGAGGTCTACGATGCGCTTTCCCGCGGCACCATCGACGGCGTGATCTTTCCGGCGTCGAGCGTGCTCGCCTACGACATCGCCGGCCTCCTCGACACCGCGACGTCCGGCGTGAATTTCGGCAGCGCCGTGCTGACGATGATGATCTCGCAGGACCGCTGGAACGCGCTGCCGGCGGCCGTGCAGGAGGCCATGAGCCAGGCCGGGGAAGCCACGACCAAACGGATCTGCGCCTACGCCGACGGCGCTCTCGACGACGACCTGAAGAAGTTATCCGCGGCCGGCATCGGCTTCGCCGATCTCGAGGAAGGGGCCGCGCAGCAACTCGCGGCCGAGATGCTCGGCGTGCGCGAGGAATGGGCGCGGACGATGGACGGGATGAACGTTCCCGGCACCGAAATCCTTAAGGCGTTCGAGGCCGCGATCGCGGACAGGTAGGCTCCGCCCCTCGCCGGGCCGGCCGTTTCGGCCAGCCCGGCGTTCCTCCCGGAAGGCGCGGCACCGGTTCGTCGGCCGCCGGGAGCCACAGCCGGGCCCGACGCCGCGAAGATGCGGCCGGCGGGCAGACGCTCCTGCAAGCTGGCGCCCGCTGCATGCGCCTCATACGGGGCGGCTGCGCTTTCGACCGAGGCGATCAGGCCGAAGCGGAAACGGCGACGGGCAGGGGCCGGGTGCTGCGGGGGACACCGCCGAGGTCAAACGGCTGCATCACAACGATTGCCAGCGGGTGAGAAGAGGGCTTCGGGGGGCCGGCTGCTTCCGCCCGTCCCGTGAAGAACGAGCGCAGCGAACGGCCGCGAGGGTATGGAGACTGGTGGAGCCAAGGACAGGCCTCTAGCGCCATGTTCTGCGGAGTTCACGAGGCACTTTGCCGCCACGTGCAGCAGCACGTGCGTAAGCAGCATGTTGCGGGGCTCTGTGCTGGCGCGTTCCGTGGAAATCACTATCGGCTTGGGTAACTCACCGGTCAAGCTGACCGGAACAGCTACGCCGCTGATTGCAGCCGCTCCATCTCGGTCTCGAATTCCAGCCGAAGCTGCTCGCCCTCGTCCTCGGGCAACCAAACGCTCATCTGCGGCACGATGCGCCGGTAGAGCCGGGCGCGTGCAGGGTCCCAAGGCAGCGCGTTCGCGACGCGGGCCTCGGAGAGGATACGATGCAGACGGGCACGGACGCGGTCGGGATCGCCCTTGTAGTAGACCGGCGCAGCGGTCTCATCGAAGCGTTCCACCTGTGTGTCGGCCTGAAACAGATCTGGTTGGTTGTTTCCTGCCATCGACGCCCACCGCTGCCTGATCGTGCCTGCATGACCGATCCATGACCGAGGCTTCCAACTCGGCGCACTCCTCATAGGGCCATAATGCCCGGTCAGCATCAAGCGGATGTCGCAGAGCGCACAAATGCCTCGTCAAGCATTATGGGTATAGGCTATGGATGGCGACGAGCAAGACCATGAGCACGAATTACAGGTTCCGCATCGCTGACAGCTATACGCCGGACAACCTCCCGATGGAGAGGCTGGCCGAGTATATGGCTGCGCTCGCAAGGCTTCTCGGTGAACCTGCCCATGTCCATTTCGATGGGGTGCGGGCAGGATCGGCTGTGCTGGCCATGAGTGTCGACGAACCGGCGCAGCCAAAGGTGCGCGAACGTATTCAGAGGGTGCAGGCCGGCGACGGCCCGCAGGATGCGTTGAAGGCATTCGGTGACCTCGACGAGTTGCTCCGCAAGGACAACGCAACCGGGGAACTGACCGACGCGGACAACGTCATCGTTCTACCGTTCCCCGGCAGAAACAGGCCGGCTCCTCTCACGTACGGCCCCTTCAGGCAGGAGGGGAGCCTTGAAGGCCAGTTGATCCGTGTGGGCGGCAAGGACGAGACCGTGCCGATCAACCTCCTCGACGGCGACATCGTCCATACTGGCCTCTATGCCTCGCGCGCGCTTTCGCTGGAACTGTCGCGCTACTATCTGGGGCCGGTCATTCGTGTTCACGGAACGGGTACATGGTTCCGCGAGGCGACCGGGGCTTGGCTCCTGAAGAGCTTCAGGATCGACAGCTTCGAGGTGCTGGACGACGCCGATCTCGATACCGTCGTGACCTCGTTGCAGCGGGTCGAGGGGAGCCGGTGGCGTGACGTTCCCGACCCCGTTAGTGCCCTTCTGGAAGAGCGGCACGGGAACGGAGGGACAGGGTGATCGTAGCCTTCGACGCCACTGTCCTCATCTACCTGTTCGACCGAAATGCGGCACCACCGCTGGGCAGGAAGAGCGGCAAGCTGGTCGACCGATGCCCGGAACGGCTTCAACACCTGATCGCTACGCTCAACCGCGACAAGGCGAAGATCGTCATCCCGACCCCGTGTCTGGCGGAGGTTCTGGTGAGAGCGCAGGACGGTGCACCCGAGAGGCTTCGCATCCTCAAGGGAAGCAGGCATTTCCGCATCGTGCCGTTCGACGAACGTGCGGCGGTCGAATATGCGGCCACCCAGACCAGCCGCTACGAGGCTGGAACCAAGCCGCCGGCAACCACGAGAGCGAAGGCGAAGTTCGACGATCAGATCGTGGCCATCGCCGCCGTCGAAGGAGCCAGCGTCATCTACTCCGACGATTCCGATATCGTGAAACTTGCCGGTTCACGCTTCTCGGTCATTGGCATCGAAGATCTGCCGCTGCCGCCTGAGGATGCGCAGATGGATATTTTCATCGACAGCAGGTCGAGGAGCGACAACGAGTCCTCAGCAGAGGACGAGTGACGCTACCCCGCCACCTCGGCGTCTGGGTGGCCGGCTGCCAGCGCGTTCATGTAGGCGAGGCACAGGTCGCGGGAGCGGTAGCTTCCCCAGTCGGAAATCTCCTGCCGCTCGACGATGGGGAAGGTCGAGTAGATGTAGCGCACATCGTCGCGGTCGGTGATGCCGTAGAGGTGGAAATACAGCGCGTCGAGCTTGGCGCGCAGATGCAGCCGCCTATCCTCGTCCCAGACGAAGGGCGGCAGCACCTTTCCTTCGGCA
>Ga0207868_1002352_pt1 | contig 11030 bp, 13 predicted proteins | sample Passage237B_FD_187370 | JGI IMG/M metagenome (GOLD analysis project Ga0207868, IMG submission 187370) | Cellulose adapted compost microbial communities from Newby Island Compost Facility, Milpitas, CA, USA - Passage2 37B (SPAdes) (version 3) ... | reverse complement strand
AACACATAGACGATATCCTGGAAGATATCGGGCAGGCATTGGAAAGTGTATCCTGACAAACAACAAGAGGTTGCCCTTTTGACAATCTCTTGTTGTTTATAGATTTTCTTCTATCAACCTCACGATTTCCGAAGCGGCGTTGTCTTGATTGCCTGTTTTGCCTACATGGAACCAATGTTGACAATCGGCCCGGCTCCGTTGGATTTTATCACTTCCGCCGCAGCCTGTGTAATGAAGAAAATGGAATTGTTTGGCATCTGTTCAATGGCAAATTATGCCACACTATAAATTTTTATGTTGGGCTCACCCTTTAAGTAGGGTTTTAGACACGTAATAACCTCCCGATTGAAAAAGTCACTTAACAGGTAATTCTGTGCATTTTCTACGTTGTCAAATCCATGCAGTACCTGTACATCTTCTATGTGAACCAGCAACTCTTTTGATAAAGCCCCTTTGACGTTCTTTAAAAAGGGTTCTTTATACATTGCATATACAGTGGCAGCACCTGCTCTGTCCAAGCCCTCAATTGTTAAGGTTATCTCCAAATATGCTTTTACCATATCCATGGGATTTATCGCAAGCAAAGTTCTTACCTATGGGTATTTCAGACAATGGGCAAAAAATAAGCAAGCCATATTTTTGCATCAAAATATGGCTCGACCTAAAAATAGTCATGGAAACTGCCCATTTACAAGGATAATATTTTCTAACCTAAATTTTAGGCTACCGTATAAATCCGTACATCCGGATTGTCTTTCAAATAAGGTTTCAAAGCAGTTACCACATCGTTGTTGAACAGTTCGGTTAACAGGTAGTTTTGTGCGTCTTCCACGCTGTTGAAACCATGCAATACCTGCACATCCTCGTCTCTGATCAAAAGTTCTTTGGATGTAGCACCTTTAATCGTTTCCAAAAACAGTGCTTTATATTGGTTGTAGACTCCCGCGGCACTTGCTCTATCTGCGTTCTCAACCTTTAATGTGATTTCCAAATACGACTTTGCCATTGTTTTATAGTTAATTGTTAAACACTGAATACAATACAAAGGTCTTTGAAAAACGGGTGTCAGACAATGTGCAAATGCGAAAACAAATGGTACTTTTAGGAAAATATTCCAAGTGACCGTCTCCGTAATTTTTAAAGCCAGGCTGAGTTAATTCGATAAGCGTTTCGGATTTTGAACTTGGATTATAAACGTTACTGTCACCAAACTTGCCCTTTCAGGATTGGGTATCGGGTCGTTGCGGTCCAATTTGCCATTTGAACGAAAGACATTTGTTTTCCCGAAAATCCGTAACTGTTCCCCAATCAATCCTAAATCACTACAAAACCGATTTTCTGAACTCTGACGGCGATATGCCAGTATGCTTCTTAAAATACTTCACAAAATAAGACGCATCGTCAAAGCCCAATCGATAGCCCACCTGACTGATGTTAAGATTGGAATAAAGCAATAAACGCTGTGCTTCCAATATAATACGTTCCTGTATCATTTGGGACGGCGTTTTGTTCAGTTGCTGTTGTGTAAGGTCTGACAAACTTCTTGATGATATATGAAGCAATCGGGCATATTCGCCCACGCTGTATCCTTTTTTGTAGTTCCCATCGATCAGGTTTACAAACTTAACAAGCTGCACTCTTTTTTCGTCCAGTAACGGTGAAAGAGAGTCGGCAGATTTTTCAAATTCGTTTTTCCTGCGTTGTATTTGGATAAAGAATGATTGGAGATAATTTTTTAATAGTAGTTCTTTGCCGAAATTCTCCTCGTTTTCCAACTCCAGTTTTATCTGCGAAATGTACTCATCCAAAATACTCTCTATGCCCCTACCGATGCAACAAGACGGTTGCTGATAGGGATTGTTGAACAGGTTGTAATTAAGAAGAACCTCCATTGGACCTTGGTCCTGTACCAAAAAAAGTTCATTGAAATGGATAAGGATACCCTCATAATCGGTATTCCCGTCAAAGTAATGTACCTGATTTGGAGCAACAAAAAAAATCGCATTGTCGAAAACATCGTATTCCCTAAAATCAACGGAGTGTTTTCCTTTTCCCTTTTTAAACCATATCAACTGGTAGAAGCTATGTATATGTGGTTTGGTTGCCTGACACTGATTTGTCTTCAAGTATGCATTCAAATCATGGAGGACAAACTGTGGTTTATCGGGTCGATGTCTGTTCAGGTGATATTCGTTGATTACATTATTTTTTTCTTTGATCATATCCAATTCATTATCAGAAACTTTACCGATGGCTAATTTACGAAAATAGTATCATTGGAGAACAGCGCTTGGAAGCGTGCTTGGTAAAAGCTGCGTATATGTACCAATAATTTTCCGATTTGTACACTAAAAACATTCCTACAAAAGAGCAATTTCGTATTTTAAAATAAAAACTGCATTTGTATTATTCAGATGGGAGAAAATGACCGAATTTTTATCATAGGAGGCGGGCTAAGCGGGCTGACATTAGCTTATCTATTAGCAAAGCAAAACATCAAATCCACAGTGCTGGAAGCCTCGCCCAGATTGGGTGGAAGAATACAGACGATAAAAGGATCTTTGCAGACACCTTTGGAATTGGGCGCAACCTGGTTTTCGGATATGCACCCCCATTTGTTATCCCTAATTGATGAATTGGGGCTGAAGAAGTACCCGCAATTTTCAAGGGGAATATCCCTGTTCCAAACCAAGTCGTTTGAGCCACCGCAGAAGTTTTTTGTTCCTGAAGCTGAAATACCATCATACCGGGTGGTCGGAGGAACGCAAATGCTTATTGATACATTGGCACAAAAGCTGCCAAGTGAAGCTATTTTGCTGAATACAAAAGTTACGGCTGTAAAGGAAACGGGAAACGGCATTATACTGGAAACGGCTGATGGTAAAACAATGGGTGCGGATCAGGTTGTTGTTTGCATACCACCGCAATTGGTCGCCAAGCAGATAGTCTTTTCACCTGAATTACCGGATGCACTCGAAACCGTTTTATTGAACGTACAAACGTGGATGGCAGGAGCCATTAAATTTACCCTGGAATATGGCTATCCCTTTTGGCGACATGAGGGGTACTCGGGAATGCTGTACAGCCACGCCGGAATCATTATGGAGATGTACGATCATACAAACTTTGAAGAAAATAAATTTGGCTTTACCGGTTTCCTCAGCGGCGGTGCTGCAACCTATCCGCAGCAAGTGCGGAGGGATTGGGTACTTCGCCAATTAAGCGATCTATTGGGCGCACAGGCGTTAAAACCTACTGCTTATTTTGACAAGGTTTGGACGGACGAATTTATATTGGATGGCAACCAGGTGATCCAACGGCCACACCAATACAACGGGCATCCCTTATTACAGGAAAGTTATATGCACGGAAAATTATTCTTTGCTGCAACGGAAACCGCGACCAAATTTCCCGGTTATATGGAGGGTGCAGTTGTTTCTGCATTAAAAGTTGCCGGAAGCTGCCTGTCTTTGCCACCTCATCGTTGACTTGCAGCTTTAAAAGACAGATAAACATCAATTATTGACCAAAGATATGCTTGCAGAATGTCCATAAATACAGCGGAAAATATAGAAGAAAGCCAAACAAAAAAATTAAAAGAAATTGCCGTCTCCTGTTTAAAATTGGGAACAATCGGATTTGGCGGCATTGCAGGCATGGTCTCCACTATCGAAAATGAGATGGTCATCAGGCGTAAATGGATAGATCATCAACACTTCATGGACGTGCTAAGCACTTCCTATATTATCCCTGGCCCAAATGCGGTAGAAGTCGTCATGCATTGCGGAAAGGAACGGGGCGGTCGTTTGGGATTGGTGGTAGCCGGAATCTGTTACCTACTACCGGCCACGCTGATCTGCCTGCTCTTTGGGTATTTCTATAAGCGGTACAGTGCATTACCGGATGTACAGCGTTTTATTTTCGGCGTACGGCCTGCGACCACTGCATTGGTTGTCAGTACGGTATTCAGACTCGCGGGCAGCACTTTGAAGAACAACAAAACACTCATTTTACTCTGTTGTTTGGTATTTGCAGCCGCACTTTACGGGATGAACGAAGTGCTCTTGATCATGGGCGCAGGTGTGGTCAATTATTTCGCCCATTCAGCGAAAGGCAGACTGCCGATAGTTACCGGAATGTTTCTGGCTCCGACATTTTTGGAGATAAACAGCAAATTTTCAAATGGTAAGCTCTTCCTCGTTTTCCTGAAAATCGGTGCAGTTCTGTACGGAAGCGGCTATGTACTTTTTGCTTATATGGACGAGGCGCTGGTGCGGAATAACCATTGGTTAACCCACCAGCAGTTGATGGATGCCATCGCCGTGGGGCAGATTACTCCGGGTCCCATCTTATCCAGTGCGACCTTCGCGGGGTATCTGATCCAAGGAACGACAGGAGGTATACTGACGACCATTGGCATCTTTCTACCCTCATTTTTCATTTCCTTTTTCCTGCACAGGATACTTTCGTCCGCCCGGAAAAGCCGAAAGCTCAGGCTCTTTTTGGATGGCCTCAGTGCAGCATCCGTTTCCATCATTGCTGTGGTTGGTTTTCATTTGTTTACATCGTCCGTACAGGAATGGCAGGGAGCGGTAATTCTGGTATTATGCCTTGGCCTAACTTTTTTTTGGAAAAGGTTGAATACGGTTGTAGTCCTATTGATTGGCAGCGCAGGCGGATTTCTGCTGCTCAGCATGACTTCACTGATCCGTTAAGTAATAGCGTGGCACACATATTACCCGGGGTATACCCCCAAGTAATATATCTCTTTAGAAGCCTAATTTCTCTTTCACGAAAAATACATATACTTTTCGGCCCATCTGCAGTTCCTTATAAAAAATAAGTTCCTTCCCGAATGTGCTTCCCGGATAGCCAACACTTTTCATACGCTCGTCTTCAAGAGGAAACACATATGCGGTAACACGGTTGCGGGCGTCTTCAAGAGTAGCTGCAATTTTTTGAGTGCCTACTACAAGAATTACATTTTGGGAAGTATAAACAAGGTGTGCCAACTGGCTGCCCGAAGCAGATGCAATGACCAGTTCCCCGGTCTCCGAAACGGCATGTACGCTCCCCAGATAAAAATCGGAAACAACGGAATACTTCCGTAATTCCTGTTGCTTTGTCCCGTCTTTTTCCACAAGGATTTCTTCATGCAGGTTCCGCCACCCGTGTTCACCTTTCTTTAAATAATCCACAAATCCGATTTCCTCCAGGGTACGGGATGATCCGTTCATCACCGTGGCATCCGAAGGAATCAATTCCTTGATATGATTAAAAACTGCCTCTTTCGTTTCAAAGACTTCCGTTAAAAAGCCATTTTCTTTGAGCGCTTTTTCAGCGGTGTTTACGCGCTCATCCGAGGCCAATTCATTATATATCGTTACCATTTTAACTATTTTTTAATGCTAATTATTTTAAAATCGGTGAATACTTTTCCCTGTTCTCGATGATTACCCAGCTGTTGATAGCGAACAAAATCAACCCCATGCTAATGCCGGCAATATCAAAGGTTAGGTGATGGACGACAATCCCTATCAGAACAGGTAATATGACCAGTGCGCCCAATGCCCGGGTTTTGGGAATGGCGACCAGAAAGCCTCCAATAATTTCAACAATGGCGACCAATGGCATCAGCCATTTAAGCGTTACCATGGCTCCAAAGATTTTCATCTGTTCTTCAGATGGCGGTGGTGCAGGCATGTAATTGAAAAATTTGTTGAGACCTGCATTGATCATCATGAGGCCAAATAGGATACATAAAACTGAAAGGATCTTTTGTTTCATTTTTTTACATTTTTGTATGGATGCAAAATTATCGTATTTTTGATTTCTTATTGTAATCAGTTACCTTTTGGTAATCAAAAAAGAAAATGAAAAAGAAAACGCATACCGAATGTTTGTCGGCATTAATACCTGTAAGGGATACCCTGGATATGATTGGCGGCAAGTGGAAAATTCTGATTTTGATTTCCCTTTGGGAGGGAAATAAGCATTTCAGGGAAATAGAACGGAGCATCCCAAAACTCTCAACCAAAGTTTTGGCAAAGGAACTGAAGGACATGGAGGAAAACAAGCTGGTAATCCGGACAGTCGTCAATGGCTTCCCTGTCCGCACAGAATATACCCCAACCGAATATTCCAAAACCTTGCAAAAAGTGATTAAGGAATTGCAAAATTGGGGGTTAAAACATCGTCAAGAAGTTTTTGGGAAGACGAAGTAATCAATAAATCAACCCATTTATGCCCGCAGGTACAGACAGGCACTGGCGTTTAGGATTTGGGCACTCCAATTATTCCAGCTGAATTTGGTATTATAAACATAAAATCAATATATTCGCCTATAATTAACCACTTCATCACCTATACTATGATAGAAAACATAAAATATCTACCACGTAAGACCATCATCCAGCTTTTTAACGAAGTATTCGATCAATTGCCAGAGATCTTGGCAGATGTCGCTCCGGATGGTTGGGAATCTAGCGCTTATTACCCCTTGTTCCACTTTAGTCCCGAAGAAGAGGGGTTAAAAGCCCTTCTCAATGAATTGACGAAAGTACAATATCGGCAACGTTTTGGGGTGTTGACACATCAAGACACCCATATCGTAGATTTTGAATCGCTAACTAAAAATTTCAAGTTTACCTACCGACCCCAACCATTCGATCCGGAACAGGAGTTATGTAGTTTGTTTGTTGATGCACTCTCCTGCATGTGTCATGACGGAAAATTTTACCATAAAGATTCAGATTTTTTCTATGAAGTCAATCCACCGGTAGTCCAAAAAGCCGCGGAAATTGTCGCACGGGATAAAGGAATCGTCACCGAAAAGCCGTATCAATTACCCTTTATACCTTGGGAAAAGCGCATACTGATTCACGAAGCTAATCTTATGCCACTTATGCGTCATCTCTTCAAAGCTTTGCCCGCCACCGACTTTACATGGGAATACTTAGATTATGAGGCATTTGATTTCATCGAGTACTGCAACACCTACCAGTCAGGCAATCAAGAACAACGAGAGCCCTATTATGCAAGTAAACGTGACCGGGAACTTGGCATTACGAGTATACCAAATCTGGATGATTATTTCAAACAGGTAGAGAAGGAACTGCCCAGTGATGCGGTGGTGGCCTATTCGGATACGTTCGGCAAATGGCCTGAAGGCTTTCCACCAGCCAAAGATCATTATTTGAGATGGTATAAAAAGTTCAAACGCATTCAACCGGACTAAAGCGTGCGGCAACCCCGCGTTCCCTGCTTTCCATCGTATGTATATATCCATATTATATCCAGTATATAGCAACCTCAATTGCTAAATATATACTGGCGATATACTGGATAACGATTGGATAAACAGTGACTATTAAATACCTTTGTAGGGAACCGACATTGGCAAACATGGCATATCAAAAGGGGGACATCAAGTTGGAGGGTCAGCTCGGAGACCTGACTTTCTACAAACGAAACGGTGCGCACCTGGCACGCGCAAAAAGAGGAGTCAGTGCCACACGTATTGCGAAAGACCCGAAATTTGCCCGAACGCGGGAAAACAATACAGAATTCGGGCGAGCTTCCGCAATCGGGAAACTAATCCGGCAGTCGTTGCATCCAATACTTCCGCTCTTCCATGAAGGCACCATGCAGACGCGCCTCAACAAACGCATCCTTCAGGTCATCAAGAATGACGGCGTAAACCCCCGGGGCCAGCGTGATCTGCTGGCCGAAAACCTCCACCTCTTAACCGGCTTCAGCTTCAACAAGGATTCCGCATGGAAAGATGTTTACTATGCACCGACCCTGTGTCAGTTAAACACCAGTACGGGCAAGCTACAACTCTTCCTCCCCTCCTATTGGGGGCCGTCCGTTCTGAATCCACCGAAACCAGACGGCGATGGCAGGATTTCAGGGGCTCGGTTTACTGTCGCAGCGATATCCCTGGATCTAGAAGCTGAGATCCGCTCCTCCGTTTATGAACATTCACCCATATTGCCAACCGCAGGCACCTTGCCCGACCAGCTGTTCGAACTCGATATCGAACGGCCTGATTTGCCGTTGATCGCCCTCACCGGGCTCGTCTTTTTTCGGAGCGTAGGCGAATACGACGTGCCGGTCGAGAAGCCGATGCAGAACGCGCTTGACATCATCGATGTGTTTTGTTCTGTCTAATAGCTTGATTTCATGGCGTAACGCTTCGGAAAATCCAACCGGATTTCCAGGCATGTGAAATTGTCTTAAAAAATCGCTACCTCCGGCTGCGGTGTCTGTATTTTTCCAACAGTCTCTGAGTAATCGTGTTGTCCATTTGCCAATTTTCTCCCGGGCCCCATTCAACAACTTCGTCGTCAACGAAATAAACCCATATCGGCCTGTCCACCCGTTTTTCCGTGTACCGGTCAAATTCCAAACGCAAGTATTCATAAACTTCGATGTTCCCTTCAGCGGAACGTTGAGACGCCACCACAAGATTGGGTTTTCCAATCCGTTTGACAACCTCTTCTTTCTGCATACCCAAACTGATCAGGCTCATGTCGGCATTGATCAGCTGATACCTCGTCGCGGTACACGAGCCCAATATTGCGATCATAATGCCAAGGATAACGATAGGTGCTTTCATGACTGTATGTATTTTGATTGTCTAATTTAGACCGAAGGATAGGATCGAAGATTAACCTTCAGAAGTAATGTTATGGTTACAGTATTTGTTCCGCCGGGCGCATCATGCTAAAAATGGATGACCGGGACACATCGTTAACAGCAACCATGTTGCATTATTTTTTTTTCGAAACAGCGTTAAATGCTTTATATTTGTTGCAACTTTGATGCATTATAATGCAGATCCTCGGATATTGCAAGGAAATCTGTCCCTGCACGGATATTAAAGGCATAGTCATGGATAAAACAAACCTGCGGAAAGAAAACAAAACACGGAAGAGCCACCATGCCGTGATCGTGGGGGCGGGACCGGCCGGGATCGGCATGGGTATTGCCCTGAAGGATTTCGGCATCGACGACTTTGTCATCCTCGAAAAGGGTCTCATCGGTTCCACGTTCCTCAAATGGACGACGGAAACGCGTTTCCTCACTCCGTCCTTCCAGAGCACGCAATTCGGCCTGCTTGACCTCAATGCAGTGGCCATCAATACATCCCCCGCTTACAGCTCCGGTAAGGAACACCTGAGCGGACCGGAATACGTGCATTACCTGAACCGGGTGGTCTACGAGTTCCAGCTTCCCGTACACGAAGAGCGGGAGGTCCTGACGGTGGTGAAACGCGATGGGGATTTCGTACTCGAAACCGCGGATGCCTACTACGTGACGGAATACCTGATCTGGGCAACGGGCGAATTCCAGTTCCCCAATGACCAGCCCTTTCCGGGCGCGGAACACTGCATCCACAGTTCGCGCATCGCTTCCTACCGCGACCTGAAAGGCAGTGGATTCACCATCATCGGGGGATACGAAAGCGGCGTGGATGCTGCCCTGAACCTGGCACTGTTGGGCAGGGAAGCCACCATCCTGGAGCGTGGGACAGTGGTAAACAGCAGGGATCAGGATCCCAGTGTAACCCTTTCTTTCTATACGAAACAGCGCCTTGACGAGGCCACTGCGGCCGATAATATCCGACTGGAAGAGCAAACCGAAGTGAACCGGGTGAGCCGTTGGGGCGATGGCACCTTCCGCGTGCACACAGCGGAGGGATACTACGCCTCGCCAACACCACCCATCCTGGCGACGGGTTTCCGGGGTGGCGAAACGCAGGTCCGTGACCTGTTCTACCATACGGGTGGCCGCCCGCAGCTTAATGAACGGGACGAATCCACCAAGACCGCGGGCCTTTTCCTTATCGGCCCGCACGTCATGCACCAGGGCGTGATCTTCTGTTTCATCTACAAGTTCCGGCAGCGGTTTGCCATCATCGCAAACTACATTGCGGGCCGGATCGGGCTGGACACCGGGGAAGTTGTCAACCTATACCGCCGCCACAATATGTTCCTTGATGATCTTTCCTGCTGCCAGGAAGACTGTAAATGTTAGCCGCTACTATCCCTTTAATTATATGGAAATCATCCTTGCACACTGCATCGCACCGGATGGGAGGCTCTACCGCCTGGACAGCTGGATGGACAGCCGCCGGTTTTTCCGGATGCTCACCGATAACCTTGATACATTGCTCAACAGGACAGCCGGACGTTCCGATGAAAAAGAAAGATTACAATAAAAGAGCAAAGGATCTGTATTTCGGCGAATGGGATCGGGTAATGGACAATAACGCTGGGAATTTCCATACCACCGCACTGATCATCGGTGGTATCCTGGCCGGTTCCGCGATTGGAACGGTTTCCCCCACAACTGGTGAGTTGCTCGGGACATATGTAGACTATGTGGTCCTGGCATTGGTGGCACTGTTGTTTTTCGAAGCCCGGTTCGAGATCCTGGCGCAGGCGGGAAAATACCTGCGCTTCATTTCCGTGGCCTGGGTCGCTAACTTCATCATCATACCGACCTTGGGGTTGCTTATCGCCTCCCTCTTCCTTTCGGGGCAGCCGCTCGTTTTTACCGGCCTGTTGATCTATTTCATAGCGCCCTGTACCGACTGGATGCTCGGCTTTACCAAACTGGCCGGTGGTAATGTAACGCTCGGTACCATCCTGATTCCCATCAACATGGTCACGCAACTTTTGCTCTATCCGGTTTACCTCTGGCTGTTCGTCCGTAAGCGGGTTGAGCTGCCCGTGTCCCTATTGGACACGGTCGTGCATTGGTTCCTGATACCGTTTGTAGGAGCAATTATGTTGAGATTGCTCCTTAAGACATTTGTGCCCAAGAAGCTTTTCGCGCGGTTCACGGCCATCGTAACTGCCTCCGTGCCATACGTCATTTCACTGCTGGTCACACTGATCTTTTCAGCAAACATCGGTACTATTCTTGAACATGCGGACATCTTTGTGATCATCCTGCTCGCGGTATTTCTGTTTTTCGTTATAACCTATTTTATAGGCGAAGGGCTGTCGAACCTCTTCGGG
>Ga0207868_1002348_pt1 | contig 11044 bp, 11 predicted proteins | sample Passage237B_FD_187370 | JGI IMG/M metagenome (GOLD analysis project Ga0207868, IMG submission 187370) | Cellulose adapted compost microbial communities from Newby Island Compost Facility, Milpitas, CA, USA - Passage2 37B (SPAdes) (version 3) ... | reverse complement strand
CCTTTCCTCACGCGCGGGGGACAAGCCCTCCCCTCCCCGGAAGCAATTTACACGCTACGGAAATATTTATCCAGAGCGCACACGTATACAAACGGATATATCCGGATGTATACGGTTTTCATTAACTCATTATGACTGTTCGTGTTGGGCTTCCTGCGAATTTACGGCCATCACGTATGTTCTGGATAAGTGTTTTTTTTCAGATCGCTGTGGCAAAATGCAGAGATGTTGGTGCATTGGTTATCTCCGCGGCAAATATGAAATCATGTCACCCCTACGGGGTTTTGGTGGATCTGGGGAATTTGTCGTCTTCTATTATCATGCCACCCCTGCGGGGTTGGCTGAGATGGGAGGCTGACGATAGTCCTAGCATCGTGTCACCCCTGCGGGGTTTTGGGAAACGGATTGAACTGGGAGCCTTTCTATCATCATGTCACCCCTGCGGGGTTGGCGGAGGTGCGGGGCAGACGATTTCCCTATCTTCGTGTCACCCTTGCGGCGTTAGGGTTAAAAGCCGGTTAACCGGATTATAGATCAACCCGAAAAGTTCAGGAATGTAAGGGAATGTCAGTGATGAAACGCAATTCTTTTTGAATGGATCAATCTCCTATTCGTGAATTAATCCAACACTCCCCACAAGTTTTGGGATTGATCTCCGAAAGCAAGCTGGGTCACAGGTAGATGTTGGTGTCAAATGTTGGTAAAGTGCTGATTTGATCGGAATATTTCGAAAATTTAGCATCTATGTTATATTAAGCCCCTGTCCCCCCTGCGAAACGCGGTAGGATGCGTTCCTGGAAGAAAGTATGTAACAGAGCGTATCAGCATATCCCGGATTACTGCCGTGGTACAGTAGATTATACCTGGAACAGATTTTGAACTTTATGGTAATTAGTATTCCTACGAACTGGCATGGTCACCTCACTGCATATCACCCCCGATAAAGACCAGGAACTGGGACTTTATGTCAAAAATATCATGATTTTTCAGGGTCAGGCGACAGAAGAACAAACCACTCTGACCTTCTATGCCGATGGGTACCCCGGTTTACTGTACTACCAGTCAAAATCCCCGTTACTGGTACAACCACAGGGCAAACTGCTCCCCCCTTGTCGTTGTACGGGCTTACGCTTCAACCCGTTCAACTAACCATTGGCTGTCCTTTTGTGATCATGGTCTATCAGTTATACCCCTTTGTATTAAGCTCCTTTTGGGGTTTGCAACTGGAAGGACTGCATGACGACTGCTATGATCTGACCCGGGAGTCGGGTATTGGTTCGACAAAAATCCTCTTCGAGCAGCTGGATAACGCTGTAGAACTGGAGGAAATGAAAAGCCGGTTGTCGGCACTGTTGCTGCACTATGCCAGCTGCCGGAAAAAACAGATCGACCCGGTTATCAGGGAGGCAATCAACGAAATCATCCAATTGCAGGGGCATTTGAAGGTCACCCAACTGGTAGAAGGCATGCAGGTAAATCTGCGTACCTTCCAGCGCCATTTCCGACGGGAAGTAGGACTAACACCCAAGCAGTTTGCCCAGATAATCCAGTTTCAGCACTCCTATTCACGGCTTACCGAAAAAGCTCACTCCCGTCTTACCGATATCGTATATGATCATGGTTATGCCGACCAGTCGCATTTTATCCGGGTTTTTAAAGAATTTACAGGGAAAACGCCGTGAAAGCTGGCCAGGCTAAACTGACGTTGTCGTTTTTAATCTATTTCTCCTGCAAGCCACGGTCTAACTTGGCTTAAAAAAACTTTAAAGCTATGAGACTTGTCATTTTTGGAGGTACCGGTAGCCTGGGCCGGGAACTGGTGACCCAGGCAGTAAATCAGGGACATGAGGTGACGGTACTTGTGAGATCTCCTGATAAACTTCCGCCACTTTTGGTATCCCGACTGCGAATTTATAAAGGAGATATTCTGCACCTTCCTGACGTGGTAAAGACAGTCGAGGGGAAGGATGCCGTATTATGTGCAATTGGTGACGGTGGCAAAGGTATGGTGCGGGCAGCGGGGACCCAAAACATTATCGAAGCTATGAAATTTACAGGGGTGCGAAGACTGATCTGTCAGACGACCCTCGGAATGGGCGACAGCAGAGGCAATCTGAACTTCTTCTGGCGCCATGTCATGTTTGGAATAATCCTCCGGAAAGCCTACATCGATCACGAACGTCAGGAAGAACTTTTGCTTAAATGCGGACTCGATTACACCATCGTTAGGCCCAGCGCGTTTACAGATGGCCCTCTATCACGGAAGTATGAGATAGGCTTCAACGGAAGCCGGAATGGTTTGAAGCTGAAAATATCGCGGGCAGATATAGCCGATTTCATGCTTTCACAGCTGACATCCGACGACTACCAGCAAAAAGCGGTCAGCATTTCCACCTGACCGCTCTCCTTGAACTGACAGCCCAACATACTACGCTGTCAGTTCATTCCATATGACCTGATAGATATCTACGGCTTCCAGCTTTTCCTTCCCAACCGGTTGACGGGTAATGCATACCGGATAATAGGTTTCCGGAACAAGCGGCGAACCATGAGAGCCCTTTACCAGTGTGGCATCGAGCGATATCACGTCCATGCGATAGCGGAACCCCAGTTTTTTACGAAGTAATTTATACCCAGCTCGCAGTTTGATAAAGGGATTTGTTTCATCCATAAACATTTCCACCGGATCGTAACCCGGTTTGCGGTGGATATCGACCATGCGGGCATAGTCAGGGGCTTTGGCATCGTCCAGCCAGTAGTAATAGGTAAACCAGCTGTCGGGTTCGGCTATGGCTACGAGCTCTCCCGACCGTTCGTGATCAATATGATATTCTTTCTGCTGCTCCCTGTCCAGTACCTTCGCTATACCCGGAGTGGAAGACAGGAGTCTTTTAACTTTTTCTATATTTTCCGGATTCCGGACATACACGTGGGCAATCTGATGGTCCGCTGCCGCGAAAACATCCGAAGCTCCTGCATCCAGCAGCTCATACCAGCGTTCGGTACGTACGGCCAGCCAGTCCTGTTCCCGGAATATCCGGTTGATGTGGATGGGTCTCGATACGGGATTGATACCGTACTCCGAAAGCAGAATGATGCGGGCCCCCTTCTGCTCATAATATTCTGCGAGTTGCTTTACGATCCGGTCGATTTCCCCCAGCTCCTTCCCTATTTTCTGAAAATCCGGACCAAATTTCTGCAGGCAGTAGTCGAGGTGAGGAAGATAAATGAGTGTGAGCGTCGGGTCGTATTTCTGGTCCACTCTGATGGAAGCGTCGGCAATCCATTGGGTAGACACGACATTGGCGTTTGGGCCCCAGAAATTGAACAAGGGAAACTGGCCGAGTTCCCGCTGCAATTCGTCACGAAGTTCGGCCGGGTGAGCATAACAGTCGGGCTGCTTCACACCGTCGGCATGATACTGCGGACGGGGTGTAACCGAATAGTCTGCGGTGGAATACATGTTGTACCACCAGAACATTTTCGAGCAGGTAAATTGAGGGTCCAGCTTTTTGGCCGCATCCCAGATTTTCTCTCCACGAACCAAATGGTTCGACTGTTTCCAGAATTTGATTTCGGCATCCTCCCGGTCATACCAGCCATTTCCCACAATTCCGTGTTCCGACGGCCATTTGCCGGTTACATAACAGCTTTGAGCAGAGGTTGTTACAGCGGGCAAAGCCGGTTTGACGGGGGTGAGCGTACGCTTGTTCACATACTCCTTAAGAAAGGGGGTATGCTCACCTATCAGATTGGCACTAAGGCCAACAATATCGATGACTACAGTCTTATTCATGCACTTTCAGTTGTTCTTTTACCCAGTTCAGTTCCCTCACAATGGAATCGGATATGGGGAGCTGCAACGATTCCGGCAATACTCCCCACGTATAGGTTTCTATTTCCAGATATTCGGTCAACGGCTCGTTTTTATGTAATTCCAGTAATTCCTTCAGGTCTGACTGGGTCGAATTCAGCAGTCCGTAGTCATCGATAAACAATGGCACGTGAAAGTGAACCCGCCACTCCAGCTGACCGGAATGATCCGCCTCAAGCGCCGCATCCAGGTCGGGATAGTGGATCAGTTCTCCCGTTTTCGTCCGGGCTACCACCTGATGGAGGTATACCGGTTCGCGGAACTGCCGGGCGAGCAGCCCCAGTTTTTCATCCTGATTATGGTCCAGATCGATCCTCAGAGCTGAACTTAGCTGCAGACGCCCCACCTTTATGCCTGATTTTTTCAGTTCATCCACGACCCATTGAGCCGACTCGTAGCTGACTGCAAAGTGGCAGACATCGTAGCAAAGCCGGACATGATTCAGCAGGGCTTGATGAGCCTGTTCCGAATTGTACCCCCGACGATTGGCTAAAAATTCTTTGCCCCGCGGAATCAGGATTTCGCGGTACCAGGTAAAAAAATCCTTTCCGTTATCCAGAATGCCGTCAGGTTCAGGCTCGATATCGACATGGAAGATTCTTCCAGTCTTTTCAGTCAGATCAATCAGATCGTCGACCAGTTCAAGCAGATTAGCCGTCGCTTTTTCCTTAGCATAGGAAAGATTCTGTTCCGTCTTCCACCAACGGCGGTAGGAAAGCGGGGGCGTAGAAACAGCCCCGGTCATGTTTTCGGGCAGGAGTGCTGCCAGAATACGGAATAGACGCCTGGTATATTCCAGACGCATGGACGTAGTCCAGTCAGGAGCGTGAACGTAATCCTTCACTACCGACTGATGAAAGGTTCCGTAGGGAAAACCGTTAATGCAAAACACGTAGAGCTGATTCTCCTCCAGCCATTCCCTGAATTCTGCGAGACGTTCGGGTTTTTCCAGTTCGAGAGCCGCTTCATGAGCACAGCGGAGGCCGATGGCCAGCTTTCCGTCGTGAGCCACTTTTTCGCGTATATAGGGCAGATTTGCCTTCAGTTCGGCAAAATGGCTGTCCCAGTCAGCTCCGGGGTGAATATTACTGCAATAGGTCAGATGACCTGCCTTTGTCAACATAGTCAATCAATATCCTTTAAACTGAAGCCGACCGCGAGGCCTGATGCGCTTCTTCCCAGTTTTTCAGGTAGATAGCCGACGCTTCTATCATCGCCTCATCCATTTCATGCACTTCCAGCCCCTTACCCAATCCTTCCAGGAGGGTAATGGTAAGCTTTCCTCCCAGGTGTTCCCTGAATTCCGCTAAACCAGCCTTGAGGTGTGCGCTTTCCTGTTCCCACAAACGGTCATGCCATAATTCGAATCCAAGACCGGCAAAAAGATTCAGGATCCGCTGCAGGTCTGATTCGGTAATAAGACCCGATTTATAGGAGTAAACACTGTCGAGTGCAATGCCGATCGCGACAGCTTCCCCGTGTCTGAGTTCGAAATTGGTCAGGTATTCCAGTTTATGGGCAGCCCAGTGGCCAAAGTCGAGGGGCCGGGCCGATCCAAATTCAAAAGGATCTCCACTTCGGATATGCTGTAAGTGCAGATCCGCGCAGCGGAAGATCAGTTCGGTCATGGGGTTTTCCTCACGGGCAGCCAGCGCTTCACAATTGGCCTCTATCCATTCAAAGAACGCCAGGTCCTTGATCAGGGCTACCTTCACCGCTTCCGAAATACCCGAACGCCAGTCTCTGTCATCGAGGGTTTTGAGAAAGGCGCTGTCGTTCAGTACGGCCACCGGCGGCACGAAGGTTCCCAGAAAGTTCTTCTTTCCTCTGTAATTGACACTGTTTTTTACGCCGACACCGGAGTCATTCTGGGAAAGCACCGTCGTGGGTATGCGGATATGACGTACGCCCCGGTGCGAAATAGCTGCGGCAAAACCCGCCATATCCAGTACAGCCCCTCCGCCTATCGCCACCAGGTAAGAATGCCTGTCGATTCCGAAACGGTCTATGGCATCCACAATTTTATCGACCTGACGTGAGTCGTTTTTCACCTGTTCTCCTCCGGGTACGGTAATTATTTCCGGAACAAACTCCGCCACCCTCCCCATGGACTCAAAATAGGCCGGTATCTGCGTTGTGAGATAGGGATGGGATGCCATTACACCTTCATCGATCACAAATAATACTTTGGGGATATAACCTGGCTGAATTAACTCCTCAAATACCTGATGAAGAGTGGTATTTCCCACCTCAAACAAATGATCAGTAAATACGACTTTATACTGATAGGATACCTGAAATGACTGCTCTAGCTTATACATGATAAAATTTCAATCCACCTCATGAAAAACCCACCTGAAATATGTTTTTCATATAATTTTTTCTTTATGATATTATTTTTCGGCTTCTGCAAATGTGGCACTTTTAATGCACAGTATCAACGGGCATTTGCGACGCTGCAGCATGATTGAGATCAGGAAAATCAGGTCACTGCAAAGAGTTTCCCCAGTTTGATGGACAGAGGTAACAGTAACAGAGTTACAATTCCCAGTTCATAGGCACCGAAAGCCATGCACCAGGCCGCATCCATGATAATCAGAGAAATTACCCCGGCCTTTACCGCTTTTCCGATGAGGGGGCCCACCGGATTTCGGATGGCTGTCAGTAACGGTTTACCGACGAGCCAAGCATGTACAGCAATCAGTATCAGTGCTACCCAGGTATTCCCCTGATCTACAGCCAGTATTAATTGGGAAACATGAACCAGCAGATAAAAGATCCATGCGAGGTAAAGGAAAAACCTTTTCCCACCATGAACCTCATCCTGACTGATCAGCGTAATTGCTGCAATATAAACCAGTGGGACAAAAGCTACCGGCCACCAGTCGGACAACTGGGCCGGAACGGCGCTGATTCCCAGTAACAGGTTGCCTCCTCTGCATGACCCCATAACCAGGGGGCCAAATAATCGGCTGTGCTTGGCAAAACGGTTGTAAACAATGGTGGCCAGGGCTATGGCAATGGCGATCCAGCCACTGGTATATCCATAGATCATGGCGGCAAAAACGCCGATCAACAGCAGCGCAGAGCCCAGGATTGCAGCTAACTGTAAGGAAATCCTGCCACTGGGGATGGGCCTTTCGGGACGCTCCTCTGCGTCCAGACGGGCATCAAATACGTCATTGAGCACGACTCCCCCCCCATATAAACCCAGGGTGCTGACAATGAGCCATGCGGCATTGCCCCACCCTGTCGTCAGACCGGCAATGGCAATTCCCGCCAAAATATCTGCAACGGCCGTTACTAAATTGGCTGGCCTGGCAAGCTGTAAAGCAGCTTTAATAACCGTCATTCTTGTTTCTGGCTGACCAAATTAGGAGATGAAAATGGAGTTTTTCTCGACCCGGGGTTGTTGTCCTCCGCGCAGGATGGTGTTACCAAAAAACTTCTGGTTCTGGTCAATGTCTGGTGTTCCCTCAAAGTCGGTAACGTCGATCTGACCGCTCAGGCCAAACGCATCAATCGCATTCTGATAGGTAACTTTCCGGATGGTTTCCTCGTCGATACCCCGCATTTTCATCAGGGCTGCCGTTTTGGGTACCGCCAGCGGATCTGAAATTCCCCAATCAGATGCCGAATTCACCATGATCCGCTCTGAGCCATATTTTTCTACGATTTTAACCATTCGCTCATTTCCCATTTTGGTAAACGGATAAATGGTAAATGCTGCCCAGAATCCCTGTTCCAGTACACGCTGCACGGTTTCCTCGTTGTTGTGATCAATGATCACCCAGCCTGGATCGAGCCCATGCTCGAGCGCAATAGCCATGCTTCGTTCGGTACCTTTCTTTTTGTCCCGATGGGGAGTATGAACCTGAACGGGCAGCCTGGCCGATTTGGCCAGTTCGAGCTGAAGCCGGTAATATTTCTCTTCCAGTTCGGTCTGATCGTCGAAACCGATCTCTCCTATCCCTACAACACCTTCCTTGTAGGCATAGAGGGGGAGAATTTCCATGACCTGCTCGGCCAATGCTTCGTTATTGGCTTCCCGGGAATTTAGTCCTATCGTGCAGTAATGCTTGATGCCAAACTGACTGGAACGAAAACGCTCCCAGCCAATCAGACTGTTATAGTAATCTTTAAAGGTAGAAAGTCCGGTACGTGGCTGACCCACCCAAAACGAGGGCTCAATGATGGCGACCACCCCGGCGTCATACATGGCCTGGTAGTCATCCGTAGTCCTCGATACCATATGGATATGGGGGTCAAAAAATTTCATCCCCGCAATCGCTTCCTGGATATCAGTCCATTTCAAGTCCTTATGTGTGGCCTGGGAAATCTGACCTCCCTCGTGCTCAAAATGCGAAGGGTTTAACTGTGGGTTCTGCTGACAACTACGACACATAAGTATTCGGATTAATGATTTTCAATATCGTCCCAAGTAAGCTGTACAACGCTGTTTTTCAGCCCAGGATATTCGTCCAGCAGGCTTTCAGCCGGAGCGAAACCCGACTGATGGCAGACCAGAGCAGCAGCCAGGCGGTCGCTCTGACGTTCAGAGGATAACAACGTTTTAAGGTCACCCAGCAGATTTTCGTCGACGAAACGTACGACGAGTCTCCACACACCGGGTGGTACTTTACGTCCGGCTGCCCATCGTTCATGTGCAAAGTCAACCAGAATTCGTGCCAGTTCAGCATTTGCCCTTTCATCCAGGCCGTAAATCAGCTCGATCGGTTTGTCATTGAAGATAGACTTCATCACCAGCTGGTTCCAGGCCCCTTCCCTGAAGTAAGTCGCCGGATAGGGGTTCTGCAGCGCGATGGCATCGAGCACAATTCCGATATTTGATCGCACCGCATCGCTGGCCGTTGCCAGCCACTGCTGCGGATAACTCAGTACAGGTAGGGCCGAATAGAGCGCTACCAGTTCATTCATTTCTGCCGTTTCAAACAGGGTACGGATCCGGTGCACATACGGTTGCTCGTCCGAATCGTCAAAAAGACTGAGCAGCCAGACCCGGGCCAGTCTGACGACTGTCCAGTTCTCCACCGTAAATCCTTTCATCGTATTATCCAGTCTGGTAAACTGGTCCTGAGAAGGGGAAACGATTTTTTTGGGTAAGTACCGGGGGGCAGCCACAAAGGCCGTCATAAGGTCAGCGGGTTGAGCCGATTCCCTGCCTTTCAACCACTCCCTTGCCTCTCCGTCCAGATGCTCTGCTAAAATTTCCCATAGCAGAGGGGTAATATTACTCATTTCTATTTTCCTGTTAGGAGTTCATCAATGCTTCTATTTCCTCACGTTCGATTGGAATATTTTCCATCAGGTCTATGTTACCGTCTTCGGTAATCAGAATGTTGTTTTCCAACCTAATGCCTAATCCTTCCTCGCGGATATAGATACCCGGTTCACAGGTAAAAACCATCCCGGGTTCGAACCGCCGGTATTTATTGCCCACGTCATGCACGTCCAGTCCGAGGAAATGTGAGGTGCCGTGGGGGTAGTATTTTTTGAACGCCGGCCAATCGGGATCCTGGTGATCAATATCGTGTTGGGACAGCAACCCCAGCCCTTTCAGCTCACTTTCCATAATTTTATTCACTTCCCGGTGATAGTCATCCCAGAGGTTCCCGGGGATCAGCATTTTTCTGGCCTCCCTGAAAACCCGGAGTACTGCATCGTAAACTTCGGCCTGACGCGGAGTGAAACGGCCGTTGACCGGTATCGACCGGGTCAGGTCGGCATTGTAGTTGGCATACTCGGCCGCACAATCGAGCAGGAGCACTTCTCCATCCCGGCAAACCTGATTGTTCTGAATGTAGTGGAGTACACAGGCATTTTTCCCGGAAGCGATGATTGGCGAATAGGCGTAGCCCCTCGACCTTCTGCGGATATACTCATGAAGCATTTCAGCTTCGATTTCAAATTCGGTTACCCCGGGCTTGACGAATTTGAGCAAACGCTCGAAACCTGCCTTTGTTATATCACAGGCAATACGCATCAGCCTGATTTCCTCGGGATGCTTCACAGCGCGGAGATGATGCATCAGCGGTGCCAGACGCTCCAGGCGGTGCAGCGGATACCGCTCCCGAAAGGAGCGGATATAGCGATCGTCACGGGTTTGAACCGGCGAGTCATTGCGGGTATGCTCATTGGTATTCAGGTACACGCATTCCGCTTCGAAAATGATATTGCGGAAAACCGTTTCAAACTGGTTGGTCCAGCAGATGGTCTCGATGCCGGAAATTTCACGCGCCTGCTCCCGGGTCAGCTTCTCCCCTTCCCAAACGGCAATATGCTCATTGGTTTCCCGCAGGAAAAGCACCTCACGGAATTTGGGATCGGGGTGCTCGGGGAAGATCAGCAGAATGGTCTCTTCCTGATCAATTCCAGACAGGTAAAACAGGTCGGCATTTTGCCGGAAACCCATCGTGCCGTCGGCATTGGTGGGCATAAAATCGTTGGCGTTCAGAATCGCAAGTGACTTAGAATGCATCAGTTGCGCCAGCCTCTGCCGGTTGCTTACAAATAACGACGGATCTATGGGAAGATAACGCATGGATAATTACAAGTTGAATTTAGCGGGCTACTCTGTCTTCTTTTGCAAAAATACAGTTATCTTGCGTATTCATAACATTAAAGCCATGCTAAAACAAGTCCGGTATGGAACCGGCAACCACGTTAGAAAAATCGATACCACAATTAAGTACCCTTAAACCGTGCGCACCCAATCACTTAAGTCAGTACCTGTTATGAAGTCTTTGTTTTTGTCCTTCCTCCTGTTCTTATCCCCAATGTTTGCAAGTGCAGAAGGAGCAAAATACTGGATATATTTTAAGGACAAAGATCTGAATCAACCACCGGCTGTATCGCAGCAGACGCTGAAAAACCGGGAGCTTATGGGGCTTCCTCTCGCAGACGAGACCGACCTGCCGGTGAAATTCGAATATGTTAGTGCCCTTCAACAGGCTTCCGTAAGAGTGATCAACCACTCCCGATGGCTGAATGCCGTATCAGCAGAAATCAGTCCGGAAAACCTGGCCAGGGTTCGTGAGCTTAGCTTTGTGAAGGGTATTGAGAAAATGGATTCCGACTTCTTCATTGCCCGGTCAGCGCCTATTCCCTCTCCGTCGATGCTGGCGCCTGTCATGGAGCAGGTGCAGTCGA
>Ga0207868_1002346_pt1 | contig 11054 bp, 9 predicted proteins | sample Passage237B_FD_187370 | JGI IMG/M metagenome (GOLD analysis project Ga0207868, IMG submission 187370) | Cellulose adapted compost microbial communities from Newby Island Compost Facility, Milpitas, CA, USA - Passage2 37B (SPAdes) (version 3) ... | reverse complement strand
CGCTATCCGCAGGCGAGGATCGTGTTTTCCGGCGGCAATGGCAGCCTGCTTCTGGCCGGTGAAGGCGACGCCGACAGCGCGCCGCGCCTGCTCGCGGCGCTCGGCGTCGCGCCGGGCCGGCTCGTCCTGGAAAACCGCTCCCGCAACACCTGGGAGAACGCGGTCTTCAGCCGCGACATGGTGGAGCCGCAGCCCGGCCAGACCTGGCTTCTGGTGACCTCGGCCTTCCACATGCCGCGTTCGATGGCGCTGTTCCGCAAGGCCGGCTTCGACGTGGTCGCATGGCCAGCGGACTACCGCACGGCAGGAACCGAACGCCCCGGCCTGGCGCAGGACAACCAGCTCGATTCGCTGCGCAACAGCTCGCTCGGCATCCGCGAATGGGCGGGCCTCACCGCCTACTGGCTGAGCGGCCGGATCGATTCTCCCTTCCCCGCTCCGTAGCGCGCCTGCCCGGCCGTGTTGCAGCGCCGCAATGGCGCCACAAATCTTTCCGGACGGTTAAGCGAGGGAACTCGCACAATCCACTGATAAAACATAATATTTCTGCACTCGCGCTTCCTGCCGGGCAGTGCCGCCGCCATACCTTCGCCGTTTTGCGTTGCGAAAGGCTGCGCGGCTGACTATGAGGTGGCCGCGCGGGCCGAAGCTGCGATGCGGCCGCCCGCGCAGCGTATGGTCGAACGACGGGAATCGAATTGGACGAGAACATTCAGAAATCGTGCTGGGGCGTCACCGCCAAGGCGCTCATCGGATTCGCCTGCGTCATCCTCATTGCCTGGCTCGTCAGCGGCAACACGGTCGCGGTCGTCGCCGCAGGCTGAATCCGCGGCTTTTCCATCAAGGGCGCGGCGGAAGCCGTGCCCTTTTCGTTGCCGTGCGTTCCGGATGTCGCGGCCGGGGCAGCCGATGTCGACCCGCGCATAGCCATTCATGCGAAAACCGGCGATAGTCGCCGAGGCTGCTGCCCTGGAAGCGCAATGCGGTCTTTCCGATTCGCCTTTCACGCTTTAAGCCTTTGTTTTATCGCATGTCGGTTTCGCAGAACTGCTGCGCACTCTTGCGCGACATGCTCCAGGCGGAGCTTTTCCCGACGCAATGTTCCTGTCCGTCTTCGACCTCTTCAAGATCGGCATCGGCCCGTCGTCCTCGCACACGATGGGCCCGATGGTGGCCGCCAAGCGCTTTCTCGACGAGATCGCCGGCGACGAATGGCCGCGCCCGCCCGGTGCGCGGGTCGCCGCGCTGAAGGCGAGCCTGCACGGCTCGCTCGCCTTCACCGGGATCGGCCACGGCTCCGACCGCGCCGTCATCCTCGGCCTCACCGGCGAGACGCCGCTGACCGTCGACCCGGACCGTTCCGACGAGGCGGTGGAGCGCGTGCGGCAGGCACGGCGCGTGGAGCCGGCAGGCCACCCGCCCTATCGCTTCGACCCGGCGGCCGATCTCGTCCTCGACCGGAAGAACCCGCTGCCCGGCCATGCCAACGGCATGACCTTCCTCGCCTTCGACGGGGACGGCCGGCTGCTGCTGCGCCGCATCTACTATTCCGTCGGCGGCGGCTTCGTCGTCTCGGAGGAGGAGTTGCAGCGGCTCAAGGGCGCGGCCGCGCCCGACGCCGGCAAGGGCGTGCCCTACCCCTTTGCCAGTGCGAAGCAGATGCTCGCCATGGCGGAGAAGAGCGGGCTGTCGATCGCCGCCATGAAGCGGGCGAACGAGGAAACGCGCATGGGCCCCGCCGAGCTCGACGCCGGCCTCGACGAAATCTGGGACGCGATGGCGGCCTGCATCGAGCGCGGCCTGTCGAAGGACGGCATCATGCCGGGCGGGCTCAAGGTCAGGCGGCGCGCCCGCGCGCTGCACGACAGGCTCGAGGAGGAATGGAGCCGCAACCGGCCAAACCCGCTGCTGGCCAATGACTGGCTGTCGGTCTACGCGATGGCCGTCAACGAGGAGAACGCGGCGGGCGGTCGCGTCGTCACCGCGCCGACCAACGGCGCGGCCGGCGTGGTGCCCTCCGTCATCCGCTACTGGCTGCACTTCCACCCCGAGGCCGACCAGGCCTCGATCCGCGACTTCCTGCTGACGGCGGCTGCCGTGGGCGGCATCATCAAGCACAACGCCTCGATCTCCGGCGCCGAGGTCGGCTGCCAGGGCGAGGTCGGCTCGGCCTCGGCAATGGCCGCCGCCGGCCTCTGCGCGGTGATGGGCGGCAGCCCGGCGCAGGTGGAGAACGCGGCCGAGATCGCGCTGGAGCATCATCTCGGCATGACCTGCGACCCCGTCGCCGGCCTCGTCCAGGTCCCCTGCATAGAGCGCAACGCGCTTGGCGCGGTGAAGGCCGTCACCGCCGCCTCGCTCGCCATCAAGGGCGACGGCACTCATTTCGTGCCACTCGACGCGGCGGTGGAGACGATGCGCCAGACCGGCCTCGACATGAACGAGCGCTACAAGGAAACCAGCCTCGGCGGGCTCGCCGTCAACGTGGTGGAGTGCTGACAAGCGGCGTGCCGGCGAAGCGCCGTCGCCCTGGACATCGCCCCTATCCGTCCACGGAAACGACGGAGTGCGGTCCCTTCGATCGCGAAGCGGCCTGAAACCGGGAACCGGGCCGGGGTCGCGGGAGCGATGGAGAGCGCCGCGGGCGATCGACGCGAGCCTGTGGACAATCGCGGCGGCGGTTGACCGCCCCGCCGGCCGGGCATAGCTCAGGCACATGCCGCTCAACATGATCAAGCTCTGCGTCGGCTGCGACTCCGTCGAGGACCTCGAGGAGTGGATCGAGTTCCGCCTTGGCGAAAAGCGGCGGGCCGGCGAGACGGTCGAGCAGTGCCACACGACCCGCATGGTGCCGAAGCGGACCGGGGAGCTGCGCGGCGGCTCGCTCTACTGGGTCATCAAGGGTTCGGTCCAGTGCCGCCAGCGGCTGCTGGAAATCCGTCCCTTCATCGATGCCGAGGGCATCTCGCGCTGCCATCTGGTGCTCGACCCGCAGGTGGTGCGCACCGACTGGCAGCCGCGCCGCGCCTTCCAGGGCTGGCGCTACCTGGCCGACAAGGATGCCCCGCGCGACCTGCCCGACGGCGCCGATGTCGCGGCCCTGCCGCCGACCTTGCGGCGCGATCTCGCCGAGCTCGGCCTGCTGTAGCCGGCCCGCGGCCTCCGCCGGCCCCTTCCCGTCCGGCCTGTCATACGCCTGTCGCGATAACCATCGCGCTTTACCAAACCGGCACATGCGGAATGGCAGCGGCGTGATTTGATTTGATCGCGCACGAAATTCGGTCCATTCTTTCAACGGGGTAGGGAGTCTGTGTACCATGTACTTCTCCGGCGTAAACGGGCACGCGGACGCGAAGCCGCGCAAGACCGCCCATGTCATCGTCTGCGGCAACGAAAAGGGCGGTTCCGGCAAGTCCACCACGGCGATGCATATCGCGGTCGCGCTGCTGAAATCGGGCTACGGCGTCGCCACGGTCGACCTCGACGGCCGCCAGCTCTCGCTCACCCGCTATGTCGAGAACCGCAGGCGCTGGGCCCGCACCGCGCGCCTGCAGCTGGAGGTGCCGCGCCACTTCCACGTGCCGCCCGCCAACCGCGACACCGTGGCCGACACCGAGAGCGAGGAGTTCCGGCAACTGACCGAGGGCCTCGGCGAGATCGAGGACAATCACGACTTCGTGGTCATCGACACGCCCGGCTCGGACACCTTCCTGAACCGCATGGCCCACCGCATCGCCGATACGCTGGTGACGCCGATGAACGACAGCTTCGTCGACTTCGACGTGCTGGCCCACATCGACCCGGTGAGCCACGAGATCCTCGAGGTCTCGCAGTACGCCTCGGCCGTGCGCGAGGCGCGCCGCCAGCGGCGCCAGGCCGACAACTCGATCCTCGACTGGATCGTCGTGCGCAACCGCATGGCCAGCATCACCTCGCGCAACGAGCAGAAGATCGATTCGTGCCTGAGAAACCTGTCCGCCCAGCTCGGCTTCCGGCTGGCCGACGGCATCTCCGAACGCGTCGTGTTCCGCGAGTTCTTCCCGATCGGGCTGACCGCGCTCGACGATTTCGAGGAGCATGTGCTCGGCACCCGGCCGACGCTCTCGCATCTCGCCGCCCGGCAGGAGATCCGCCAGCTTCTCGCCGCCCTGCGGCTGCCGACCGACGAGGTTGGCCGCAAGCGCGCCTTCCTGCGCCAGCGCTATGCCGAGGCCATCAGCCGGCCGATCGCCATGCCCGACATCTTCGTCAACTGAGACAGCCGCCGGCCCGCCGGCGCGGGCGGCAATGCCGGGTTCTATGCGGCCGTGGCGACGAGGCCCGGACGCCCCGCAAGGTGCCGATGCCCGCCTCTGCCGCGTCGTTCAGCCCGCTTCCGGATAGAGCGTATCGACGATGGCACGGGCGTCGTGCCGCGCCGGAACCATGCCGTAGGTGCTGCGCCACTGGCCGGCAAGCCGCGTCTCGATGAAGGCATCGGCGATGCGCCCCGCTCCCAGCCGCCTGAGCTCGGCGGCGGCCGCCGCCAGCGCAAGCTGCTCCGTCAGGATGCGCGCCGAGCCCTCGTCGGCAAGCGACACCTGCACCGCGGCCCGCAGCACCTTGGCCGTTCCCTGGCCGGCCGGTCCGAGATCGCGCTGGATCGCGTCGACCACCCGCTCGAACAGATCCGGCGCGCGCTTCAGCACCCTGAGCACGTCGAGCGCCATCACGTTGCCCGAGCCCTCCCAGATGGCGTTGACCGGCACTTCGCGATAGTAGCGCGCCAGCGGCGCCTCCTCGACATAGCCGTTGCCGCCAAGGCACTCCATCGCCTCGTACACCAGCCCCGGCGCCACCTTGCAGACCCAATATTTGACGACCGGCGTCATCGCGCGGGCAAAGGCCGCGCTGTCGCCCTCGTCGGCCGCCTCGTCGAAGGCCCGCGCCAGCCGGAACGCCAGCGCCGTCGCGCCGGCCACCTCCAGCGCGAGGTCGGCCAGGACCCGCGTCATCAGCGGCTGGTCGACCAGCTTCGCCCCGAACACGCTGCGATGGCGCGTATGGTGAACCGCCTCCGCCACCGCGGCCCGCATGATGCCGGACGTGCCCAGCGCGCAGTCGAGCCGGGTCAGCGTCACCATGTCCATGATGGTCCGCACGCCCTGCCCCGGCTCGCCGACCATCTCGGCCAGCACCCCGTCGAACTCGACCTCGGAGGAGGCGTTGGACCGGTTGCCGAGCTTGTCCTTCAGGCGCTGGAACTCCAGCCCGTTGGCGCTCCCGTCCGACAGGATGCGCGGCACCAGGAAGCACGACAGGCCCTCGGCCGCCTGCGCCAGCATCAGGAAGGCGTCGCCCATCGGCGCCGACATGAACCATTTGTGGCCGGTGAGCCGCCAGAAGCCGTTGCCGGCGCGCTCGGCCCGGCTGGTGTTGGCGCGCACGTCGGTGCCGCCCTGCTTCTCGGTCATGCCCATGCCGAGCGTCAGCCCCGTCTTCTGCGAGGGCGGCTTGTGCGAAGGGTCGTATTTGCGGCTGATGACGCGCGGCGCCCATTCGCGAAACAGCGTCGGGCTCGCCATGATCGCCGCCAGCGACGCATTGGTCATGGTGATGGGGCACAGATGGCCGGTCTCCAGCTCCGACATCAGGTAGTAGCGCGCCGCCCGCGCCTGGTGGCGCATACCGGTCTCGGTGTTGGTGTTTTCCCACACCGACGCATGCAGCCCCATCGCCACCGACCGGCGCATCAGCGCGTGATAGGCGGGATGGAACTCGACCTGGTCGATGCGCCGCCCCTGCCGGTCGAACGTCCTCAGCCTGGGCGTCTCACCGTTGGCGATGCGGGCGAGATCCTGCGCTTCCTGGGTGCGCACGAAACGGCCGAGCTGGTCGAGATCCTTGCGCACGGGCTCGGTGAAGCCCTCGGAAAGCTGCGTCAGCAGCGGGTCGCTGCGCCAGGCGTTGGTGCCGGTCAGCGGCGGCGGCTGGTTGGTCACTTCATGCGTCAACGCGCAGCCCTCCCCGGGATTCGTGTGCCGGCCGATTGTGCCGCATCGCGATCGACAAATACAGCGCCCGCGATTTCCGGGGAGAACGCCGCATGGACCGCCCCCCGCGCTTGCGGGAGGCCGGGGCGCGGCCTATAGCAGCGGCTTGTGACCAGCCCCGCCGCCTTTCCTCTTTTTCCCCACCGCCATTTGCTTGGCATCCAGGGGCTTTCCCCCGCAGATATCGAGCTTTTGCTGGCCCGCGCCGACGCGGCGGTGGCGCTCTCCCGGCAGCCGGAGAAGAAGGCCTCGACACTGCGCGGCCGCACCCAGATCAACCTTTTCTACGAAGCCTCCACCCGCACGCAATCCTCGTTCGAGCTGGCCGGCAAGCGGCTGGGCGCCGACGTGATGAACATGGCGGTCGCCTCGTCCTCGGTGAAGAAGGGCGAAACGCTGATCGACACGGCGATGACGCTGAACGCGATGCGGCCGGACATCCTCGTCATCCGCCACGCGTCCGCCGGCGCTGCCGCACTTCTGGCCCAGAAGGTGGGCTGCTCGGTGGTGAATGCCGGCGACGGTGCCCACGAGCACCCCACCCAGGCGCTGCTCGACGCGCTCACCATCCGCCGCGCCAGGGGCGAGATCGCCGGCCTGACGGTGGCGATCTGCGGCGACGTGCTGCATTCGCGCGTGGCCCGCTCCAACATCGTGCTGCTCAACGCGCTCGGCGCGGCCGTCCGGGTCGTCGGCCCGTCGACGCTGATGCCGGCCGGCATCGCGAAGATGGGCGTCGAGGTCTTCACCTCGATGGCCGAGGGCCTGAAGGGGGCCGACGTGGTGATGATGCTGCGGCTGCAGCGCGAGCGCATGGCCGGCTCCTTCGTGCCGTCGACGCGCGAGTATTTCCGCTATTTCGGCCTCGACGCCGAAAAGCTGAAGGCGGCCCGGGACGGCGCCCTAGTCATGCACCCGGGGCCGATGAACCGCGGCGTCGAGATTTCCTCCGCCGTGGCCGACGGCCCGCAAAGCGTCATCCAGGAGCAGGTCGAGATGGGTGTCGCCGTCCGCATGGCCGTTATGGAAGCGCTGCTCGACCCGCGCCGTGACGAGGGGCCGGCGCGATGACCGTCACCGTCTTCCAGAACGCCCGCATCGTCGATCCCTCGCGCGGCATCGACGAGCTCGGCGCGGTCGTCGTCGCGGACGGCCGCATCGCGGCCGCCGGCGCGGGCGCCCGCAACCAGGGCGCGCCGGACGGCGCCGAAACGATCGACTGCCGCGGCCGGGCGGTCATCCCCGGCCTCGTCGACGCGCGCGTCTTCATCGGCGAGCCGGGCGCCGAGCACCGCGAGACGATCGCATCGGCGAGCATGGCCGCCGCGGCCGGCGGCGTGACGTCGGTCGTGATGATGCCGGACACCGAGCCCGCGATCGACGACGTGGCGCTGGTCGAGTTCGTCCTGCGCGCCGCGCGCGACACGGCCATGATCAACATTTTTCCCGCTGCCGCGGTGACCCGCGGGCTCGCCGGGCAGGAGCTGACCGAGTTCGGCCTGCTGCGCGCGGCCGGCGCCGTCGCCTTCACCGAGGGCCGCCGCACCATCCGCAGCTCGCTCGTCATGCGCCGGGCGCTCACCTATGCGCGCGACTTCGACGCCGTGATCGCGCACGAGACGCAGGACGCCGACCTTGCCGCCGGCGGCGTGATGAACGAGGGGCTGTATGCGAGTTGGCTCGGCCTGCCCGGCATCCCGCGCGAGGCCGAGCTGATCCCGCTCGAGCGCGACCTCGCGCTGGCGCGGCTGACCGGCGGCGCCTATCACGCGGCCAAGATCTCGACCGCCGCCGCCGCGGAAGCGGTGAAGCGGGCGAAAGGCGACGGCGCCCGCGTCAGCGCCGGCATCTCCATCAACAGCCTTGCCTTGAACGAGATGGATATCGGCGAATACCGCACCTTCTTCCGTCTCGCGCCGCCGCTGCGCGCCGAAGAGGACCGGCGGGCGATGATCGAGGCGCTGCGCGACGGCACGATCGATCTGGTCGTCTCCTCGCACGACCCGCAGGACGTCGACACCAAGCGGCTGCCTTTCGCCGACGCGGCCGGCGGCGCGATCGGGCTGGAAACGCTGCTCGCCGTCGCGCTCAGGCTCCATCACAATGGCGACGTGCCGCTGATGCGGCTGGTCGAGGTGCTGTCGACCGCGCCCGCCGGATTGTTCGGATTGCCCGGCGGCAGCCTCGCGCCCGGCGCGCCGGCCGATCTCGCCGTGGTCGATCTCGACGAGCCCTGGGTCGTCAGCGAGGCCGGGATCCACTCGCGCTCGAAGAATACCTGCTTCGAAGGCGCGCGCCTTCAGGGCCGCGTGAAGCAGACGATGGTTGCCGGCCGCACCGTCTATTCGGCGTAGGCCGCCTTCCAGTCTCCCCGCGTGTTGCGGAGTAAAGTACCCCCACCCCTGACCCCTCCCCACAAGGGGGAGGGAGACGCCGTCATCGCCTTCCGGGAAAATAGTCGAAGTTTGCGCCATGCGGCGCAGGATCAAGGTCTCCCTCCCCCTTGTGGGGAGGGGACAGGGGTGGGGGTAAGGGCCATGTGGTCCGTATAAGGCTGCCCTCCCCGCAAACCGGGAGAACAGCGCTATTCTCCACGCCGCCGCCGGTGATATGGGTAAACCCGGAGGGAGATATTCGAGATGGCGTTCTACTGGCCGCTGCTTGCCGCCCTTGTCTTCGGCTATCTGCTGGGATCGATCCCCTTCGGCCTGCTCCTGACGCGCGCTGCCGGGCTCGGCGACGTGCGCAAGATCGGCTCGGGCAACATCGGCGCCACCAACGTGCTGCGCACCGGCAACAAGGGGCTGGCGGCCGCAACGCTGGTGCTCGACGCGCTGAAGGGCGCGGCCGCCGTTCTGATCGCCACGCGCTGGGGCGCCGATCTCGGGCTGCTTGCCGGCTTCGGCGCCTTCCTCGGCCACGTCTTTCCCGTCTGGCTCCGCTTCAGGGGCGGCAAGGGCGTGGCGACCTATCTCGGCGTGCTCGCGGCCTTTTCCTGGCAGGTGGGGCTGATCTTCGCCGCCGTCTGGCTGATCGTCGCGATCGCCACCCGCTATTCCTCGCTGTCGGCGCTCATGGCCACGCTCGCAGCCCCGCTCGCCATGTGGTTCGGCTATGGCTCCGGCGACCGCGCCGTGCTGCTTGCGGTGATGACGCTGCTGGTCTTCTACAAGCACCGCGCCAACATCTCGCGTCTGATGGCCGGCACCGAATCGCGGATCGGATCGGCCAAATGACCGCAACGCCTGTCGGTCGGCAAAGGCTGTCCGACCGGCAGAGGCTCGCCTGGCTCCGCCTGATACGGACCGACAATGTCGGCCCACACACCTTCCGCGACCTCATCAACCGCTTCGGCTCGGCCGAAGCCGCGCTCGAGGCTCTGCCCGAGCTGGCGCGCCGCGGCGCCGGTCGCGCCACCCTGCGCCCCTTCCCCGCAGATGCGGCCGAGGCGGAGATGGAGGCCGCCGAACGCTTCGGCGCACGCTTCGTGGCGCTCGGCGAGGCCGACTATCCACCGCTCCTGCGCCGCATCGCCGCGCCGCCGCCGCTGCTGGCCGTCAAGGGCGAAGCCGCCATATTCGCCCTTCCGGCCGTGTCGATCGTCGGGGCCCGCAACGCCTCGCTCGCCGGCGTCAGGATGGCGCGCATGCTTGCCCGCGCCCTCGGCGGCGAGGGCTATGCCGTCGTCTCCGGCCTCGCGCGCGGCATCGACGCCGCCGCGCATGCGGGCGCACTCGAAACCGGCACGGTCGCCGCGCTGGCCGGCGGCCTCGACAAGCCCTATCCGCCGGAAAACCTGGAGCTGTGCGCCCGGATCGCCGAGGCCGGCGCGCTCGTCTCCGAAATGCCGTTCGGCTGGGAGCCGCGCGCCCGCGATTTTCCCCGCCGCAACCGGCTCATCGCCGGTCTCGCGCTCGGGCTGATCGTCGTCGAGGCGGCGACCCGTTCCGGCTCGCTGATCAGCGCCCGCCTGGCCAACGAGGCGGGCCGTCTGGTCTTCGCCGTTCCCGGCTCTCCGCTCGATCCGCGCGCGGCCGGAACCAACGGCCTCATCAAGCAGGGCGCGACCCTGGTCACCGGCGCGCGCGATGTGCTCGAGGCGCTGGCGCCGCTTTCCGGCCAGCCGCCGGCAGGCACACCCGAAGCCGGCCGCGACGCCTTCGACGAGACACCCGACTTTTCCGCCGCACCGCCGCCGGCCGACGACGACCGCGCCCGCATCGTCGAATGTCTGGGCCCGACGCCGGTCGACGTCGACGGCATCATCCGCCACACCGGCCTGCATCCCGCGCAGGTCTTCATGGTTCTGCTGGAACTCGACCTCGCCGGCCGGCTGGAGCGACATTCAGGCGGCGCTGTCTCGCTTCCGGTTGGCCAGATTTGAGCGCTCGTCCGTCCGCACGGGCCGCGCGCCGCGCAGGATGTCGCTGGCCTCGACATAGGCCATCTCGATGAGGTAGGCGAGCATGTCGGCCCGCTCCCCCTGCGCGATATCCCTGAGCTGACCGAGCATGGAACGCAGATAGTCGAGGCTTTCGGCCCGCCTGCGGCTGATATGGAATGACGGCTCGACGCGGTTCATCTGGCTGGCGTCCCGGTTTCTGCCACTTCCCTCATGCACGTGACAGTTGTATCTACACGGATGAGCTTCCTCTAATATCTATTCTAGATTGCATATATCCCCATTCAAGCAACCTTAAGTTGTATATGAGGGGCTGGCTTTACCACACCGCCCTTGACCGGCCGGCAAACCGCCGCCATGTGACGGGCTCGATCCGAACGCAGGAAAAGGCGCCAGCCGCACGAGAGGCGCCACGAGGGGTATCGTCCGACATGGACGTCGTCATCGTCGAGTCACCGGCCAAGGCCAAGACAATCAACAAATATCTGGGGCGGGACTACAAGGTCCTCGCTTCGTTCGGCCATGTCCGCGACCTGCCGGCCAAGGACGGCTCGGTCCGCCCCGACGAGGATTTCGCCATGTCGTGGGCGGTCGATTCGGCCTCCGCGAAACGGCTCGCC
>Ga0207868_1002342_pt1 | contig 11072 bp, 11 predicted proteins | sample Passage237B_FD_187370 | JGI IMG/M metagenome (GOLD analysis project Ga0207868, IMG submission 187370) | Cellulose adapted compost microbial communities from Newby Island Compost Facility, Milpitas, CA, USA - Passage2 37B (SPAdes) (version 3) ... | reverse complement strand
CCGTCCAGTCGCCGTCGAGCCGGGCTCCCGGCCGTAGCATCAGCAGCCAGTCGCCCTTTGCGCGGCCGATACCTGCCAGAATCCTGGCGTTGGCCAAACAGACGCACCCGGCATGTTCAGCCACGAGCAGCGTGTGGTCGGTCGAGCCGCGGTCACAGACGACGACGTCGCGCAGGACGCCCTCCACCGCAGCGCCGACCAGCGACGCCAGCGTGCGAGCCAGGCCCTCCTCGTCGTTGCGAGTTTCGATCAGCGCCGACAGCATGCGCCCCTTTAGCCCAATGCACCCCGACAGGCCAGCTTGGGGGCGGAGGCAAAAAAGTTCTTGCTTTGTTCTCATCTCCTCAATAGGAATAGATTCATCAAGAGGGCAGCGAATCAAGCCGCTTTTCCGGAGTTCGCAATGGAACAGATCGCCCGTGCCGACATTGCCGCCTTCAAGCATGGAGGCGCGAACATGGCCAATGCCATCATCGAGGAGAGCGGCGTCCGCATCGGCTTCGACCGCCGTCGCGGCCGGGGTGCGGCGATCAACCCGTCCGGCCGGTACGAGCCGACATCGCGTCAGGTCTTCGACGATGGATGGGAGACGATCGAGGAGCTGCCGCCCTTCAAAACTGAAGTGCAGGTCGAGCGGCCGCGCACGATCATCACCCGCAACGAATCGCCGGACATCTCCTTCGACCGCTCCATCAACCCGTATCGCGGCTGCGAGCATGGCTGCGTGTACTGCTTCGCGCGGCCGACGCATGCCTATATGGGCCTGTCGCCGGGGCTGGATTTCGAATCCCGGCTTTTTGCCAAGCCGGATGCGGCGCGGCTGCTCGAACGGGAGCTCGCCAAGGAGGGCTACCAGCCGCGAACGATCGCGATCGGGACGAACACCGACCCCTACCAGCCGATCGAGCGACACTGGCGGATCATGCGCGAGATCCTGGAGGTGCTGGAGGCACACAATCACCCGGTCGGCATCGTGACGAAGTCGGCGCTGGTGCTGCGCGACATCGACATCCTGTCGCGCATGGCCGAAAAGGGCCTGGCCAAGGTGGCTCTGTCGGTGACGACGCTCGACCGCAGGCTGGCACGCACCATGGAGCCGCGCGCCTCGACGCCGACCAGGCGGCTGGAGGCGGTGCGCACGCTGAACGAGGCCGGCGTGCCGGCGTCGGTGATGATCGGGCCGGTCATACCCGGGCTGAACGATGCCGAGATCGAGCGCATTCTCGAATCGGCCGCCGCCGCAGGCGCGAAGGAGGCCGGCTACGTCATTCTCAGGCTGCCGCTCGAGGTGAGTCCGATCTTCAAGGACTGGTTGCTGCGACACTATCCGGACCGGTTCCGGCACGTGATGTCGCTGGTCCGTTCGATGCGCGGCGGCAAGGACTATGATTCGGAATGGGGCAAGCGGATGCGCGGCACAGGCCCCTACGCCTGGCAGATCGGGCGCCGCTTCGAGCTCGCCGCCAAGCGTCTCGGGCTCAACACCGAGCGGCGGCAGCTGAGGACCGATCTCTTTCGCTCGCCCAACAGTCAGGGAGAACAGCTCGCCCTCCTCTGAAGGATGCCGCCGCGCCGTTCGGCGTGGCCGACTCAAATCCGTCCGGCGTTCCCCTGGTCCCCTGATGCCGACGGTCGTCGCCTTCCCGAGCCCGCCCCGAAGGTCGGGAAGGCCTTGCGGAGAATCGGAACCGGTGCGAGTAATCGCCGCCAATGGCTCGCCCGGTTTCCGATTCTCCCACTCTCTTTGCGCTGCCCGAGCGGCCTGACTTCTCGCTGGAAAAGCGGGCGCGGCGCGCCGGGCAATGGCCGGTGGCCGGGCTCGACGAGGCGGGGCGCGGGCCGCTTGCCGGCCCGGTCGTGGCAGCCGCGGTCATCCTCGATCCGAGGCGCATTCCCGAAGGGCTCGACGATTCGAAGCGGCTGACAGCCGAGATGCGCGAGAAGCTGTTCGAGCAAATTTCGGCAACAGCCGTGGCAATCTCGGTCGCCTCGCTGTCGGCGGCGGCAATCGACCGCATCAACATCCTGCGGGCAAGCCTCGAGGCAATGCGGCGCGCGCTGACCGGCCTCGCCGTCACGCCGGCGCTGGCGCTCGCCGATGGTCGCGACATCCCGCCCGGCTTGCCTTGTCCGGCGCGGGCCGTCGTCAAGGGCGATCAGATATCGCAGTCGATCGCAGCAGCCTCGATCATCGCGAAGGTCACCCGGGACCGCATGATGACGCGGGCCTGCTGCATCCATCCCACCTACGGCTTCTCGCGGCACATGGGCTACGCGACCGAGGTGCACCGCGAGGCGATCCTGGCGCATGGCCGGCTGCAGCGCATCCATCGCATGACATTCGGCCTGCTGAGGGAAACCGAAGTCGCTTTCGACGAACCGCTGCTGACCTGAGCAGCCCCACCTCGGCAGCCCCCTTCCAAGCCGCCATTCCGCGACCGCGCAGGGTGCAAACAAAAACGCCGCGGCGGGGCCGCGGCGCTTCAGGCAGAGATTTCGCCGCTGTCTAGTTCAGCCGCGAGCGCACGTCCGAAAGCGCGGCCTTGAAGAGAGCGGCATCCGCCCTGGTGTCCACCTTGTCGGCCAGGATCCTGCTGGCCGCCTCGACCGCGATGTCGACGGCGCGAGCGCGGACCTCGTTGACGGCCTCCTGCTCGGCCTGGGCGATCTTCTGCTCGGCCATCGCAGTGCGCCGCACCACGTAGTCGCGCGTACGCTGCTCGGCGTCCTCCGCCAGGAGCTTCGCCTCGCGTTCGGCAGCGGCAACGATCTCGCCCGCCTCCTTCTCCGCTTCCTGGCGCTTGCGCTGGTACTCCGCCAGCAGCTGCTGCGCTTCCTCGCGCAGGCGGCGGGCCTCCTCCAGCTCGTTGCGGATCCGCTCGGCGCGCTTGTCCAGCACGTCGGCGATCATGGCCGGCACCTTCAGGTAAAGGAAGATGCCGATCAGGACCAGAAATGCGGCCGTCGCCCATACGGTGGCCCAGGCTGTAAAGTCCATTTGGCGTCTCCTTACCGGGCGACCGACTTCACGGCGGCAGCAACGTCCTTGCCATCGACACGGCTGCCCAGCAGCTGCTGAACGATCGCCGCGGCCGTGTCCGTCGCGATCTTGTCGACGTCCTTCATGGCCGTCTGCTTGATCGAGGCGATCCGTTCCTCGGCGGCCGCAAGGTCGCTGTTCAGCTTGGCTTCCACCTTGCGGCGCTCGGCCTCAGCCTCGGCCTTGGCCTTGTCGCGCGATTCCTGGCCGATGGCGTTGGCCTTGCGGCGCGCCTCGGCGAGTTCCTGCTCGTAGGCCGCGACTGCCGCGTCGGCCTCGTCCTTCATCCGGGCAGCCTGGTCGAGGTCCTGAGCGATGCGGTCGCGCCGCACCTCCAGAATGTTGCCGATGCGCGGCAGCGCCGTCCGCTTCAGGAACAGGTAGAACAGCCCGAAGGTGATCGCCAGCCACAGGAGCTGCGACGGGAAATGTGTGGGGTCGAAGGGCGGAAAGACGTCGGCGTGCCCCGCGCCATGCGCCGCCTCGGTGGCGGTGTGGGTGGCTTCTGCCCCGCCGGCAGTCTCCGCGCCGTGCTCCTGCGCGAATGCGTTTGTCACGAACATGACCAGACCTTCGGAATCCGATCCGCCCGCGCCGATCGCGGGCGGCCCAAGTCAGCAGCTTGCGCGTATCAGACGGCGAACAGCAGCAGCAGCGCGATCAGCAGTGCGAAGATGCCGAGCGCTTCGGTCACCGCGAAGCCGAAGATCAGACGGCCGAACTGGCCGTCGGCGGCCGAGGGATTGCGGAGCGCACCCTGCAGGAACTGGCCGAAAAGATTGCCCACGCCGATGCCGGCCGCGCCGGTGCCGATTGCGGCAAGACCCGCGCCGATGAGCTTTGCTGCGTCTGCTTCCATGTCCTTGACTCCTGTATGGCTTTCGCTGGTTCAGCAGGATGGGAATGGCGGTTGCCCGCCGGTGATCAATGCCCGCCGGGATGGAGGGCGTCGTTGATGTACATGCAGGTGAGCATCACGAAGACGTAGGCCTGCAGGAACGCGACGAGCATCTCGAGCGCGCTCAGGGCCACCGTCATGCCGAACGGCAGGATGGCCCCGACAACGCCGAGCGCGCCGAAGCTGGCGCTCAGCGTCACCACGAAGCCGGCGAAGACCTTCAGCGTGATGTGGCCAGCCAGCATGTTGGCGAACAGACGGACCGAATGGCTGACCGGCCGCGTAAAGAACGAGATGATCTCGATCGCCACCACCAGCGGCATCAGCGCCAGCGGCACGCCGGAGGGCACGAACAGCTTGAAGAAATGGAAGCCGTGCTTCCACAGCCCGACGACAATGACGATCACGAATACCAGCAGCGCCAGTGCGACGGTGACGACGAGATGGCTGGTGACGGTGAAGAAGTACGGGAAGAGACCCAGCATGTTCGCCATCAGAACGAACACGAAGATGGCGAAGACGAACGGAAAGAACTTGGCGCCGTGCGGGCCGGTCGCGTCGCGCAGCATCGAGGCGACGAACTCGTAGAGCATCTCCGAGATCGACTGGAGCCGGCCGGGAACCAGGCCGCGGCTCGAAGTCGTCAGAAGCAGGAAGGCTCCCGACAGCACCACGCTGAGGACCATGAAGGCCGCGGAATTGGTGAAGGAGAAGTTCAACCCGCCGACGTGGATCTCAATCCACTCGACGAGATGGAACTGGTGGATCGGATCGACCTTGTCTGGCTCCACGTTCTACCCCTGCGATGTCCGCGGCCATTGCAGCGCAGACGTCATTCGTCCCTGTCGTTCTTGGGAAGCCGGGAGCCGATCTCCTGGACCAGTCCCGCCGACCGCAACACACTCAACACGCCCGCCGCGAAGCCGAGGAGGAGGAAGACGATCAACCCCCACGGACCTGTGCCGGCAAGCTCGTCGAGCACCCAGCCGATGAGCGCGCCACCAAGGACACCTGCGATGAACTCGCTGGACAGCCGCAGCGCGACGCTCATGCCCGCCAGCCCGCTCGTCCTGGTGCCCTCGCCCGCTTCCCTCCGCTCGGGTCTCTTGGCTGCCAGCGCCCGTTCAAGATCGCTGCGCCGACGATCGAGATCGTCAGGCTGATCCCGGTTGGACACTGGAACCTCCAAACCCGGCCGGCAGGCCAGCGGCTGCCCGCTCAAAAAGCGAGCGCAACATAGAGAGGGGCATTTGCGCAGTCAACCCGCGCCAGCGTCGAGAATCCGGTGGATTTTCACAAGCATTATCAATGGCTTACGATGGTGCGACAAAGAGCGCCTGTTCTCCCGGAGCAGGCCGCCGGAGAAAGTGCGCGGCAGCCTGGCGGCAAGCGCTGCGCCGGCCGAGCTGGATGCGGGTCAGTTCCAGCCGCCGTTGTGGGTCCTGTAGAAGACGTGAAGGCCGATCTTCTTGACCTTGTCCATGTAGCGTGCCCAGCGTGGATGCACGTAGGTGGCGTGGTAATGGGTGGCCGACCCAACTTCCGGAAGGAAGATCTTGCCGGCGGTGACGGCAAGCGCCACCTGCCTCGCAACTTCCCAGTTGTAGGGGCTGCGCACGCGCGAGCGTGTGCCATCGCAGGCGAAGGAGAACTGGCAGCGGTTGCGCCAGGAACGGTTCTGGTAAACCACACCGCAGATCGTGTCCGGGTAGGCGGGATTGCGCACCCGGTTCAGGATAACCTGCGCGACGGCGGCCTGACCCTTCACGCTCTCGCCGCGCGCCTCGAAATAGATACCCTCGGCGAGGCACTTCTGTTCGGCTTCCGAAAAGACCTCGGGCGGCAGCGGGTTGCTGAGCCATGCGTGGTCCCCGGGGCTGGCCGGCGGAATGAAGCGGCCAGCGTTCGGGTCTTCGTCCTTGAGCAGGCTGGCAAAGGGCGAGATCTTCGCGAAATCAGGCTGCGACGGCCCGTAGGCCGTCGCAAGGATGTCTGCACGATCGTTGTTGACGAGGGAGGCCAGATATTCCGGCACGCCGAGATCGGTCGGCGTGTCCTTGCGAATGTAGAAGGCCTGCGCGATCTGGACCTCCTTGCCCGCGATGTCCGGATCCTCGAAGGCCATCAGGATCTCCTGCTTCATGGACGGGGCCAGAAGCGAGCTCGTACGCTGGAAGATTGATCCGGCGTTGAAGGATTTCGGCGGCGCGACCGGGGCGACCTTGACGAGGCGGCCCGTCTTCTCGGCGCGGTTGATGCGCGCCTCGTCCGGCGAATCGGTATCGACGCCGTACTTGGTGCGGAACGCGACCTTGCCGATGCCGGGAACCGCGACACCCGCGCCCGAGATCGCGCCGGTCGGCAGGTCGTCGTTGGCAAACGGCATGTCGGCCTGCTGGACGGCGCCGGCCACCGACTTTTCGACAACCGCGCTCCAGCGCGGCGTTGCAGCTTCGGAACCAGCGACGAGGCTGGTCATGTCCTGGAATCCGGCTCCGGTCGGAAAACCGAGCCACATCGCGATGCCGATTACGAAGGGAGCAAGGAACGAACGCTTCTGGCGCGGCGCGGTCCACTGCCGCATCATTCGACGACCGTGCACGGATACTCTCCGGAACGCTAAAATACCCAACCTCTTGAGGATGATCGATTAACCTTGCCGGCGAGTTAACGGAGCGGCCAATACGGCGGCCACGTGGCAGCTAGGCGCAAGTTGCGGCGCGGATGTGGCAGGCAACGCGTTGTCGACGGATTGCCGCGGCTGGCAAGTGCTCAGCGGCTGCGCGCCTTGCCCGCGTACGGATTGTCGGACGTGCGCAGCGCCATGCGGATCGGAACGCCCGGCAGGTCGAACGCGTCACGCAACGCATTGACCAGGTAGCGCACGTATGACGCGGGCACCGCCTCCGGACGCGAGCAGGACAACACGAAGCCGGGAGGCCGCGTCTTGACCTGGGTCATGTACTTGATGCGCAAGCGGCGACCCGCCACGGCCGGGGGCGGATGCTGGGCGACCACGCCTTCCAGCCAGCGGTTGAGCCGCCCCGTCGAGATGCGGCGGTTCCACACCTCATGGGTCTCGAGCACGGCCTCCATCAGCCGGTCGAGGCCACGCCCCGTCTCGGCCGACAGGGGAACCGCCCGCACGCCGCGCACTTGCGGCAGAAGGCGCCCGGTCTTTTCGCGCAGGTCGGCGAGCGTGGCCTGCGGAGACTCTATCAGGTCCCACTTGTTGAAGGCGATCACCAGCGCCCTGCCCTCGCGTATGATCAGATCCGCGATCTGGAGATCCTGCTTCTCGAACGGAATCGTCGCATCGAGCAGCACGATCACGACTTCGGCAAAGCGAACCGCCCGCAGACCGTCGGCGACCGAAAGCTTCTCGAGCTTTTCCTGGACCCGCGACTTGCGGCGCATGCCGGCCGTGTCGAACAGCTTCACGCGGCGGCCGCGCCAGTTCCAGTCCACGGATATCGAGTCGCGGGTGATGCCGGCTTCGGGACCGGTCAGCAGCCGCTCCTCGCCGATCAGCGCGTTGATGAGGGTCGACTTGCCCGCATTCGGCCTGCCCACCACGGCGATCCGCAGCGGTCGGGTGGTGTCGTAGGCAGGCTGTTCTTCGGCGTCGGGGTCCTCGATGTCCTCGCCGATCAAGGGCTGGTCGAGTTCCTCGGCCGCACTTCTTGTGTCTTCCTCGGCGAAGGCGCGATCGGCGCCCAGCGCCGCCACGATCGCGTCGCGAAGGTCGCCCAGGCCGAGGCCGTGCTCGGCCGAAATCGCGACCGGCTCGCCGAGCCCGAGTTCCCAGGCTTCCAGTGCTGCCGTTTCGGCGCCGCGGGCTTCGGCCTTGTTGGCAACGAGGACGACCGGCTTGCCTGTCTTGCGCACCAGTCCGGCGAAGGACCGATCGTCGGGCAGGATGCCGGAGCGCGCATCGACCATGAAAAGGATCACGTCGGCCTGCTCGATGGCCACTTCGGTCTGCCGGCGCATGCGGCCTGCGAGGGACTGCGGCGCGGCATCCTCGAAGCCGGCCGTATCGATCACGTCGAATTTGAGATCCTGCAGCCGCCCGGCATGCAGCCGCCAGTCGCGGGTCACACCCGGCGTGTCATCGACCAGCGCCAGCCTTGATCCCGCGAGCCGGTTGAACAGCGTCGACTTGCCGACGTTGGGGCGTCCGACGATTGCGAGGCGGAAGCCCATCGCGTCGGTCAGGAAGCGGAGCCGGAGCCGCGAATGAGTTCGGCCATCAGGGTGGCGCGCTGCTGGGCGTTGCGCGGGGCTGCGGCATCCGAGGCGATCTGCTCGAAGAGTCTCAGCGCGTCTTCGGCGCGCCCTGCCTTCCATGCCGCCAGCCCAAGCGCCTCACGGGCCGAATGGCGAAGCGCATTGTTGTCGCCCGTCAGGCTCTCCACCCTGGCCGAAACCTCCTCGTAGCTGCCGGTGTCTACCAGGATGTAGGCTGCCCGCAGCCGGGCCATGTCCCGGATCGACGACGGAATGCCGCTGTCGGCCGCTACCGCATCGAACTCCGCAACCGCTTCTTCTTGTCTGCCTTCGGCAGCCAGCAGCGTCGCCGAGCGCATCCGCGCCAGCACCGGATAGGCGCCGTAGCCGTCTTCCTGCAACGCCTTCAGCTCGGCCTGCGCCTGTTCGGCATTGCCATCCCTGGCAAGCTCGAGAGCATGCAGGAAGCGGTCGCCGGAGGCGTTCGCCCGTGAGCGGGTCCAGTAGTCCCAGCCGACCCAGGCCGCGGTCGCAAGGACGACCAGGATGGCGGCGGCAAGCACGAAGGGGCCGTAGCGATCCCACAGCGCCCTGGCCTGGTCCTGGCGAAGCTCCTCGTTGACTTCGCGGATGAAACTGTCGTCGTTGGACATCCTACTACCCGTTACCGGCAGGCGCCGGCGCCCTCAGCGCACTCGCGGGTGCTTTTAGCCGAATTTCGCCGGCATGGAAGGGGCGGCCGGCAAAATGGCTCGCATCGCAACCGACAAAGCGGCTACGAGCCCCATTCCCCACGCCGCAAAGTCCTGCAGTCGCCTCGTCACTCCGCCGGCTGGTCCTCCGGTTCGATGCCGGCCTGTGCACGCGCCAGGTAGCGCTGGTCGATTTCCGGCAACGGCTCGCCCTCGATCGCGGCCTCGAACGCACGCAGGCGTTTGTAGATCGACAGCAGTTCGACGATCGTCGGCCACGCCGATACCAGGTACTGGAACGAGGACGCGACCTGCGTAAAGGCATTGGTGATCTGGTTGAGCGCGCCGAGCGTGATCTTGCCGGCGACGATCGACGGTCCGAGGATGATGATGGAAAAGACGTTGTTGATCTGCAGGTAGAAGATGCGGGCAACGTTGAAATAGAGGTAGTTGAAATAGAGGCGGAAATAGTTCTTCCGCACGTTGTCGAACAGCTCGGCCACCGTCGGCGGGCGGGCACGGTCCTCGTAATCCTCGCCGTAGACGAGTTCCTTGCGGTAGGCGGCCTCCACGCGCTGGTTGCGGAATTCGAGGCCCGGCAGCCTGATGCCGACGATGGCGAGGAACAGGGTGCCGAACAGCGACCACACGATCGCGGCCCACAGCAGCGGCATCGGAATCGCGCCGACGATCGGCAGCTCCGTCACGTCCTTCGACAGGCGGATGAGCACCGGCGTGAACGCAAGCAGCGTCATCACCGAATCCACCAGACGCACGCCGAGATTTTCCATCGTCGTGGAAAAGCGCATCGTGTCTTCCTGGACGCGCTGCGCCGCGCCTTCGATGTGACGCAGCTTCGGCCAGTAGGCCATGTAATACTCGTTCATCGCGGTCCGCCACCGGAAGATCCAGTGGCTGACGAAGAACAGCGTCAGCACCGAAACGAAGACGGCGACCAGCGCGATCTCCAGGAACGTGTAGAGGCTGCCATAGAACTCGCCGGCGGTAACGGTCTGGGAACGCGATACGGCGGCCTGGATGAGATTCCAGAACGGACCGTACCAATTGTTGATGGCCACGCTCACCTGAACCTGGAAATAGGTGGCAAACAGGATGAGCGCCGTGCCAAGGATCGACCACATCTGCCAGCGGTGCGGCGACCAGACCATCCAAAAGGCCGCAAAAATCGCGACCGCCGCGGCGAAGTAGACGTAGAACCACAGGAACGGCGCGGACCAGAACACGGCGACGCCGATGATAGGCGCGGCATCGGCGGGCGCCGGCGGCAGTCCGAACAGGGCTCCCAGTTCCTCGCCGCCGGCATACCAGCTCAGGACGACGACGAGCGTCCAGGCCAGCGCGGAGTTGAAGAACAGCCTCGGCTTGGGGAAGAACGAAACAAACACGGGCTGATCCTTTCTGGACTGCGCTGCGGCTGGTGTCGGTGTGGGCGTTCGTTCCTGCCGCAGCCAATACCCTAAAAGCGCGTCATTCTGGCGGAATTCCGGGCAGCGCAAACGCCGTTGCGGCACAAACACACAGAATTTTGCCTCGGTTCAGACCGCGTGATCGGGGCCCGAGGTCGGCCGAGCCGGCTGAGACACCGCGATTACGGGCATCGAGCGGGCGCCGAAAGCGATCCACGCCGCGGCAACCAACACCAATGCGGCGGTGACGGAGGCAACAAAGAAATCGCCGGTCCAGTCGGCGAGATAGCCGGCGACAACTGGACCGATGATCTGCCCGAGTCCGAAGGCCGCGGTCATCCAGGCAAGCGCGCGACGCGGCGAGGCCCCTGCCCTGCGCCGTCCGGCCGCGAGGCCGAGTGCGGTGATGGCGATGAAGGTGCCGCCGAGCAACGCGCCACCGATGAGCGGGCCTGCCGGCACCGGCAGCAACACACTCGCCAACACGCCAGCCGCCTCGACCATGCAGGCAATGGCATAGGCGCGGACAAGTCCGATGGGCCGCGCGAGGCGGTTCCACAGCCAGACGGACGGAATACCGGCAAGGCCGGTCACCAGCCAGACGGCGGCCTCGAACAGATCGCCACCGTCCGCCTGCCTGACGATGGCGACCAGGAACGTGGCGGTGACGATGTAGCCGAAGCCGAACATGCCGTAGGCGAGAATGATGCGGGTCAGCGCCGCGCTTTTCGGCAGTGGCGGCTCGCGCTCGCTGCCCCCGGCGATGCCACCGACCCTGCCGACGA
>Ga0207868_1002338_pt1 | contig 11110 bp, 7 predicted proteins | sample Passage237B_FD_187370 | JGI IMG/M metagenome (GOLD analysis project Ga0207868, IMG submission 187370) | Cellulose adapted compost microbial communities from Newby Island Compost Facility, Milpitas, CA, USA - Passage2 37B (SPAdes) (version 3) ... | reverse complement strand
CGCTTCAACTATGATGTGCTCAACCACACTGACCTGAGCCGGGACAAGGGAAAGAGCGGCGATATCGACCTCGAAATGATCAACTGGGGCAACTACGATTTGGTGGTGATCGATGAGAGCCACAACTTCCGAAACAACCCCCAGCGGCGCGAGGGCATGACCCGCTACAAGCGCCTTATGAACGATGTGATCCGGGCCCACGTCCGGACCAAGGTGCTCATGCTCAGCGCCACTCCGGTGAATAACCGGATGAACGACCTGAAGAACCAGGTGGCGTTCATCACTGAGGGCGATGATCGCGCCTTCCGTCCATTCGGGCTGGAAAGCGTGACCCAGATCATGCGCGAAGCCCAGCGGAAGTTCACTAGGTGGTACCGGGACACCGACCCGGACAAGCTGAACGTGCATACCCTACTGGACGACCTCGATGGGGCCTACTTCAAGATCTTGGACATGCTCACCATCGCCCGGTCCCGAAAGCACATTGAGAAGTACTATGACATGGCCGACATCGGGAAGTTCCCCGAGCGGCTGGTGCCGATCACCGTCAAACCCGAGATCGATACCCAGCAGAAGTTCAAGGACATCGGGGAGATCTATGACGAGATCAGCACACTGAGCTTGGCCTATTACCAACCACTCGAGTACGTGCGGCAGGACAAGAAAGCCGCCTACGAGGCCAAGTACGCGATACAGACACCAAGCGGTAGTGTATTCAAACAAGCCGACCGGGAGGAGAGCCTGATCTACCTCATGCGCGTGAACCTCCTCAAGCGCTTGGAGAGCTCCATCCATGCCTTCAAGCTCACGATCCAGAGCCTGCTCGACCTGATCGACAAGAACCTGAAGCAGTTGGAGGAGCACCAGAGCGGCGAGGTGGAACAGGACATCGACATCGCCGACATCGATCCGGACGATACCGAATTGAGCGACCTACTGGTGGGTGGAAAGACCAAGGTGCTTATGCAGGATCTTGACCTGATCCGCTGGAAACAGGACCTGAAGCTGGACCGCGACAAACTCACGAAACTCATGGCCAGCATCAAGCTCATTGATGTGGGCCGTGACGCCAAGCTGGGGAAGCTCAAGGAGATGATCGCCCAAAAGATCGCGCAACCCATCAATCCCGGGTCGAGCCCGGGACAGGCTGGCAACAAGAAGGTGATCGTCTTCACCGCCTTCGCGGACACGGCCACATATCTGCATCGCGAACTGGAGCAGTGGTTATACAACGAGTATGGGCTATATAGCGCGTTGGTCACCGGCACGGGCATCAACAAGACCAATATGCCGGGCTGCAAGGCGGACCTCAACACCATCCTCACCAACTTCAGTCCGTTGAGCAAGAAGCGGGCGGAGATATTCCCAGAAGAGACCAACGCCATCGATGTCCTCATTTGCACCGACTGCATCAGCGAAGGACAGAACCTACAAGATTGCGACTACCTCGTGAACTACGACATCCACTGGAACCCTGTGCGCATCATCCAGCGCTTCGGGCGCATCGACCGCATCGGTTCAGTAAACGAGCGGATCCAGCTGGTCAACTTTTTCCCCAGCATGGAGCTCGACAGCTTCATCGACCTGGTCGCCCGGGTGCAGGGGCGGATGGTGATGCTGGATGTAAGCGCCACGGGCGAGGACAACATCATCAGCCAGAACAGCCGCGAGATGCAGGACCTGGAGTACCGCCGGCGACAGCTCAAGCAGTTGCAGGATCAAGTGATCGACATGGAGGACGTGCATGGCAACATCTCCATCACAGACCTCACGTTCAACGACTTCAAGATCGACTTGGAGAAGAGCACCGACACAGAGCTGGAGATGCTCAACAACATCCCGCCCGCATCCTACGCGGTGGTGCAGAGCAACCTGGAGGCCATCAAGCCAGGCGTTATTTTTTGCCTGAAGGATATCACCAATGCTTTCACCGAGCGTCTTCGCAACAACATTCTATATCCCTACTTCCTGGTATACCTGAGCGCCGATGGGAGCGAAATGCTCACTGCTCGACAGACCCGCAATGTGCTGGACTACTTCCGCAAACTTTGCATGGGCAACGACAAGGTGCTCCCCAAGCTCGTGGCGGCCTTTGACAGGGAGACCGGTGGCGGAAAGAGGATGGAGGCCTACCGGGCGTTGTTGAAAAAGGCCATGGCCGAAGTGGTGGAGGTGCAGGAAGAGGTGGGGCTGGATTCGCTGGCCACACCGGGCGGCACCACGCTGCGACCCAAGAGCCTGGCGGAAAGTGGTGAACTGGAGTTGGTGGCCTACCTCGTGATCAAGTGAGCCAGCTATTCCTCGACATCCTGCAACTGCCGGAGCGCTGCCTCATCCAGAAGCGCCTCACCAAGGCCTTCTTCCTGAAGCACTTTTCGCTCACCGCAGCGGAGAAGAAGCTGCTGAACGAGGGCATCGAGCAGATGGATTGGTTGGCCAGCATCCGGGCCGCACACGTGCCGGCCTATGTGAGCGACACGCACAGCTACGAAGAGGTGCAGGTGTTCGCAGTGGAATTGCGCACTTCGAGTGCCTCAGGGCGGGTGGACCGCAGCGGCGCCAAGGTGGCCGACCTGGTGCAGAAATACGTACCCTACCCGGTGCTGCTCATCGTCTTCGATCACGAGAACTACCTGGTGAACGTCTGCACCAAGCGGATCAACCAGAACGATGCCAGCAAGCGCACCGTGGAGGCCAGCGTGAGCACGCCGGTGCTCTCCCTGCTATACGCGGATGAATTGGCAACAAGCTTCCACCAAGCCCTGCGCTTTGCGCGATTGGACAAGACCGACCTACGCACCCTCTACGATAGCTATCTGCAGGCCGTGGTGCAATGCCGCGCCGCCGCACAAACGGGTGTGTTCCGCGAGCGGCCGCACGTGCGCAGCGCGGAGGACCTGGCCACCCTCCAACGCATGGATGCGCTGGAGGCCGAGATCAAGGCCTTGCGGGCCAAGGCCACCAAGGACCTGCCCTTGCGCGAGCAGGTGGCCTTGAACATGGACATCCAGGAACGGCGGGAAGAGATCGAAGCGCTGCGGAGAAGCTTGGCCTCGGCCGCAGAATGAGGCAAGAGGCCAGATAGGTGCTGCCGTGTTTGCAGCTATAGCTCCTTCAGCCCGGAGGTGGACTTCAGCTCAAAGTGAAAGTGGCCACTGCGCTTGGAGGCGACCTTGATCACGTCCTCCCAATACTTCACCAACAGCTTCACTTGATCCCAGAAGCGCATACCCACCTTCTTGGATGGTGGGCGAATGATCACCAGGCCCACACCGTATTGCTCGCACAGCGCCCGTTGATGCCGTGTGCGGATCAGGTTGAAATCCCAGGTGATGGCCATGCCTTTGTCCTTGCCCACCATCGGTATCCACTCCTCATCTTGTGCACCACGGCCGAACTTCTCCTCGATGGAGAGCACTTCGATGGGCGTTCTGAGTTCCGCGTTCAACGTCTTCTGGAACGACTGCAACCCATGACACAGGTTGGGCGACATGTTCTCGACCAGATAGATCTTCATGCAGCCTGCAAGCTAAAGGCGATGGAATCCTCCACCTCCTTGATCTTCAGGTTGAAGTTGGCAGCGATGGAGTGGATGCTGTCACCCGCACGGTGCATGCTGGCCAGCAGTTCCGGATAAATATTGGTATTGCCCACCACCGGATGCCCGAACTGGCGTTTGGGGTCGCAGTTCACCGCGTTCCCCTTGCCCATGGGCCAGAAACGGCTGGCCACGCCATCGTGGAAGTCCAGCTTCTTCATGAAATCCAGCACAAAGTCCAGGTTGAACTGCCGGGTGCCGTTGAGACTGATAACCGTGCCGTCGTTCTGGTACAATACCACCTGCTTGCCATCACAGCGTAGCCCTTCCAGTATCCGCTTTGTGGCGAACGGGAACTCCTCACCCGTGATCCTCACCAGTTCCTTGTGGGCCGCAAGGATACTGGCCGGCTTCACACCAGCCTCGTTCAGTTGGAAGAACATGTGCAGCTCCATCAGGGTGTGAAAGCTCACCGCCTTGGTGTCGTCCACTGTCCAACTATACAGGCGGCCATACTCCTTACCCAGATTGCCCTCCCAATACTGTCCCAGCCAGCGGTAGGCCTTCGCATATGACATGCCCAGCAGCCGGGCGATCTCCGGCAGGGTATAGATGCCCGAGTTGAGTTGAGGTGTGTGCGTGAAAGCCGACATGCCGTGGACCACCAAAAGTAGGATCTCCACGGGCCGGGCCTAAACCCGGGTTCAGGCGGCCGTGGCGCAGCTCCCCCTAAATTCAGCCCCACAAGATGGTCGTGACATTTGCTAATGCATTGACCTACAGCCACTTCGCCTGCCGACACCATGCACAAGATCACTGCGTCAGACCCCGAAAGCCACAGCGCCGACCTGGTGGCCACCAACATCGCCAAGCTGAAGGAGCTCTTCCCCGAGGTGGTGGCCGAGGGCAAGGTGGACTTTAATGCCTTGAGGGAGATCCTGGGCAACGAGGTGGAGACCGGCGAGGAGTTCTACCGCTTCACCTGGGCGGGCAAGGCCCAGGCCCGCCGCGAGGCCCACAAGCCCAGCACAGGCACGCTGCGCCCCTGCCCGGAGGAAAGCGTGGATTGGGACACCACCAAGAACCTCTACATCGAAGGCGACAACCTGGAGGTGCTGAAGCTGCTGCAGAAGAGCTACGCGGGCAAGGTGAAGATGATCTACATAGACCCGCCCTACAACACGGGGAAGGACTTTGTATACAAGGACAACTACCACGATAACCTGCGCAACTACAAGGAGCTTACAGGCCAAGTGGACAGCGAAGGCAATACCCTTAGCACCAACAGCGATACCGATGGCCGCTACCACAGCAACTGGCTGAACATGATGTACCCGCGGCTGCGGCTGGCGAGGAATCTGCTAAAGGAGGATGGGGTGATATTTATCTCGATTGATGACAATGAGCTAGAGAATCTCAAAAAAATTGGCCATGAGGTGTTTGGCGAATCAAACTTCATAGGTCAATGGAACTGGTTTAAATCTGCCACGCCGCCTAACCTTTCAACGAAAATCAAGAAGAACATCGAATTTGTTTTGTGCTATGAAAAAAAGAAGAATACTTATCGGTATAGGGGGGTGATGAAGCACAGTAAGAGTGATGACCCAATTATCAAGCCCCAAAACAGCCTCAAAGAATTACGCTTTGCTCCAGGACAACTGAGCATTAATCTCCCTGACCAAACATTTCCGGCAGGAACGTATGGTACACAAGCCTATCCGAATATTCTGTTAAATGACCTCGTAGTTCGGGATAAAAAAAACGCCAATGAAGTCATATTCAAGAATCGATTTATCTGGACACAAGAGAATCTGTGGAGCGAGCTGGAGAAACAAACAATAGTAAAGATCAATGCGAAGAGCTTGGTTATCTCATACAAGAAAGCCGACTACAGTGAGGAGGTACCACCCAACTTCATCGACAAGAGTGTAGGAGTTAGCACTACGGAAAGCGCTGGGAAGTACTTGGGGGAGATTATGGGGGCGAAGGTCTTCAGCTATCCCAAACCGGTAGACCTTCTGTTGTACCTGATAGGGTTTCTCGATTTGGAAGATGAAATCGTTATGGATTTCTTCTCCGGTTCAGGCACTACGGCAGAAGCTGTTTTCCGTGGTGGAAACAGTAACAGATGGATTCTTGTGCAGCTTGATCAAAAGATAAGGCCCGAGGAAATCTCCGACCCGAGCGAGCGGCAGATTGCACAGAATGCGCTCAATCTCCTTCAGGGGTTGAAGTGTGAAACCAATCTTGCGGAACTAGGCAAGGAGCGCATCCGTCGTGCGGGCAAGAAGATCGTGGGCGAGTTGGAGGCGGCGATCAAGGCCCTTGAAGCCAAGGCCATGCGTACCGAGGAGGAAGAGCAGGATCTGAAGGAGAAGAAGGAGCGCCTGGCCAAGCTGGACATCGGGTTCCGGGTCTTCAAGCTGGACAGCAGCAACATTACCGCCTGGGATGGCGACCCGGAGCGCATGCAGGAGAACCTGCTGAGCGCCGCCGAGAACATCAAGCCCGACCGCACCGAGGCCGATGTGCTCTACGAGGTGCTACTGAAGTACGGCCTGGACCTTACACTGCCCATCGAGGAGCGCACCATCGCGAAGTGTACCGTGTACAACGTGGGCATGGGCGCGCTGTTCCTGTGCCTGGCTGAGCGCATCACCAACGCGGTGGCCGAAGGCATCGGCCAATGGAAGGAGGAGCTGAAGCCCGAAACCTGCCGGGTGATCTTCCGCGACAACGGCTTCACCGATGTGGAGAAGACCAACGCCATGCAGACCTTGAAGCGGTATGGGGTAACGGAGGTGAGGAGTGTGTGATGGAGAAGAATTGGAGAACAATGCGCAATAGCGCGGGCTTAATCGGAACGACATGAGCAAAGACCTAACCACCTCAGCGATCGATCGCCAGAACGTACTGAACAACCGGTACGCTATAGAAGCGGTGTATGCCCGTATAGGCTGGAAGGGTATCCCCTTCGAGGAGAAAGTGCTTTTCACCAAGGCCCAGTTGGCGCGATTGTTCGAGGTGGACCCACGAACGATAGACCGGGTGCTGGAGACGAACCGGGAAGAACTGGGCGAGAGCGGGTATGAGCTCTTCCACGGAAACCGATTGCGCGCTTTCAAGGAGGAGGTGAAGAAGATCTTCGACCATGCCTATGCTCACGACATAGATGTCGCGACCATCGCGCAAGAACTTGAAAATGAGTGGGATGGCATGTCCAAGGTGAGCCAGTTGGGGGTCTTCACCTTCAGGGCGGTGCTCAATGTGGGCATGCTGCTTACCACCAGCGACCGCGCCAAGGAGATGCGAGGGATGGTGCTCGACGTAGTTATCGATGTGTTGAACCAACGCCTCGGCGGAAGCACCAAGTACATCAATCAGCGCGAGGAGGAGTTCCTGCCAAGTGCGGTTCGCGAGTACAACTACCGGCAGGAGTTCACCAATGCCATAGACCACTACGTTGCCAAGAACAGCTTCAAGTATGGGCAACTGACCGATGCGGTCTACAAGGCCATTTTCAATGAGAACGCCAAAGAATACAGGCAGGTCCTGAGCCTGCATGCGAAGGACAGTATCAGGGACACGCTATACACCGAGGTGCTCGACCTGATCGCCAGCTACGAGAACGGATTTGCGGCACACCTGAAGCAAGCGTTCGAGAAGCGCGGCGCTCCCTTGAGGCTCTCCGAAGCCCTTGCCCTGTTCAAGGAATACGATACCGCCATGTCTGCCTTTGTGCAGCCACTGCGCGAGAAAGCCCGCAGCCTGATGGCCAGCAGGGACATGGCCTTCCGTGATGCGTTGCATGAAAAGCTGAAGGATTATGTGGAGGCCGTGAGCAGTGAGGATTTCGAGAAGTTCATGGGCGAGCGGAGCATGACCCTTGAGGAGCGGTTGGAACAGAACAAGGACGTTTTCAAACGCTTGAAGGACCGTTGACCATGGAGCTGATCTACGCTGATATCGCCCGTGCGGTGCATATCCATGACAAGATCCTGGAAATGTCCGGAGGAAGCCCGGGCGTGAAGTCGTTGGGCGAGTTGGAGAGCGTGCTCCAGCATATCATGAACGATGACTACTACCCGGAGTTCGAGCACAAGCTCACACACCTGGTGTATGCTGTGAACAAGGGCCACTGCTTCAGCGATGGCAACAAACGCACCTCCATCGGCCTGGGTGCCTTCTTCCTGCTGGCCAATGGCCTTGATCCCTTCGTGGACAAGTTCATCATCGAGATGGAGAACATCGCTGTGGCCGTAGCCGACAACATCATCGACAAGGATCTGTTGGGCGAGATCATCTGGAGCTTGCTGAACGAGACCGAATACAACGAAGGGTTGAAGCTGAAGATCATCGAGCGCCTCTCTGCGGCGGTTCCTCCTGACGATCCCGCCGCGCCTCCGGCGCATGGACCCACCTTTTATACCGACCTGCTTTGAGCCACCACCTCCACGAGCGATGAAGATCCAATTCGAGAGCGCGCTACCGCACCAAGCCGCTGCCATCCGCAGCATCGTGGACATCTTCCAAGGGCAGGAGAAGTGCGAGAGCAACTTCACCGTGTATTCGCCGGAGTTCCTGGCCAAGGCCCGGGCCATGGAGTTCACCGAGATCGGCTACGCCAACCGGCTGCTGTTGGGCGACCGCAAGATCCTGGAGAACGTGCAGCACATCCAGCTGGCCAACGGCCTGAAGCCATCGGAGCCCAGCGAGGTGGACCGCAAGGCGCTGGACTTCACCGTGGAGATGGAGACCGGCACGGGCAAGACCTACGTGTACCTGCGCACCATCCTGGAGCTGTACACCCGCTACGGCTTCAGCAAGCACATCATCGTGGTGCCGTCCATCCCCATCAAGGAAGGGGTGTACAAATCGCTGAAGATCACTGAGGAGCATTTGCGCGGCCTGTACGACAACCTGCGCTACAACTTCTTCGTGTACGACAGTGGCAAGCTGAACGAGGTGCGCGACTTTGCCACCAACGCCGGCTTGGAGATCATGGTGATCAACATCGATGCCTTCCGCAAGAGCTTCGAGGATCCCTCCAAGAACAAGAAGGAGAACATCATTCACCGCTACAACGACAGCCTGGGCTACAAACCCTTGGACCTGATCGCCAACACAGCGCCCATCGTGTACGTGGACGAGCCGCAGCGGGCCATGAACACGCCCCTGGCCAAGAAGGCCGTGAAGGGCTTGAACCCCATGGCCGTGATCCGCTACAGCGCCACGCACAAGGAAGTGGTGAATCTGATGTACCGGCTGAACGCAGTGGATGCCTATGAGCAGAAACTGGTGAAGCAGATCGAGGTGGGTTCGGTGACCGCACAAGGCGTGAACAACCAAGCCTACATCAAGCTGGTGAAGGTGAACGTGAAGAAGGGTATGCCCGAGGCCCAATTGGAACTTGCCGTGTTCGACAAGGGTGCTGTGTCGCGCAAGAAGAAGACGGTGAAGCAGAATACCGATCTGGAGGAGCTGACCCAGCGCGAGGATTACAAGGGCTTCATCATCGAGCACATCCACGCCGTGCCCGGCGAGGAGTACATCAGCTTCACCAGCCGCAACGAGGTGATCAAGCTCGGCGAGAGCATCGGTGATGTGGATGATACCCAGGTGCGTCGTGCTTTGATCCGCAAGACCATCGAGGAGCACCTGAACAAGGAGCTGGTGTATAACCCACAAGGCATCAAGGTGCTCAGCCTGTTCTTCATCGACAAGGTGGCCAACTACCGTCGCTACGATGAGGAGGGCAACCGGAGCAATGGCCCCTACGCGGACATTTTCGAGGAAGAGTACAAGCGCGCCATGCGCCTGCCCAAGTATGCCAGCTTGTTCGGCGAGATCAAGGATGCCGAGGTGGCCGCGAACGAAGTACACGGCGGCTACTTCTCCATCGACAAGGTGAGCAAGGCCAGCAACAAGAAGGACAAGTTCGAGGCCTACAAGGACACCAATGGCTCAACGTCGGCCGATGAGGATACCTATGCCCTGATCATGCGCGACAAGGAGAAGCTCTTAAGCTTCGAGAGCAAGCTCCGCTTCATCTTCTCGCACTCTGCGCTGCGCGAGGGCTGGGACAACCCCAACGTGTTCCAGATCTGCACGCTGAAGGAGGCCGGTGGCTCGGATGTGAACCGCCGCCAGGAGATCGGCCGGGGCCTGCGCCTGTGCGTGGACCAGAAGGGCGCTCGCGTCTACGGGCAAGAGACGAACATCCTTACCGTGATGGCCACGGAGAGCTACAAGGACTTCGTGGACAATCTGCAAAAAGAGATCGAGAAGGAGACGGGCATCGTGTTCGGCAAGTTGGAGCCGCACAGCTTCAACAACGTGGTGCTCACCATGGAAGACAACAAGCCGGTCTATCTGGGCCAGCAAGCCTCCGAAGCCTTGTTCGGCTACCTCGCCCAACAGGGCTACATCAATCCCCAGGGCAAAGTGCAGGACAAACTGCGGGTGGACCTGAAGGCGGGCACCTTGAAGCTGCCGGAGACGTACATGGAGAACCTCCATGTGTTCCACCAGCTATCCTCCAAGCTGAAGGACGCGGCCGGCAAGCTGGAGATCAAGGACCAGGCCGACCGCGAGCGCGTCAAGCTCAACAAGCTCGTGCTGGAAAGCCCCGAGTTCAGGGAGCTATGGGAGCGCGTGAAGTACAAGACCACCTTCCATGTGGAGTTCGATGCCGACAAGCTGGTGAACGAGTGCATCAAGGCGCTGGATGAAAAGCTCACCGTGAGCCGTGGCAAGTTGGTCTATACCAAGGCCGATATCCGCTTGACCATCGGCGGTGTTGTGCATGAGGAACAAGGCACGTACATCTCCGCCCTGGAAGAGCAACAGCAAGTTTTGCCGGACATCGTGACCTACATACAGAACGAGACACAGCTCACGCGGAAATCCATCGTGAAGATCCTCACGGGCACCACGAAGCTGCCCTACTTTAAGATGAACCCGCAGAAGTTCATCGAGAGCTGCATCGACATCATCAACGACCAGATGCGTCTCCATATCGTGGATGGTATCAAGTACAAGAAGATCGGCGATGCCGAGTACTACAGCCAGGAACTGTTCAAGAACGAGGAGCTCTTCGGCTACCTGAAGAGCAACCTACAGGAGAGCAGGAAGTCCCCCTTGGAGCACGTCATCTACGATTCCGCCGTGGAGTCGAAGCTGGCCCTGGAATTCGAGAAGAGCAACAACATCTCGGTCTACACCAAGCTCCCGCACTGGTTCAAGATCGACACGCCGCTGGGCACCTACAACCCGGACTGGGCCGTGCTTTGGAAGGACGACCGGGAGGAGAAGCTCTTCTTCGTTGTGGAGTCCAAAGGAGGTATCGGCCTCTTTGACCTGCGTCCCAAGGAGCGCGGCAAGATCGACTGTGGCAAGAAGCACTTCGAGGCCATCGGCACCACGATGATCGAGGCGGATGGGATGGGAATGGTGGAGGCCTTTGCGTTGCAGAATGTGAAAGCGAAGTAACCCCATGCCGCCCCCCTTCTCCCTCAACTCCATCAAAGGCCGTGTGGCCGAGACCATCATCCAGGAGCTCTTCCTCGCGCA
>Ga0207868_1002335_pt1 | contig 11121 bp, 12 predicted proteins | sample Passage237B_FD_187370 | JGI IMG/M metagenome (GOLD analysis project Ga0207868, IMG submission 187370) | Cellulose adapted compost microbial communities from Newby Island Compost Facility, Milpitas, CA, USA - Passage2 37B (SPAdes) (version 3) ... | reverse complement strand
CCAGATGCAGCTCGGCGACCGGCTCGACCAGCGCGCGCTGCTCGCCGACCTCGTCGCCCAGCAGTACAAGCGGCAGGACGTGAATTTCGTGCGCGGTTCGTTCCGCGTGCGCGGTGACACGATCGAGATTTTTCCGGCCCACCTGGAGGACCGCGCCTGGCGCATCTCGCTGTTCGGCGACGAGATCGAGACGATCACCGAATTCGACCCGCTGACCGGCCAGAAGACCGCCGACCTGAAGTCGGTGAAGATCTACGCCAATTCGCACTACGTGACGCCGAAGCCGACGCTGGCGCAGGCCATCAAGTCGATACGCGAGGAGCTGAAGTTCCGCCTGGACGAACTTGAGCGCGCCGGCCGGCTGCTCGAGGCTCAGCGGCTGGAGCAGCGCACGCGCTTCGACCTCGAAATGCTGGAGGCGACCGGCTCCTGCGCCGGCATCGAGAACTATTCGCGCTATCTCACCGGCCGCAAGCCCGGCGAGCCGCCCCCGACGCTGTTCGAATACATCCCTGACAATGCGCTGGTATTCGTGGACGAGAGCCACGTCACCATCCCGCAGATCGGCGGCATGTACCGCGGCGACTTCCGCCGCAAGGCGACGCTCGCGGAATATGGCTTCAGGCTCCCGTCCTGCATGGACAACCGGCCGTTGCGCTTCGAGGAGTGGGACGCGATGCGCCCCGCCACCATTTGCGTCTCGGCCACTCCCGGCGCCTGGGAGATGGAGCAGGCCGGCGGCGTCTTCGCCGAGCAGGTGATCCGCCCGACCGGGCTGATCGACCCGCCGGTCGAGGTGCGCCCGGCCAAGTCGCAGGTCGACGACCTGCTGGGCGAGGTGCGCGAGGTCACCGCCAAGGGCTACCGCACCCTGGTGACGGTGCTGACCAAGCGCATGGCCGAGGACCTGACGGAATACCTGCACGAGCAGGGCGTGAGAGTCCGCTACATGCACTCCGACATCGACACGCTGGAGCGCATCGAAATCCTGCGCGACCTGCGGCTCGGCGCGTTCGACGTGCTGGTCGGCATCAACCTGCTGCGCGAGGGCCTCGACATTCCCGAATGCGGCTTCGTCGCGATCCTCGATGCCGACAAGGAAGGCTTCCTGCGCTCGGAGACCTCGCTCATCCAGACGATCGGGCGAGCCGCGCGCAACGTCGACGGCAAGGTCATCCTCTACGCCGATACCGTCACCGGCTCGATGGAGCGGGCGATCGCCGAAACCAACCGGCGCCGCGAGAAGCAGCTCGAATACAACCGCCAGCACGGCATCACGCCGGAGAGCGTGAAGAAGAACATTGCCGACATCCTCGACTCGGTGTTCGAGCGCGACCACGTGCGCCCGGAGATTCCGGCGCTCGGCAAGGACGGCGCCAACAATCTCGTGGGCAACAATCTCAAGGCGCATCTCGACTACCTGGAGAAAGAGATGCGCAATGCCGCCGCCGACCTCGACTTCGAGCGCGCGGCGCGGCTGCGCGACGAAATCAAGCGCCTGCGCGAAACCGAGCTCGCCATCGCCGACGACCCGCTGGCGCGCGAGGTCGAACTGCAGTCACCGGCATCGGGCCGCGAGAAGGGCAGGCACAACAAGGGCCGCGCCCGACACCGGACGGTGGAGGAGCAGGAGCGGCTGGACCGTCTCGCCGCGCAACGCGCGACCGACGAGGCGCTGCGCGCGTCGCGGCCCAACATGTTCCGCAAGCCGGACCTCGACGAGATGGGCGGCAGCGGCGACCATGCCGTGCCCGCCGGCAAGTCGCTCTTCCGGAAGCAGGATTTCCGTGAAGCGCACGACCCCGACTATGGCGCGCTGACCGACAAGCCGTCGCTCTTCCGCAAGAACACGCTGGACGAGATGACGGTCGGCCGCACCGAGAAGCCCGTACCGGGCAACGCACCGGCGCGGTCAGCCGACAACGACGCCAGGCCGGTGCTGCGCCATCGTCCGGGTGCGGGTTCCTACGAGGACCCTGCTGACGAGCGCCGCGGGCGCCGCGGCAAGAAGACAGGGCGACCGGGACGGTAGGGGTGTCCGATGATGGACATCAGCTTCACGACCTGGGACATCACGCAGATGGCCTTGATTGCCGGGTCGCCAGGGTTCGTGGTCGGCTTGGGCGCCGGGGCGCTTGCCTGGCCCGCCCGGCGTCTGCTCGGCGCGGTGATCGGCGGCGCGATCGGTTTTGCGCTATGCCTCGGCGCGGTAGCTCTGTGGGTCTTCGAGCTGAAATAGCGCCGCGCGCTCTTACACCACCTCGGCCTTCTTCACTCTCGCGCCCGGCGGAATCGTCGGCGGCGCGGCGTTCAGCTGGTCCACCGCGAAGCCGGCCGCGGCCTTGTAGCTCGCCATGAACTCCGCGCGCTCCTGCGGCGGGATCACGTCGTCGATGTCGTCGAACACACCGCCGCTACGCTCGTCCACCATGTTGAGCAGGCCGAACGGGCCGGCACCGCGGTTGCGCAGCACGACCTGCGAGATCGGCCCGCACATCCTCCCGTCGAATGCGCGCAGCGCTTCGCGAGTGACGCCGTGCGCCAGGAATTCGGCCCCCAGCACGCGCGTGTCGACGATCGCCTGGCTCGCGCCGTTGGAGCCGGTGGGATACATCGGATGCGCGGCGTCGCCGATCAGGAGCACGCTGCCATCCTGCCAGGTCGGCACCGGGTCGCGGTCGATCATCGGGTTCTCGTAGGCGATGTCGGCGCCGCGCAGCAGGGCCGGCACGTCGAGCCAATCGTAAGTCCAGCCCTCGAAGTGATGGACGAAATCGTCGATCGCGACCGGCTTGAACCAGTCGCTGCTCTTCCAGCCTTCGGCGCTGTCCACCGTCACCTCGGCAATCCAGTTGATTGTCGCAAGCCCGGTCGCCGGATCGGGATGCGAGATCGGATAGAAGACCAGTCGCTGCCGGTGCGTGCCGAGCCCGATGAAGGACGAGCCGGAGCGGATCGGAACGCCTGGGCTGGTACCGCGCCACATGATCGCGCCACCCCAGTGGATCGGCGGCTGGTCGGGATGCATCTGCGCGCGCACTGCCGAATGCAGCCCCTCGGCGCCAATCAGCAGCGAGCCGCGCATCTCGCCGCGCTCACCACCGGGACCCCGCAGCAGCGCGGTAACCGTCCCGTCGACCTCGTTGCGATAGCCGGTAATGCGGGTTCCGGTACGCAGCGCATCCCGTCCCAGGCGCCCGACGGTCGCCTCGTAGAGCAGCATTTGCAGCTGACCGCGATGCACGGCGTATTGCGGCCATTTGTAGCCGGCCTCCAGCCCGCGCGCCTCGGAGTAGATGTCGTTTCCGTTGAGCCCGACCAGCGCCCATTCGCGGGCCGGCAGCCCGATGCGATCGAGTTGTTCCGAGCCGATGCCGAGGTCGTACAGCTCGCGCACCGCATTGGGCTGGAGGTTGATGCCGACTCCGAGCGGCTTCAGCTCGCGCACGGCTTCGAACACCACGCACGGAACGCCGATCTGGTGCAGCGTCAGCGCCATGGCGAGCCCGCCAATGCCGCCGCCGGCAATCAACACAGGAAGTCGGGACATCGAGGCCATCCGTTGAACGGTATGGCTCATAACAAAATCTCGGGCGGAATCGCAAACGGGCCTGGGCAAGGGCAGCGGCGGGGCGGCCGCACGCTCGGCCTTTGACTAAAATTCCGACGTTCCCCGTAAGCCGCGCCTCAGATTTCTTAAGCTAGTGTTGCCCCGGGATATCAAGCGGAATGGGGCGAATGCGGCTCGACATCCCTACCCTGATGATCGCCGCGGCGTTCGTGGCGGCCTGTAGCGCAGGCCTGCTTTTCTACGCCTGGCATCAATATCGCGAGACCAGCGCGGCCATGTGGTGGTCGGCCGGCAATGCCAGCCTCTCTGCCTCGATCGTGCTGATGGCGGCGGGCTCGGCAACCGGGCTGCCTCCGCTGTTTGCTGCCGGGCTGATCATGCTGCTCCTGAGCGGCGGCCTGATATGGAACGGTGCTCGGGTGTTCGACGGGCATCGCACGCTCGCCCCCGTCATCGTGGCTGGGCCCGTGCTGTGGATCGCAGCCAATGCGCTGTGGCCCGGCTTCGCGCAGTCGCCGCAGTCACTCGCGCTGCACGTGCTTGTCAGCCTCGCCTATTACGGCGGCGCGGGTTTCAGCATCATGCGCGCGCGCAACGAAGGACTGCAGGCGCGCGCGCCGCTGGCCGCGTTGCTGTGGCTGCACGCGGCCACGTTGCAGATGGTGATTCCCGCCTCGCTCGACGGCTCGCACGGGTTCCAGCCGCCGGTGCTGTTCAGCAGCTTCAGCGCCATCCACTTCGAGACCATCATATTTGTGACCGGGACCGCGCTGTTCCTCGTCGCCATGATGAAGGAACGCAGCGAACTGCGGTTTGCCAAGGCATCGCAATCCGATCCGCTGACGGGGTTGCTCAATCGTCGCGGCTTTCTCGAACGCGCCGGGCGCGTGCTGGAGCGCTCGCGACGCGACGGGCTCCCGTCGGCGGTCGTGCTGTTCGACCTCGACCACTTCAAGACGATCAACGACCGCTTCGGCCACGACGTTGGCGACCAGGCGCTGCAGCTCTTTGCCGAAACCTGCCGCGACTCGCTGCGGGCGAGCGACATCGTCGGACGGCTCGGCGGCGAGGAGTTCGCGGTGGTGTTGCCCGGGGTCGGGTTCGAGGACGCCTGCATGGTCGCCGATCGCATCAGGCGCACCTTCGGGCAGGCCGCCAGGATCATTGCCGGCAACGAAATCGGCGCGACCCTGTCCGGCGGCGTCAGTCTCTACAGCGGGACCGAGGACATCCATGAACTGCTGAAGCGGTCGGATACCGGCCTCTATCGTGCCAAGGCGCTGGGCCGCAATCGCATCGAGCGCAGCGAAATCCCTGCTCCCGCCGCCGCGCTGGAAGCGGCCGGCGCTGCCTGATCCGCGGACTTGCGGCGCCCGGGCTCGCCGCAGAACCCGTTGCACTACTCTTCCGGCTCGGTCGTGAACAGCAACGGGTAACCTGCCGCCTTGCCCGCTTCCGTCGCCCGCGTGGCCTTGGTTTCGGCGACGTCCTTGGTAAACACGGCGACGACGCAGACGCCGCGCCGGTGCGCGGTGATCATCACATTGTAGGCCTGGTCCTCGCTCATCCTGAACTCGGCCTTCAGCACACGCACGACGAACTCGCGCGGGGTGAAGTCGTCGTTGACGAGGATGACCTTGTGCAGCTTCGGCCGCTCGGTCTTGACCCTGGTCCTGGTGCGCGGGCGTGTTGTGATGTCGGCCATGGCGATCGCTCCCGCAAGCCGGCCGTCGGGCCGTGGTGCGACCGGGCAAGTTTCGCACGCTCCGGCGAGGGGGACAAGCGCGGGACGATCGACCCCAAGGCTCTGAACTCCCGCCGTCAACGGGGCTTCTCGAGTCGGCCGGAGCGCAAGCACACCGTCCCTGCTAGCGGCAAGCCTCGATCCGTGCTAAAGATTACGTGTTCGGGCATTTGATGACCCGGAGACTGGAGCAATTGGACGCCCTTTCCCCGACATCGTGAAATCTGGACGACCGCGAACCTGTGCACGTGGCACAGACGCACTCACTAGCCGGGAACAAGGAGTTTCCCCCATGGCCCAGACCGGGACCGTAAAGTTCTTCAACACCACCAAAGGTTTCGGCTTCATCACGCCGGAAGGCGGCGCCAAGGATGTGTTCGTGCACATCTCGGCCGTCGAAGCCTCCGGCCTGCGCACCCTCGTCGACGGACAGAAGGTGACCTTCGACGTCGAGCCGGACCGCATGGGCAAGGGCCCCAAGGCCGTCAACCTGCGCGCGGCCTGATCCGCCGCAAGCCGATCTGCTTATCGGGCCGTCGCGAGCAATCGCGACGGCCTTTTTCATTCCGGGGCTGGTGCCGGGCCACGATCAAAGTTTCGCTTGCCCCTACGTCAAAAATAGGGGAAAAATGGTGTGTTCGGGCATTTGCGGGCCCGGAGACTGGAATAGCGAGTTCTCGGGCCAACCAGACGAGGGCACCCGGGGCGGCAGGCGACGCTGGATGCGGCCTGACACGAACCCCACACGATGCCGACTGTTTCTTCTCCCCCAAGTGAACGATCGACAGACCGCGCCGACGGGCGCGATGGAAGTGCCAATGTGGGAGACCAAGGAGATATCCCATGCCGCAGACGGGAACTGTGAAATTCTTCAACCATGCCAAGGGCTTTGGCTTCATCAAGCCTGATGACGGCCAGAAGGACGTTTTCGTCCATATCTCCGCTGTGCAGACCTCGGGCCTTCCCGGGCTGGAAGATGGGCAGAAGGTTTCCTTCGAGACCGAACCCGACAAGCGTGGCAAGGGTCCGAAGGCGGTCAACCTGACGCTGCTCTGAAGGCGTCCTGCTTGCCGCCGTGACCGGCGGCCCGGCCACCGCGTCGCCGGGCACCGGCGCGATCGAGGTCCGGCTCCGCCGGACCTTTTTGTTTCCAATTCATGGCGGCATCTTCGTTCAGCCTGCATTCAGGCGCGTCGCCCTATTCCACGGCCATTGCTCAGCCCATCCCGGGCATCGAGGCCGAGGAAGCAGCCACCATGGACCGCCTGTTCAAACCCGCAATCCTGTCCGCAGCCGTCGCAGCAACGGCGTTTGCCGCAGTTCCGGCCCAGGCCGAGCATCGGCATCGCCATGTCCGGCAGCCGGTGGTGCACAACGACGCCGCCAACCTCGTCGGAGCAGCGATCCTCGGCCTCGCCGCGGGCGCGATCGTCGCCGGCATCGTTTCGAGCAACCAGCAGGCACAGGCGATCGAGGCAAATCCCTATCGCCATCCCCGGCCGCGGCCCGACCGCGACTACTTCCCCCCAGCGCCGCAGCGCATGAACTATGCCTATGGCGCGGGTTACGCCGCGCCGTGGAGCCGCGAGTGGTACCGCTACTGCACCATGCGCTACCGCAGTTTCGACCCGGCAAGCGGCACCTACATCACGTACCGCGGCGAGGAGCGCTTCTGCGTCGCCGAATAGGTCGCCCCCTCAGACCAGGAACGGGTTGGTGCGCCGCTCCTCGCCGAAGCGGCCGCCAGGCCCGTGCCCGCAGATGAAGCCGACATCGTCGCCGAGCGGCAACAGCTTCTCCTTGATCGAGGAAATCAGCGCGGCGTGGTCGCCGCCCGGCAGATCGGTGCGCCCGACCGACCCGTGGAACAGCACGTCGCCGACATGGGCGAACCTGGCGGCGCGGTTGTAGAACACGACATGCCCCGGCGCGTGGCCGGGGCAATGAAAGACCTCGAAATTGTGCTCGCCAAACGAGACGACGTCGCCCTCCTCGAGGAACCGGTCGGGCGTACAATTCCGCACCTCGTCGGCAAGGCCGAACATCTGCGCCTGGTTGGCGAGGTTCAGCAGCATCTGCCGGTCGGCCTCGTGCGGCCCGACGATATCCACCCCGAGCGCCTCCTTCAGCGCCATCGCCCCGCCGGCATGGTCGATATGGCCGTGGGTGATCCAGATTTCGCCGATTGCAAGACCGTTGTCGCGGATCGCGCCAAGGATCGTTTCGACGTCCCCGCCCGGGTCCACCACCACGCCCTGCTTCGTCTCCTCGTCGAACAGGATCGTGCAATTCTGCTGGAATGGCGTGACCGGGATGATGCCGGCTCTCAGCTGACCCATCTGTGCCTCGCGAGTCGTTCGACGCCACATGGACGAATTCGTCGCCTTCGTCCACCCGCAGTCCGCTCAAACGAGAAGGGCGGCACCGTGGCCGCCCTTTCAGGTCTTGCCCGGTGTGCCCGCTCAGGCCTTGTTCGTCGACTTCATCACCGCGCCGACGATCGCCGTCAGCACCCCGCCACCGACGACACCGCCAACCGCATCGCCGGCCAGGCCGCCCAGCGCGCCAGCGGTCGCGGGGTCGCCCATCAGCAGCGCGAGCAACTGGCCGCCCGCGACGCCGCCGATGGCCCCGCTGAGGATTTTCGGCAACTGGCTCATCGCCGCCTGCTTGATTGCCGCACCGACGGCCTGCCCGCCGATGATGCCCGTGATGATCTGGATGATGATAGGAAGAAGCGCTTCCATGTTTGTGCCTCCCAGGAGCCGACTCGTCCGGCCGGCCTGGACATGGAATCGCGGAAAGTGGTCCGATGTCAAAAAGACTGGCGTCCCGAAGCGAAAAAGGCCGGGGATGACCGGCCTTTTTCGCGTCTTGTTGGGAAGCAGTTCCTATTCTGCCGCCACCGCCTGGCGCGGCGCAACCTCGTTTTCGTAGTCGGTCATCAGCGTCCTGGTGATCTCGCCGACGCTGAATCGGTAGGGCCCGATCTCGGAAACGGGGGTCACCTCGGCCGCGGTGCCGGTCAGAAAGCACTGTTCGAAGCCACTCAGTTCCTCGGGCATGATCGCCCGCTCGATCACCTCGATGCCGCGGCGCTTGGCGAGATCGATCACGGTGCGCCGCGTGATGCCGTCGAGGAAGCAGTCCGGCTTCGGCGTGTGCAGCCTGCCTTCCTTGACGAAAAACACGTTGGCGCCGGTCGCCTCGGCAACCTGGCCGCGCCAGTCATACATCAGCGCATCGGCATAGCCCTTGGCTTCGGCGGCGTGTTTCGACAGCGTGCAGATCATGTAGAGGCCGGCCGCCTTCGACTTGGAAGGCGCAGTGCGCGGGTCGGGCCGACGGTACTCGGCGATGTCGAGCCGGATGCCCTTGAGCTTCTGTGCCGGGTCGAAATAGCTCGGCCACTGCCAGATGGCGATCGCGAGGTTGATGCGGTTGTTCTGCGCCGACACGCCCATCTGCTCGCTGCCACGCCACGCGATCGGGCGCACATAGGCATCCTGGAACCCCTGCTTCTTGAGAAGCTGGCGGCAGGCATCGTCGATCTCGGCCACCGAATAGGGAATCTTGAAGCCAAGCAGACGTGCCGACTCGTGCAGGCGCTCGGTGTGCTCGGTCAGCTTGAAAATCTCGCCGCCATAGGCGCGCTCGCCCTCGAATACGGCGCTGGCATAGTGCAGACCGTGGGTCAGCACGTGGATCTTGGCGTCCGCCCAGTTCACGAACTGGCCGTTCATCCAGATGAAGCCCTCAAGCTGGTCGAAAGGAACGGATGCCATGCCAAACCTCCTGCGAGGCCTCCCCCGCACATCGTTGAAAGAATTCCGCTTCCGGCCTATCAGGCCATATGCGTGAGGCAAATCACTCTATGCCCAACGAACGGCGGATTGAAGGAAGTTCCGGCAAGGCCTGGCCGGACATGCCTTTTCATTCGCATTTCGTCGAAAAGCTTGGCAAAAATTACCACCTGCCTCAAATTAAGTCAACAAAGCTGACATAAATTCGGAGCGCGGCGACTCGATGGGGAAAGGCGAGGGCTTGAAGCCCATCAAAGAACCGCTCGGCAGCGAAACCGGTATCGACTTTGCCATCATCGAACTGCTGTTTTTCGCCTATCGCGACTTCACGTCCGACCCCGACAAGATCCTTGCCGAATATGGCTTCGGCCGCGCGCATCACCGGGTCGTGCACTTCGTTAACCGGATGCCCGGCCTGACGGTGGCGGAACTGCTCGACGTGCTCAAGATCACCAAGCAGAGCCTCGCCCGCGTGCTGAAGCAGCTCATCGACACTGGCCACATCGTGCAGGTGCAGGGTGTGCGCGACAGGCGCCAGCGCGAACTCTATCCGACCGAGAAGGGCCGCTCCCTGGAACTGGCGCTTGCCGCGCCACAGTCCCGCCGCATCCGCGAGGCATTGGCCGCCGGGGAACCGCAAGAGCGCGCGGTCGTTGAGCGCTTTCTGAAGGCCATGGTGAACCCGGAGCTGAGGGACCAGATCGACAAACTACCCCGAAACGGCTCCGGCCGCGACAGCGAGGGATAGTCCATGAAACCGCCAAGACCCGACGACGACGCACCGCACATCCTGGTTGTCGACGACGACACGCGCATCCGCAGCCTGTTGCGACAGTTCCTCGCCGAACAGGGCTTCCGCGTCACCGTGGCCGCAACCGCCGCCGAGGCGAGGCGCAGGCTCGAGGGACTGGATTTCGACCTGATCGTGCTCGACGTGATGATGCCGGGAGAAAGCGGCGTCGAGCTGACCACCGCGCTGCGCGAGCACAACGGCGTGCCTATCCTCATGCTCACCGCGCTGGCGGAAACCGACAGCCGCGTCGCCGGCCTCGAAGCCGGGGCCGACGATTACCTGCCCAAGCCCTTCGATCCGCGCGAACTGGTGCTGCGGATCAACAATATCCTGCGCCGCGGCGGGCCCTCGCCCACGCCGAAGCTCGAACAGATCGTGTTTGGCCCCTACTCCTTTCAGATCGCACGCCGCGAACTGAAGCGTGGCGGGGAGACGCTGCGGCTGACCGAGCGCGAGCAGGAAATCCTGGCGATCTTCGCCGAGCGCGCCGGAGAGACGATTCCGCGTCACGAACTGGTGGGCGACGACTCGCAGGTGGGCGAGCGGACGATCGACGTGCAGATCAACCGACTGCGCCGCAAGATCGAGCGCGACCCGTCCAATCCGGTATGGCTGCAAACAGTGCGCGGTGTTGGATACCGGTTGAGTGTCGAATAAACTGCTCCCACCGGGGCAGGATCCGTCGCTGCCCCTTGAGGAGCAGAGCCGCCAGATGGCAGCTGCCGACGCCGAATTCGAGAAGGGCGCGCCCGTCGCCTCCGACGGACGCCGCGCAATGATGCCGCGCATGCGCGCAACGTTGCGCAGCCTCCTGTTTTCCTATCTGCCGAAGAGACTCTACGCCCGCTCGCTGATCATCGTGATCGCGCCGATGATCATCCTCCAGTCGGTGATCGCCTTTGTATTCATGGAGCGCCATTGGCAGACGGTGACCATGCGGCTCTCGGCCGCCGTGGTGCGCGACATCGCCGCCGCCATCGACATGATCGAGACCTACGACGATCCCGACTATTCGGAGGTGATCCGCATCGCGCAGGAGCGGATGGGACTGAAGCTCGACATGCTGCCGCCGGATCCGCTCCCGGCACCGGGGCCGAAGCCCTTCTTCTCGATTCTCGATCAGGCCCTTTCCAGCGAGATCGTCACCCAGATCAACCGGCCGTTCTGGATCGACACGGTCGGCAATTCCAACATCGTCGAGATTCGCATC
>Ga0207868_1002333_pt1 | contig 11128 bp, 8 predicted proteins | sample Passage237B_FD_187370 | JGI IMG/M metagenome (GOLD analysis project Ga0207868, IMG submission 187370) | Cellulose adapted compost microbial communities from Newby Island Compost Facility, Milpitas, CA, USA - Passage2 37B (SPAdes) (version 3) ... | reverse complement strand
AGGGAAACTACGGGACTTAGAATATACGAGGTGACTGAGTATTGGTCGTTGAAATATCCCTGGAGTGGAAAGGGGCACTACGATGTAGCGGAAGAAATTTTGGATGATATCATCGAAACATCGAAATGCAAGGGGCAGGTGATGCAGGGTGTGGTAGATACCTTGCAATTGTTGAAGGAACAAGGCTATACGATAGGGCTAGCTTCTTCTTCTCCCACACGAATGATACATGCGCTGGTGGATCATTTTGATATTGCCGGCTATTTCGATTGCATTACTTCGGCCGATGAAGTTTCTCTGGGGAAGCCGCATCCGGCAGTATTCCTGCATTGTGCAGAAAACCTAGGGAAGAAATCGGTTGAGTGTGTAGTGCTGGAAGATTCCGTCAACGGAATGATCGCAGGTAAGGCGGCTAGAATGAAAGTGATCGTAGTGCCGGATGCACAGCATTTTCACGATCCTCGTTTTGCGCTGGCAGATAAAAAACTACCTACACTCAAAGGTTTTTCTACTGAGATACTCAAAGAGCTTTAATGATTACCAGAAAGAAATACTCCAGCTCTTTTTCCAGGTTTCTTGCGCATCTAACTTTATAATACCTTCTTTTTCTTCCAGCCGCTGATTGTGGTACAGCGAGTCTGCCAGTCCGTGCCAGGGTTCCAGACATACAAAGGGAGCCCCAGGTGCCGACCATATACCGAAATAAGGAAAGCCCTGCATTTTCATGGTCAACCCATGACGGGAAGCACGGCTTTTCAGCGAGCACGTACCCGAGCTGAGGTGTTTTAAAATGACTGCATCGTTTTCAAAAAGTTCGCGGCTAAGCGGAAGTATTTTTTGCCCTTGCAGAAAAGGTTTTGGGTGTGTATTAATAAGATTGTTTTGAAGTGTCCAACGTTGAATGGTCCCAGGCTGTTCAAACTCCAGATAATAATCTTCAAAATCGCGCCCTGTTTCCATCGGCAGGCGAAATGCAGGGTGACCGCCAATGGAGAAATACATGGGTTCCTCTCCATCATTAATCACCTCATATTGATTTGTCAACACAGAGCCTTCCAAATGATAGCAGATGCGAAGCGTGAAGGAAAAGGGATAATGTTTAAGACTTTCTTCATCGCTTTTAAGCTCAAAGCAAATACGGTCAGGATGTTGTTCTTTGAGCGCAAACGTCTTGTCTCTGGCAAAACCATGTCGCGGGAGATAATAAGATTTGTCCTGATAGTGGTAGGTATCATCACGCAGCGTTCCTACAATGGGAAACAGTACCGGAGCATGTTTGCCCCAGTATTCCGGATCTGCATTCCAGAGATAATCAATACCGTGTTGTTTATGATAGACGCGTGTCAGCTCTGCGCCGGCGGTCTTTCCCGAAACTTCAAGAACTTCGTTTGCAATCGTCATGATCCGAAATTGATAAAGCAAATTATAAATTTTGCTTCACGCTCATCCGAAAAAACAAGAGGTCAGGATCCTGTGTCTGTATGTCTGGCTCCGCTTGAATATAGGATCAGTCCGATAACAGCCAGTACTGCTCCCACTACAAGGATAGCTGTATCGTAAGGACAATCGTAAGCTCTTGGTAACGCACCCGTGATGAGCACAATAATACCCGCCAGCAAGGTTTTACCACCGCCTGTTGAAAGAAATCTGCTCATAGTATTTGGTTTTGAGAGCAGGCAAAAAATTGATGCCGTCATTATCGGTTTTGTCGAAGCGGAAGAAGGATTGTAAACACGGTTCCTTCATTTTCCCGTCCTTGTGCGGTGATCAGACCGTTGTGTTTTTCAATGATCTTTTTACAGATAGCCAGTCCGATACCGGTTCCGTCGTATTGTTGTCTTGTATGAAGCCGCTGGAAGATAGTAAAGATTTTATCGCGAAACTGATCGTCGAAACCGATACCATTATCTTGAATTCTGATACGAAGATAATTCCCGTTTTCACTTGCCGGACCGTCAAAATGTTTTTCTTTAACCCTTTCGCCTTCAATTCTGATCAGCGGCGGTTCATCAGCTTTTGAAAACTTCAGTGCATTACTGATGATATTCTGAAACACCTGTCTGATCTGTCCCGGCACTGCTTCCAATGCCGGAAAACGATCCACTATGATGCGTGCTTTTTTCTCCTGTATCGCCAGTTCCAGATCGGCAAGTACTTCATCAATAACCGCATTGATCTCTACTTTTTCAAAATAACTATCCACCGAGAGCCGTGAGAAATTGAGCAGATCGTTAATGAGCCTGGTCATCCGTAGTGATGAAGCGATGATTCGGTCGATATATTCCGTTGCACCATCTACGTCGCTGAGATATCTGTCCTTCAGCATTTTTGAGAACATATGAATTTTCCGCAACGGTTCTTTCAGATCGTGAGACGCTACGGAAGCAAATTGTTGCAGATCGTGGTTGCTGAGTTCAAGCTGACGGTTGATATTTTGCAGTTCTGCCGTACGTTCTGCCACCTTTTGCTCCATGATCTCGGTAGCGAGCTTTTGTTCATGTATGTCTGTATTAGTTCCAACCCACATGATGAGTTTTCCTGCTTCGTCTTTTTTTGCACGCGCGCGCAACAGATGCCAGCGATATTCGCCATCATGGCGTCGGAGTTTCAGTTCCAGCGAAAAATCATGTGCCTTCAAAATAGAATCCTTCCAGACACTTTGGAAGATGTCCAGATGTTCTGCATCAATCAGTTTTCCCCAGGAAACTTTAGACGATTGAGATGGTAATCCCGCATAAATTGCAAAATGCTGGTTGATGAACTTTACCTTACCTGCCGGCGAAGCTGTCCACACCATCAGCGGCATGGACTCGGCGAGAAATCTCCTTTGTTCCAGGCTTTCCACATAGTCCCGCTCCGCTTTTCGCAATTGCGTTACATCCAGCATAGAGCTGAGCATACGATAGGGCGTACCATACTCGTCGTGCATGATGTAACCGCGGTCGAGGATAAAGGCATATTCCCCGTTTTGTTTCAGGTATCGGTATTCAGCCGACCACTGTTTGCTGTTGGTATTGATCGCTTGCGAAATGCTGCGCATTACCTGCTCGCGATCGTCGGGATGTATTTTCTCGCTCCAGTAGCTTCTCTTGAGGTGTTCTTCCTGCGGATATCCAAACATGGAAAAGTAGCTGTCGCTGATCCAAAGCGAATTGGTTACCAGGTCCCAGTCCCAGATAGCATCGTTGGTCGCCCTCGATACCAGCCTGAAACGCTCTTCGCTGATAGACAACTTTTCTGTGCGTTCCTTTACCTTCTGCTCGAGTTCTGCATTCAGCTTTTTCAGTTCCTCACGCGCGCGTATTAACTCGTTGTAATTGGCGCGCAACATTTCTTCGCTTTCTCTTTTTGCAGAAATGTCTGTGATGGTTACCGCGATACCGTCACCCATTTTCACTGCGGATATTTCCCACCAACCGTTTTTCTCATTGCACTTCACGGGGTATTCAAAGCGAAGATTCAGATCCTGTTCTACCACTTTCACATACTTGTCGAAAAGTCCTTTTTCTTTTACCCCCGGAAATACAGAAAGCAGACGTTTGCCAATAAATGCTTCTTTCTTTCTCTTGTATAAAGTCTCCGTTGCGGTATTGGCAGCCAGATACACAAAGTCTATGATCTTATTGTGACTGTCGCGCACCGCTTTCAGTGCCATGATACCATTCTGACTTGCATTGAAGATCCCCGAAATGATATTATTCAGGGTTTTCATCGCGGTGATGTCCACAAAGGTGAGTACAATTCCATCAATACGTTTGTCCTGTCGCACGTAGGGAAAAATGCGCATCAGACTGGCACGATTGTCATTGAGCAGAATTTCCTTTTCAAGTACCTGACCTGTTCTTATTACCGTTTCAATGGCTTCGGTAAGGTTTTCGTTTGCTATGTTGGTAGAAATATTGCTGAACGGACGGCCAATGTCGGCTTCGATGAGATTAATGAGTCTTACTGCCGATGGATTGAACCTTCGTATTCTGAGACTGGAATCAAGGAACACCTGCCCGATATCGATACTGCTGAAGAAATTATTGAGGTCGTCGTTCAGTTCTACCAGCTCGTTGATCTTGATCTGGTGTTCGGTGTTCAGTGTATGCAACTCCTCGTTGAGCGACTGTAGTTCTTCGTTGGAACTTTGCAGCTCTTCATTGCTGGAAAGCAGTTCTTCATTGGTTGACTGTAGTTCTTCATTTGCCGTTTCAAGTCCTTCAATTGCCAACTGCAGGTTCAACCGAGTCTCCCGCAATTCTGTCTTGAGTTCATTGATGTAGACATCCTGTTCTTTGTCGCCACTTTCTTCAGACTGAAAGCGTGTTGGCAGCATCGGAGTGGCTTCGTTTTCGCCGAAGACAATTAGCGTGTAAGGATTGTTCGACTCACGCTTTGCGGCCTTCACCATAATATTCACCGAACGGTTTCGCTGGTGTTGTGGGTCTTTTACTCTTACATTTCGCATCACCACCTTCACCGAATCCTTCCAGGCTTTGCGAATTGCTGTTCCCAGCGAAGTAGCGAGATCTATAGGAACCATCTTTAGCAGATTAAGTTCCAGACTATGTTCCGGCAAAGAAAGATAACGGCGGAAATCTCCGGTGGCATCTTTCAATTCATAATTCCGATCAATATAGATGGCGGCATATCCAAAGTCTTCCGTAAGTGCCTGACGCATTTCTTCTGTGAGTGATTGAAAGGAATCCTTTGTGTATTCGGACGCGGGACTTTTATTGACTTTGAAATACTGGAGGTCATTTTTCAGTAAAGGCGACGAAAATCTGGGATTGGTTGCAGATTCTTTGCGGAACAGTTTCCATTTGCGATCAATTTCCTGCAGTCCTTCTCCGAAAGGAGCAATCGTTTCGCTCGACCCAAGAAAAAGGAAACCTCCCTGATGAAGCGAAAAACTCAGCGTGTGCAGCACCTTCTTTTGCAAAACGGTGTTCATATAGATGAGCATGTTTCGGCAGGAAACAAGATCATTTTTGATGAAAGGTGGATCGTTAATGATATTGTGTTTTGCAAATACAATTTGCTTTCTGAGCTCAGGAATTACACAGTATTTTCTTCCTTCTCTGATGAAATATTTTTCTAAAAAAGCAGCAGGAATATCCTTCGAAATCGTAGAGGGGTAACAACCTTTTGCTGCTTTTTCAAGTGCCTGCGTATCTATATCGGTAGCAAATATTTTTACGGAAAGTTTTTTGTCTTTTCGCTCCAAACATTCGTTGATGAGCATTGCCATGGTATAGGCTTCTTCTCCGGTGCTACAGGCACATACCCAAACTTTCAACGAATCGCCATCGGCTTTCTCATCTATCAATCGGTTGATGGCTTTTTCGTTCAATGCATCAAAAGCCTGTGGGTCGCGAAAGAAGCGAGTTACGCCGATCAGAAAATCTTTGCACAGCAGCTTACATTCTTCCGGATTTGTTTGCAGAAAGCCTATGTAGTCGTTGATGAGTTTAAACTGATGCTGCATCATTCTGCGCGAAAGACGGCGGAGCAGGGTAGGGAGTTTATAATAATGAAAGTTGCATCCCGTGTGTTTATAGATCAACCTGAAGATTTCTCCTAGCAGACTGTTGTCTATCTTTCCGTCGCTGAATATGCTGGTAGGGATTTCCTGTATGTGCTGCGCGATTTCAGCAGGCATCTGTGAGGGCGACAGAATAAAATCGGCAATGGCGGCGGCGCTGCGGGGCATCCCGTCGAAACGGGCTGTTTCGGGATCCTGTACAAATACAAGACCCCCAGCGTTTTTGACGGCTTCAGCACCTTTCGTTCCGTCGCTTCCCGTACCGGAAAGAATGATAGCCAGTGCTTTCTCACCGATATCCTCTGCAAGTGTGTACAGAAAAGTATCTATCGCGGTATTCGGGCCCTTATCCCCTTCCTTTTTCTCAGAGAGCTTTAGCTTTCCTTCGGAGATGGTCATGAGTTTTCCCGGTGGGATCACGTAGATACAGCTACGTTTTACCTCTATATCTTCTTCGGCTTCAAACACCTCCATGTGGGTGTGTTTTGCCACCAAATCAACAAGCAGACTTTTGTAGTCAGGAGAAAGATGCTGAATAATGATGAAAGAGAGATTTGCCGTGTCGGTCACATGGTCGAAGAAGGCATGGATTGCCTCAAGCCCACCGGCGGAGGCGCCGATAGCTGCGATATAATGATCTTCGAATGTGGTGTTCAGGCTTGTGTGCTCTGTATTTTCAGTTGCTTGCTCTTTCACATATACTGCTTTTCAAGTCTATGCGTATGGCTTCTGATTGATATAGCTTACGAGTATCTTCCGGAAGCTTTCGGCTATTGCTATTTCTTCGGAATGCCAGGGCAGACTGGTGCGTTTAACGGTCTGCTGCCATAGTCTGAAAGAATTTCGCGGGTGATAGTTCTTGTTATCTGTTTCAAACTGTATTCTTTCATGAGGATTTCCTCCCCAGTTTATTTCCCGAACGACCTCCGGTCTGAAAGCAATCAGAAATTCTCCTTTGTCCGGTCTGATCGGTAAAACAATCATGCCACTGGCGATTTCATCGTGCTGATAACCATGGTCGTACACTTCAGATATTGCATCGGTGGCATAGGTTTCGGTAAGATTTCGCGTTTGCAGCCAGAAGACCAAATCTCGGATTGTATCGGCCGGCGGTACATTCCCCACTGTTTCGGTGAGCTGATTGTGCACGATGACAGCGCCTCTTGCGTTCAGCAATGTAAGTATGTTAGGTTCTGTCGAAGTCAGTGCCGAGATAAAGTCCGCGCGATATATTTTTTCCACAAGTTGGGACTGGATATCCTGCAATCGTCCCCGAAGGCGAAGCTGCTCATCACTTGCGAGGGAGGCAATCTTTGAAGAGATTACATCGGAGAGCATTTCGAACACGGTACACATTTCATAGCTGATGGCTCTGGATGTGCGATGATGGCAGGAGATCAATCCCCACAATTTTCCATTCACCAAAATGCGAGTGGACATTGATGCTGCCGCATTCATGTTTTGCAGATACTCCAGATGCACTGCGGCTACCGCGCGAAGGTTGCAGGCAGACAGATCTACAAAAGTTTGTGTGAGCGGATTGATGACGGGGTATAATTTTACTGCCTGATAGTTTCGATCCGGAATCAGACGGTAAGCATTGGTTTCATACAATGCCCTTGCCTGACGAGGAATGTCAGAAGCAGGAAAGCGGAGCGCAAGGTAAGGTTCCATACCTTCTTCGAGTTCTTCCGCAACTACCAGTCCGTTCCAGTCTTCATCGAACTGATAGATCATCACCCTGTCGAAACCTGAAATTTCTTTCAGGGCAGTGGCTGCGGTATTACAAAGTTGCATTGCCGAATCTGCACTTTCGATGGCTGCCATGATATGCTTGATACGATGGTACACCCCGATAAAAGTGTCATCTTTCAGTTCCCAGGGCAATTGCGGTTCGATCTCTGCAATCCAATATTCCTCTCCCGGGTGTAGCAGCAACAGAAAGGGCTTTGGTCCTTCCGCTGTCTGAAAATTCAGTTTGAAGGGCAATTTTTCCTTAATGCCCGGAGCAAACACCGCTTTCATTGATGCAATGTTTTCCGCTGTGACAAACTCTGAAAGTTTTCGCTCGACAAGTTGTTCGTGCGCAATACCCAGATGTTCATCTGTGTTCTGACTGCATTGTACGATGCGAAACGTTTCTTTTTCGAGTACCAGCAAGACCCCGTAAGACTGGATGTTGTTGATGAAGTTGAGGGGTAAGCTGCCGCAAAAATCTGAGTCGTATTTTAATTGCATGAATGAAGTAATAACCAGTTTTGAAATTTTCTAAAAGTCTGATCAGCAGTATGAACCATGCGTGCTGCAAGTTTTTCGTAGGGTGTATAACTCTGAAGTATATCTGTAAATGACTTCCATCTTTTTTCAGAATCTTCTCCGTAACCGTAGAAAAAGCAAACACCTTTTTCCGGTGTTACACCCAAACGGTCATGAAGCATTTTGGCAATAATACTGCCGCCCAAGGTGCTCCCTTCCATAACATACATGGCAGCTAATGCATCTGCTTCATGTTGTATCGTTGGCAAATCGTTGCAATACACATTTTCCGGTTCAGCACCGATAGACAGGATGTCGTGCAGTATCTGTTCGGTTTTTCTGCGTTCATGCAGATCGGGAATTATTTTTTCGTTCAGATGTAGTTTGATCGTCTGTTCCAAAGGATGTAGATAACCGTAAAAATGAGAGAGCAGCAAAGCATAATCTCCGGTGTCTGAAATATTCTTCAGTCGCTGTATCAGCAGTTTTTCAAGCGCCTGGTGCGACAAGCGCGTTCCGGCTTTCAGGGAATCTAGAAGCATTTGGAAAATTCGTTCGTTTCAAGTGTGGATGCAAACAAATGTATGCAAAATGACTGCTAAAGGAAGTCTCTTGTCTGCCTGCCGGATGAACACTTGTTATGCTTGTTTGATACTCAAACTTTTAACGGAAAAAACTTTATGAAATGAGGAGTCACTTTTAGTGTCGAAAGATGCAGCCAATGAAAAGGCGCAGCTGGAATGACTGCGCCTTTTACGACAATAAGCGTATGTAAATCCCGATTAGAATATCTTCCACCGAAATCCGGCATAGATATTTATACCCATTACCGGTCCCCAAATCATAGAAGCATCAAAACCGGCTGCATAAGGATCAGCAGCACCGATGATCGGATCGTGCATCATGTAGTTGGTCAGATTTTCTCCTCCGAGATACACTTCAAATTTATCGTTCCACGATTTACTGATCTGAGCATTCATCTGCACAAAGTCTGGAGAACGCGTTTCGCCTGTTATTCCTACGTTATGATGTGCATGAACAGAAGGAATACGCTTGCTGCCGATCCATTGAACTGTGTAGTCAAACTTCCAGTGGTTCTTTGTTTCATAACCGAGATTGGCAAAGGCGCGATGCGCAGCGATGAGTGGTTTTTCTTTCAACCCCGTCTGAAACTCCGTACGCACATCGTACCAGCGGTAGGCAACCCGGAGATCCAGATTGTGAATGACTTCATAGTCGAGTTGCGCCTGAAAACTGTTTGCAAAAGACGAGCCCTGCAGATTGTAGAAGCTTACCTGATGAGGATCTTCCAGATCTGTCACGATCTGATTTTTGAAATCGGTGTAATAATAATCTACACTAAAGGCTCCGTCTCGGTAATCGAGCTGAAATTTCTGAGTGAAATTAATTCCATAATTCCACGCCACTTCCGGGTCCAAACCGTATGCTTTTCCGGTTTCTTTCGTTTGGATGTGCAAAGTACGGTTGCTCGCCATATAGCCCATGTTCTCCGCAAAGATGTTCGCCGTGCGTTGTGCTCTTCCGGCAGAAACTCTGAAGACCGAACGCTCAGCCGGTGCATAACGCAAATGTAGCCGCGGAGTAACGAATGCTCCGAAGATGTTATGATAATCGCCACGTAATCCTGCAACGATGTTTAGCTTCTGAGCATTGTAAGCATATTCTGCAAAAGCGCCGGGTACCACCTCTGTTCTTGTATAAGCAGTCCCTGTCCAGCGTTCATCATAATCATCTGCCAAGGTGCTGGCTCCGAGTTTGAGTATGTGGTTGGTATTGCTGATAAAGGTTTGATAGATAAGATTGGCATAAAAACTTTTTTGCGTAGCCTCGTATGCACGATTGCCGAAGCGTGCATCCTGATGGTGATATATCCCAGACAATTGAAGACCGATACTCTTCGCAGGGTTCTTAAAGATTTTACCCAGTTTAGCCCAGCCTTCATGTCGTTGCATATTCAGTTCAAAACCCCAGGGAGCACCGGCTTTCTGCTCGCTTCCTTTTTCATAAGCCCATTGCCCACCGGTATTTTCGACATAAACGGTTTTGATACCACCTTGTATTTCCCAGCGATTGGGACCAAACCAAAACCAGCGGTTGGCGGCGATAAACTGTTTGTCGAGCGGCTGATCAAGAAATCCATCATTATTCTGATCCAGCTTCAACCACTGTGATCTTCCATGAAGAAAGATGTTGGTAGAAAGCCGGTCGTTCAGTCTGTTGTTATGAACCAGATTTGCTTCAGAGCGACCCTGAGAACTTTGATAAGCGTTCAGATGCCAGCGTTCTTCCTTTTCATCAAAAGGCTTTCGCCATTCAACATTTATCTGTCCTGCCACACCTTCATAGCCGTTCACTACACTACCTGTGCCTTTACTCAATTGCATTCCTTCGATCCATGTACCGGGCGTGAATGTAAGTCCTGTCACTGCGGAAAGTCCGCGTGCGTCAGGGATATTTTCTCTGGTAATAGAAGTGTAGGGTCCGGCTAATCCCAGCATTTGAATCTGTTTGTAGCCAGACACGGCATCTGTAAAAGCCACGTCCACAGAAGGGGTTGTTTCAAAACTTTCGCTGAGATTGCAACATGCAGCCTTTAGCAATTCTCTTTCTCCGATCTTTTCTTTCTTGATCGGATCGATCATGTTGATGGTGGTGCTTTTTTGACGCTGACGGATGATCACCTCATCCAAATTTTTTGCTGTTGTGTCCTGCGCATATAGCGGAGCGGAAAGCATCAGTAATGTGATGCTTGTTAAACCAAATTTCCCTTTCATGTTCATTCGGTTTTAGTGATCGCAGGATTGAGTTTTATACTGACAACAAGTCGGAAGACGGTTATAGTCTTTTTCCGATGATTCCGCCTTTTCGGAACTATGTCCCGCTTTGGCGATGCTTTGCGCAATGTCTTCCAGCGTCGTGCGGGAACTACGGTAAATCACAGTAAGGATTTGACTTTCTTTATTCCACTCGGCGCGTTTTACGCCTTTGATGTAGGCAGATTCTTCGATGCGTTTCTTACACATACCGCAGTTGCCTTCCACTTTGAAAGTTTCGGTCTTAATATCGCTTTGTGCGAAAGAACTGATTGAGAAAACAGAAATAAATAAAAGAAGGATAAAACGTTTCATTGTTTTTTGGATTATCAGGCCAATAAATTACATGTCGTTTCATAGCGCGATAGGCGCCGAAAGAACCGTTAGCCGTAATAAGCCAGACTTGAATGAAGCTTGTAGAGGGGAATGTATTGCCAAAGACCCGGCGGAGCATTGGGAGCGTTGAAAGAACGTTCAGAGAAAGACTCCAGTGCACTCTTGTAAGAGT
>Ga0207868_1002332_pt1 | contig 11132 bp, 18 predicted proteins | sample Passage237B_FD_187370 | JGI IMG/M metagenome (GOLD analysis project Ga0207868, IMG submission 187370) | Cellulose adapted compost microbial communities from Newby Island Compost Facility, Milpitas, CA, USA - Passage2 37B (SPAdes) (version 3) ... | reverse complement strand
TGTAGGCAAGCATCCTTCTTCGAAAAAAACGAGTCAACCGCATCATTTGACCATAGCGTTGGTATCCAAAAATCGTTTCATTTCAGTCAATGCGTCGGTATAACCGCTAAACCGCTTTTTGGAGGTCAGGTTAATCGGGGTTTTGTTGATCCGGTTAGTCAAATCTCGGATTGGCATGTATTCCAAACTTTGGTATTCGTATTTCCAGTAATCCAAATCGAGTAGTCGCTGGTTTTGATAAGCGGTTGTGCTTCTGTCGTTATCGGTAGGATAGAGGTGAACATCCTCCAACAGGCGATTAACATTGTCCAGAGAAATAGAAATGCTATCATATTGCAGTTGTGTATAAAAAGCCCGTTTAAATATCCGATCAATATCAGCTATATCGGCAGCTTTGATGTCGGGCAGAATGACGTGGTATTGTGTTTTAGCATTCGTTATGAGCCAGCATTTTTTACGATCTACAAAGAAGATGGTGGCGTTCCATTTTCCCAGAGGTGCATTTTCGATGTTGTGCGTTTGTGGAACTACCCATTTTTTTATGAGTTTTTCAAGTTTCCGTGATATGTGAATCGCTGTAAGCATGCAATAAATATAGATATCTTTTTTTACCCAACTTTCACTCAAGGCCTTAGATTTATTTGCTTTTTTTACAAAATAGGGATCATTGCCATAATCGCGCGCATGATCTGCTTTCGAGTCGGTAGCATTTGATTTTTTATCCGTAGGGTTTTTCATATCAAACCTCCTATTTTTACAAATATATTTCATTATTTACGTGTCACCAAAAACGCATCGTATTTACCTGGTGTTCAAAACGTTGCCAGCCGACTCCTACATATAACGTGTTATATATAAGAGGGCTATAATCTTAGGATTTATTTGCTTAAATGCCTGTTTTTAAATCTATTTCGCATCAAACCGATAATTCTTGCCCATATAATGTACGTGAATATATGAGTCCGTATAATAATCGTATAGCCGGGTGAAATCGCACAGCCCTTGAAAAGAATAAGGTAACTGCCTTTCTCGCAATTCCAGGTCCACCAAATGATGGCATACTTCGCCCAAAACACCATCCATTTCCAGGTTCTTTTTGATAGTTGGGTGAATTTTCTCCATATGTTTGGCATATAACTCCTGCCTTAGTGCTTGCATATTAATGATCTCTGTTTTTCGTTTTCTTTCTCGTTTCATGAGTGCAAATAAACTAAAAATATTAGTAATATTAATTCGGTTTATGCGTAAATTTTTCTAACTTTACCACCATGAGCCTCTTATCCCGTCTTCCGGAATCCAAGCAACAGGAAATTGCTGAAATCCTTGAAATCATCAAGGAGGAGGCGAAGCCGGAAAAAGTTATTCTTTTCGGGAGTTATGTTTCCGACAAGTGGGTAGAGGACGAATACGTTGAAGATGGGGTGCGTTATAGCTATATCATATCAAGAATGCAGTTAGCCCGATTGTACATGAAAAGATGACGCGCTTGCAGGAAGTCGTGGAACGGATTTGTAAAGAGAAGATCGGAGGAAGTAGTTAAACTATGCCTACACTGTACATTGTGTCCGGATGCAATGGAGCAGGAAAAACCACTGCTAGTTATACGGTATTACCCGAGATTTGGGATTGCAAGGAATTTGTTAATGCTGATAATATTGCAGCAGGGCTATCTCCATTCAATCCGGAAAGTGCGGCATTGGAAGCAGGCCGCATTATGCTTAATCGAATCCGCGAGCTATTCACCGCAACATGCAATAGCGCGGGTTGCTCAACGTGTATCCGAAGGAGGCCATCACATTCCGGATGATGTGGTGGTTAGGAGGTATTACAGGGGATTGTATAATTTGGTGAATTTGTACATTCCAAAATGTGATAAGTGGATGGTTCTGGATAATATGGATTTAAATCCGGAAGTTATTGCTAAATCCGATGAATTTGGAAAAGTAATCGTTAATGACGAAATTTGGTCAATAATACAACAACAAAGTGATGGCACTAAATAGTAAACCCATTCGTTTTCCGCCCGAGATATCGTTTTCGGATAAGGTGCTTTATGGCGTTCGAAAGGCATTGCGGAAGCTTGCTGAAGAAACCGCAGCCAAGGGGGGGAGCTTGGTAGTTAAAATTGATGGGGAAATCAAGAAAGTGCCCGCACAAGAGTTACTTAAAACTCTCCCGAAGCAAGACGATTTTCAATAGGTGAGAAATTTAGCGATAATGATTCCCCTCGCGGTTGATATGGATAGGTCAAGCAATCTTTCCAACACATTGTTAGGGAGCCGGACTTTTCTTTGTTTCCGAGTTTATAAAGCTTTTTAAATCATCAAACCCGAAGCCAAAAGACCCTTTGTAATGAAATTTAATATATTCCATGGGCTCTTCAAACGAACCAATCAACTCTATAATTTTGACTTTGACTGCTTTTAAAACTCCACTTTCTATTTATTAAGAAATGAGGGCAAAAAGTATAGCCGCAGCTATTTTTTATTTTATTTCTATCGCAGGTGTGTTATTTATTATCTTCCAATGCCCATCATCCCGAACGCATATTATCAATGAATGAAAGATAAGAAGCTGGCTCTCCAACGTTACTTGTGCAATAGCCATATTATCTGATTGTTCTATGCTGTTTATGACCAGGCTCCTTGGGCTTCCTCCGAACCGCTTGGTACGGATGAGTTCGATATAGTCAGATTTGGAGCATACAAAAATCCCCTTCTCATCGAAACCCCCATCCTGTATATTCTGAAAGCCGGGATGTAAGATACTTTCCAATGCTGCTATATCACGATTGTCACCAGCTTTTACAAATGCTTCGATTGCCTTTTCTGCCTGTTCCATTTTTATTTGTTTAAGATGTTCGTAAATAATTCTTTTTGATGGTTTAGTTGCGGTTTGACAGATTCTTTATCATCCGTTCCGTCCAATGAATAATAGTAAATCTCCCTAATGCCAATAAAGTTTAAAATCTGCTGCAGATGCATTTCCACCAGATTGGGCATATCTGATTTGAGTTCCCCCATCGTGGAGAGAATGTATGTTTTTTTATTCTGAAGCAATCCGATTGCTTTGTCCGCGTCGTATCTGAAAGTTTTACCTGTGCGCAGCACCAGGTCGAAATACGCTTTCAGCGAAGAGGGGATACCAAAATTATACATAGGCACTGTGATAAGGATTTCATCACATCCGAATAGTTCTGCTATCAACTGGTCGGACAATTTTAGGCGGTCTGAAGTATCCCCGGCAGTATAAAATTTCTCAAGTACTCCCTGCTCAAGATGGGGAATGTGGGAGGTGCCGACTTCCCGGATGCTGATGCTCCCTCCGGGATTCCGTTCTTTCCATGCCCGTACAAAATTGTCTCCCGCATTACGGGAATAGGAGTTTTTTAAACGTAAGCTACTGTCAATCCTTAATAATGTCTTCATCTTTTTTACGCTTTCTATGGAAGACAGTTTGAGTGCTAAATATGTGACAGCTTGGTGATATTTTTTAGTTTATCCGGGTCAACAATGGAATATATTTCCTGTATTAATCCATCTGTACTTAATTGGAGGATATGACAGTTATGGAGCTTTTCATGCTCCCAGAAACAAATAGCAGGCTGATGATTGAAAAATTGAAAGGTAAATGTTTTTCCCATCAGAAAATGCTGCTGTACATAAACCAATAATGTGGCTGTAGCTGCTTTTCCTATCTCCGAACCGCTCACTACCTGCACTTTGGTACCCCCGTCCGCACTTAGTTTTATGTCGTTTACCAATAAGTTCTGCAATTCCTCGATGTCAGCCTGAGCCAATGCTTTCTGATACTTGCCCAGTGTCTCAAATGATTGACCCGAATGGGAGGTATAATTTGTGTATTTAGTACCTTTTAATTGTTTGTTGGCCCTGCTTAATAGCTGACGTGAATTTTCTGTGCTTATTTCAAGCAGTTCGGCTATCTCGGCATGTGAATAATCGAAGCCCTCTTTCAATATGAAAGCCGCTCTTTCTTTTGGGTTCAGGTACTCGAGCAGCACGAGCATGGTATAGCTTGCGGTTTCATCTCTAATAAGTTTCGCATCGGCATTATCAAACGAAACAGGTTCAGGAAGCCATTCACCGAAAACTTCTTTTTTACTTTGGCGGGTTTTAAAATTTATGGCATGATTAATCGTGCTTTTAATCAAAAAGTTTGATTCGTGGCGGATACTTGATTTATCCAATGTGATGTATTTTTCAAGTACATCCTGTACCAAATCTCTGGCATCTTCGTAAGAACCAACGATGTTATAGGCGTAGGTCAGGAGTTTATTATAGTTTTTCTGCATTGGTTTTAAAATTTTGTTGAAGTTTCTCGCTGCCGAGATGTTTGATTAAATAGCCATTCCGCTTCCGCCAACTACTTTTATGCCTTCGGGAAACTTTTTCCAAAAACGGATATATTTATATTTAGCTTCAAAAGGCTCGTTATTATAATTTCCTTTCAACTCCATCTGCAAAGTAATAACACCCAAATCCGCTATGATATTCAGTTCTTCTACTTTGGGAATGATTTCGTTTACTTTTAAGTTTCCCTCACGATAAGTTTGCAAATCCATTTCTTTGTTTATCGTCTGACCGCCGGGAATTATAAAAAGCAAATCAGCATGCAATAGGTTGTCGAGTACTTCCGTATCCCTATTTTTGATGGCTTCATAAAGTGTGTTCTCAAGATTTAAAATTTCGTCCTTTGTTATCATTTTTTAGTCAATATTTTTGTTTTCACTAAACTTTCTCTTGTGCTGATTTCCTATCGTGCGTATTGTATAAATTTTCAGGAATTTCCGCGAGCGTTGATGCATGTGCTTTATCGCCAAGCGTATAAAACTCCTGGAAACTCATAATGAGGGGTTTCCACTTATCGGGGTCAACCCGGTTTGGATGATTATCCATAATAATTGATTTATCGAGATATACCCTGTTTATCTTTAGTTCAAATGTAATAATCTTCCCCTGCTGTGATGGTTCATCCTCTGCCAATTTATGAATGGCCATGACAACAGCTTCCATTTGTACAGGGCATTCGTTAACCCGGTAGGCATTGATGGTTTCGGACGGGGTTCCCGTCAATCCTGCTATGTCAAATTTATTTTCTTCGAAACGATACCCCTTTAACATTTTAGATTGGGGAACAGGACTAGCACCCGTGGTTCTTGCCAGCAGGTTCACTGCCTTTGCCTCGTTTACCGATGGCAGGTTTAATACGGCCTCTTTGGTTACCAAAATGTTTTTGGCAGTTTGGGATGAAGCCCCAAGACCAATGATGCACCGCCAACCCAACCAGAAAATCGAAGACATAGGCGCAAGATTATCTGTACCATTGGGGTTTTTGGTACTGATAAGTACTACCGGTGTGCCGAAGTACAAAATGGAGGGATAACTTTTAATGTGCATATTATACATCCTATTAAAATCCGTTTCTTGCGGAATCCAGTCAAGTTTTTTTATAGACTTTAAGACATCCCTGTTTTATGCTTTCTTCAAGGTAATTATTGAGTACGTTTGCTTACTCCTCGACCGTCTGATAGATACCCCTTTCCATCGTAATCCCATGTTGCTCTAAAAAGGCGGGCATATTAATCCCTGCTTTTTGCATCGCCCCCCGCACAACCACTCTGGCATCGTCCATGCGCTGCCGGTCTGCCCAGGTGGCAACCGTAATGACCCGAAGGTCTCCACGATCGCCTGTTTGTTGAAAGATTTCATATTTTACAAAGCCGGGCTGCTGCCGAAGTGTATTCCTGATGAAGAGCGATTTCTCGGAATACGCCGGGATCGCTTTTTTGGGAATACTGATTTTATCAATGACGGCCACCCGTTCCGTAACAGTGCGCTCTTCTCTGTTATTCTGTTCCATTTTGAATTGATTTTTATGTTGACCAAAAGTTTTCATCGCCATAAGGATAGACATGGTAAGGAGTATGGCATTTAATATTTGTTTCATACGACTTGTATTTATTGTTTCCAGTTCAGTTTACCGTTTTTGTCGAACATTTCGATGGACGGGTTGCCCACACTATCCACCTTTAGAATAATCCTCGGTATTTCGTTGTTATCCTTCATCACCAAAGAGGCATTCCCGTTTTCCGTAAGCAGGTTGATACGGTTAATGTTACGGCCGGGCTTGCCGGACAGGTCTTTGTCGTTAATCAATAGACCGGCCCTGAAATAGTTGTCGTGTTTATTGTCCTGTGCCAGTAGACCTATGGCATCGGCATTCTGATAGTCAAATGAGAGTGCGTTCAGGTTGGTCTCCTCGTTATCGGTAATGGCAAGACCTCCTCTTTCGTCGCCGTTCTTGTCATAGAAAATAAGACCCGCAGGTGCGTAAGCCCTTTTATATGTTTTTCCATCAATAATGGGCCCGGGAATATTGTCTGTGTTTGCAATAACGACACGATTTTTTCCCGAGGCATCATTGATATTTATTCTTTCCGCATCAAAGTTTTGCTTGTTGTCTACGTATAAGTAGACGATACACGCCATAAAAACGATATTGGAAAGTATAAGGATGGATAATAATATTTTTAGCGGGTTAGAAATTGTTTGCATAATTTAGTATCATTTTTTAGTTCGTTATTTTTTTATTCTACCGTTTTCCTGGTGCTGATTACAATCCTGTTCCACGCATTTATGGTAACAACTGCCATTATGATTTGTGCAATTTGGTTTCCATTAAAAAGTTGTTCAGCCTGTCTGTACGTTCCATCGCTTAACCCGTTTTGGCTGATTAAGGTTACCTCCTCGGTTATAGCTAAAATTGTTTTCTCTTCTTCGGTAAATAATCCGGTTTCTTTCCAGGCGTTGAGCAGGAAAATTCGCTGTGCGGTTTCGCCCTGCTTTAATGCATCAGAAGTGTGCATGTTGATACAAAAAGCACAACCGTTGATTTGTGATGCACGAATCTTGATCAGATAGAAATGCGTTTTAGAAAGCCCCGAATTGTGCAGGTAATTTTCCAGAGCGAACATTGCTTTGAATGCATCCGGTTCAAGCTGCTGTATGTCAATTCTCTTTTCCATATTTATTTCTTTTTCGTTACTACGCTTTTGAAAGCAAATTGTCCAGTGAATATTTTCCGCTGCCCTGAATGAACAGTGCCAGGCATAAGCCGAGCATCAGCAAATGATATTCGAATCCCTCGCCCTCCTTATCGCCAAACCAGTTCATAAAAAAGCCATGCTCAAGATGTCCTGCCAATAAAATTATCCCGATAAAAAGGCCCCCCATTGCGATCGCCCAAAAACGGGAGGCAAAGCCTATTATTATGAAAATGGGTGCAAAGAACTCTATTAAAATAACTAATAACCCCACAAGCCATGGGTGTCCCATCTGTTGCAAACCCTCCAAAGTTTGGGTAAAGCCAAAGCCACCAAACCAGCCCAGCCCGCGCTCCGTGTGCAAACATAACGATGCCGATTGTCAGGCGAATGATCAGACCTGTATAGTCATTGTGCGTACTAAAAAATTTCTGTTTCATGATGGTCTCATTATTTGATAATGCAATCGTTTCAAAATACTTTTCTCACGAAAAGTCCAAAGTTGCTGTAGTGTTTCGTATTTGGCCCGTATTGGTCAAAGTTTACTCCCAAACCATATTGTACACCTTTATTGTCCACTCCTAATCTTGCATATTGCACGCTCTTTAAGTGTCCGTTCCAATGCATTGAAGTAATATATTGAAGCTGCAGACGCGCATAAAGATTGAAATCCTGATTTTTGCTGCCTTGATATTCCACAAAACCAAACAGCTCAAAACTGGGTTTAGACCAAACATCCATTCTCGTAAAAATGAGATACGATATATCATTTTTTTTATTGAAATACCAAACAAAAGCCGAAGGCACAAACCGATTTCCCGGTGCATAAATAGAACCCAAACCGGTTGCCCAGCGTTTATTTATTTCGTAAGTAAGATACGATTGGCTCATCACTTCAATCCCGCGTTTTTTGTCGTAAGGAAGCAAAATAGAAGACGTATTAAAAAATCCAAGCGGCTTTTCCGCAATGATTTTACCGGAAAACATATGCTGATAATAGTAACTCGAATGACCTACAGTGATTTCTACAGGTATTTGCGCCGGGCTATGCGAGTACCACATGCTGAAAAACAAGCAGGCCATCAAGTGTTTTATTATCGTTGTTTCTTTCATCGTTCCTTTCAGATTTCATTTTTTTGTTGAGCTGAGCCGGAAAATGGTTACAGCCAACCACTGTTCAATAGATGGACACATGAGGTGCTGAAAACGTGACAACATATTTAGACACTGATATGCTGCGAACGGGCATTTGGGATAGCATTTACCATCCCGATAGAATATCGTAACTAAACTTCATTGTACGTTTTATGTATTACCCTACGAAGATAGGAAGGAGCCGGGCCGCCAATACTGTAAGTATGACGGTAAAAAATGTAGTTTTTTCTGTTTTTGATTTAAAACCCGCGATTACGTAGGATTTTCAACCGTATTTTTGAACTCGGTGGGGAGCTGACCGTCGTAGCTTTTGAATGCACGGGAAAAATGAGAAGTATCTGTATAGCCAAGCTGGAACGATACCTCCTTAACAGACATATTACGAAAGCTCAACAGGTACTTTGCCTCCTGCATGATATGAAACTCAATCCATTTTTTTGCCGAAAGCCCGGTGTATTCAACTAATATTTCGCTCAGGTATTTTGGTGATATATGCAACTGTTCCGCATAAAAGGCAACATCTTTATATTCAGAGAAATTCTTTGAAACTAATTCTCTAAACTTTACAACGGTATGTTCCTTACCATTGAGCTCCTTTTTATTGCCCCGGTGCAGGTTCCAGAAATATTTCTGTGAAATAATCAGGATTGAATATAGTATTCCCGATACTGCTTCGGGCTTATCAGCGATTGCCCGAAGCGTGCTGAAAAGCTGTTGCATTTGTTCAAATTGCCTGTCGGTGAGTTGCATTACACTCTTTTCATCGGGACAAAAAAATTCGAGGGAATAGAAAAATGACCTACCGAAATTATTTACAAAAATATCATCATAAAAAAAAAGCGTGTCATTGAAGGGGAAGCTAGTATTGAGCCATTGGCAGGTCATTCCGGGGCCAATCGTTAACAGACTTCCACGTGTTAAATCATAATCGGTAGTGCCTATCCTGATGCGAGCGCCTTCACCATAATATAGACCAATAGTATAAAAGTAGTTTTTAAAGGGATGGTTGATTTGCAAGTCTTCCAAGCACGTTTTTGATGCCAAATAATAAGGTACCATATGGCCATCATTTTTTTGAGACCTTAAATATCTGAGCAAATCAAAGTTATCTGGCTTTTTTTGTATCATAAGGAAGATGGATAAAAATTAGTATAGTCCTGGGAATGCTTCTCCGTCCAAATTGGAATATGATAATGATGAAGCGTACGCTTTTTTCCCATATCAAACTTAGTATATCAGGAAATACTAAAATACGCAAATTTATCGGATGTGCTACGCAATGCGTAGCATTTCGATCGCCCAGATAGTGTCATCCAATTTTGTACACCCCGTGTACAAAATTCATTTTTCCTTCAAATCCTCCTTGTACAAAATCCACTTCTCCTCCGTTTTTGGGGCTTTACGCATAATGATTTTGCACGCTCAATGGGGTCGAGTAAGCCATTGATGGTTACAGCATCGGTAATTCCTGCTCTTTCCAGGTTGTCTATCTGGTCTTTCATGAGCGACTGCAATGGTGAAATCACAATGGTCAGGCCCTTTGCTGTTTCACCGCTCATCAATGCCGGTACCTGGAAGGTGATTGATTTTCCACCACCGGTGGGGAAAACAGCCAATATCGATTGGTTGTTGATGGCGGCTTTTACGGCATTCTCCTGTAGTGGCTCACCACCGTAAGTTCTAAAAGAATCGAATCCGAAATACTTTTTCAGTCCATGATGTGCATATAGCGCCCTATTGCAGTAGGTGCAGCCAGTTAAGCAAGGCTGGTTCCGCAAACGGAATAGGATGCGCTCCACTTTGGGATGGTTTTTCAATACCCATCTTGGCGTAATTGAATACCGATTGCTTGCGTTAATCAGTGCTATGCAATATGCGAGGGCTATCGGTTGGTCGGCAATGATTTGTGCCAAGTCAGCGTTTTCGCATAGCTCATGTCCAAAATGTTGCCGAAGCAGTATTTCTGCGTTTGTCTCCGGGCTTGAATAAGCCATAAAATCAAAAAAGGCGCTGAATTGAGGCTGGTCTCTCAGCAGCAAAAAGAATATCTTCTTAAGTCCTTCATCCATTTGTTTAAAGGCCCCGATTTCATCATAAAACAAATCCTTTGCCTTGATTGCGTCATTCAATGGGTTGTTTGCCTCGTCGTATTGCAGCTTGTCGTCCTTTAACAGTGCATGGTACGGCTTAGAAGGAAAGAGTAGGGGGGAGAGGAATAGCTATTTGCCTGGTTTATTCCAGCATTACTGATTGTATTGCTAATATAATTAAGGTCGTGGTTGAAGATATTGTGCCCGCAAATAAACTGCGTACCTTCGATAAATCGGGTGAATTCAGTGATTGATTTTTATTTTAAAATCATTAAGGATTTGGGGCTGAAATAATCCCCATAACCTTATTTGTAACACATCGTATTTTTATGTTATGAAAACACTGAAAATTATCATTGAGCGAAGTGCTGATATGTTCAGTGCTTATGCGGAGAATGTTCCGGGCATTTATGGGGGTGGGGATACTGTGGAAGAAGCAAAGCAATCCATATTGGATAGCATAGCATTATTAAAAGAGTATAATACCCCAGATAATATCCCCTCAATTCTTGAGGGGAGAGTGTAAAATGAACTGTGTCAAGATTAAGAAATAAGTATTAATTTAGACATAGTAATTATGGATATCAGAGAAACAGAGTTAGACTTTGAATCGATGAAGGAGAAGGCGCTGCGCCAGCTGCGCAGTGGAGAATCTCTCTACGGGAAAGACGGGGCATTCGCTCCGCTGTTGAAGAAGTTTTTGGAAGCTGCACTTGAGGCAGAGATGGATGCCCATCTAGATGAGCCTGAGCGCTTGCGGGGCAACCGCCGCAACGGTAAGCAGCACAAGCGTCTGCGCACCTCGGACGGTACGATCGAGCTGA
>Ga0207868_1002327_pt1 | contig 11151 bp, 10 predicted proteins | sample Passage237B_FD_187370 | JGI IMG/M metagenome (GOLD analysis project Ga0207868, IMG submission 187370) | Cellulose adapted compost microbial communities from Newby Island Compost Facility, Milpitas, CA, USA - Passage2 37B (SPAdes) (version 3) ... | reverse complement strand
TGGCCGCCGCCGGCGTACGCACCCAGCGCCATGTCGAGCCGGTCTATCCCGGCACCTGCCGCGACGGCCTGCCCGAAGGTCGCACCGCGCGCGCCTGGCGCGTGCGCGTGGCCGGCACGATCGACTTCGACGACGCCGTGCAGGGTCCGCAGCACGAGGATCTGGAACGCCATGTCGGCGACTTCGTCGTGCTGCGCGCCGACGGCCTGTTCGCCTATCAGCTCGCGGTGGTCGTGGACGACGCCGATGCCGGCGTGACGGATGTCGTGCGCGGGGCCGACCTGCTCGCCTCGACGCCGCGCCAGATCCACCTGCAGCACCTGCTCGGTCTGCCCAGGCCGCGCTACGCCCACGTGCCGGTGGCCGTCAACGCCGCCGGGGAGAAGCTCTCCAAGCAGACCCTGGCGCGCGCCGTCTCCCACTGGCCGCCCTCTCGCGCGCTGCACGCGGCGCTGGCCTTCCTCGGCCAGGAGCCGCCGACGGAGCTGGCCGACGCACCGCTCGCCACGCTGCACGACTGGGGCATCGCGCACTGGCGGCTCGACGCCGTGCCGCGCCGGCCCAGCGCGCCAACGCCGGCTGATTTCGCGGCACAATGAGCGCCGCCCCCACCACGGAAGCCTCCATGCTGCTGCACTCCGATTCCGACCTGCGCGCACTGCTCGCCGGCACGCGCACCATCGCCGTCGTCGGCATGTCCGACAAGGAAGAACGCCCCAGCCACTACGTCGCCCGGTACATGCGCGAGCACGGCTACACCATCATCCCCGTCAATCCCGCGTGCAGCGAGATCGCCGGGCTCACGTGCTATCCGAGCCTGCGCGACGTGCCGGTTCCCGTGGACATGGTCAACGTGTTCCGCCGCCCGGACGACATTCCGCCGGTCGCCCGCGACGCGGTGGCGATCGGCGCGAAAAGCCTGTGGATCCAGCTCGGCCTCGTCAGCGCCGAGGCCGAGGCCATCGCGTCGGCTGCCGGCCTCGCGGTCGTGATGGACAAGTGCGTGAAGGTCGAGCACGCGCGGCTGTTCGAACCGCCTCGTTTCTGATTCAGTGCCGGCCGCCGAAGCCGGCCATGCCGATCGCGAGCCGCACGAGCTGATAGGCGAACCAGGTCAGCATCCGCCGCAGCCGCGACTGGCCTTCCCAGTCCTGACGGCGCAGTTCGGTCGCGCCATCCTCGATGGCGCGCAGCAGGCTCGCACGCAGCTCGCCGGCGAAGCCGATGTCCTCGACGACGACGTTGGCCTCACGCGCGAGCATCAGGCTGAACGGATCGATGTTGCTCGAGCCCACCGTGGCCCAGCGCCCGTCGACGACGGCCACCTTGGCGTGCAGATGGCTGCGGTGGTACTCGAACAGCCGGACGCCATGCTGCAGGAAGTACGGATACAGCGCCCGCGTCGCGTACGCCAGTATCGGGTGGTCCGTCAGGCCCTGCAGCAGCAGCGTCACGCGCACGCCACGCGCGGCCGCGTCCACGAGCGCCTGCCGGAACGACCGTCCGGGGAAGAAGTACGCGCAGGCGATGATGATCTCGTCGGACGCGCCCCGGATGGCCGTGCGGTAGGCGACCTCGATGTCGCGGCGGTGACCCAGGCTGTCGCGCAGGACAAAGGCCGCGCGCACGTCGCCGACCGGACCCGGGCGCGGCTCCGGCCAGCGCGGCAGGGTCCCGCGCCGGCGCAGGTGCGCCCACGACACCAGCCACCACAGCCGGTGCACGGCATGGACGATGGCCGCCACGAGCGGACCCTCGACGCGCACGGCGTAATCGAAGCGCGGAAACGGTGATTCGTTCTCGGTAAAGTCGTCGATGACGTTGATGCCGCCGACCCAGGCCACGCGTCGGTCGACGGTGACGATCTTGCGGTGCAGCCGGCGCAGGCGATGGCGCCGGAAACGCCAGGCACGCATCTCGCGGCGATACACCAGCACCTCGACGCCACCGGCCTCGAGCCCGCTCATCATCCCGTCCACGAAGGGCCGCGCGCCGAAACCGTCGACCATCACGCGCACCGTCACCCCGCGTGCCGCGGCGCGGCGCAGCGCGTCAGCCACACGGCGGCCGGTGGCATCGTCCTCGAAGATATAGGTTTCCAGATGGACTTCGCGCTCGGCCGCGTCGATCGCCGCCAGCACGTCCGGGAAATAGGCCTCCCCGTTCTCCAGCAGCACGATCCGGTTGCCGCTGACGAGGCGACTCACCCAGCCAGCTCCAGCGAGGCGGTGATCGGTGCGTGATCGGAAATCTTGCCCCACATCGCGCCGGCATGGACCTCGGCCGACTCGATCTGGAAGCCGCGGACATAGATGCGATCGAGGCGCAGCACCGGGATGCGGCTCGGGAAGCTGCGGGCGGGACGTCCACGGAACACCTCGACCAGCCCCAGCCGCCGCGCGAGCTGAGGCTCGGCGCGGTTGAGCCAGTCGTTGAAGTCGCCGGCGATGATCAGCGGCGCATCCGGCGGCACGATGCTCTCGATGCGCTCGGCCAGGGCCTGCATCTGCCGCCGCCGGCTGCCGCCGGTCAGGCCCAGATGCACGCAGAAGCAGTGGGCGGTCTGCGGCCCGCCGGGCAGGTCGACCTCGCAGTGCAGCAGGCCGCGGCGCTCGAAGCGGTGGTCCGACACGTCCTGGTTGTAGGACGAGACGATGTCGAAGCGGCTCAGGATGGCGTTGCCGTGGTGGCCGTGGTCGTACAGCGCGTTCTGGCCGTAGGCCGTCTGGTGCCAGTGCTCCTGCGCGAGGAACTCGTACTGCGGGTGACGCGGCCAGTCCTGATGCGCGGCCTCGTGGCGCATATTCATGCCCTGCACTTCCTGCAGGAACACCACGTCGGCATCGAGCGTGCGCAGGCGCTCCCGCAGCTCATGGATGACCATGCGCCGGTTGAACTGCGAGAACCCCTTGTGGATGTTGTAGGTGCAGACCTTGAGCTTCATGACCGCATCCGCAGGACCAGACGGGGCGGGACCGGCAAGGGGACCGCCCGCCTCAGGAGACTCCGAGCATGCGATCGAGCGCGAGCCGCGCGAGTTCCGCCTCGTGCGGCGGAACGGTGATGCGGTTGACCACGTTGCCGTCGGCCAGATTCTCCAGCGCCCAGGCCAGATGCTGCGGATCGATGCGCTGCATCGTCGAGCACATGCACACGGTCGGCGCCATGAACTGCACGAGCTTGCCCTCGGAACGCATCTCCTCGGCCAGGCGGTTGACGAGGTTGAGCTCGGTGCCGACCAGCCACTTGGTGTTCGCCGGCGCGGCCTTGATGGTGTCGATGATGTACTCGGTCGAACCGACGTAGTCGGAGGCGAGGCAGACCTCGAGGTTGCTCTCCGGGTGCGAGATCACGAAACCGTCCGGATGCTGCATGCGCCAGCGGCGGATGTGGCTCTCCTGGAACATCTGGTGAACCGAGCAGTGCCCCTTCCAAAGCAGGATGCGCGCGTTGCGGATCTGGTCCGGCGTCAGGCCGCCGTACTCGAGATCCGGATCCCACACCACCATCTGCTCGGCCGGGATGCCCTTGTTGTGACCGGTCCAGCGCCCCAGGTGCTGGTCGGGGAAGAACAGCACCTTCTCGCGCTGCGCGAAGGCCCAGTCGAGGATCCTGGGCGCGTTCGTCGACGTGCACACGATGCCGCCGTGCTCACCGCAGAAGGCCTTCAGGTCGGCCGCCGAGTTGATGTAGGTGACCGGCGTGATGCACGCGTCGGGCGTGCCGAGCACCTCGCCCAGCTCGCGCCAGCAGCGTTCGACCTTGGCAAGGTTGGCCATGTCGGCCATCGAGCAGCCGGCCGCCAGATCAGGCAGGATCGCCATCTGGTGCGGCTTGGACAGGATGTCCGCGACCTCGGCCATGAAATGCACGCCGCAGAACACGATGTATTCCGAATCCGTCTGCGCCGCCAGCTTGGACAGCTTCAGCGAGTCGCCGGTCAGGTCGGCGTGCTGGTACACGTCGGCGCGCTGGTAGTGGTGGCACAGCAGCACCGCGCGGCTGCCCAGACGCGCACGCGCGGCGACGATGCGTTCCTGCGCTTCCTCGTCCTGCAGCTGGTTGAAACGGTCGAAACGGATGATGGCTTGCGTCATGATCGTGTCTTACTCGTGTTCAGCTCTGGGTCCACGGCAGGCCGGCGTGCCGCCAGCCACCGATGCGGTTGCGCTGGCCGTTGGCGTCGCGGTCGCCCTCGAAGCCCTCGAGCACGTTGTAGGCCTCGCCGTAGCCGAGTTCGGCGGCCAGCCGCGTGGCCTTGTCGGAACGGACGCCCGAGCGGCACATGAACATCACCAGCGACTCGGGATCGACCGCGCGCCGCAGCTGCTGCGCGAAGGCCGGATTGGGCGTGTTGCCGGGATAGAGCATCCATTCGATCTCGACCGCGCCCGGCACCCGGCCGACCCAGTCGAGCTCGGCACGCGTGCGCACGTCCACGAGCCTGGCACCCGGCGCGTTCTGCAGTACTTCCCAGGCCTCGGCCGGCGTCAGCGCGCCGGCGTAGGGCAGCCCGAGCCGCTCGGCGCGCTCGCGCGCGAGCTTGAGGATTTCGGTCAATTTGCCCATGGCGGCGATCCGTCTAGAATCGAAACCCGTCATTATACGCCGAAGAGCCCGCCATGGCCCCCAACGCCCCAGGCCCCACCCCGCCCACTCCCGACGAGGCCGGACGGGCACGCGGCATCCGGCGCGCCGCGCTGGTCGCCATCCTCACCAACGCCCTGCTGGCCATGGGCCAGATCGCCGTCGGCCTGCTGTCCAACGCCTTCAGCCTGGTGGCCGACGCGGCCCACACGATCTCGGACCTGTTCACCGACCTCCTCGTGCTGCTGGCCGGCCGGCACGGCGCCGAACCCGCAGACGCCGACCACCCGTACGGCCACGGCCGCATCGAGACGGCCGCCACGCTGATCCTCGGCGGCGTGCTGGCTGCCGTCGGCGCGGGGTTCCTGCTCGCCGCGGCCGAACGGCTGCAGCACATGGAGCAGGCTCCGCCGCTGCACGTCGCGGCGCTGTACATGGCGGCCGCCACGCTGATCGCCAAGGAGGCCCTGTTCCGGTTCACGCTGGCTGCCTCGCGCCGCCTGCGCGCGCCGCTGCTCGAGGCCAATGCTTGGCACGCCCGCTCGGACGCGGCCTCGTCGCTGGTGGTCGCCGCGGGCATCGGCGGCAGTCTGGCCGGATACCCCTTTCTGGAACCGCTGGCCGCGGCGCTGGTGGGCTTCCTGATCCTGCGCATCGGCCTGCGGCTCGCCTGGCGCGCGCTGCGCGAACTCATCGACACGGGTCTTCCCGCCGACGCGGTGTCGCGCATCCGCGCCACCGTGCGCGCCACGCCGGGCGTGCGCGGCAGCCACGACCTGCGCACACGGCGCATGGCCGACCGGGTGCTGTGCGACGTGCACGTGCAGGTCGATCCACACGTGTCGGTGTCCGAGGGGCACCTGATCTCCAACCGGGTCCGCGACGCGATCCGGCGGGCCCATCCCGAGGTGCGCGACATTCTGGTGCATGTGGACGTGGAGGACGACCGCACGCTGCAGACGCCTCCTGCCGGTCCCCTGCCGACGCGCGACCAGATCGCCGAGGCGGTCGCCGGACTGCTCGACTCGCCGGGCCTGTCGCCGCGCCTGCTGCTGCACTATCTTGGTGGACGCGTGGAGGTCGAAGTGCTGCTGACGGCCGAACAGGCGACGGCCTTCGACGCCAATGCACTGAAATATCGCATCAATCACTGGCTCAAGACCCACCCGGAATACCGGACCCTCACCTTTTTCGTGCAGAGCGCACCATGATGATGCACACTAGCCCGCGAATGCATCATTCCGGTGCATGGCCTTGACGCCGAAGCGCCGTTCCCGCGCCGGCGGCGCCCGCGCCAACGCCATACCCGACGCCGGCGAGCCGGATCAACACGCGGACTTTCCCCCGCAACCCGCTTCCGTGGCGGGTTTCCGGCGCCCCACACGAGGACCTGGAACAAGCTGGCACGCAAACTGCTTTTACCTCCGCGGGGAAGTCACAACGCGCCCACCGAATCGCACTAATCACCAGGAGTGGATATGAACTCTCAAGAAGTCATGAAGCTGATCCAGGAAAACGAAGTCCGCTTCGTCGACCTCCGTTTCACCGATACCCGCGGCAAGGAGCAGCACGTGGGCCTGCCGGTTTCGGCCTTCGGTGAAGATCACTTCGAGCACGGCCACCCGTTCGACGGCTCCTCGATCGCCGGCTGGAAAGGCATCCAGGCCTCCGACATGATCCTGCTGCCGGACCCGGCCTCGGCCTACATCGATCCGTTCTTTGACGAGACCACGCTGGTGCTGACCTGCGACGTCATCGAACCGTCCGATGGCAAGGGCTACGACCGTGACCCGCGCTCGATCGCCAAGCGCGCCGAGGCCTACCTGAAGAGCACCGGCATCGGCGACACCGCCTACTTCGGCCCGGAACCCGAGTTCTTCATCTTCGACGCAGTCGAATGGTCCGTCGACATGTCCGGCGTCTACAGCAAGGTGATCTCCGAGGAAGCCGCGTGGTCGACCGCCGAGAAGTTCGAGGGCGGCAACACCGGTCACCGTCCGAAGGTCAAGGGCGGCTACTTCCCGGTCCCGCCGGTCGACTCGCTCAACGACATCCGCGCCGCGATGGTGCTGGCGCTCGAGTCCTGCGGCATCCCGGTCGAGGTGCACCACCACGAGGTCGCCAACGCCGGCCAGTGCGAGATCGGCACCAAGTTCAACACGCTGACCAAGCGTGCCGACTGGACGCAGGCGCTGAAGTACATCGTGCACAACGTCGCCCACCAGTACGGCAAGACGGCCACCTTCATGCCGAAGCCCATCGTCGGTGACAACGGTTCGGGCATGCACGTCCACCAGTCGATCTGGAAGGACGGCCAGAACCTGTTCGCGGGCAACGGTTACGCCGGCCTGTCCGAGACCGCGCTGTACTACATCGGCGGCATCATCAAGCACGCCAAGGCGCTCAACGCGATCACCAACCCGTCGACGAACTCGTACAAGCGTCTGGTGCCGCACTACGAGGCCCCGATCAAGCTGGCCTACTCCGCCCGCAACCGCTCGGCCTCGATCCGCATCCCGTACGTGGCCAACCCGAAGGGTCGCCGCATCGAGTCGCGCTTCCCGGATCCGGCGGCCAACCCGTACCTGTGCTTCGCCGCGCTGCTGATGGCCGGTCTCGACGGCATCCAGAACAAGATCCACCCGGGCGATCCGGCCGACAAGAACCTGTACGACCTGCCGCCGGAAGAGGACGCGAAGATCCCGACCGTCTGCTTCAGCCTGGATCAGGCGCTGGCCGAGCTGGACAAGGACCGCGAGTTCCTGACCCGTGGCGGCGTGTTCTCGGACGACTTCATCGATGCCTACATCGAGCTGAAGAGCGAGGAAGTGAACCGTCTGCGCGTGACCACGCACCCGGTCGAGTTCGACATGTACTACAGCCTGTAAGAAGGCCGCACGACATGTTCTGAACGACAAGGGACGGGCATTGCCCGTCCCTTTTTTATGGGTTCTAATCGCAATGCATTTGACAACCTCTTCGGCCGGGCCATGGCCAGGCCCGGTGGTCAACCGGAACCCCGATGACGACCCTTCGCATCCTGCTGCTCGGAATCGCGCTGACGATCGGTGGCGCCGCGCACGCCACGGTGTTCAAGTGCGTGGACGACCGCGGTCGCGTGACCTACACCAACGACCGCAACCTCGGACGTGGCTGCAAGAAACTGGGCAACGACCTGCCGGTTTCCTCGGTGCCGGTCAGCCCGCCCACGTCGTCGACGGACAAGCCGCCGCCGAAGCCGGCCGCGTCCGGGGACTTCCCGAAGGTGTCGCCGGAAGCACAGCGGGCCCGCGACAGCGAACGAGGCCAGATCCTCGACCAGGAGCTGCGCGCCGAGCAGGCCGCGCTGGAACACGCGCGCGCCGAGCTGGAGGCGCAGGAAGCGCTGTATCCGCCGGAGGAGCGCAATATCGGGGGCGGCATCAACGGTGCCAAGCGCAACGCGCGCATCCAGCCCTACAAGGACCAGGTCGAGCTGCACGAGCGCAACATCGAGGCGCTCAAGCGGGAGATGTCACGCCTGCGATGACGTGTCGGCCAATGGTCCGGATATTGCTTGATTCAGGCAAACCACCGATCCGATGACCATGCCGCAGAACGTATCCGCCTTGCGTCCGCAAAGCCCCTTCGCCGGGCTCGACCTGCTCTCGTCGGCCGTCGTGCTGACGGACGACAAGCAGATCATCCGCTACCTGAACCCCGGCGCGGAGAACCTGTTCGCCGTCAGCCACCGCAAATTCGTCGGCATGCCGCTGCACCGCCTGCTCGGCAAGTCGCCGACGCTGGAAGCCGCGCTCGACAACGCCCTGCGGCAGAACTGGAGCTACACCGGGCAGGACATCAAGGTGCCCCGCCCCGACGGCGAGCCTCTGCGCCTCGACTGTACCGTCACCCCGGCCGAAGCCGACGGCGTGGCCCTGCTGCTCGAGTTCCGTCCCATCGACGCCCAGCTGCGCGTGGCCCGCGAGGAACAGCTGCTGCAGCAACAGCAGGCCAACCGGGAACTGATCCGCAACCTCGCGCACGAAATCAAGAACCCGCTCGGCGGCATCCGCGGCTCGGCCCAGCTGCTCGAGCGCGAGCTGACCGACCCGGTGCTGCGCGAGTACACCGAGGTCATCATCGCCGAGGCCGACCGCCTGCAGGACCTGATGAACCGGCTGCTCTCCGCGCACAGCATCATGCGCCCGGCGCAGATCAACATCCATGACGTGCTCGAACGCGTGCGCCGGCTGATCCTCGCCGAGTTCCCGCAGGTCACGGTCAAGCGCGACTACGACCTGAGCCTGCCGGAACTGACCGCGGACCGCGAACAGCTGATCCAGGCCATCCTGAACATCACGCGCAACGCCGCGCAGGCGATGGACGGCAACGGCGAGATCCTGCTGCGCACGCGCGTCGCGCGCCAGGTCACGCTGGCCAAGCGCCGCTACAAGCTGGCACTGGAATTGCAAGTGATCGACAACGGCCCCGGAATCCCGGAGGAGATCCTCGACAAGATCTTCTATCCGCTGGTCTCGGGGCGCGAGGGCGGCAGCGGTCTGGGCCTGTCCATCGCGCAGAGCTTCATTGAGCAGCATCAGGGAATGATCGACGTGCAGAGCCAGCCGGGCCGCACCTGCTTCTCGCTGCTGCTGCCGATTTCCAACCGCGCATAGCCTCCGTGCCGTGCGCACCAGAATAGTGCATCGAAAAATGAATACCGTCTGGATCGTCGATGATGACCGCTCCATCCGCTGGGTGCTCGAAAAGGCCCTGACGCGGGAGGAAATCGACTACGAGAGTTTCACGTCGGCGACCGACGCCATCGCCGCGCTGGACGACGACGCCCCGCCGCCGAGCGTGCTGGTGTCCGACATCCGCATGCCGGGACAGTCCGGACTCGACCTGTTGCGCCGCATGAAATCACAGCACCCCGACGTGCCGGTCATCATCATGACTGCCTACTCGGACCTGGACAGCGCCGTGTCCGCCTTCCAGGGCGGCGCCTTCGAATACCTGCCCAAACCTTTCGACGTGGACCAGGCCGTGGCGCTCGTGCGCCGCGCGCTCGAGCAGCGCACGCACCATGACGGTGCAACCGAGGACAGCACGGTCGCGCCGGAGATCCTCGGTCAGGCGCCGGCCATGCAGGAGGTGTTCCGCGCCATCGGCCGCCTCGCGCAATCGCACGCCACGGTGCTGATCAACGGCGAGTCCGGCGCCGGCAAGGAACTCGTCGCCCGCGCCCTGCACCGCCACAGCCCGCGCCGCGACGCCCCATTCATCGCGATCAACACCGCCGCGATCCCGCGCGACCTGCTCGAATCCGAGCTGTTCGGCCACGAGCGCGGCGCCTTCACCGGGGCCGCCACGCAGCGCCGCGGCCGCTTCGAGCAGGCCGAGGGCGGCACGCTGTTCCTCGACGAGATCGGCGACATGCCGGCCGAACTGCAGACGCGGCTGCTGCGCGTGCTGTCCGACGGCCACTTCTACCGCGTCGGCGGCCAGCAGCCCATCCGGGCCAACGTGCGCGTGATCGCCGCGACCCACCAGGATCTGGAAGAGCGCGTGCGTCAGGGCCTGTTCCGCGAAGACCTGTTCCACCGCCTCAACGTCATCCGCCTGCGCCTGCCGCCGCTGCGCGAGCGCCGCGAGGACATTCCCATCCTTGTCCGCCACTTCCTGCAGAAGAGCGCGCAGGAGCTGGGCGTCGAGCCCAAGCGCATCTCCGAGGCCGCCTTGCGCCACCTGCAGGGCTACCCTTTCCCCGGCAACGTGCGCCAGCTCGAGAACGTCTGCCACTGGCTCACGGTGATGGCTCCCGGCCAGGTCGTCGAACTGGCCGACCTGCCGCCCGAGCTGCGCGAGCAGGGAAGCACCGCGCCGGCCTCGGACTGGACCGACAGCCTCGCGCACGACGTGGATCGCCTGCTCGCCAGCCATCCCGGCGAGGTCTTCGACCGCCTGTCGCAGAGCTTCGAGCGCACGCTGATCCGCCGCGCGCTGGTCGCCACCGGCGGACGAAAGATCGAGGCCGCGCAGCTGCTCGGCATCGGGCGCAACACCATCACGCGCAAGATCCAGGATCTGGACATCGAGGACGTCCGGCACGGATCGGAACCCGGCCTGCACTGACATCCGTCCGGCTGGCCCGCCGCGCGGGCTTGCCCGATAATGCGCGCTTTGCACGCGGAGTCCGCCGGCGTGACCGACACCCAACGCTTCTCGCTGCAGGCGCTGGCCGCGCGGCTCGGCAGCCGCCGGGCGCGCTTCGACGTCGAGTACGTCGACCACTGCACCTCGACCAACGACGTGCTCGCCACACGGCCGGCCACCCCGGGCATCGGCGTGGTCGTGGCCGGCCGGCAGAGCGCCGGACGCGGCCGGCGTGGCCGCCCCTGGCAGAGCCCGCCCGGCAGCGGACTGACCTTCTCCTGCTCATGGGCGCTGCCGCCCGGCACCGCGCCGGCGGGGCTGTCGCTGGTCGTCGGACTGGCCGTGGCCGAGGCGCTGGAATCCCTCGGCGCGCGCGGCATCGCCCTCAAATGGCCCAATGACGTATTGGCGGACGGCGCCAAGCTC
>Ga0207868_1002326_pt1 | contig 11152 bp, 12 predicted proteins | sample Passage237B_FD_187370 | JGI IMG/M metagenome (GOLD analysis project Ga0207868, IMG submission 187370) | Cellulose adapted compost microbial communities from Newby Island Compost Facility, Milpitas, CA, USA - Passage2 37B (SPAdes) (version 3) ... | reverse complement strand
TAGCCGAGCTGGGCGCAGCCCGCCAGCGCGGCGAGGACCAGCGCCGCCGCGGCCCAGGCCAGGCGTCGCCGGGCGCGCGGCAGCGGCGCCATCAGGCGGGCTCGACCTGCACCAGGCAGTCGTAGAAGGTCGGGCCGCGGCCGATGTCGGTCAGGTGCTGGCTGGTGAGCTGGTTGACGTTGGTGCCGTCCGCGCCCAGCTTGCGCCACCACACGCCCAGGCCGTTGACCACGCCCGGCCGCGCGCGGCGCGAGACCTCGGCACGGCAGCGGTATTCGCCGCGGGCGTTGAACACCCGCACCATCGCGCCGTCGGCGATGCCGCGGGCGCCGGCGTCGTCGGCGTGGATCTCCAGCAGCGGCTCGCCCTCGATGCTGCGCAGGCTCTTCACGTTGACGAAGGTGCTGTTCAGGAAGTTGCGCGCCGGCGGCGAGATCATGGCCAGCGGAAAGGCGCTGGAGCTGCCGGCCGGCTCGTGGTTGGGCACGTGGTCGGGCAGGCCGTCCAGGCCCTGTGCGGCCAGACGCTCGCTGAAGAACTCGCATTGGCCCGACGGCGTGGGGAAGCCGCCCTCGGCGAAGGGCGCCTCCAGGTAGCGTTCGACGTGGCGCACCGCCGCGGCCAGCAGCGCGTCGGCCGGGCGTTCGGTACGCACGAACCCGTCGCCGTCCACGGCCACGTGTTCCTCGTGCACCTCGCCGCCGCGCAGCACGAAACGCGGCGTGGGCAGCGCGTCGATCACCTCGTTGGCGAACAGCACCCCGTCCCACTCGTCCTCGAACGGGCGGTCCAGCCATTCCACCAGGCCGAACACCAGCGGCGTGAGCGTGCGCTGCAGCCGCTCGCGCTGGCGCTGGCGCAGGTCGGCCGAGGGCTCGAGGATGGCGTAGCGGTCCGGCAGCGCGTCCAGCTCCAGCAGGCGCTTGAGCGCCACTTCCGCGAAGGCGCCGCTGCCGCCGCCCACCTCGAGCACGCGCGCGTGCGGGCCCAGCTCGCGCAGCGCGCCGGCCAGCACGCCCGACACCGTGGCCGCGAACAGCCGCCCGGACTCGGGCGCGGTGAGGAAATCGCCCGCCTCGCCGAACTTGGTGCTGCCGGCGCTGTAGTAGCCCAGCCCCGGCGCGTACAGGCACAGATCCATGAAGCGCGAGAACGGGATGCTGCCGCCGGCGTGCGCGATCTCGGCGCGGATGTGCGCGGCCAGCGTGCGGCTGTGCCGCAGGGCTTCGTCGTCGGGAAGGGGCAGGTCGGGGTGCATCGGCGGCGCGCGCATTGGACAATGGCCAGCATAGCCGAGCGAGCCCTGCCCATGACTGCATCACGCCCCGTGGCCCTGGTCACCGGCGCCGCGCGCCGCATCGGCGCGGCGATCGCGCGCCGGCTGCACGCGACCGGGCACGACCTGGCCCTGCACCACCTGCACTCCGGCGCGGACATGGCGGCGCTGGCCGCCGAACTGGAGCGGGCGCGGCCGTCCAGCGTGCTGGTGCTGCAGGCCGACCTGCGCCAGTTCGACCGGCTGCCGGAGCTGGTGGCGCGCTGCGTGGGCCACTACGGCCGGCTGGACGCGCTGGTGAACAACGCCTCCAACTTCCATCCCACGCCGCTGGGGCAGGCCACGCCCGGCGACTGGGACGCGCTGTTCGCGGTCAACGCGCGCGCGCCGTTCTTCCTGGCCCAGGCCGCTGCACCGCACCTGCGCGCGGCGCGTGGCGCGATCGTCAACCTCGCCGACGTGTATGCCGCGCGGCCGCTGCCCGACCACGCCGCCTACTCGGCGGCCAAGGCGGCGCTGGTGTCGCTGACCCGCTCGCTGGCGCTGGCGCTGGCGCCGCAGGTGCGGGTGAACGCGGTGGCCCCGGGCGCGATCCTGTGGCCGGAGCAGGCGCAGCAGCAGGACGCGGCCGCGCGGCAGGCCATCCTCGACGCCACCGCGCTGGGCCGCACCGGCACGCCGGAGGACGTGGCCGCCGCGGTGCAGTGGCTGCTCTCGGACCAGGCCGGCTACGTCACCGGCCAGGTGCTGCACGTGGACGGCGGCCGCGAGCGCTGACGCACCGCAAGGCCGCGGGGCCCGCGGCGGCCTCGGCCGTCCCGCGCCCGCGTCGGCAGGCCTACAGGGGGACCACCTCGAAGGCCTCGCCGTGCTGCGGGTGCGCGCGCCACAGCTCGCCCAGCGCGCGGCCGCTGAGCGGATCGACGAAACCGGGCGCGATGTCGGCCAGCGGCTTGAGCACGAAGGCATGGCGCAGCTCCGGGCGCGGCACGCGCACGCGGCCGTCGGCGGCGCGCAGTACCAGGTCGCCGTAGAACACCACGTCCACGTCCAGGGTGCGGTCGGCCAGGCGCGGGCCGTCGCGGCGGCGGCCGTGGCGGTCCTCCAGCGCGTGCAGCCAGTCCTCCAGCGCGCGCAGCGGCAGGCCGGTGCGCAGCATCGCCGCGTTGTTGAGGAAGGGCGCGCCGTCGAAACCCACCGCGGGCGTGCGGTAGGCCGGCGACACGGCCAGGTCGCCGAAGCGCGCCCGCAGCGCCTGCAGCGCCGCGCGCAGGTGGTGCTCGGGCTCGACGTTGCTGCCCAGGCTCAGCAGCACGGTGACGGCGCCGCGCGCGGCGGCGGGCTCGGCCGGGCCGGGCATGGGCGCTAGGACCGCTCGGGGTGGCCGTCGCGCGGGCGCGCGGGCTCGGCGTCGGCGTCGTCCAGCGGGGTCTCCCACGGGAAGCGCGGCAGCGTGCGCACCGCGTGCTCCAGCTTGCGCGACCAGTTGGCGTGGATGTCGGCGTACAGCGCGTTGCCCGCGTCCATGCGCATCTGCTGGCTGATGCGCAGGTCGCCGGCGCGGACCAGCGCCAGGTCCACCGGCAGGCCGACGGACAGGTTGGAACGGATGGTCGAGTCCAGCGATACCAGCGCGCAGCGCGCGGCGTCCTCCAGCGCGGTATCCGGGCGCACGATGCGGTCCAGGATCGGCTTGCCGTACTTGGACTCGCCGATCTGCAGGTAGGGCGTTTCCGGCGAGGCGGAGATGCAGTTGCCCAGCGGGTAGATCATGTACAGGCCGGGGCGCTCGCCGGCGATCTGCCCGCCGAAGATCAGCGTGGCCTGGGTGCTGATGCCGTGGTGGTGCTCGCCCTCACTGGCGCGCACCTGGCTGGCCACGAGCACCTCGCCCACGTACGCGGCCGCCTCGAACAGGTGGGCGAAGGTGCGCAGGCTGCGCGGGGCGGACGGGTCCTCCGCGTCGCGGCGCAGGCAGGAGATCGCCAGCTGGGTGGTGGCCAGGTTCCCCGAGGTCATCACCACGAACACGCGCTCGCCGGGGTACTCGAACGCGTGCAGCTTGCGGTGGACGCGCACGTCGTCCAGCGAGGCGTTGGTTCGCGTGTCAGCGGCGAAGACCAGGCCTTCGTCCACTTCGATGCCGACGCAGTAGGTCATGGGCGGCTCGTCGTACGGAGCGCGGCGATTCTACACGCCGCGCGTCCAGGCCCGGTGGACGCGCGCGGCGCTCACTCCGCGGCGCGCTCCGGGGCGGTGCGCTCGATCACCACGCCCACCGCCCGCGCGCCGCGCACCGCGCCGGGCTTGCTCAGCTTCAGCCGCAGCCAGGGCACGCCGAATTCCTCGATCACGAGGGCCGCGCAGCGTTCGGCCAGGGTCTCCACCAGGCCGAAGTCCGACTGGCCGACGAATTCGATCAGGCGCTTGCTCACCGCCTTGTAGTCCAGCGTGTGCGCGATGTCGTCGCTGGCGGCCGGCCGGCGGTTGTCGAACGCCATCTCCAGGTCGAAGCGCAGCGTCTGCCGGATGCGCCGCTCCCAGTCGTAGATGCCGATCAGCGCCTCGATCTCCAGCCCCTCGATGAACACCTTGTCCACGCGCCCTCCTCAGGCCGCCAGCGCCGGCAGCGCCGCCATGTCCCAGCGCGCGGCGACCTTCACCTGCGCGTCGTCGTGCTGGCCGGCCTGCAGCCGCAGCGCGCCGGCGAAGGCGATCATCGCGCCGTTGTCGGTGCACAGCGCCGGCCGCGGGAAGCAGGCGCGGCCGCCGCGCGCGGCGCACATGGCCTGCAGCCGCGCGCGCAGGCGCTTGTTGGCGCCCACGCCGCCGGCCACCACCAGGGTGTCGCAGCCGGCCGCGTCCAGCGCGCGCTCGCACTTGATCGCCAGCGTGTCCACGACCGCGTCCTCGAAGCCGCGGGCGATGTCGGCGCGCGTCTGCGGCGCCTGGTCCGACTGCTGCCAGGCCAGCAGCACCTGGGTCTTCAGGCCGCTGAAGCTGAAGTCCAGGCCGGGCCGGTCGGTCATCGGCCGGGCGAAGCGGTAGGCGCCGGGCGCGCCCTGCTCGGCCAGCGCCGCCAGCTGCGGGCCGCCGGGGTACGGCAGGCCCATCAGCTTGGCCGTCTTGTCGAAGGCCTCGCCGGCGGCGTCGTCCAGGGTCTCGCCCAGCAGGCGATAGCGGCCGATCGCGTCCACCGCCACCAGCTGGGTGTGCCCGCCGGAGACCAGCAGCGCGACGAACGGCGGCTGCGGCGGGTCGTCCTCCATCAGCGGGGCCAGCAGGTGGCCCTCCATGTGGTGCACGCCGATGGCCGGCACGCCCAGCGCCCAGGCCAGCGCGCGCGCGGTGCCGGCGCCCACCAGCAGCGCGCCGACCAGGCCCGGGCCGGCGGTGTAGGCCACCCCGTCCAGGTCGCCGGTGCCCAGCCCGGCCTCGGCCAGGGTCTGCCGCACCAGCGGCAGCAGCTTGCGCACATGGTCGCGGCTGGCCAGCTCGGGGACCACGCCGCCGTACTCGGCGTGCAGGGCGATCTGGCTGTAGACGGCATGGGCCAGCAGGCCCTCCGGGCCGCCCACGGCCGTGTCGTACACGGCCACGCCGGTCTCGTCGCAGGAGGATTCGATGCCAAGGACGCGCATGGGGAGGGCCGGTACAGCCGGCACGGAGCGGGGGAAAGCGGTAGGATACTCCTCCCGCGCGCCCCAGGGGCTTGCACCGCTCCGGAAGGGGGGCTATCATGCGCGGCTCACCGGGGCTGACCCGGATATTTTGTGTCCCGGAGATTCCATGCCCAGCGTCAAAGTCCGCGAGAACGAGCCGTTCGAGTTTGCGCTCCGCCGCTTCAAGCGCACCTGTGAAAAGGCCGGTGTGCTGGCCGAGACCCGCAAGCGCGAGTTCTACGAAAAGCCGACCCAGGAGCGCAAGCGCAAGGCCGCCGCGGCGGTGAAGCGCCAGCTGCGCCGGATGTCGCGCGACGTCACCAAGCGCCAGCGCCTGTACTGATCCACAGGCGGCTGCGCCCGGGCCCCGGCCCGGCCTGCGCGCCGTGACGGACGAAGCACCCCAAGAGCCGGCACGCACCCGCGTCGCCGGCTCTTTGTGTTTGCCGGTTTCCCGTTCCACGGGGCTCCCGCGAGGGCGCCCTCCCCGATTCCACAGGTGATGCGATGAGCCTGAAGCAGCAGCTGACCGAAGACATGAAGGCCGCCATGAAGGGCGGCGACAAGGACACCCTGGCGGTGATCCGGCTGATCAACGCCGCGATCAAGCAGAAGGAAGTGGACGAGCGGGTCGAACTGGACGACGCCGCGGTGCTGGCCGTGCTGGAGAAGATGGTCAAGCAGCGCAAGGACTCGGTATCCCAGTACGAGGGCGCCGGCCGTGAGGACCTGGCCGCCGCCGAGCGCGCCGAGATCGTGGTGATCGAGCGCTACCTGCCGGCCAAGATGGACGAGGCCGGGATCCTGGCCGCGATCGACGCCGCCATCGCCCAGACCGGGGCCGCCGGCCCGGCCGACATGGGCAAGCTGATGGGCGTGCTCAAGCCCCAGCTGGCCGGCAAGGCCGACATGGGCCAGGTCTCGGCCCTGGTCAAGCGCCGCCTGGCCGGCTGATTCCCCGTGGTCCCGCCCGGCCCCTGGCCGGGCCCCGCGCCGCAGGCGCCTACGCCCGCTTCCGCCCGATGACCGACACCGACCTGCTCTCCATCCGCCCCGCGCGCGCCGAAGACGTGCCGCTGATCCAGGCCCTGATCCACGAGCTTGCCGTGTACGAGAAGCTCGAGCACGAGGCGGTGGCCAGCGAGGCCGACCTGCACGCGGCCCTGTTCGGTCCGCAGCCGGTGGCCGAGGTGCTGGTGGCCGAGTACGCCGGCCAGCCGGCGGGGATGGCCCTGTTCTTCATCAACTTCTCCACCTTCCTCGGCAAGCCGGGCCTGTACCTGGAAGACCTGTTCGTGCGCCCGCAATTCCGCGGCCGCGGCATTGGCCGGCGGCTGATGGCCAGCCTGGCGCGGATCGCGGTGGAGCGCGGCTACGGCCGTTTCGAGTGGTCGGTGCTGGACTGGAACACCCCGGCCATCGAGTTCTACCGCAGCCTGGGCGCAGTGCCGATGGACGAGTGGACGGTGCAGCGGGTCAGCGGCCCGGCCCTGGCCGCCCTGGCCGCGGAAGCCGGCTGAGCCTCACGCCGCGGCGACGGGGCGGCGGCCAGGCTGGCCTCCCGCTCCACTCGCCGCCCGCATGCCCGCCCCCTCTCCCGGCAAGCTGCGCCGCCACCTCCAGCGCCTGCAGCAGAGCCTGCCGGCCGACCTGCTGCGGCGCTTCATCGAGGCCGACCTGATCACCCAGGCCGCCTCGCTGTCCTTCTACACCCTGCTCTCGCTGGCGCCACTGCTGGTGCTGCTGCTGTGGCTGACCGCCTCGCTCTATCCACCCGCGCAACAGTCGCTGGTGGAGCAGATCGGCGGCCTGGCCGGGCCGCAGGCCGCCGAGGTGGCCGCCACCATCATCCGCAACGCCGACGCCGAGCCGGACGTGGGCTCGCTGGCCGGCCTGGCCGGCACCGGCCTGCTGCTGCTTGGCGCGACCGTGGTGTTCGCCCAGCTGCAGGGCGCGCTCAACCTCATCTTCCGCACCGGTGGCCAGCAGCTGGGCGGGCTGGCGGCCTGGCTGCGCAAGCGGGTGTTCTCGCTGGGCGTGGTCCTGGCCCTGGGCTTCCTGCTGATCGTGTCGATGGTGGCCACCACCGCCCTGCAACTGGTGTTCGCGCGCATGCCCTCGCTGCTGCCGGCGGTGGGCTACCTCACCACCCTGGTGCTGTACGCGCTGGCCTTCGCCTTCCTCTACCACTACCTGCCCGACCGCCGGGTGGACTGGCGCCAGGCCCTGCTCGGCGGGGCCATCACCGCCGGCCTGTTCGCCCTGGGCCGCTACCTGATCGGCCTGTACCTGGCCCGCGCCGCGCCCGGCAGCGCCTACGGCTCGATGGGCGCGCTGGTCCTGCTGCTGGTATGGATGTACTACGCGGCCCTGGTGTTCTTCGCCGGGGCCCTGGTCACGGCGGTGATCGACGAGCGTGCGCACGCGCGCCGGCGCCTGCACCAGGCCGGGATCCAGCCGCCGCCGGCGTCCGCCGGCTGAGCCGGCCGGCGCCGGGGCCACGCGGGCAGCGCCAAGCCGGCGCGCGGATGGCATCCTATTGCGATGGCCCGCCTGCCCGACGCGTTCATCGACGACCTGCTCGCGCGCACCGACATCGTCGAGATCGTCGGTGCGCGGGTGCCGCTCAAGCGCAAGGGCCGCGAGTACGCCGCGCCCTGCCCCTTCCACGACGAGCGCACGCCCTCGTTCTACGTGTCCCCGACCAAGCAGTTCTACCACTGCTTCGGCTGCGGCGCGCACGGCACGGCGATCAGCTTCCTGATGAACTACGACCGCCTGGAGTTCCTGGACGCGGTCGAGGAGCTGGCGCGCCGTGCCGGCATGGAGGTGCCGCGCGAGAGCCGCTCCAGCGACCAGGACAGCGACCTGCGCGACCAGTACGCGGCGCTGGAGGCGGCCGCGCGCATGTTCCAGCGGCAGCTGGCCGAAAGCCCGCGCGCCCAGGCCTACCTGGACGCGCGCGGGGTGGACGCGGAGAACCGCGCCCGCTTCGCCATCGGCTACGCCGCCGACGGCTATTCCACCCTCAAGGACGCGCTGGGCAGCGACGAGCGCCGGCTCAAGCTGCTCGAGCGCACCGGCATGCTCTCGCGCAACGAACGTGGCCACGTCTACGACAAGTTCCGCGACCGGATCATGTTCCCGATCCACGACCGGCGCGGGCGGGTGATCGCCTTCGGTGGCCGCGTACTGGACAAGGACGCCAGCCCCAAATACCTCAATTCGCCCGAAACCCCGCTGTTCCACAAGGGCCGCGAACTGTACGGCCTGTGGCAGGCCCGCCAGGCCAACCAGAAGCTGGAGCGGCTGATCGTGGTCGAGGGCTACATGGACGTGGTGGCCCTGTTCCAGCACGGCATCACCCAGGCGGTGGCCACCCTGGGCACGGCCACCACCGCCGACCACGCCGAGCTGCTGTTCCGCAACGCGCCGGACGTGTACTTCTGTTTCGACGGCGACGCCGCCGGCCGGCGCGCGGCCTGGCGCGCGGTCGAATCGGTGCTGCCGCGGATGAAGGACGGCCGCCAGGCCTTCTTCCTGTTCCTGCCCGAGGGCGAGGACCCGGACACCATCGTGCGCCAGGAAGGATCGGCCGGTTTCGATGCGCGCCTGGCCCAGGCCACGCCGCTGTCGCAGTTCTTCTTCGACGAACTCTCCCAGCAGATCAACCTGGGCACCCTGGACGGGCGCGCGCGCCTGGCCGAGCGTGCCCGCCCGCTGCTGGCGCAGCTTCCCGATGGCGCCTTCGCCGACCTGATGCGCCAGGAGCTGCAGCGCCGTACCGGGGTGGGCGCGAGCCAACCCGCCCCGCCCCCGCAGCCGCCGGCGCCGCGTCGCGGCAGCACCCCGGTGCAGAAGCGCAGCCTGGTGCGCAGCGTGATCACGCTGCTGCTGCAGCAGCCCTCGCTGGGCGCGCAGCTGCCCCGTCCCTACGCCTTTGCCGAACTGCGCCAGCCGGGCATGGGCCTGCTCCTGGAGCTGCTGGACCTGATCCACCAGCGTCCGGAAATCAGCACCGGCGCGCTGCTGGAGCATCTGGCCGAGCACGAGCAGGGCCCGGCCCTGCGCAAGCTGGCCGCGCAGACCCTGCCCGGCGACGAGGCCAGCTGGGCGCTGGAGCTGGCCGATGCCGTCGCCCAGCTGGAAAAGCAGACCCTGCAGCAGCGCATCGACGAACTGCAGGCCAAGCAGCGCAGCCAGGGCCTGGACGAGACCGACAAGTACGAGCTGCGCATGCTGCTGCAGGCCCGCGCCAGCAGCATGCGCGGCTGAACCGCGCTGCCACGGCGCCCGCGCAGGGCGTGCTAGGATCGGCGCCTGAAGGGGAGTAGCCCTCCCGCGTCGATGTCGTCATTACGGACCCCAGGTCCCGGCACGGCGGCAGGCCCTGGCGGCCTGTGGGCAAGACCTTCGCCGCTCCACGGCGAAGGCAGGCATGCGTCCCCGCTGCCATCGCCGTGGTCCTGATCCGCTGGAGCAACCTGACGATGCCCACCGCCGCACCCGCACCTTTCCCCGGCCCGCGCCTGCCGCGGCGCCTGCGCCCCCGCCACACCGCCTGCACCCGCGCCCGTGCAGCCTGCACCTGTTGCCCGGACTGAACCCGCATGGACGTCCTGCTCAATCCCGAAACCTGGATCGCCCTGGCCACCCTCACCGCGCTGGAACTGGTGCTGGGCATCGACAACATCATCTTCATCTCGATCCTGGCCGGACGCCTGCCGCCGGAGCAGCGCAACAAGGCCCGGCGCGTGGGCATCGCCGCGGCGGCGGTCACCCGCCTGGGCCTGCTGTTCACCATCGCCTGGATCGTGGGCCTGACCGCGCCCCTGTTCGAACTGTTCGGCCGGCCCTTCTCCTGGCGCGACCTGATCCTGATTGGCGGCGGCCTGTTCCTGATCGCCAAGGCCACCCACGAGATCCACCAGAAGATCGAAGGCGCCGCCGATACCCCGGACCTGGCGCGTGCGGCCAGCTCCTTTGCCGGGGTGATCGTGCAGATCATGATCCTGGACATCGTGTTCTCGCTGGACTCGATCATCACTGCCGTGGGCATGGTCGACGAACGCTGGGTGATGGTGGCCGCGATCCTGATCTCGATCGGCTTCATGATCGGCTTCGCCGGCCCGCTGGGCGATTTCGTCGAGCGCCACCCCACGGTCAAGGTGCTGGCCCTGAGCTTCCTGATCATGATCGGCCTGGTGCTGATCGCCGACGGCTTCGGCCAGCACATCTCCAAGGGCTACGTGTACACCGCCATGGCCTTCTCGGTGTTCGTGGAGCTGATCAACCTGTGGATCCGCCACCGCGAGGCCAGGGCCGCCGCCGCCCGGCCCGGGAAGGACTGATCCGGCAGGGCCGCCCCCGCGCCGGCCCTGCCTGGCCCGGGGGCCGGCCCGTGGTTCCATGGAGCGTGGCGGGCCGGCCTGCATCGCCGCAGGCCGGCCGGGGCGTGGCGATGTGCGTCCCCGCCGCCGGTCAGGCCGGCAGCAGCAGCGGCAGCCAGTGGTCCACCAGCAGGAAGGCGAACAGCGCCATCAGGTAGACGATGGAGTAGCGGAACACGCGCATGGCGTAGAACTCGTCCGGCGGGTCGAGCAGGCGCCAGGCGTACCAGAGGAACACGCTGCCCAGGACCAGGGCCCCGCCCAGGTAGAACAGCCCGCTCATGCCGAACACCACCGGCAGCACGGTCACCTCCACCAGCAGCACGGTGTAGAACAGGATCTGCCAGCGGGTATAGGTCACGCCGTGGGTCACCGGCAGCATCGGGATCAGGGCGCGGGCGTAGTCGTCGCGGCGGAAGATCGCCAGCGCCCAGAAGTGCGGCGGGGTCCAGACGAAGATGATCAGTACCAGCAGCAGTGCGTACTGCCAGTCCCAGGGGCCGGCCAGGTTGGTGACCGCGGCCCAGCCCAGCAGCGGCGGCGCGGCGCCGGCGATGCCGCCGATCACGATGTTCTGCGGCGTGGCGCGCTTGAGGAAGCCGGTATAGATCACCGCGTAGCCGATCAGCGAGGCGAAGGTCAGCACCGCGGTGATGGTGTTCACCCATACCACCAGGACCAGCATCGAGGCCACGCCCAGGACCAGGGCGAAGGCCAGTACCTGCGCCGGGCGCAGCGCGCCGGTGGCCAGGGGGCGGTGCGCGGTGCGCGCCATCAGCTTGTCGATGCGCTGGTCGATCAGGTGGTTGATCGCCGCCGCCGAG
>Ga0207868_1002325_pt1 | contig 11171 bp, 9 predicted proteins | sample Passage237B_FD_187370 | JGI IMG/M metagenome (GOLD analysis project Ga0207868, IMG submission 187370) | Cellulose adapted compost microbial communities from Newby Island Compost Facility, Milpitas, CA, USA - Passage2 37B (SPAdes) (version 3) ... | reverse complement strand
GCGCGCTCGCCGCAATGGTGACGCCAATCCTGAGCTTGAGCAGGGTGGCGACGATCCGCGCGGCTGCGAGCATGTGCCTTCCTCCGTCCCGCCTCAGCGCAGCAACCAGATTTCCGACAGGTACTTCCAGTTGACGAAGTAGTAGAGGACGAAGGACAGGAAGAAGATCGAAACGAGGATGATCGTTCCCGGCAGCTTCACCGTCGCGTGGCTGCCGTATTCGGCGACCACCCCTGCCTGCTTGTGCAGCGGGAAGGTGAGTTGCGTGTCGCCCTTGTCGAGCCTCTTGCCCCACAGCACGGTGCCGACCGTAATCAGGATGAAGAGGATGCCGCCCAAGGAGGCGATCACCGCCGCCATTCCGTTGAGCCCCATCATCAGGAAGCCGCCGGAGGGCAGCTCGAACGGATGCATGGCATCCGTCAGCGTGATGTCCCAGTGCCGGCGCGGAATGCCGAGCGTCCCAGCGCCCATCATGAAGAGCGAGATGCCGCCGGCTCCGATGCCGAACAGGTAGGGCTGCCAGCGCGCCAGCTTCGGCCAGATGATGTCGCGCTGGAAGATCAGCGGCAGCACGTAGTAGGTCATCGCCATGAAGGCGAGCGTCGTGCCGGCCACGACCGTGCCGTGGAAATGTCCCGGCACGTAGATGGTGTTGTGCATCAACAGGTTGAGCTGCTCGGTGCCGAGCACGACGCCGGAGATGCCGCCGATGAAGCCGAACATGACGAGCGACATGAACATGCCTGAGAATGCCGGATTGCCCCACGGCGCCTTGCGCAGCCACTCGAAGGCGCCCTTGGTGTAGCCGTTGCGCCGCTGCGCGGCTTCCAGCGCGCCCGGCACCGTCAGGCCATGGATCAGCGAGCCGAGCACGGCGAGATACATCAGGTAGCTTGTGTTGACGATCTTCCAGGTGGCGCTCATGCCCGGGTCCGCCAGCAGATGATGCGCGGAGGCGAGCTGCAGGAACAGGATGTAGAGCAGGAAGGCCGTGCGCGAGACCTTCTCCGACAACGGCTTGGCGCCGATGGTAAGCGCGCCGATCGCATACCAGACCGACACATGCGCGGCCACGTTGATCTGCTGGGACGAATGGCCCATCCCCCACCAGATCACCTTGTACATGAGGGGGTCGATGTCGGCGACGAGGCCGAGCGACCACAGAAATGTGGGGACGAGAATGATGGCGCCTGAGGCGATGGTGAAGACGGCGATGATGGCCGCCGTCAGCGCGCCGAACGTGACCAGCGGGATCGACCCCTCGTAGGTGTGCTCGGCATGCGCCACGGCCAGCGTGGCGAAGAAGATGCCCACCCCAATGAGGGCGCCGACGGCAAACAGGATCAGGCCGAGATAGAAGTGCGGCGCAGCCTGCATCGGCGGATAGGAGGTGAACATCACGCTCGAGTCGCCCTGGAACACGGCGACGTTGGTCACGATGGCGCCAACCACCATCAGCACGAAGGCAGCCCAGGCGATCCGCGGCGCGGGAAGCCGCGAATTGAGCAGCACGGCGGAGGCGAAATAGAGCAGCGCGATCTCGAAGAAGATGATCCAGAACAGGAGCACGTTGGCCCCGTGTCCGGTGAGCACGAGATAGAACCATTCCGACGGCAGCAGGTGTACGGCTGGCCAGCGGGTCAGCGCGACCATCAACCCCATCAGGCCGCCTATGGCCAGGAAGATGACTGCGGCCACTGCGTTGGCCTTGATCAACCGCTGCGCGGCGATGTCGACCTTGAGCCCGGTGAAGCGGCAGGTCCGGAAAGCGGCATCCGTCCGCGATCCGGCATAGGATGCATCGATGGCGGTCATGTTTCCCTCGCCTATTCGACCACGCGGATGCGGCCGGTCATCATGTGATGGCCGATGCCGCAATATTCGTTGCAGGCGATACCGAATTCGCCCGCTTCGGTCGGCGTGAGCGTGATGATCTGCTCGTAGCCGGGATGGATGGAGATGTTGATGTTGACCGGCTGCAGCGAGAAACCGTGCTGCCAGTCGAGCGACGACAGGTGGATCCGGTAGCTCTGCCCCTTCTTCAGTTCCAGCAGCGGCCACCATTCCCACAGGCGCGCGAGCAGGTAGACGTCTTCGCCGGCCGGCGGGCGCACCACCGGCACGCCGCCTGCCTCAGACCCGACCTGATATTTCTCGGCGAAGGCGATGACCTTCTCCTCGTAGGCGGCGGGCGTCACGCGGTAGGTCTCGGTGGACAGGTTCTGACCGCCGATGAAGTGCCAGGCGATCATGAAGACGAACATGAACAGGCCCCAGAGGAAGGCCACCACGATCCAGCCGACCTCGACGCGCTCGACCGGTTCGTTCCACCAGAGTCTGTTGCTGGGCGGTGAGATTGCCATCGCGCGATACTCCGTTGGTCAGGGGGCAACGGGAATGGATGCGATCTCCATCACGCCCCAGACGATGTAGAGGACGGTCGGGATGGTGATTCCGATGAAGAGCAGCAGGAACGGGTTGTCCAAGAGCTGCTGCATCGCCGGAACCCGCTGCTTGTGCCTTTCTGCGCCAACCTGGTCATCCATCGCGTTCGGTCCCCGTCGAATCCAATGTGGATCGAACGCTAGCAGAGACGGCCGGACAGCCCCTTGACGGAAGTCAAGCGCTTCCTGCGACAAGAAATCCCGCCCGAAATCGGGGAAGACTACGCGATCGAATTTTGCGCCGGCGCAAAGTGCGGGCCTCACGGGTGTAGTCAAATACACTTGGGAGAAACGAGATGCTGCTCGAGAAACTGCGTATCGGCCCGGAGGACCTCAGGGTGATTCGCGGTTCACCGATGTTCTGCTCGCTGCCTGCGCCGGCGTTCGAGGCGATCCTGGCGCAATCGGAACTGCAGGTGCGACCGCGCAGGGCCATGCTGTTCAAGCAGGACGAGCCGGCGGCCGCCTTCTACCTGCTGCTGGACGGATGGGCCAAGCTCTATCGCGTAACGGTCGCCGGTGACGAAGCGGTCGTGGGCGTCTTCTCGCGCGGCGACTGCCTGGCGGAAGCCCCATGCCTGACCGGTGGGCAATACCCCGTGTCGGGCGAGGCCGTGACCGACGTGCGCATGCTCGCAGTGCCTGGACACCGCATCGCCGAACTGAACCGGACGAGCCCGGAGATCGGGCTCGCGATGCTCGCCTCGGTCTCGTTGCACCTCAAGAACCTCGTCGAACAGATCGAGGAACTGAAGGCGCGCACCGGCCCTCAAAGGCTCGCATTTTTCCTGGTCGGTCTGGCGCCGGTAACGCGTGGGCCCTGCACCATCGCACTGCCCTACGAAAAGGGCCTGATCGCCGGGCGGCTGGGCATGAAACCCGAGAGCCTGTCGCGGGCCTTCCAGCGGCTGCAGTCGCTAGGGGTCCGCTCAAACCAGAACGCCATTGCGGTGAGCGATGTTGCAAGGCTGGCGGAGTTCGCCGGGCGCGAGCGACCGCTTGCCTTCCGTTGTCCCGCACAGCGCGTGCAGTGCAATTCCTGCTGACCGAAGGGAGGTCAACATGCCGGAGAACGTGATCGAAATGGCCCGCAGGGTGCGGGACCGCGCCACCGCCTATATGCGCGACAGACGCAAATGCGCGCAGATCAGGCGCGACCTCGAGTCGATGGGAGCCTCCGAAACCCGGCGCGTGCTCGCTGAATTTCAACTGACACCGAAAGAGGTCGAAGGAAGCCTGCGCGTTCCGTTCGCGTCCGAGGACATGTTCTCGCGAGCGCTTTGCTTCCTGGGCGTAGACGCGCAGCGGTTTCAGCGCGAGCACGGCGATCGCAGCCGTGAGATGAGGCGTACTTGCTTCATGTGCCCCGCCAAGGCGCGCTGCCGTCGAGACCTGATGGCGGGCCGTTTCGGGCAAAATTACCATGCATATTGCCCCAACCGGCTGCACTTCGCTGTGCTGCTCTCAAGAAAGGCCCATCAGGGAAACGCGCGCGTCTGAAGCACAGGCACGTCCGGTAGACGCATCGAGACGACTGCGGCCCGCGCCTTGCCAAAATCGCTGCGGCCTTTAAGCTTGCAAGAGCGGCATGTGGCCACCGAAGGAGGATCGTGTGAGCCATTTTCTGGATCGCCTCACCTTTTTTCGCCGACGTCAGGACCCGTTCTCGGACGGACACGGCATCACAACAAACGAGAGCCGCGAGTGGGAGGACGCCTACCGGAAGCGCTGGGCCGCGGACAAAATCGTGCGGTCCACCCACGGCGTGAACTGCACCGGATCGTGCTCCTGGAAGATCTACGTGAAGGGCGGGATCGTCACCTGGGAAACCCAGCAGACGGACTATCCGCGCACGCGCCCCGATCTTCCCAACCACGAGCCCCGCGGCTGTCCGCGCGGGGCCAGCTACAGCTGGTATCTCTATTCGGGCACGCGCATCAAATACCCGCTCATCCGCGGACGCCTGCTGAAGGCATGGCGCGAGGCGCGCGCCACGATGACGCCGGTCGCCGCGTGGCGTTCGATCGTTCAGGACCCCGCCAAACGGGCCAGCTGGGTGACGCGGCGCGGCCGGGGCGGCTTCGTGCGCGCCGGTTGGGACGAGGTCACTGAGATCATCGCGGCGGCCAACGCCTACACGATCAGGGAATACGGGCCCGACCGCATCGCCGGCTTTTCGCCGATTCCCGCGATGTCGATGATCTCCTACGCGGCCGGCAGCCGCTACCTGTCGCTGCTCGGCGGCACGCTGCTCAGCTTTTACGATTGGTACTGCGACCTGCCGCCATCCTCGCCGCAGACCTGGGGCGAGCAGACCGACGTGCCGGAAAGCGCCGACTGGTACAATGCGGGCTTCCTGCTCGTCTGGGGCTCCAACATCCCGCAGACGCGCTCGCCCGACGCGCATTTCTACACCGAAAGCCGCTATCGCGGGACGAAGAGCGTCGTCATTTCGCCCGACTACAGCGAGGCATGCAAGTTCGCCGACCTGTGGCTGCATCCGAAGCAAGGCACGGACGCAGCATTGGCCCTGGCGCTTGGTCACGTCATCCTCAAGGAATATCATGTCGAGCGGCAGGTGCCCTACTTCACCAACTATGTCCGCCGCTACACCGACTTCCCGTTCCTGGTGAAGCTGGTCGAACGGGACGGCCGGCTGGTGCCCGATCGCTTCCTGCGGGCTGCCGATTTCGCAGGCAAGCTCGGCGAGAAAAGCAATCCTGACTGGAAACCGGTAGCGTTTGACGAGATCAGCGGAAAGGTGATCTGTCCGCGCGGCTCCGCCGGCTTCCGCTGGGGCGATCCCGGCAAGTGGAGCCTCGAGGAAAAGGATGGCGCGGGCAACGACGTATGCCTGCGCCTCAGCCTCGCCGACAAACGCGACTCGGTTGAGCCGGTCGCCTTTCCCTATTTCGGGCGGGTCGCACCCGACACTTTCACCGCCACCGACCACGACGAGATCCTGGTGCGAAACGTGCCGGTGAAGGAGGTCAAGCTGGCGCGCGGCAAGGCGATCGTGGCCTCCGTCTTCGACCTCTTCCTGGCGAACTACGGCATCGACCGCGGTTTCGGCGGCGGGAATGTCGCCTCCAGCTACGACGAGGACGTACCGTTCACGCCGGCCTGGGCGGAAAAGGTCTGCGGCGTGCCGCGCTCCGCGATCGTCCAGGTCGCGCGCGAATTCGCCACCAATGCAGAGAAGACCAACGGCCGCTCGATGGTCATCCTCGGTGCCGGGCTCAACCATTGGTACCACATGGACATGAGCTACCGCGGCATCATCGCCCTGCTTGCGATGTGCGGCTGCATCGGCCAGTCGGGCGGCGGCTGGTCCCACTATGTCGGGCAGGAGAAGCTGCGGCCCCAGACCGGCTGGCTGCCGCTTGCGTTCGCCACCGACTGGCTGCGACCGCCCCGCCAGATGAACGGCACCTCGTTCTTCTACGCCCACAGTGACCAGTGGCGCTACGAGAGTCTCAAGGTCTCCGATATCCTGTCGCCGACCGCGCCCGAGGGCGACTGGTCGGGCACAATGATCGACTACAACGTGCGCGCTGAGCGGATGGGCTGGCTTCCATCCGCCCCCCAGATCGAGAGCAACCCGCTCGACGTCGGCCGCATGATCGCAGAAAGCGGCGGCGACCCAAACAAGGCGGTGCCCGAGGCGCTGAAGTCGGGCGAGATCAGGCTCGCCTGCCACGATCCCGACAACCCGAGGAACTGGCCGCGCAACATGTTCTTCTGGCGCTCGAACGTGCTTGGCGCCAGCGGCAAGGGCCACGAATACTTTCTGAAGCACCTGATCGGCTCGCTGCACGGCGTCGTCGGCACCGACGACGAGCGCGGTGGCGTCCAGAAGCCCGACGAGGTCGTCTGGCGGGAGGAAGCACCGGCCGGCAAGCTGGACCTGATGGTCAACATCGATTTCCGCATGTCGACCACCAGCAACTATGCCGACATCGTGCTGCCCACCGCCACCTGGTACGAGAAGCACGACCTCAACACCTCCGACATGCATCCCTTCATCCACCCGCTCACCGCGGCAGTGGACCCGGCGTGGGAATGCAAGAGCGACTGGAACATCTTCCGCACCATCGCGAAGAAATTCTCCGAAGTGGCGCCGGAGGTGCTCGGTGTCGAGCATGACCTGGTGATGACGCCGATCATGCACGATACGAGTTCCGAGCTTGCGCAACCCTACGAGCCACTCGACTGGAAGAAGGGCGAATGCGAGCCGATCCCCGGCAAGACGATGCCGAACGTAACCATCGTCGAGCGCGACTATCCGGCAACCTATGCCCGCTTCACCTCGCTCGGACCGTTGCTCGAGAAACTCGGCAATGGCGCCAAGGGGCTCACCTGGGACGCGAAACAGGAGGTCGGCGCGCTCGCCGCGCTCAACGGAACTGTCCGCGAAGGACCGGCCGCCGGCAGGCCAAAGATCGAGTCCGACATCGACGCATGCGAGACGATCCTCATGCTGGCGCCCGAGACCAACGGCGAAGTGGCGGTGAAGGCCTGGCGCACGCTGTCGAAGGCGACCGGCCGCGAGCACGACCATCTCGCCGAAGGCAAGGAAGACGAGAAGATCCGCTTCCGCGACGTGGTCGCGCAGCCGCGCAAGATCATCTCGTCGCCGATCTGGTCGGGGCTCGAAAGCGAGCATGTCTGCTACAACGCCGGCTACACCAACGTCCACGAGCTCATTCCTTGGCGCACGCTGACCGGCCGCCAGCAGCTCTACATGGATCATCGCTGGATGCTAGCCTTCGGCGAGGGCTTCGTGACCTGGAAGCCCCCGATCGACACGCGCGCAGTCAAGCAGGTGCTCGGCAAGCTGCCCAACGGCAATCCGGAAATCCAGCTGAACATCCTGACGCCGCACCAGAAGTGGGGCATCCACTCGACCTATACCGAGAACCTGATCATGCTCAGCCTCAACCGGGGTGGGCCGACGGTCTGGATCAGCGAGGTCGACGCCAGGGAGGCCGGCATCCAGGACAATGACTGGATCGAGGCGTTCAACGTCAACGGCGCGCTGACGGCGCGCGCCATCGTCTCCCAGCGCGTCATGCCGGGCACTGCGATCATGTATCACGCGCAGGAAAAGGTGGTGAACACGGTCGGCTCCGAGATCACCGGGCAGCGCGGCGGCATCCACAATTCGGTGACGCGGGTCAACATGAAGCCGACGCACATGATCGGCGGCTACGTCCAGTTCGCCTACGGCTTCAACTACTACGGCACGGTTGGCGCCAACCGCGACCAGTTCGTGATCATCCGAAAGATGAGCGAGGTCAATTGGTTCGACAAGAGCGTCGACGACAGAGTCAGCGGCGACGCCACGGCGGACTGGGGAACCGGCGCGAGACCCGTCGCGAGCAAGGAGGCGGTGCGATGAAGGTCCGCGCGCAGATCGCGATGGTGCTCAACCTGGACAAGTGCATCGGGTGCCATACCTGCTCGATAACCTGCAAGAATGTCTGGACCAACCGCGAAGGCGTCGAATACGTCTGGTTCAACAACGTCGAATCCAAGCCCGGCGTCGGCTATCCGAAGGACTGGGAAAACCAGAGCCGCTGGAAAGGCGGCTGGGTGCGCAAGAAGAACGGCCGGATCGAGCCGCGCCAGGGCTCCAAGTGGCGCATCCTCTCCAAGATCTTCGCCAATCCCGACCTGCCCGAGATCGATGATTTCTACGAGCCCTACACGTTCGAGTACGAGTGGCTCCAGAAGGCGCCCGAGGTCGAGGCGCAGCCCTCCGCCAAGCCGCGCTCGCTGGTCACCGGCGAGGTGCTGAAGAAGATCGAGTGGAGTGGCAACTGGGAGGACGACCTCGGCGGCGAGTTCTCCAAGCGCTCGCGCGATTACAATTTCGAAGGGGTCGAGAAAGAGATCTACGGCCAGTTCGAGCAGACCTTCCTGATGTATCTGCCGCGGCTGTGCGAGCACTGCCTCAATCCGTCCTGCCTCGCCTCGTGTCCGTCCGGCGCGATCTACAAGCGCGAGGAAGACGGCATCGTGCTGATCGACCAGGAGAAGTGCCGCGGCTGGCGCATGTGCGTCTCGGGCTGCCCCTACAAGAAGATCTACTACAACTGGTCGAGCGGCAAATCCGAGAAGTGCATCTTCTGCTATCCGCGCATCGAGACCGGGCAACCGACCGTGTGTTCCGAGACCTGCGTGGGGCGCATCCGCTATCTCGGCGTCGTCCTCTACGATGCCGACCGCATCGAGGCGGCAGCCTCGGTCGAAGACCCGCGGGATCTGTATCCTGCGCAGCTCGGCGTCTTCCTCGATCCGTACGATCCGGCCGTCCAGGAGCAGGCACGGCGCGACGGCGTGCCGGAAAACTGGATCGAAGCGGCGACCCGCTCGCCCGTCTACAAGATGGCGATGGAATGGAAGGTCGCCTTCCCCCTCCATCCGGAATACCGCACGCTGCCGATGGTCTGGTACGTGCCGCCGCTCTCGCCGATCCAGTCGGCCGCGGAGGCCGGCAAGATGTCGGTCAACAACGGCATGCCGGACGTGCGCGCGCTGCGCATCCCGGTACGGTATCTGGCCAACCTGCTGACCGCCGGCGCGGAAGAGCCGATCGTCGCCGCGCTCGAGCGGATGCTGGCCATGCGCGCCTACATGCGGGCCAAGAGCGTCGAGGGACGGATCGACGAGTCGATCGCGGAAGGCGTCGGCCTCACCGGGGCCGTGATCGAGGAAATGTACCGCTACATGGCGCTTGCGGCTTATGAGGACCGCTACGTCATTCCAACCACGCATCGCGAACTCAACGAGGACGCCTATCTGCTGCGCGGCTCGGCCGGCTTCGGCTTCAAGGAGCCGACGGATGGTTCGAGCAAGGTCAACCTGTTCGGCGGCTCGAAGCGTACGCCGCGCAAGCCCTACATGGACATTCCGACATGAGGCTGACGCTGCGCGCCATGTCGGTTCTGCTCGGCTATCCGTCGGCCGAGCTCAAGGACAACATCGCTGACGTTCGCGCGGCACTTCGCCTGGAAGCCGCGCTTCCCGCCGAGGCACTCGCACGGCTCGAACCTCTGCTGCGCTCGTTCGAGACCGAGGACCTGCTCGAACTGCAGGCCAAATACAGCGAGCTGTTCGACCATTCGCGCGCACTCTCGCTGCATCTTTTCGAACATGTGCACGGCGACAGCCGGGAGCGCGGCCAGGCGATGATCGACCTCGGCCAGCAGTATGTCGACCGCGGCTTCGTCATGCAGGCGGCGGAATTGCCGGACTACCTGCCGCTGTTCCTCGAATTCCTGTCGTGCATCCCGGAACGCGAGGCCCGCGAGTGGCTCGGCCAGCCGGCGCATGTGCTCGCCGCGCTGGAGGGGCGGCTTGCCGAGCGCGGCACGCCCTATGCCGCGATCTTTCATGCACTGGTCGCCCTGTCGGGCACCCGGCCCGGCGCCGAGGCGATCACCGAACTGGCCACCGCCGCCGACGCGGCAGACGGCGGGTCGATCGACGAAGAATGGGAAGACGCGCCGGTCGATTTCAGCGCGCCGCTCCCCGGCGGCGGCCCGACTGGACTGGCAGCGAGAATCCGCGCCGCCAGGCGGTCGGTGACGAAGCATTCGGAAGCCCGAGGAAAAGGCCATGCGTGAGTTCGTCAACTACATGCTTTTCGGCTGGTATCCGTATCTCGCCGTCACGGTGCTGATCGTCGGCAGCATCCTGCGCTTTGACAAGGGGCAGTACACCTGGCGCTCGCAATCGTCGCAGTTCCTGCGCAGACGGCAGATGATCCTCGGCTCCAACCTGTTCCACCTCGGCATACTGATCATCCTCGTCGGCCATTTCGTCGGCCTGCTCACGCCGGCGGCCGTCTTCGCCTTCGTCGGCATCTCGCACGGCTTCAAGCAGATGATGGCGCTGGTGGTCGGCGGGATCGCCGGCATCGTCGCCTTCATCGGCTGCACGCTGCTTCTGCACCGGCGGCTGTTCGATGCACGCGTGCGCCGCTCCTCCTCGATCGGCGACATTCTCGTGCTGGTGCTGATCTGGCTTCAGCTCGTCCTCGGGCTATCGACGACGATCTGGACCATGAACGCGCTCGACGGCGAGGAGATGGTGCTGTTCATGGACTGGGCGAGCGGGCTCACCCGGCTCGATCCGGGCGCATCGGCGCTGATCATCGACACAGCGCTCGTCTACAAGATGCACATCGTGCTGGGGCTGACGCTTTTCCTGATCACGCCGTTCACCCGGCTCGTCCACATCTGGAGCGCGCCGGTCTGGTACCTGTTCCGGCCGGGATACCAGATCGTGCGGTCCCGGGCGAAGGCAGGAGCGAGCACCACGCCAACCCACGGCCCGGCAGGTCTTGCACCGGGTTTCGGTGGCGCTGCCGTTCCCCGCTCGCACAGCGAGAGCGCGCAATGACGCACACCATCCTCGACACGCGGACGCAGTCCGGCCCGCGGCCGGTGCATCCGACGCCGGTCATGCCCGGCGCGTGCGTCAGCGGCGGCTGCGGGGGCGCGTCGCCGGATGCGCGGCTGCGGCCAGCACCGCCGAGCTTTGGCGCCGTCCGGGTCAATGGCGTCGAGATCGAACCGGAGGCGATCGCGCAGGAAATGCAGCATCATCCGGCGCCAGACGGCGAGACGGCCTGGAAGGAAGCCGCGCGAGCGCTGGTGCTGCGCGAACTCCTGCTGCAGGAGGCGCGGCGGCTGGGCATCGAGCCCGAGCCTGAGG
>Ga0207868_1002320_pt1 | contig 11191 bp, 10 predicted proteins | sample Passage237B_FD_187370 | JGI IMG/M metagenome (GOLD analysis project Ga0207868, IMG submission 187370) | Cellulose adapted compost microbial communities from Newby Island Compost Facility, Milpitas, CA, USA - Passage2 37B (SPAdes) (version 3) ... | reverse complement strand
TTCCCCGCGCCTCGCTACATTCCGGCCGCGATCGCCCTGCTGTACGTAGGTGGAGCATCGCGTCACCCCTGAAACCCACCCCCCGGCGACCTCCATGGAACGTCTTCACGGCCTCTTCGGCATCGTCCTCATCCTTGGTCTGGCCTATCTGGCGAGCAATAACCGCAAGGCCATCAACAAGCGCCTTGTGCTCAGCGGCCTCTTCCTGCAGACCCTGATCGCCGTGTTGGTGCTCAAGGTGCCGCCCATCACCCGCTTCTTCCAGATGCTGGGCAAGGGCATGGAGAAGATCGAACACTACTCGCGCCAAGGTGCCTCGTTCGTGTACGGTGGCATTGGTGCCACGCAGGGGGATGGCTCGGTGGTGGATTACGCGGCCGGCGGCTTCGTGTTCGCGTTCAACATCACCGCCACCATCATCCTGGTGTGCGTGCTGGTGGCGATCCTCTACCACATCGGCTTCATGCAGCGCGTGGTGGCCATCATCGCCAAGGGCATGCACTGGGTGATGCGCGTGAGCGGCGCCGAAGCCCTGAGCAACGTGGCCAGCGCCTTCGTGGGCCAGGTGGAGGCCCAGGTGATGATCCGGCCCTACCTCAAGGGCATGACGCGCAGTGAGCTGCTCGCCAGCATGAGCGGTTCGCTGGCCTGCATCGCCGGTGGCATCCTGATCGTGTACGCCAACATGGGCGCGGCGGCCGGCATGGACCTCGCCCCGAAGCTGATCACTGCCAGCCTCATGGCCGCGCCGGGCGCACTGGTGATCAGCAAGATCGTCTTCCCGGAGACCGAGCGCAGCGAAACGATGGGCACCGTAAAACTGGAGGTGAAGAGCACCTACACCAACGTGATCGATGCCATCGGCCACGGCGCCAGCGACGGCTTCAAGATCGCCATGAACGTGATCGCCATGCTCATCGGCTTCATCGCGCTGATCGCTCTGATCGACGGCATACTGGGTTGGGTGGGCCACTTGTTCAACCCCGAGTTCCACCTCAGCCTGAACTGGATCTTCGGCAAGCTGTTCACGCCGTTCGCGTGGGCCATGGGCGTGCCCGCGGACGACATCAACAACGTGGCCACGCTGCTCGGCCAGAAGCTCACGATCAACGAATTCGTGGCCTTCAAGAACCTCACCGACAGGACCGTGCCCATCCTCTCCGAGAAGGGCCTGCTCATCGTGAGCTTCGCCATCTGCGGCTTCGCCAATTTCAGCAGCGTGGGCATGCAGATCGGTGGCATCGGCGCGCTGGCCCCGGAACGCCGCACCGACCTGGCGCAACTGGGTCTGAAGGCGCTGTTCTGCGGCACCCTGGCCAGCTACCTCAGCGCGACGATCGCGGGGATCGTGTACTGAGGGTGATCGATGAGACTGGGTTGTCGGTCGGCAACGCTGACCACCACGAACAACGACGACCCCGCCCGGTCGCTCCCCCGGCCGGCTCCGGTACTTTTGGCCCTTCGGCATGGCGGACCCGTGGTATAAGACCCTCCCGATACAGGCGCAGCAGGCCATCTGGTCGTGGCTGGAGCGGGTGCGGCGCTGGGCGTGGAACAGCCAGGCGAAGAACTTCATCCTGCTCGCTCTGCCGTACCAGGTGAGCGCCGTGCTCACGGCCTTGATCGCGGTGGGCTACACCAAGCTCTTCCAGAAGGCGCACCACCTGAACAATGAGCTGCTTGCCGACCGGCCGTTCATGATCTTCCTCACCGCGCCGCTGGCCTTCGTGGCCAGCTGGTTCCTGGTGCGGTTCTTCAGCCCGATGGCCGGTGGCAGCGGCATCCCGCAGCTGATGGCGGCCGTGGAGGTGAGCAAGGACGAAGAGCGCAACGACGGCAGCTGGCGCTTCCTCAACGTGCGGATCATCCTGGTGAAGTTCGCCAGCAGCCTGGCCATGGCCGTGGGTGGCGGCGCCATCGGTCGCGAGGGGCCCACCTTGCAGATCGCCGGCAGTGTGTACCGAACCGTGCACAAGCTCCTGCCCCCGTTCTGGCCCAAGGTGAGCCGCAAGGTGATGATGATCACCGGAGGCGCGGCCGGTCTCAGTGCGGCCTTCAACACGCCGCTCGGTGGGATCGTCTTCGCCATCGAGGAGCTCACCCGTACCCACATCGCGCAGTTCCGCACAGCGGTGCTCAGCTCGGTGATCCTCAGCGGTATGACCGCCCAGTGGATCCTGGGGCCGTACCTGCTGTACGGCTATCCGAAGGTGGCCACCGTGGGCCCCTCGTTCATGTACAAACTGCTCCTGATCAGTGCGGTGTGCGGCATTCTCGGCGCGGTATCGTGCAAGCTCATCCTGGCGCTGGACAAATTGCGGCGCCAGATCGTGGGCTGGCTGCCCCAGCTGGTTTTCGTATTGGGACTGTCCCTGCTGTTCGCCGCGGTGGTGTTCACCTTCGGGCGCTTCACCACCGGCAGCGGCGATGCCCTGCTGGAACACTACCTCTTCGCCAAGGACCCCGCGCCGCATTGGAAGGATGCCGTGGGCCGTGTGCTGGGCTCGGTGGTGACCATGGGCGGCGGTGGCGCGGGCGGCGTGTTCGCACCAGCCCTCTCCAGCGGCGCGGCCATCGGCGGGCTGTTCGGCAGCTGGTTCGGCGAGGACCGCGGCGAGCTGAACCTGATGATCCTCGGTGGCATGTGCGCCTTCCTCACCGGCGTGACCCGCAGCCCCTTCACCAGCGCCATCCTCGTGCTGGAGATGACCGACCGCCACAGCGTGATCTTCCAACTGATGTACGCCAGCATGATCGCTTCGGTGGTGGCCCATTCGGTGGATTCCAAGTCGTACTACGAGCGCATGAAGAACCGCCTGCTGGACCTGTACCCCGGGATCCGGAGAGGGGAGCAGCAGGCGTGAGGGGCCGGGGCGCCGGTAGCGGCCTTCGCGTTATGCACCGCTGTTCAGAAAAATCCGATCGGGTTGAGTGAAGTCGGCCTCGGCGTCCGTCTACCTTCGCTCTGCGAACCTTCCATGCAACAGTATCTCGATCTCCTCCGGCACATCCTCGACAACGGTGTGCAGAAGCACGACCGCACGGGCACCGGCACCATCAGCTGCTTCGGCTACCAGATGCGTTTCGATCTGGCCGAAGGCTTCCCGGCACTCACCACCAAGAAGCTGCACCTGAAGAGCATCATCCACGAGCTGCTGTGGTTCCTGCAGGGCGACACCAACATCGCCTACCTGAAGGAGAACGGCGTGCGGATCTGGGACGAGTGGGCCGATGCCGATGGCAACCTCGGTCCGGTGTACGGCAAGCAGTGGCGCAGCTGGGCCGCACCCGATGGCCGCACGATCGATCAGATCAGCGACCTGGTGGCCATGATCCGGAAGAACCCCGACAGCCGCCGCCTGATCGTGAGCGCATGGAACCCGGCCGATGTGCCGAACATGGCCCTGCCCCCCTGCCACTGCCTGTTCCAGTTCTATGTGGCGGATGGGAAGCTCAGCTGTCAGCTGTACCAGCGCAGCGCCGATACCTTCCTCGGCGTGCCTTTCAACATCGCGAGCTACGCGCTGCTGACGATGATGATCGCCCAGGTATGTGGATTGAAGCCGGGCGAGTTCGTGCACACCTTCGGTGATGTGCACCTGTACAACGACCACATCGAACAGGCACGCTTGCAGCTCACGCGTGAACCGCGCCCACTGCCGCGCATGGAGATCGATCCGAGCGTCACCGATCTGTTCGCCTTCCGCTTCGCGCACTTCACACTGAAGGACTATGATCCGCACCCGCACATCAAAGCATCGGTGAGCGTATGATCATCAGCGCGATCGCCGCCGTGGCGGACAACGGCACCATCGGCATCGCCAGCGACCTGCCCTGGCACCTGCCCGACGACCTGAAGTACTTCCAGCGGACCACCCAGGGGCACCACGTGATCACGGGCCGGAAGAACTACGAGAGCATCCCGCCCAAATACCGTCCGCTGAAGGATCGCGTGAACCTGGTGGTGACCCGCAATCCGGCCTATGAAGCGCCCGGTGCCGTGGTGATCGGCTCGGTGGAGGAGGGCCTGCGGATCGCTGAGGAGGCCGGTGAGAAGGAGGTCTTCATCATCGGTGGGGGCGAGATCTTCCGCGAAGCCATGGCGAACCTGCCGGTGCAACGCCTCTACCTCACGCTGGTGCATGCCGACATCGCCGGCGACACGCACTTCCCCGCGCTGGACATGAACGGCTGGACCGAGGTATCGCGCAGCTACCACCCCGCCGACGAACGGCACGCGCACGCGTTCAGCTTCGTGGTGCTCGAGCGAAGGTGATCCCGGCCCGCTCCTTGCGTAATGTCCTCGCACAACCTGTCCACCATGCGTACGATCCGTTCGACCACCACCATCCTTGCCCTCCTCGCGCTCATGGCCTGCCGCAAGGAGGAGACCGCCACCCCCCAGCCGACCGGCCCGGGCTACACGGTGGCCATCGACCATAGCCTGGCCGAGTTCTTCTTCAACGATGCCTTGAAGCAGACCGACATCGCGCTGAAGGACAACGACGTTCCCTGTGCCGTCACCGTCACCATCGACCTGCAGGCACAGCCGCACACCCTGCTGATCGATTTCGGCAGTGAGAACTGCATGGCCGCCGACGGCCTCCTCCGTCGCGGGCGCCTGTTCGTGACCTTCACCGGGGCGTACGATCAACCCGGAACGGTGATCGTGATCACCCCGCAGGACTACCACGTGAACAACCATCTGGTGCAGGGCACGAAGACCGTGACCAACGTCGGTCAGGACCAGAACGGCCACACCTGCTTCAATGTATCGGTGAACGGTACGATCACCGCGCCCGATGGCAGTTGGACGAGCAGCCATCATGCCGAACGCATGCGTACCTGGATCGCGGGCGAAGGCACGTTGGACCCGTTCGACGATGTGTACACCATCACGGGTGGCGGCGGCGGTGTGTCGCGCGATGGTACGCCCTACACCCTGCAGATCACCTCGCCGCTGCGCGTTGAAGTGGGTTGTCCGTGGATCGTGAACGGCACCGTGCGGATCGTTCCCCAGGGCGGCTTCACCTACGACGTCGACTTCGGCAATGGCTGCAACAGCACGGTGAGCGTCACGGTGAACGGCATGACCTTCACCTTCAGCGGCGGATAGGCCATCCGGTCCCCGAACCGTTCATCCCGACCATTGCCGCCCATCACGCCGGCGTTGGTAACCGTTGGTCCCTGCGCCTAGCTTGGTCCGTGGCGACGATCGCCCGGCCCAATGAGCTATTTCAAACGCACTCCCAGCGGCTACCGGTACATCCTTGTCACCGCGGTGGTGCTGGCCACCCTGTTCCTGTTCCAGGCCTACATGCACCACTACGTGTATGCCGGGCTGAAGGACATGGGGCCCTTCAATTGGGTGCGTGAGGCGCCCGTGCCCTATCTGAACTTCCTGTTCTGGGCGCTGCTCTGCCCGCTGGTCTATTCCATCCAGCAACGGTGGCCGGTCACGGTCAGGCCCATGTGGAAGGGCATCGCCGTGCATCTGGTCGCCGGTGTGCTCGTGGGCGCGCTGCACGAGGTGGTGACCAGCTCCCTGTACTACACCATCCTTTACCAGACCGGCGATTTCCAGTGGAACGCGGAGTACCGTGCCTATGCCTTGAAAGTGCTTCCTCCGGCCATCCTGCAACGCTTCATGGAGTACTGGACCCTGCTGGTGGTGCTCATGGCGGCGGACTATGCCAAGGGCATCCGTGAGAAGCAGACGCAGCTGCTCAAGCTGAAGAACGAACTGCACGTCAGTCAGCTCAACGCACTGAAGAAGCAACTGCAGCCACACTTCCTCTTCAATACGCTGAACACCGTGAGCGCCCTGATGGACGAGGACGTGAACGCCGCGCGCAAGGTGCTGAGCCGGTTGGGCGGATTGCTGCGCGTGACGCTGGACAAGGAGCGGCGCGTCAAGGTGGAGCTGGCGCAGGAGGTGGACCACATCGGCAACTACCTCGGCATCGAATCGGTGCGTTTCCGCGACCGGTTGCTGGTGAAGTACGATGTGCCCGCGTCGCTGGCTGGTGCGCTGGTGCCCAGCATGGTGCTGCAACCGCTGGTCGAGAACGCCATCAAGCACGGCCCCGATGCGGTGGTGGAGCGTGTGGAGATCACCGTGAGCGCCGAACGGAGCAACGGCTCGCTGGTGCTGCAGGTGGCCGACAACGGCCGCGGTTGCCGCGATACCCAGGCCGCCATGGAGAACGGAGGCATCGGCCTGCGCAACGTGCGCGACCGCCTCAAACTGCTTTATGGCGACGATGCCCGAATGGACCTTGCCTCGCCCGAGGGTCGGGGTTTCCGTGTGACCCTCTCCTTTCCCTACGAAACAGCACTCTAACGCCCGCGCCAGGCCACGGCGTACAACGCATGAAACAGATCCGAGCCATCATTGTCGACGACGAACCCGCCGCCCGCAACCGTCTGGCGCGTCTGTTGGAGCAGGATGCCGAGACCGAGCTGGTGGCCGAATGCCGCAATGGGGCCGAGGCCCTGGAGGCGGTGCAGAAGTACAGGCCAGACCTCATATTCCTCGATGTGCAGATGCCCCAGCTCAATGGCTTCGATGTGGTGGCCCGCATCCCCGGCGATCGCATGCCCTTCGTGGTCTTCGTCACCGCCCACGACCAGTACGCGCTGCGTGCCTTCGAGGTGAACGCCGTGGACTACCTGCTCAAGCCCTACGACGACGAGCGCTTCTTCGCCTCGCTGGAAAAGGCCAAGCGGTCCACCGAGCTGCATAATACGAGCAAGCTCACCGGCAAGTTGATGGAACTGGTACGCGAGCACATGCACACGCGCAGCGAGCACATCGAGCAGTTCACCATCAAGGACAAGGGCCGCGAGTTCAAGGTGGCCGTGGACGACCTGATCTACCTGCGCTCCGAGGGCAACTACCTGCTGTTGCAGACCAAGGACCGCCACTATCTGTACCGCATGACGATGAACGCCGTGGAGTCCGAGCTGGACCCCACCCGTTTCCTGCGCATCCACCGCAGCTACATGGTGCACCTGGCCTGTGTGCGCAATGCGCGCTACAACGGCAACAACGAGTTCGTGTTCACCATGAGCAATGGCGAGCGCATCGTAAGCGGCCGCAGCTATAAGGAGCACATCGCGAAAGCGCTTCAGGAAAACCCCGTCCAATGATCACCGCCATGGGACCACGCCGACACCTCACCATCGCTGCGGGCTTCGCCCTGCTCCTGGCTACGCCGTTGCGCATCAACGGGCAATACACCCTGCCCGTCGCCAGCCAGAGGGCAACCACCATCCAGCGGATCGGCATCACCGATATCAGCGTCACCAGCCGTCCGGCCGTGAAGGGGCGCACCATCCGGGGCGAAGTGGTACCGTACGGCCAAGTGTGGCGTGCCGGAGCCAACGAGAACACCGTGCTCACGATCCCGCATGAGATCACGGTGGAGGGCACACGCCACGCTGACACTGCGTTGGGCCGAGTTTGAAGTGCCGCTGCGGATCGCGGTGGATGTCCACGGCATCGTGCTGGCGGGCATGGCGGCGCACTCCGCGGCCTTGGTGCGTTCACCTGGAGGGCGTGGTACAAGGCGGCGCATTATTGCCACCGGAACATCCCGCTGCGAACCAACTTCGAGAACCAGCGGTCGAAGGCCGATGTGCTTGCCGAGCAGGGCCGTACGGCCGAAGCCGCCACCTTGCGGCAGCGTGCGATGGAAGTGGCCACCAAGGCCGAGCGAAACCGCTACGGCTACACGCTGCTGGACCACGGCAAAATGGCCGAGGCGGTGAAGAGCAGTAAGAAGGCTGGCGGAGGTCCATGGATCCTTGGCCAAGGCTGCGGAGGGATAGCGTGCACACCCTGTCCGTCCCGTCACACCGGATAGTCGCGTCCCTTCACACGGCCGAAGCACCTTCGGGCGCGACGGGACCTTCATGGCTTCTGCGCCGGTTCCATCGGCCCCTATGCTTTTCGATCCGCGTGCTCTGCGGCTGTGCGTGAAAGGGGGGCGCTCGTATGTGCGCGCTTGGGGCCGGGCTCCTGCTCCTACCTTTCGGCCATGTATTTCCGTTTCTCCGGGGCCATGCGCCTTACCGCGCTCGCCCTCACACTTCACACCGCTCCTTTCACCCTTCACACCTCCGCCCAGCGCCCGCCCGTGCAGCCCAACGCCGCCGAGATCCTGCACCGGATGCAGAAGCTCAATGTGGTGGGCAGCGTGCTGTACGTCGTGGCTCACCCCGATGACGAGAACACGCGCCTGATCACCTGGCTGGCCAACGGCAAAAAGGTGCGCACCGGCAACCTCAGCCTCACCCGCGGCGATGGGGGGCAGAACCTCATCGGCCCCGAGTTGGGCGATGCGCTCGGCATCATCCGCACGCAGGAACTGATGGAGGCCCGCCGCATCGATGGGGGTGAACAATTTTTCACCCGTGCGGTGGACTTCGGCTTCAGCAAGAACGCGGCGGAGAGCTTCGAGAAGTGGGGCAGGCAGGAGGTGCTGAGCGATGTGGTGCGGGTGATCCGCACGTTCCGACCCGATGTGATCATCACCCGCTTCGCGCCCGATCGCAGCGCGGGCCACGGCCACCACGAGGCCAGCGCGATCCTGGCCCACGAAGCCTTCGACCTGGCCGGTGATCCCAACGCCTTCCCCGAGCAGTTGAAGGAAGGCCTCGAAGTGTGGCAGCCGCGCCGCCTCTTCTTCAATGGCAGCACGTGGTGGAAGCGGGACCTGGCCGAGTTCGCTCAGACCGATCCCGATTGGTTCGTGGTGGACGTGGGCGGTTACGATCCCCTGCTGGGCGTGAGCTACACCGAGTTCGCCGGCCGTAGCCGCAGCATGCACAAGAGCCAAGGATTCGGAGCGGCAGAGGTGCGTGGGCCCGCCATGGAGTACCTGAAGTTCGTCAAGGGCGATCGTCCGGCGAAGGCCGACATCTTCGATGGCATCCCCCTGGGCTGGGACCGGCTGGGTGCACCGCAGTTTGCGGACCGCATCGCCGCGCTGATCGCCGCCTTCGATCCGCAGCATCCCGCCAGGAGCATCGAAGGCCTCATCGCCCTGCTGAACGCGTTGGAGCAGGATTCCAAGGTGATGGCCCAGGTGCCGCACGTGCACATGGCGGTGCAGCAGCTCATCGCCAATTGCGCCGGCCTTGCCGTGGAAGTGCTGGGCCCGCGTGCGCTCGTTGCGCATGGTGGCGCGACCGCCGAGGTGGTGGTGACCAACCGCAGCCCTTGGCCCGTGAAAGTGCTCGATGTCTTTCCCTCCGGCGGTGCCAAGGGGCCGCGCCCGGTGTGGGCCGATACGGTGGTGCCCGCAGGTCAGCAGGTGGTGCTGCCGTGGATGGACGAGGTGCCGGCGCACCAGGTCGATGAGCCGTTCTGGCTGCACCATGACCACGGCACCTTGCATAGGCTGGACGATCCTCGCCACATCGGCCGGCCGGTGATGCCGCGCACGGTCGACGTGCGTATACGCGTGGGGCCGGACATGGGGGCCACGATCGTGCATCGCGTTACCCCCCTGTACAAGTGGGTGGACCGCGTGGCCGGTGAGCGTATCCGCCCCGTCTCCATCACGCCCGTGGCCTCGGTGATCCCGAAAGGGAACAACCTGATCGCGCGGGGCGGACCGCAGACCATCGAGGTGGAAGTGGAGGCGCTCACCGACAGCCTCGTGGGTCAACTCAACATTTCCCTGCCCGGTGGTTGGGGCACGACGAAGGACATCAAGCGGGTGGACATCGCCACGCGCCACGATCGTCAGAAGTTCATCTTCCAACTGATGCCCGCTGCGAACGCCGAGGCCGGTGTCGCGCGCTTCGAGTTCGTTGGTCCCCAGGGCCGATCCGATCGCACCCTGCACGAGATCGACCATCCGCACATCATGCCGCAGGTGTATTACACGCCGGCCGAGGTGAAGCTGGTGCCGCTGGACGTGAAGTGCACTGCCCGGCGCGTGGGGTACATCAAGGGTGCCGGTGATGATGTGCCCCAGGCACTGGAGCAGCTGGGTGTGCAGGTGGATGTGGTCGATCCAGCACTGGCCACACCGAACAGCTTGAAGAACTACGATGCCATCGTGGTGGGTATCCGCGCGTACAACACCGTGAAGGCGCTGAAGGAGCTGAACCCCGTGCTGAAGCAGTACGTGGCGGAAGGCGGCACCCTGGTGGTGCAGTACAACACCACGCCCAGCTTCGGCCTCTCCGGTCTGCGCGACATGGTGGTGGACCCGCCCACGCTCGGGCCGTACCCCTTCACCATCACCCGGGGCCGCGTCACGGTGGAGGAGGCGCCGCCCACCTTCCTGGATCCCGAGCACCCGCTGCTGAATACGCCGAACAAGATCACCATGGCCGACTTCGATGGCTGGGTGCAGGAACGCGGCCTTTACTTCGCGGGCGAACGCGATCCCCGCTACACCGCCTTGATCGCCTGGAACGATCCCGGCGAAGATCCACTGGACGGCGCGCTGATCGCCTGCGACCATGGCAAAGGCCGCTTCATCTACACGGGGATCAGCTTCTTCCGGCAATTGCCGGCGGGCGTGCCGGGAGCGTATCGGCTTTTTGCGAATTTGATCGCGAAGCGGGCGGAGAAGTAGGAAGACTCATGTAGCAAGACACAGGTTCGAAGGCTCAAGTGGCAAGGCACAATTTCAAAGACTCAAGTAGCAAGGCACAAGTTTTAAAGGTTCAAGGGATGAAACAACCGCCGAAGTATGATCTCGAGGAACGGACGACGGTGTTCGGGTCGGCCATCATTCGCTTCGTGGACCGATTGCCGAACACCGTGGCAGGTCGCCACATGGGAGGGCAGTTGGTCCGGTGTGGGACCGCTCCGGCCTTCCATTATGGGGAGTCGCAAAGCGCCGAATCGCCCAGGGATTTCATCCATAAGGTCCGCATCGCGCACAAGGAACTGAAGGAAAGCCGGTCGAACATCCGGATGCTGAAAGGGGCGGAGCTTTTACCGGCCACCGACGAGCAAATGAACTGGCTGCTCAACGAGCTTGAGGAACTGATCAAGATCTTCGGAAAGATCCTCGGCACCGCCAAGAAAAACCTTGAAATGCAAGGCTCAAGTAACAAGTCACAAGCTCCAAGACCGAAGTGAATAGTGCCGAGCCTTCGGATCTTGTGAATTGAGCCTTGAAACTTGAGCCTTGAGCCTTGAAACTTGAGTCTTGAGCCTTGA
>Ga0207868_1002319_pt1 | contig 11191 bp, 8 predicted proteins | sample Passage237B_FD_187370 | JGI IMG/M metagenome (GOLD analysis project Ga0207868, IMG submission 187370) | Cellulose adapted compost microbial communities from Newby Island Compost Facility, Milpitas, CA, USA - Passage2 37B (SPAdes) (version 3) ... | reverse complement strand
GGGGGCGGGTGCGGCCCCTGGCCGCACGCGAGCCGGCAGCGGCCACCCAGCCCTTGCTGGTGGATACGCTGGCTGCGCCGCCTCCGGCCCCCGCCGCGGTCTCACCCGGTGAGATCGGCGCTGCGTAGAAAGGCCGCTCCCAGACCGGAGCCGCCCATGTCCGCATTGACCGCCTTCGAACCGCCGCGCCTGCCTGCCGCGCCTGCCGACGGCGGCGGCTTTGCCCAGCGCCTGGCAGTGAAGTACAGCGGCCGGGTCACCGGGCACTTCGTGCAGCCGGGCCGGGAGGGGCGCTACGCGCCGCTGCCGGAGGCCTTGCCGCCGGCCCTGGCCGCGGCCCTGCGTGCCCGCGGCATCGAGCGGCTCTACGCCCACCAGGCCCAGGCCTGGGAGGCGGTGGCCGGCGGCGGCCATGTGGTCCTGGCCACGCCCACCGCCTCGGGCAAGTCGCTGTGCTACACCCTGCCGGTGGTGGCTGGGGTGATGACGCGCAAGGCCAAGGCGCTGTACCTGTTCCCGACCAAGGCCCTGGCCCAGGACCAGGTGGCCGAACTGCTGGAGCTCAACAAGGCCGGCGACCTGGGCCTGAAGCCGGCCACCTTCGATGGCGATACCCCCGGCGACCAGCGCCAGGCCATCCGCCTCAATGGCGACATCGTGGTCTCCAACCCGGACATGCTCCACCAGGGGATCCTGCCGCACCACACCAAGTGGGCGCAGTTCTTCGAGGGGCTGCAGTACGTGGTGATCGACGAGATCCACAGCTACCGCGGCGTGTTCGGCTCGCATCTGGCCAACGTGCTGCGGCGGCTGAAGCGCGTGTGCGCGTTCTACGGCTCGAAGCCGCAGTTCATCCTGTGCTCGGCCACCATCGGCAACCCGAAGGAACACGCCGAGGCCCTGCTGGAGGACGAGGTCAGCGCCATCACCGAATCCGGCGCGCCCAGTGGCGAACGCCACGTGCTGCTGTGGAACCCGCCAGTGGTCAACCCGGACCTGGGCCTGCGCGCCTCGGCGCGCTCGCAGTCCAACCGCATCGCCCGGGCCGCGCTCAAGGCCGGGCTCAAGACCCTGGTATTCGCCCAGTCGCGGACCATGGCCGAGGTGCTGACCAAGTACCTGAAGGACGTGTTCGACAACGACCCGCGCAAGCCGGCGCGGGTGCGCGCCTATCGCGGCGGCTACCTGCCCACCGAGCGGCGCGAGGTGGAGAAAGCCATGCGCGCCGGGCGCATCGACTGCATCGTCTCCACCTCGGCACTGGAGCTGGGCGTGGACATCGGCAGCCTGGACCTGGTGGTGCTCAACGGCTATCCCGGCTCGGTGGCCGCGACCTGGCAGCGCTTCGGCCGCGCCGGCCGCCGCCAGCAGGCCTCGCTGGGGGTGATGGTGGCCAGCTCCGACCCGCTGGACCAGTACATGGTGCGGCACCCGGAGTTCTTCAGCGCCGCTCCGCCCGAGCAGGCGCGGATCGCGCCGGACCAGCCGGTGATCCTGCTGGACCATATCCGCTGCGCTGCCTTCGAGCTGCCCTTCCTGCAGGGCGAGCGCTTCGGCAGCGTGGAACCGGAGGTGTACCTGCAGCTGCTGGCCGAGGACGGGGTGGTGCACCCGGAAGGCGGGCGCTGGGAATGGATCGCCGACAGCTACCCGGCCAACGCGGTGAGCCTGCGCTCGGTGGCCGACGGCAACTTCGTGGTGGTCGACCGCACTGACGGCCGCCAGACCATCATCGCCGAGGTGGATTTCAGCTCCGCGCCGCTGATGCTCTACGAGGGCGCGATCCACATGGTGCAGTCGGTGCCCTACCAGGTGGAGCGGCTGGACTGGGAAGGGCGCAAGGCCTATGTCACCCGCACCCACGTGGACTACTACACCGACGCCATCGACTACACCCGGCTCAAGGTGCTCGAACGCTTCGACGGGGTGATCGCCGGCGCCGGCACCTGCCACCATGGCGAGGTGCACGTGGTGAGGCGCGTGTCCGGCTACAAGAAGATCCGCTACTACACCCACGAGAACATCGGCTACGGCCCGGTGAACCTGCCCGACCAGGAACTGCACACCTCGGCGCTGTGGTGGCAGCTGCCGCAGGCCGAGCTGGAGGCGCGCTTTGCCAGCCGCCAGGACGCGCTGGACGGCTTCCTTGGCGCTGGCTACGCCCTGCACGTGGTGGCCAAGATGGCGGTGATGGCCGAGTCGGTGGACCTGCAGAAGGCGGTGGGCAGCGGCGACGGCGCCTGGTTCGCCACCGGCGACGGGCGGGGCAGGGGCCAGCTGCGGGGCCTGGACGGGAGCACGGTGGACCCGGACCGCCAGGCCAGCTTCGTTCCCACGGTCTATCTGTACGACAACTATCCCGGCGGCATGGGCCAGAGCGAACCGTTGTGGCGGCGCCAGGCCGAGCTGGTCAGCCGTGCCCGCGAGCTGGTGGAGGCCTGCGACTGCAAGGCCGGCTGCCCGGCCTGCGTCGGCCCCGTGCTCGCCGCGCAGGAGGACGCGCAGACCACGCCGCGGGCCCTGGCCCTGCGCGTGCTGGCGGCGCTGGAGGCGGCATGAGCCTGTCCCTGGCCAAGCTGCAGCAGCTCAAGCGCCAGGCGGGCGCGGCTCCGGCGCGGGCAAGCAAGCCGCCGCCGGCGTCCTCGCTGTCGCTGGACCACCTGCGTGGCCTGTTGCGGGTGCGCGCGCGCAGCCCCGGGCCGGCCCTGCGCGGCGACCGCAGCCTGCCTGGCAGCGAGATCGCGCCCGGCCTGTTCCTGGTCGAGGAGTTCCTGCCCGTGCCGGGCGTGCCGGCGCTGCTGGATGGCGGCTTCGACCGCGGCGAACCGATCGCCAGCGACGAAGTGCTGTTCTTCGATACCGAGACCACCGGCCTGGCCGGCGGCACCGGCACCCGCGCCTTCATGATCGGCGCGGCCGACTGGTGCGGGGCGCGGCTGCGCGTGCGCCAGCTCACCCTGGACAGCATGGGGGCGGAATCTGCCATGCTCGATGCCTTTGCCAGCTGGCTGCAGCCGTCCACCATCCTGTGCAGCTACAACGGCAAGTGCTACGACGCGCCGCTGCTCAATACCCGCTACCGCCTGGCCCGCCGTGCCAGTCCGCTGCCGGGGCTGCGCCACGTGGACCTGCTGTACCCGACCCGGCGCAGCTACCGCGGGGTGTACGAGAACTGCCGCCTGGCCACCATCGAGCGCCAGGTGCTGCGGATCGTGCGCGAGGACGACCTCCCCGGATCGGAAGCCCCGGCGGCGTGGCTGGACTTCATCCGCGGCGGCGCCAGCACGCTGCTGCGGCGGGTGCTGGCGCACAACCGGCAGGACGTGATCACCCTGTCACGGCTGCTGCTGCACCTGGCCGCGCCGATGGACTGAGGCCGGGGCAGGGCGGCGGCGGCCGGTCAGCGCCCCCGGCGCAGCCAGAAGTAGATCGGCAGCCCGGCCAGGACCAGGCCCGCACCCCACAGCAGGGCTTCGCTGCCCACGCCCACCAGGGCGTACAGGCCATAGGCCAGGGCGGCCCCGGCCAGGATCCGGGTGGCGAGGCCGGTGCCGCGCCAGACCCAGGCCGCGGCACCGGCCACGTAGGGCAGGAGGGTGGCGGCGGTGGACAGCAGTACCGAGAAGGTGAACAGCGCCACCAGCGAGCGGTGGTAGTTGGCAACCACCAGCACCGTGGCCAGCGCGCTGCTGGCCAGGATCCCGAACACCGGGGTGCCGCGGCCATCGGCCCTGGCAAAGGCCCGCGGCAGCACCCCGTCGCGCGCCGCGGCCAGCGGCAGCTGCGCCGACAGCAGGATCCAGCCGTTGAGCGCCCCCAGGCAGGAAATGGCCATCACCACCGCCAGCAGTTGGCCGATGGCCGGGCCCCACAGCGCGGCGGCCGCGTCGGCCATGGGCGCGGAGGACTGGCTCAGGACCTCGGCCGGCAGCAGGCCGATGACCGTGGTGCAGGCCAGGATCGTGGCGATGCCGGCCAGGGCGGTGCCGGCCACGGTGGCGCGGGCCACGGTGCGCTGGGCATCGTGCACCGCTTCGGCCGGCACCGTGGCCGCCTCCAGGCCGATCATGGCCCACAGGGTCAGGGCCACGGTCGCGCTGGCCACCGCGGGCAGGCTTTCACCGCTGGGGTTGAAGGGCAGGTAATGGCTGCTGTCCACGAACCACAGGGCCACGCCACCAAACAGCAGCAGCGGCACCACCTTGAGCACGGTGGTCAGCAGCTGGACCCGCCCGGCCTCGCGCACGCCAGCCAGGTTGACGCCCGCGCACAGCCACAGTGCCACCAGGGCGCAGCCGGCCGCGCGCACCGGGGTTGCGGTCAGGGCCGGGAACAGCGCGCCCATGCTGCCGGCAAAGGCCACGGCGATGGCGCCGATGGCGCACCAGATCGAGATCCAGTAACTCCAGGCGATCACGAAGCCGGGCAGCTCGCCAAAGGCATTGCGCGCATACACATACGGCCCCCCGGTCTGCGGCCAGCGCCGCGCCAGCTGGGCGAAGGTGACCGCCAGCAGCAGCGCCCCGCCCAGGGTGATGCCCCAGCCCAGGATCGAGGCCGCGCCATACGGCGCCAGCGCGGCTGGCAGGAGGAAGGTGCCCGAGCCAATCATGCTGCCCACGACCAGGGCGGTGGCGGACCAGAAGCCCAGGGGGCGGGGGGAGGAAGACATACGGCAACTGCTGGCGGAAAAGTCCGGCATTATGAGGCCGTCCGCCGCCGTACGGGCAGGTCGCGCAGCGGGCCGTGGGGCGACTAGGGCGGCGCCTGCGGGCGCTGGCATTTCTCGCCGGGCACGTTTTCCCAGCCGCCTTCCGGCAACGGCCGGAACGCGATCCCGTCGATGCATTTCCAGCCGGCCCGCGATTCGCGCCGGGCGGCCTTGATGATCTGCTGGGCGTGGCGGTCGATTGTGGCCTGGTCGATGGCCGGCGGCGGCTCCGCCAGCGTGGTGGCGGCAGCCACCGGGGCGGGCCTGGCCTGGAAGCGCTGCTGCCAGGCGGACACCGTGTCCGAATGGATCCGCCAGCCGCCGACGAGGGCGATCACCAGCACGCCCGCCAGCAGGTGGATTGCCCAATTGCCACGCCGGGCTTGGCGCAGCTCGCCCAGGTATGGCGGTCGCTCACGCTCGTCCATGCCGCTTCCCCTCGGTGCGGCGGCAGTGTACAGCGCAGACGCTTGGCGGCCCGGCCCGGACTGCCGGACCTGGCCGGCCAGGGCGGTTTTTGGCGGGCCGGGGCCGAGCTCGCCACGGGCCAGCCAGTCCATCGTTAAGTTCGCATAATGCACATTATGTCAACAAAGAGACTTGAGATGGATCCCAGATAGTTTCGACAAGCCACTGAATATATTGGCGAGCTTGACTTGCTCCCTGCTGGAACCCGCCAACTGGCCACCGCCTCGGGGCCAGCCGATCCTCCCATCTGTCCTTCGCCCTGCGAGCACCGCGTTTCCAGAGTTAGCGCGGGTGGACGGGCCACGGCGCCAGACATTGCAGGAGGCTGCCCCATGAGCAGGCGCAAGGATCCGTGGAGCCGATTTGCCGAGCTCCCTGTGGAGCAGCTGCAGCTGTCGGGCAAGCTCGACTGGTCTGCCGACGCGCCCGTGCTCAAGCTGCGGCCGGCCCCGGTCAAACCCAGGAAGCCCAGGGTTCCAGCGCCAAAGGCTGCGGCAGACAAGCGCAGCAGCCATGAGGTCCGCATCTACCATGCCTGGGTGATCTACCCGCACGTGGTCTGCACGCCAGTCCCCGACCTTGAGCTCCTGGCCCGGATCGGGCCGGCAGCGGACGCCGGGACGCCACGCCATGCCGGCGATCTGGTCCGGATCGCGAGCCAGCGGCACTTCTACAAGCTCACGCGCCTCGGCGGGCGCCCCCTGCAGGTGCCCTGGGGCTGCGAAGTGCGGTATGGGCCCTGGTATGCAACGGTCGTCTGCACCCAGGCCTGTAGTAGCAACGCCCCGGACCACTGGGAGCTCACCTCGCCGGTGCTCGACATGCGGGTGGAATGGTGGGGTGATCCCGACGCCAGGCCGGAGGTGGCGAACCTGTCCGTGGTCTGGAACCCGAATGAACCGGCCACGGTCGTGACCGACTGCTGCCCGGGCTACCGCTATTGCCCGAGCACCGGCGGATGCCTGGCCGATAAAGTGGCCTGCCAGCCGATCGTGCCGCTCTAGCTTTGACACACTGCAGCTAGCCTTGCGCGCCCCGGTACCGCTACCTTGCTGCGCGGACAGCCGCCCTCGCCGGCCGCTGCCTTGTCGCGCAGACCAGGGGAGATTCAATGCCGTACAAGCGCCGTATCGGACTGGCCATTGCCGCCGTGCTCGCCTTCCAGGCCCACGCCGCCTCCAACCTCAAATACAACGACCAGGGTTACTTTGAGGCGCCCGGCCTGGATGTCACCGTTTTCGCCGACATCTATCCCGATGGGCACCAGACCGGCGTCACTGTGATCCAGCATGGCGAGCGCGTGGCCGCCAACGGCGACCTGCGCCTGGAGCCGTCGCCGGGCCAGTGGTCGCCGATGCCGACCGGCGATGGCAAGGCGAAATTCGACCCGGCCACCGGCTCGGTCAGCCAGACCCTGCATTTCCCCGACGAGAGCAAGAACCGCAAGGGATTCAACCCGATCGAGTACCCCGACCTGGAGTTCAGCTACCAGGTTGCGGTGACACCGCTGGACGGCAATGCCTTCCAGGTCTCGGTGCACCTGGACAAGCCGCTGCCGCCGGAATGGGAAGGCAAGGTCGGCTTCAACTTCGAGCTGTTCCCGACCGACCTGTTTGGCAAGTCCTTCCTGATGGATGGCCAGGCCGGCAGCTTCCCGCGCCAGGCCAATGGTCCGGTGACCACCCTGGAAGGCCACACCGTGACCGCGCCGCTGGCCAGCGGCCGCAGCCTGGTGGTGGCGCCGGAAAGCCCGCTGCAGCGGCTGAAGATCGAAAGCCGCAGCGGCCGCCTGGACCTGATCGACGGCCGCGGCAACATGAACAACGGCTGGTACATCGTGCGCGAGCTCACCCGCCCGGGAGCCACCCGCGATGCCATCACCTGGGTGGTGACCCCCAACGTGGTGCCGGAATGGCGCTATGAGCCAGTCATCCAGGTGTCCCAGGTCGGCTACCGGCCGGGCCAGACCAAGACCGTGGTGATCGAACAGGACAAGCGTGATACCCGCGCCGATCCGCTGGTCCTTTACCGCATCACCGAGGACGGCCCCAGGGAGGTCGCCCGCTACACCCCCAAGGCCTGGGGTCGGTTCCTGCGCTACCACTACCTGACCGCCGACCTGAGCGCGGTGCGTGAGCCGGGCATGTACGAGCTGTCCTACCGCGGCAAGCGCAGCCATGCCTTCCGCATCGGCGAGGACGTGTTCGACCGCGGCGTGTGGCAGCCGACGCTGGAGTACTTCCTGCCGGCGCAGATGTGCCACATGCTGGTCAAGGAGAACTACCGCACCTGGCACGGCCTGGACCACATGGACGATGCACGCATGGCCCCGCCAGGCGTGCATTTCGACGGCTACGAGCAGGGGCCGGACACCCTCACCCGCTTCAAGCCCGGCGACCGCATCCCGGGCATGGCCGTGGGCGGCTGGCATGACGCCGGCGACTACGACCTGCGCATCGAAAGCCAGATGGGCACGGTGAAGCTGCTGGCGCAGATGGTCGAGGAGTTCGGCCTGGACCATGACGCCACCACCATCGACCAGGCGCGCAAGGAAACCCACCTGCTGCGCCCGGACGGGGTCAACGATGCCATCCAGCAGATCGAGCACGGCCTGCTCAACGTGCTGGCCGGCTACCGTGCCCTGGGCCGCACCTACCGCGGCGTGATCGAGCCCACGCTGGAGCAGTACGTACTGCTGGGCGACGTCACCACCCAGACCGACAACCTCGCCTACGACCCTGCCCTGCCCCCGGGCGCCCGCACCGGCACCACCTCCTCGATGCAGGACGACCGCCTGGTGTTCACCGAGGACAACCCGGACCGCGAGCTGGATACCGCCTCGGGCCTGGCCGTGGCCGCGCGCGTGCTCAAGGCCTCCAACCCGGCCATGGCCCGGGAAGCGCTGGAGGCGGCCATCGACCTGGCGGGCAAGGCGCTGGACCGGGCCAGCCGCATCGGCCCCAAGGTCGCTGCCCTGTCCGAGCTGGCGGTCAGCACCGGTGATCCGGCCTACGTGGACAAGCTGGTCGCGCTCAAGCCGCAGATCGTGGAGGCCATCGACAGGACCGGCCCGTCCCTGGCCAATGCCTTGCACCTGGTCAAGGACGCGGACTTCCTGCGCGAGGTGGACGCGGCCGTGGCCGCGCACCAGGCCAAGCTGGCCGACGAGGCCACCCGGACACCCTACCGCGTGCCCTACGTGCCCTATATCTGGGGCGCGGGCTGGGACATCCAGCGTTTTGGCGTGGACCAGTACTACTTCCGCAAGGGTTGGCCGCAGCACACCAGCGACCTGCTGCAGCTGGACGCGCTGAACTTCGTGCTGGGCGTGCATCCGGGCAACGTCACCGAATCCTTCGCATCGGGCGTGGGCGCCCGCTCGGCCACCGTGGCCTATGGCACCAACCGCGCCGACTGGAGCTACATCCCCGGCGGGGTGATTTCCGGTACCGCCCTGATCCGCCCGGACCTGCCCGAACTCAAACACTGGCCCTATTTCTGGCAGCAGCGCGAATATGTCATTGGCGGCGGCGCGGAGAACTTCATGTTCCTGGCCCTGGCCGCGGCGCAGCGCCAGCCCGGACAGGAGTAGGCGCAGGCCCTGCCTGGCGGCGCAGGGCAGGACATGGCGCATCCGCCCACGGCGGCCTGGAGCGCAGGCCGCCGGCGGCTTCACCCGCTCTTGGCCCTGTCCCGGTTCCACTGTGGCCTTGTTGCACAGGGAGGCCGGGCCATGCCGCGACACCCAACGCCAGCCCGCGCCGCGGTGGCGGGATGAGCCGCCCGCGGATCCGGGTGGGCTGCGCCGGCTGGTCGATCCCGGGCCGGCACGCGGCGCTGTTTGGCCGCGGGGACAGCATGCTGGCGCGCTATGCCAGCCGCTTCGACGTGGTGGAGATCAATTCCTCCTTCCACCGCCCGCACCGCCAGGCCACCTACGCCAAGTGGGCGGCCCAGGTGCCGGCCGCCTTCCGTTTCTCGGTCAAGCTGCCGCGGAGCATTTCCCACGAGGGGGCGCTGCGCGGGGCCGGGCCGGCCCTGGACCGCTTCCTCGATGAAAGCGCGGGCCTGGGCCGCAAGCTGGCTGGCTACCTGCTGCAGCTCCCGCCCAGCCTGGTGTTCGATGCGCGTACCGTCGCGGTTTTCCTCGGCATGTTCGGCCGGCGCAGCCAGGCGCCGCTGGTGTGCGAGCCACGGCATGGCTCCTGGTTCACACCGCGGGCCAGCGAACTGCTGGCCCGGCATGGCGTTTCCCGCGCCGCGGCCGACCCTGCCCGGGTGCCGGCGGCGGCCACGCCCTCCCCCGCCTCCCCCTGGGCCTACTGGCGCTGGCATGGCGCGCCGCGGATGTACTACAGCGACTATCCCGAAGCGGCCCTGGCCGGACTGGCCACGGCAGCGGCGGCGCGGCTGCCGCCTGCTGGCGCCTGGGTGATCTTCGACAACACCGCCCACGGCCATGCCGTGGCCAATGCCGCGCGGCTGCAGGCGCTGCTGGCCTGCGCGCCGCCCAGGAGCCGGCGTCGTGCCTGAAGGTCCCTCCATCCTGATCCTGCGCGAGGCCGCGGCCCGGTTCCGCGGCAAGACCGTGCGCCGCGCCACCGGCAATACCCGGCTGGACGTGGCGCGCATGCAGGGCCGGCGCGTGGTGGCGGTGCGCAGCTGGGGCAAGCACTTCCTGCTGGAGTTCCGCGGCTTCGCCCTGCGCGTGCACCTGCTGATGTTCGGCAGCTACCGGATCGACGAAGCCAAGGAGGCGCCCGAGCGCCTGGGCCTGGAGTTCGACAATGGCGTGATCCGCTTCTACTCGTGCTCGGTGAAGTACATCGAGGGCGCGCTGGATGCCGCCTACGACTGGCGTGCCGACGTGCTGGACCCGGCCTGGGACCGGGGGCTGGCGCGCAGGAAGCTCAAGGCCATGCCCGATACCCTGGCCTGCGATGCGCTGCTGGACCAGCAGGTCTTCGCCGGGGTCGGCAACATCATCAAGAACGAGGTGCTGTTCCGGATCCGTGTGCATCCGCTGAGCCGGATCGGCGACCTGCCGCCGCGCAAGCTGGGCCAGCTGATCGACCAGGCACGCCAGTACAGCTTCGATTTCCTGGAGTGGAAGAAGCGGTTCGAGCTGCGCAAGCACTGGCAGGTGCACACCCGGCGGACCTGCCCCGAGTGCGGGCAGGCGCTTGGCAAGGCCCATCTGGGCAGGACCCGGCGCCGCCGCTTCTTCTGCCCCGCCTGCCAGGTGCGCTACTGAGGCGCCTGCTCAGCGCTTGCCGCGGGCCTGTTCCCGGGCCTGTTCCCGGGCCTGTTCCCGGGCCTGGCGCAGGCGGTCAAGCTTTTCCTTGAGCTTGATCTCCAGGCCGCGCTCGACCGGGCGGTAGTAGACCTTCTCGCCCATCACCTCGGGGAAGCCGGTCTGGTCCAGGGCCACGCCGCCTTCGGCATCATGGTCGTACTGGTAGCCCTTGTTGTAGCCCAGCTGCTTCATCAGCCTGGTGGGTGCATTGCGCAGGTGCATCGGCACCTCGGCGGTGCCGTATTCGCGCACGTCGGCCCGGGCCTGGTTCCAGGCCATGTAGGCGGCGTTGGACTTGGCGGTGCTGGCCAGGTAGATCGCCACCTGGGCCAGGGCCAGGTCGCCCTCCGGGCTGCCCAGGCGGTCATAGGTGTCCCAGGCATCGACGGCCATCTGCAGGGCGCGCGGGTCGGCCAGGCCGATGTCCTCCACCGCCATCCGGGTCAGGCGCCGGGCCAGGTAGACCGGATCGCAGCCGCCATCGAGCATGCGCGCCAGCCAGTACACGGCGGCGTCGGGGTTGGAGCTGCGCACGGATTTGTGCAAAGCCGAGATCTGGTCGTAGAACTGCTCGCCGCCCTTGTCGAAGCGGCGGGTGCGGTCGGCTAGCACCTGCAGCAGGGTGGCCTCGGTGATCCGCCCGCCTTCGTCGGTGGCCAGCTCGGCGGCGATCTCCAGCAGGGTCAGGGCGCGGCGCACGTCGCCATCGGCGGCCG
>Ga0207868_1002317_pt1 | contig 11192 bp, 12 predicted proteins | sample Passage237B_FD_187370 | JGI IMG/M metagenome (GOLD analysis project Ga0207868, IMG submission 187370) | Cellulose adapted compost microbial communities from Newby Island Compost Facility, Milpitas, CA, USA - Passage2 37B (SPAdes) (version 3) ... | reverse complement strand
AGGGATTGAACCAGTTGAATATCTTGACGAGTTGCATCAACACCAAGTCGGCACTATGCCATTCCTTGGCATGCACCTGCTCGTGGGCTTTAATATGGTCGTAACCGGCCAGTTGCCGATCGACACGGATAACACCGAAAAACGAGAAGGCAGCCCCTCCTGCGAACGTACGCAGTCGACGCAACGTGCTAAGCGCTCCCCATAGAAACAGCAGGAATGTCACGGCACACCCCGCAGCATATACGCGCACTAACAACCCGTTCCAGGCTATCGGTTTGGATGCGGCGATGTCGACCGTACCGGACTGTACCGCAATCGGCTCCCCCTCTTGGATATTCATCAGGTATTGCGGATACGTTGCCGGATAAGGGCTCCAAGCGGAATATTCCAGCATCGGCAGGCTAAATGCCAAGGCCAAGGCAACAAGCAAATAAGCGCGGTTCCACCGGAAAAACGTTTGCTTACGCAATACACCCCAATAAAATGCGAAAAATATAGCCAAGTAAAGATTGGCCAATACGAGATATAGCATAACTACCCCCTTTTCTTTTTTGCCTCTTCGAGCATCTTCAACAGCTCGTCGGCGTCCTTAAGGTCGAGCTTCTCCTCTTCCAGAAAAAACGACAACATGTTCCTGGCCGAATTGTTGAAATAGCCATGCAGCAGTTTGCCCGTCGCAAACGTACGGTACTCCTCCTTGGAGACAATTGGATAATACCGGTGGCTTTTGCCGAAGGCTTCATGCGCTACGAAACCCTTGGTCTCCAATATCCGTATAATCGTAGATACGGTATTGTAAGCTGGCTTGGGCTCAGGCAGCTTGTCAATGATGTCCTTGACAAAAGCTTTGCCTAAATCCCACAATTCCTGCATGATCTGCTCCTCGGCACGCGTCAACTCCTTTAGTTCTTTCATTGTTTTCTCCTTAATTTGTAGGGTCAATCCGATAACGATTCCCCTAAAAGCAAACATAAAACTAATATTTTAGTTTTACAATTAGATTTTTAGTTTTTTTTATCGCCTTCGTCTATATCCCAATCTTTTTACGTTGGGATGAACCTTCCGTCGGGAAATTTATCCTTACTTTGCATGCAAGCTAATTGAAGGGAGCAAATGAAGATAGGCATAGTATGCTATCCCACCTTTGGTGGAAGCGGTGTGGTAGCCACGGAACTGGGCAAGGCGCTGGCGGCCAATGGCCATCAGATCCATTTTATCACTTACAGCCAGCCAGCCCGGCTGGACTTTTTTTCGGAGAACCTTTACTACCATGAGGTTACCATCTCCAAATATCCGTTGTTCGACTTCCCTCCTTACGAGTTGGCGTTGGCGAGCAAGTTGGTGGATGTCGTTCGGTTTGAGAAACTGGATGTACTGCATGTGCATTATGCTATCCCTCATGCGTCAGCTGCATTCATGGCCAAGCAGATCCTTGCCACTTATGGAATCCGTATCCCCGTGGTCACCACCCTGCATGGCACGGACATCACCCTCGTGGGGAAAGATGCCAGCTACAGCCCCGTGGTCACCTTTTCCATCAACCAATCCGACGGCGTGACCGCCGTGTCCAATAACCTCAAGGAGGAGACACTCGCCTACTTTGATGTGAAGCGGGAAATCCGGGTGATTCCCAATTTCGTTGACCTGAGCCGCTTCAGTCTAAAACCCCGCCAGCACTTCAAGCAAGCCATTGCGCCGGGCGATGAGCGCATTTTGGTGCATACATCGAATTTCCGCAAGGTGAAGCGGACGACGGACGTGATACGCATCTTCAAAAAAGTGCAGGAAAAGGTACCCAGTAAACTGTTGATGGTGGGCGATGGCCCCGAACGGACAGCCGCCGAGCAACTATCGCGTGAGCTCGGTGTCGCCAACGACATCCGTTTTCTCGGCAAGCAGGACGCCATCGAGGAAATCCTGTCCGTTTCCGACCTGTTCATCATCCCGTCGGGTTCGGAAAGCTTCGGTCTTGCCGCATTGGAAGCCATGGCGTGCAAGGTGCCTGTGGTTTCATCCAATACGGGCGGGCTGCCCGAATTGAATGTGGACGGCGTGACCGGTTTCCTAAGCGACGTGGGCGACGTGGATGCCATGGCCGCAAATGCCATCTACATCCTGGAAGACAGTGCCCGCTTGGAACGGTTCAAGGAAGCGGCCCTCGAGCGCGCCAAGGATTTCCAGTTGGCCAACATCATGCCGCTTTATGAGCAGTATTACCAAGAGGTAATCACAGGCAGTTAAAAAAATTCTTTTATCTTTGCCGCTTGGAAGACCCCTTCCAAGACAGCAATTGTATGAAATATAAACGCATCCTACTCAAACTCAGCGGAGAAGCCCTCATGGGTGACCAGAGTTACGGCATCGACATCAACCGTGTAGCCCAATACGCCAGAGACATCAAGGAAATCCACAGTAGCGGTATAGAAGTGGCCATCGTCATCGGTGGCGGTAATATCTACCGGGGCCTTAGTGCCGAGAAGGCGGGCATGGACCGCGTACAGGCCGACTACATGGGCATGCTTGCGACCGTCATCAACAGCATGGCCCTGCAGGATGCATTGGAGAAACTGGACATCAAGACTCGCCTGCTCACGGCCATCAAGATGGAACAAATCTGCGAGCCGTTCATCCGACGCCGTGCCGTAAGGCACCTCGAGAAAGGGCGAGTGGTTATCTTCGGTGCGGGTACAGGCAATCCGTATTTTACCACGGACACGGCGGCCTCGCTCCGGGCAATCGAAATCAATGCGGACGTAGTGCTCAAGGGCACACGCGTGGATGGTATTTACACGGCCGACCCACTGAAGGACCCCACTGCCACACGCTTCGACGAAATCACGTTCCAGGATGTATATAACCGTGGGCTAAACGTGATGGACATGACCGCTTTTACGCTTTGCCAGGAAAACAAACTGCCCATCATCGTGTTTGACATGAACAAGCCCGGGAACCTTGCCCGGCTGGCAAACGGAGAACCCATTGGAACTTTAGTGCGAGAATAATTATCTTTGACCAAACCATAACGCGTAACCATGGACGAACTGATATCCTTACAACTGGAAGATAGTGCCGAGCAAATGAAAAAGGCAGTGGCACATGCCGAATCCGAACTCACCAAAATCCGCGCGGGCAAAGCGATGCCTTCCATGCTTGACGGCATCCACGTAGACTATTACGGTGTATCCACGCCGCTTTCGCAGGTCAGCAACATCAACACCCCAGATGCGCGCACATTAATCGTACAGCCTTGGGAAAAAACGATGTTGTCTGCCATCGAGAAGGCTATCCTCGACGCGAATATCGGATTGACTCCCCAAAACGACGGAAACATCATCCGACTCAACATACCCCCGCTTACCGAAGAGCGTCGCCGGGACCTGGTCAAGAAAGTAAAGGAAGAAGCGGAAAAAGGCCGGGTAGCCGTACGCAACATCCGTAAGGATGCCAACGACGTCATCAAGAAACTGAAAAACGACGGCGTCTCCGAAGACGAAATCAAGGCCGGCGAAGCCGAAGTGCAAAAGCTTACCGACAGGTACATCGCCGAAGTGGATAAGTTGGCGGAAGCGAAGGAAAAGGATATCATGACGGTGTAATACTAACCAACCGGTAGCACTAAACAACCCTGGAAATCATCAAAAACCCACCCACATGACGCGGGTGGGTTCGTTGTAATGACGAATTTGCAGGTAAACTTGCTATTTGTTATATTCGTGACGGGCGAATACAGCCATATCGTCAGCGGAAAGCATTCGGTATACTTTTTGCCAGTTGATTTTACACATGCGAAAACAGAAAAACAAATAAGCGAAAACAAAAAAAGACAATAAAGATATGATGAGTTATTGGATAATATTCGGTGGTATCATGCTAGTGAGCATGATTGTGCAGTGGCGGTTCAGAAGCAAGTTCAAGAAATATTCGGAGACCCCGTTGAGCAGCGGAATGACCGGCAGGGACGTAGCAGAAAAGATGCTGCACGACCATGGCATCTATGATGTACAGATCATTTCGGCCCAAGGCCAGTTGAGCGACCACTACAATCCCGCCAACCGGACGGTAAACCTGAGTCCGGAGGTGTACAGTGGGCGAAGCGTGGCCGCCGCCGCGGTAGCCGCCCACGAATGCGGCCATGCCGTGCAGCATGCCAAGGCATACTCCTGGTTGCAATTCCGGTCGGCTATGGTGCCCATTGTAAGCGTGGCGTCAAACCTGGTAACCTGGGTGCTTATGATTGGTGTCTTGTTAATGGCATTCTCGGGCAATCCGTATGTGCTGGCTATAGGTGTCGCCGCATTGGCCATTACCACGTTATTCAGCTTCGTGACGCTGCCCGTGGAGTTTGACGCTTCCAAACGGGCACTGGCCTGGCTCGACAACAAAGGTATCACCCACAGCAGCACAGAACACGACGGTGCCAAAGATGCCCTGTGGTGGGCTGCAATGACCTATGTCGTAGCAGCGTTGTCATCTTTGGTGACCCTACTTTACTACGCCAGCATGCTGCTGGGAAGAAGGGACTAACGATTCTTTTCATAGTTTAGGTTTAGGTGGGTCCGTCCACTCTTCGGAGTGGGCGGACTATTTTTATAACAGATTTCGTACCTTTGCATCTCGTTCACATTTAGCATAACTGACGATGTTTCAGAACCTACAGGATAAATTAGATAGGGCCTTTAAAGTACTGAAGGGCCAAGGCAACATCACCGAAATCAACGTGGCGGAAACCATGAAGGAAATCCGCAAGGCGTTGCTCGATGCCGACGTCAACTACAAGACCGCCAAGGCATTCACCGACGAGGTGAAACAAAAAGCGCTTGGCCAGAATGTGCTGACGAGCATCTCCCCCGGCCAACTGCTTACCAAGATCATGAATGATGAGCTGACCGCGCTGATGGGCGGCTCAGCCACCGAACTGGACTTGTCGAAAAACCCGACGGTTATCCTGATTGCCGGCCTCAACGGTGCCGGTAAGACCACCTTCTCCGGCAAACTGGCCAAATACCTCAAAGAGAAGAAGGGCAGGAAACCGCTACTGGTAGCAGGTGACGTGTACCGGCCGGCAGCCATCGACCAACTGGAAGTGCTCGGCCAACAGGTGGACGTACCGGTCTATGCCGACAGGGAATCTAAAGACCCCATAGGCATCGCGAAGGCGGGTGTTGCCGAAGCCAAGCAGAACGGGTACAACGTCGTCATCGTGGATACCGCCGGCCGCTTGGCCATCGACGAAGCATTGATGAACGAAATATCGGCCGTAAAGGATGCCACCCAGCCACACGAAATCCTCTTCGTGGTAGATGCCATGACCGGACAGGACGCGGTGAACACAGCCAAAGCGTTCAATGACCGGCTTGACTTCACCGGCGCAGTGCTTACCAAGCTGGACGGCGACACGCGCGGCGGTGCGGCGCTCTCCATCAAGTCCGTCGTCAACAAACCCATCAAGTTCATCGGTACGGGCGAAAAAATGGACGCCCTCGACGTGTTCCACCCCGACCGGATGGCCTCGCGTATCCTCGGCATGGGCGACGTGGTTTCCCTCGTCGAGCGCGCGCAGCAGCAATTCGACGAACAACAAGCCGCCGAATTGCAACGCAAAATCCGCAAGAATAAGTTCGACTTCAACGATTTCCGGAACCAGATCCAGCAAATCAAGAAGATGGGCAACATGAAAGACCTCATGGGGATGATCCCGGGTGTGGGCAAAGCCATAAAGGATGTGGATATCGACGACGATGCTTTCAAACCCATCGAGGCCATCATCAACTCCATGACACCGTATGAACGCGAAAACCCCGACGCCATCGACCAGAAGCGCCGTGCGCGCATCGCGAAAGGATCGGGCACCGACTTGGTGGAAGTCAACAAACTGATGAAGCAATTCGGCGACATGCGTAAAGTGATGAAGCAGATGTCCAATCCCGCGGCCATGGCCCGCATGATGCGCGGCGCACCCAAGATGCCGATGGGGCGATAGAAAATTTTAATTATCTTTGTTTCATGGACGACCCGGTGCAGCTGACCGAATTTGGCAAAATACTCCTTATTGGGGTAATGGGGGTCTTATTGGTGCTGTTTACCTTGTTGTTGGGCAAAATCGTATCGCCAAAGAAGCCTACTCCTGAAAAGCTGACCACTTACGAATGTGGTGAAGAAGCCACAGGGAGTTCATGGATATCGTTCAACTCCCGTTTCTATGTCATCGCATTGGTTTTTTTGCTGTTTGACGTGGAGCTGATCTTTGTCTTTCCTTGGGCTACCGTTTTCGGCCAAGCCGAGCTGATAGCTGCTGATTCCCGCTGGGGGTGGTTTACATTGGCGGAAATGGCGATATTCATCGGAATATTGGTTGTGGGCTTGGTATATGTATGGAAAAAAGGCGATCTGGAATGGGTGAAACCTCAGGTAGCACTTCCGCGTGTGAACGTCAATATCCCCAAATCGGCCTATGACAAGCTGAACCAAGAGCGTTACCGTATCCGGACATTTAAGCCGGAAACCGCACCGCAGGAAACCAAAAAGCCCGACACCGGCGGTGCGGAGACGAAAAAACCTGCGTTCAAACCCCTGTTCAGAAAACCTGGAGGCACACCATCATGAGCATCGATAAGCAGTTGGAACGTAATGGTGTGGTCATCGCCAAGCTTGATGACCTGCTGAACTGGGCAAGGCTGTCGTCCATGTGGCCCATGAGTTTTGGCATTGCTTGCTGCGCCATCGAAATGATGGGTGCTATGGCCGCTACTTACGACCTGGACCGTTTCGGTGTGTTTCCCCGCCCCTCGCCGCGGCAGTCAGATGTCATGATCATTGCCGGAACGGTGACCTTCAAGATGGCCGACCGGATACGGCGCCTGTATGAACAGATGCCGGACCCCAAATACGTGATTTCCATGGGTTCGTGTGCCAACTGCGGCGGCCCTTATTGGCAGCATGGTTACCACGTGGTCAAGGGCGTGGATCGGATCATTCCCGTGGATATCTATGTACAAGGCTGCCCTCCCAGGCCCGAAGCGCTGATCGGCGCGTTTCTGGAACTGCAAAAAAAAATAGCTGGCGAGCATATCTTGGCCGATAAACTGCAACCTTCGCGTGCTTAACTGTTAACACTAGCTCAACCTCATTATATGGCAAAAGATTTTTATGGCGAACTACAGTTGGGAATCCTCGGCGGTGGGCAATTGGGCCGCATGTTGATCCAGGAAGCCATCAATTTCAATGTGAATGTCCATGTACTCGATCCTGACAAAAACGCACCCTGCCGAAACCTGTGCAACCGGTTCGTCAACGGACCGTTGAGCGATTTCGATACCGTATATGCTTTCGGGAAAGGGCTCGACATGGTGACCATCGAAATCGAGAAAGTCAATGTGGACGCGCTCGAAAAGCTCGAAGAAGAAGGTGTGCTGGTATACCCGCAGTCACGCATCATCCGATTGATACAGGACAAGGGCCTGCAAAAACAATTCTTCAAGCAAAACGACATACCCACCGCCCCTTTCCAGTTGATTTCGTCAAGGGACAGCCTGGCCAAGGCATCCATTCCGCTACCCTATATCCAAAAGCTCCGTAAGGATGGCTACGATGGCCGGGGCGTGAAGAAAATCATCCGCGAGGACGATGTCCAAACAGCCTTTGAGGAGCCAAGCCTGATCGAACAGTGGATTGACTTCGAAAAAGAACTGGCAATCATCGTTTCGCGCAATGACAACGGTGACATGGCCACGTTCCCCTGCGTGGAGATGGAATTCAATCCCGAGGCCAATTTGGTGGAATTCTTGATATCACCTTCTACCCTGCCTTTCGAAATCCAGCAACGTGCAGAACTATTGGCGAAGAAAATCGCCGAAGACCTGCAGATCGTCGGGTTGCTGGCCGTAGAGTTGTTCCTGACCAAAGACGGACAACTGCTGGTGAACGAGCTTGCTCCCCGGCCCCACAACAGCGGGCATCAAAGCATCGAAGGGAATTTCACCTCCCAGTTTGCACAGCACCTGCGAGCGATTTTCAACCTCCCCCCGGGCAATACGGCCACACGCACCAATGCCGTCATGGTCAATCTGCTCGGCGAAGCAGGCCATGAGGGATTAGCGCGTTACGAAGGGGTCGAAGAAATCCTGGCGATGGAAGGTGTATATTTGCACCTCTATGGGAAAAAATACACCAAGCCCTTCCGTAAGATGGGTCACGTATGCATCATCAATGAGGACCGGGAAACGGCTGTCCGTATCGCGCGCAAGGTACAGCAGACCATCAGGGTGGTGACGTGATTGGTGGTCGGTGATTGGTGATTGGAGCGAATAACAAATAGCGAACAGCAAATAGCAAACAACGAATGACAGCAAAAATAGCGATACCGGAAGTGGGCATCATCATGGGCAGCAAGTCGGATTTGCCTGTGATGCAGGATGCCGTGGACATATTGAAATTGCTTGGGGCACGTGTGGAGGTGACCATCGTATCGGCACACCGGACGCCCGAGCGGATGTTCGACTATGCCAAAAGCGCCGCTTCCCGCGGCTTGAAGGTAATCATTGCCGGTGCTGGCGGTGCCGCGCACTTGCCCGGCATGGTGGCTTCCATCACCCACCTGCCCGTCATCGGTGTACCCGTCAAATCGTCCAATTCCATCGATGGCTGGGACTCCGTGCTGTCCATCCTGCAGATGCCCAACGGTATCCCGGTAGCCACCGTGGCGCTCAACGCCGCTAAAAATGCCGGCATCCTTGCCGCGCAGATACTTGCCGTCTCGGACGAACAGCTAGCGCAAAACCTGTTGAACTACAAGGCCGAATTGGCCAAAAAAGTGGAGGAAAGCGCGAAAGAGGTGGAAGATGGGTCGATTTGAGGATTCGACGATGTGCTAATTTGAAGATGTGCTGATGGGACGATTGCAGTAATTTTCAAATCTTCAAATTTTCAAATCTTCAAATTGAAAAAAGCGTCTCCAATTCACTCCGTGCAATCTTGAAAATCGTACCGTGCCGGATACCTTCGGGCATTTCCAGTTTTTCCGACACTTCGCGCCAATGTATTAAATCCCTGGAAGCGATGGCACCATAGTGATGCTCGATGTATTTGTCAAAGTACACCACCCATTCCCCGTCGATGCGCATGACCGTAGGTCCCTCCGCCCAATAGCCACCGGTGATGGGTTCGCCCGCGGCGCTATAGGGGCCTTCCAGCCGATCGGCATACGCTATCTTCAGGTTTTTCTGTGCTGGCTTCCTCGTCTCGTCCTTGAGGAACATCACCCATTGGTTGTCCCCGCGTGCGATGGTCGCGTCAATCACATTGAAACCGGGGTCATAGAACAGCTTCGTATCACTGAAGGTCTCAAAATCTTTCGTCGTCACGTAATACATCCGGTGGTTGTAGCCATCATCCGCTTCAATCTGCGTCTCGGGGAAACGACCCCGTATCGTCGTGGCCCAGTAGATGAGGTAATGATCCTGTTCCGGGTCATAGGTGATTTCCGGTGCCCAGCAGTTGCGGGCTTCGGGTTCGTGGGCCATCACGGGGATGTACCGTTGTTCGGTCCAGTTGACCAAGTCATCCGACGAGGCGTAGCCGATGCCTTTATCGGTCCAGCTGACCGTCCATACCATATGGAAACGGCCGTCGCCGCCGCGGATGATGCACGGGTCGCGCATCAGTTTATCCTTGCTCAGTTCCGGTTTCAAGAATGATCGGTCGTTGTTCAGCGGTATCCATTGGAATCCATCGGCACTATACGCCAAGTGCAGGCCATCCTCGCCGTTGCCCTTGAAATAAGAGAAGGCATACACGCTGTCACGCGGTTGGGCAAAAGACACATACGCCAACAATAGACAAACGCCTATGGCCATGAACCTGTTCATTTTGGTCATTTCACAGATGCGATAACTCTTTTATCAGACTGATGGGATGCGGTAGCCATTATGATATTCGGCTGCCAAAAGTTTATTGGCGGCACTGCTGGTAAAACGTCCTTTTCGGGCATCCCAATAGATTTTCTCTCCGGTACGGTATGCGATGTTGCCCATTTGCGAAAAGATGGCGATATGGGCCCCAGCCGTGATGGGTGCATTCAGTGCATCCAGTTTCCGGGAGCGTACCACGTCGATGAAATTGGTGGTATGCTTGTCCAGGCCATTGTCTTGGCTCTTCTGGAATGGCACACGTTCCATGCGCTCGCCTTCGGGAATCACCTCCCATCCACCGCGATCTACCACAAGCGTACCGAAATTACCGATGAAGGCCACGCCGTGGTTACGGCCGTAGGGGCCGCCATCGACGCCATTGGCATGCTCCCACTGCACGGTGAAATCATCGAACTCATAGACTGTGGTGAGCGTATCCGGCGTTTCGGCCGCATCGTCCGGATAGGCGAACTTCCCACCCGTGGCCATGACGGATTTCGGGGTCGTCGCTTTCATGCCGATCAGCGCGAAGTCCAGCATGTGAACTCCCCAATCGGTCATCAGCCCGCCGGCGTAATCCCAGAACCAACGGAATTCGAAATGGAAGCGATTGGGATTGAAGGGGCGTTGCCTTGCCGGCCCCAGCCAGCGGGTATAGTCGACCCCTTCTGGTACCGGCGCATCCGGCTTTACGGGAATGCTCTTCATCCACCCTTGGTATGCCCAGGCTTTCACTAGTCGGATTTTCCCCAGCTTGCCCGAATGCACAAAATCCATCGCGTCGTTGAAGTGCTGCTGGCTCCGCTGCCATTGCCCCACCTGTACTGCGCGGCCGTATTTCGCGGCAGCAGCCACCATGGCGTTGCATTCCGCAATGGAGTTCCCTAAGGGTTTCTCTACGTACACGTCTTTCCCGGCAGCGCACGCATCCACCAACTGTAGGCAGTGCCAGTGGTCCGGCGTTCCGATGATGACGGCGTCCACGTTAGGGTCAGCGAGCAAGTCCTCATGTTTCGCATAGATTTTGGGGGTGATGCCGCGTGCTTTCAGCTCTTCGGACCGCTTGTTCAGCACATTGGCATCCACGTCGCAAAGCGCGGTGCACTGCACGCCGGAAACTTTCAGCATGGAATTGAGGTTTGACCATCCCATGCCATTGGCACCGATCAGCCCCACCCTTACGGGAGCCTGCTTTGCCATACCGATGGGGAATGCTTTCGGGAATGCAGATGCAGCGCCGGCAGTGGCCGCCAACGTTGTCATTGTTCCAAGGAATTTTCTTCTGCT
>Ga0207868_1002315_pt1 | contig 11198 bp, 14 predicted proteins | sample Passage237B_FD_187370 | JGI IMG/M metagenome (GOLD analysis project Ga0207868, IMG submission 187370) | Cellulose adapted compost microbial communities from Newby Island Compost Facility, Milpitas, CA, USA - Passage2 37B (SPAdes) (version 3) ... | reverse complement strand
GTAATGAAGTCCGGCCAGACCCAGATCTTCATGGAGACCCCCTACCGGAACAACCAGCTTTTTCAGACCGTACTGGATACCTGCCAGGCTGCGACCAAATTCTGTGTGGCCTCCAATATCACGGCACCCGAAGAGCTCATTAAGACCTGTACCATAAAAAATTGGGTCAGGCAAAAGCCTGACCTCAATAAGCAACCAACAATTTTCCTATTAGGCAATTAATTTCAGAACCAGCTGTTCCAGATGGTCCGGATACTCAGTCCGATGACCAGGATCCCAACCATAAGCATTAGCGTACGTTTGCCGATCCGGCCTACCAGCAGGGCACCGAGAGGAGCCGCAATCACCCCTCCGATAACCAGACCTAATACGACCTGCCAGCTGCTTACGCCGGTAAGAATCAGAAACGTAATTCCACTGGCTAGGGTAACGCCAAATTCGGCTGCGTTAACGGAGCCTATCGTATAACGCGGATCACGTCCCTGCCCCAAAAGGGTGGACGTAACGATTGGTCCCCAGCCGCCTCCACCGATGGAATCCATAAACCCACCGACCGCTGCCAGCAGACCTACGCGCTTGGTTTTCGTTTTCTTCTGTTTGACCATAATGGCTTTTCTCAGAATCAGCACACCCAGAAAAGCGAGATAGATCGAGATAAAAGGCTTGATAAAATCACCATCGATCAGATCAGAGAGAATATAGGCACCGGCTACTGCCCCTACGATCCCTGGAATGAGCAAGGTGCGGAAAAGCTTTTTATTGATGTTCTTGAACCGGAAGTGGGAAATTGCCGAAGCTCCCGTAGTAAATATCTCCGCGACATGGACACTGGCACTGCTGATAGCAGGCGGCACCCCCAATGACAACAGAAAAGAGGTGGATGTTACTCCATACGCCATACCCAGGGCTCCGTCAACCAGCTGGGCACCGAGCCCGACCAACAGATAGAAGAAAAAATCACTTGAGACTACATCACTCAGGGTCTGAAGACTTGCTGCATCAGCATTATTATACCAATATATGGCAGTAAACAAAACGGATATCGCCCCCACAGCCACTACCCACCATATCACATTACTTTGTTTCAAAACCGCAGATTTGCTTTCCGACATTCAGGGAATGGTTACTGGTTAACTAACTATTTGTGGGGCAAATATAGTTATCCAATTTAATCTATAAAAACGATAGAGTATGTTTTATTTTACCACCTCTTCGTTCTTCCCTAAAAAACCCTGCAGTAATTGTATTATTTGATGAATCTGCATGTCCGGCGATATGGTCAGATCCGCCCGGGAGTAAAATTTTATCCGGTCTTCCCGTTTTCGGGATAGTTCGGCTTCCAGGTCTGACAGCCCGGAAAGCAGCGGTCGGTCGTCCTTAGCATGGGCACGGATCCGGCTTGCCAGTTCGGATACCGGTACGTCTACAAAAACACTGATTCCAGCCTGGCCTATGTAATCCATGTTATCGAAAAAACAGGGAGCCCCTCCGCCGGTAGCAATGAGCAGTTGGTGATTTATGGGGATACTCTTGAGCAGACGCGATTCGACGTCCCGGAAATAACTCTCCCCTTCCGTTGAAAAAATTTCGGGTATACTCCGACCCTGGTCCATGACGATCATCTCGTCGAGGTCTACAAAGGTATAACCCAGCTTGTGAGCCAGCTGCCGTCCCAGGGTAGACTTCCCCGACGAAGGCATTCCGATCAGGTAAATATTACGCATAGCAATTGTTACTCCACCGCCTTCAGGACGGTTTCCGCATCCGGTGTATCATTAAAGTGCCATTTGCCCTTAACAGTGCCGTCGGACAACAACCATAGGCCAGGATTGGAACGGGATATTGTCTTCAGCACTGTCGCATCGGCGAAGAAATAGGGTATATTCAACTGCTGTTCGGCAAGAAAACCTTCAATTTCTGCTGCGCTAACAGAAGTAAATACGTACGTCGATACGTCGGTCCCCTTCAGCCCCTCAACGAGCTTACGGATGGTAGGGAAGGCCGCCGTATTGATATCCTTAAGGCTTTTTACGATTACGATCAGCTTGTTCCCCTGAAAACTCTCCTGGGTAAAATCGGTGGAATCGTTCCAGACCCGGTAGTCGGTAATTTTCGGACGGGCCTTATCCTCGTTCAGGGTGACCATGTCCTTATAGATATAGGTGCTGTCCTCCGGGAAGTTCTGGAAACGAAAAGTTTTACCGTCCTTTTCAAATATGTATTCGAACTTATAGGGCTCCGAGGGTTTCATCAGGCTTGGGATGTTATTGCCAACTTTGTAGGGCAACATATCCAGGGGCGGAAGATGGGTAACGGCATAGAAGGCTAGTCCGAGCGAACCCACTGTAGCCAGCGCAATGAACAATCCTGTTGGAAGAGCCCTGGTATGACGCTGGTAAAGGGTAATGATGATGATCAGAACCAGCAGGATTATATCCTTCAGAAACGACGTCCAGGGCTTCAGTTTGATCGCATCCCCAAAGCAGCCGCAGTCGGTCACCTTGTTGAAATAGGCCGAGTAAAAAGTCAGAAAGGAGAAGAAGATGATAATGAGCAGCAGGAAGAAATTGGTCATTTTAGGCTTGTAGTGCAGCAACAGCGCCACGCCCAGCACCACTTCCGACACACATAGAAATACCGCTATATAAAGTGCGAAGGGAGCCAGGCCATGAAAGAAGCCGGCCATGAACGGAAGGTCCTGCGCGAAAACCTCAAAGTATTCTTCCAGTTTGATTTGGGTGCCGACGGGGTCATTGAGTTTGATCAACCCCGAAAAGATAAAAATGATGCCAACCAGATATCGCGAAACCTGTGCGGCAATTTTCATAGCCCGGTTTTCAGTCAGTTTGTTTTCCAAGATTCTCTTCTTCCAGTTTAATCAGACAAAAAACAGAGTAATTGATGATATCCTGATACCCCGACCTCACTCCTTCCGAAACGATGGTCTGGCCCTGATTCTCCTCGATTTGCTTGATGCGTAATAGCTTCATGAGAATAATATCGGTCATGGAACTGACCCGCATGTCTCTCCAGGCTTCGCCATAGTCGTGATTCTTGTTGAAGAGCAGGTGCCTCACCTGATCGGTCTGCAGGGTATACAGCCGCAGCAGATTGTCGACCGAAAAGTCAGTTGCCGGATTCTCGGTGTCTGACTGTATAAGAGCCATTACGCAGTAGTTGATAATTCCGATGAACTCTCCCTCAATGCCATCCTCAACCCGCTGAACCCCCTTCTCCTGAATCGTACGGATACGCTGAGCCTTGATAAATATCTGGTCGGTGATCGAAGGTAATCTGAGGATTCTCCAGGAGCTGCCGTAATCTCTGTTTTTCTTCTCGAACAAGTCCCTGCACTTGGCAATTATTTCCTGGTAGGCTGTTTCAGTTGATTTCACGTTATTTGCTGGGTCAAAAATGACGTTACTCCTTATATAGAAAAAGTCGGAAAGCGCTTAATTCATAAACCGTGTGCCAAGATAGTAAAAAAATGCTCCAGGTTAAAGGTAAACTATACCCGCTGGACCGTCCATGGGTGATGGGAATTCTGAACGTTACCCCTGACTCTTTCTTCGCCCCCAGCCGCCATTCGGCCGATTCTGCGGACGAAATCCTCGAACGGGCATCAGCCATGATCCGCGACGGAGCTTCCATTCTGGACATTGGGGGGTACTCCACGCGGCCGGGCGCCGAGGACCCTGATCCTGAGGAAGAAAAGGCACGTATTGTTCCGGCAATATCCCTGATCAGAAAGCATTTTCCAGACATCCTGATTTCGGCAGACACCTTCCGCGCAGAAGTTGCGGAGGCCGCCATTGAAGCCGGTGCCGATATCATCAACGATGTGGCTGGTGGGAACCTGGATGAAAAAATGTTCGGGACGGTAGCCCGCCTCAACGTTCCCTACATCCTGATGCACATGCGTGGTACGCCAAAGACCATGAGCCGGCTGACCGATTACGATGATTTCCCCGGGGATGTTCTGCGGGAGCTGGCCGAAAAACTCCATCAATTGAGGGCTCTGGGGGTAAAAGATATCATCATCGATCCGGGATTCGGATTTGCCAAAACCCCGGACCAGAATTTCAGTTTGCTGGCCCATCTGCCTCTTTTCCGGGAACTGGGTTGTCCGATACTGGTAGGCGTCTCCCGCAAATCGACCATTACCCGTACCCTGGGGATACCTACGGAAGAGGCCCTTAACGGAACCACGGTTCTGAATACCGTTTCACTCATGAACGGAGCCGATATCCTCCGGGTCCACGACGTGCGCGAAGCCATGGAGGCCATCCTCCTGACCGAAAAGGTAAAATCGTCGACGCGCTGATATACTAGTCGGAATAGTATCCCTATATTTAACTGCCTATATTTACCTTATACCTGGCTGCACAACTATGGACATTGGATTCCTTAAAATCAACTGGACTGACGTTCTGGATATTATCCTGGTTTCCTTCCTGCTCTATCAGGTTTATTACCTCGTACGTGGAAGTATTGCCAGCCGGGTATTCGCGGGATACATGCTTTTGTACGTATTCTACCTGATCGTCAAGGCACTTGACCTGAACCTGATGACGGCCATCCTGCAGTATTTCATGGGTGTGGGTGCCATCGCGCTGATCGTGATATTCCAGCAGGAGATCCGGCGATTTCTGATACTGCTCGGCCGCAGTGCCACCATAACCAACAGCAAACTGCTTTCGAAACTGTTTGGTCATGCCGTAAAAAACATTGAAACCGGCACCCTTGCCAAGGTACTGGATGCTGCACGCACCATTGCTTCCGATTTCAACGGGGCCCTGATTGTGATTAAGAAACAGGATGACCTGACCCAGTATATAGAAACAGGTATACCGATTGACGCCCAAATTTCCAAACCCCTGTTACTGACCATCTTCAGTCAGTACAGCTCACTGAATGAAGGGGCTGTGATCATTGCGGGAGACAAAATTGTGGCCGCACGTTGTGTGCTGCCGGTAAATGAAGAAGTGGAAGTGCCGGTTTCCATGGGGTTCCGTCACAGGGCAGCCCTGGGTATGAGTGAATCGACAGACGCGGCTACGATTGTAATTTCGGAGCAGACCGGCCGGATTTCCCTGGCTATCCATTCGGAAATGTACCCCAACCTGTCGGTCAAACAACTGGGCGAAGTACTGCGTGCCTACCTGTATGAAGACAAGGTGCCGGAAAGGGAAAAAATATCCCGGGATTAACTTCGTTTCATTCATCACCCCGTCTTTTTCCAAATTTTTAAATTCCTTTTTGGAAAAGGTCTAGCAATCAACTATTTTTGCACCCTGTTTGTAAAGAGCCCGTTAGCGGCAGGGTAACCTGCTGGGTTTAAGCAAACTGGAAAAAACTAGTTTAATATTCAACTTCATTTAACGTATCGTATTATGTTAAAACAGTATGAAACGGTGTTCATTCTGACTCCCGTCTTATCTGAAGCACAGGTAAGGGACGCCGTTGACAAGTTCCGCAATGTCCTGAAGGATAACGGAGCTACCATCATTCACGAAGAGGATTGGGGTCTTCGGAAACTGGCTTACCCTATCCAAAAGAAAAACACAGGGTTCTACTTTCTGTTCGAATACTCTGCTCCCGGTACAGCGATTGACGTACTGAACACAGAGTTCCGCAGGGATGAGCGCGTAATCCGCGAACTCACTGTTGTAATGGATAAGCATCACATTGCTTATAGCGAGAAACGCCGTAAAGGTGCTACTAAAGCCACTGCAGAAGCTAAAACCGAAGAATAGACTATGACACTTGTAAACGAACCGGTTGAGAAAAACCGCAATCAGAAAAAATACTGCCGTTTCAAAAAAGCGGGCATCAAATATATCGACTACAAGGATCCGGACTTCCTCTTGAAACTTGTGAATGAGCAAGGCAAGATCCTTCCTCGGAGACTGACAGGTACCAGCCTGAAATATCAGCGCAAAGTGGCTCAGGCCATCAAAAGAGCCCGTCATCTGGCGCTGTTGCCCTATGTAGGTGATCAGTTGAAATAAAAATCATTAAAGGTTTTAGTTAGAATCATGGAAATTATTCTGTTAACAGATATAGCGGGGCTGGGGTATAAAAACGACATCGTTAAGGTTAAAGCCGGATACGGTCGTAACTACCTGATCCCTCAGGGCTACGCGGTTCTTGCCTCTGAAACAAACCGTAAGATCGTTGAGGAGAATATCCGCCAGGCTGCCCACAAAGCTGAGAAAATCAAAAAAGACGCTGAAGATCTCGCAGCGGCTATCGGCGATACCGTTCTTACCATCCCTGCCGCTGCAGGTGACAGCGGACGTATTTTCGGTCGTATTACAACCACTCAAATTTCTGACGCCCTGCGTTCGAAAGGTTTTGAAATCGACCGTAAGCGTATCACTGTAGACGAAATCAAAACTTTAGGTGTGCACTACGCTATGCTGGACTTGCACAAAGAGGTAAAACACAAGGTCGCACTCGAAATCGTTGCGATTTAATTAAAGAGTCCGGTAATTTGTGGCGTAAACATTGACTTGTTTACGCCATTTTTTTATGCATCTCTACCTGCACATCCCCTATTGCCGAAAGGCCTGCCATTACTGCGATTTTCATTTCAGCACCAACCTTTCCACCCGCGAAAGTCTGGTCGATGCCATGATCAGGGAAATCGCCCTTCGGAAAGACTATCTCCCGCAAAAAAACCTGTCGACCATTTATTTTGGCGGTGGGACCCCGTCGGTACTCACTGCGGAGGAACTGGACCGGCTTTTATCGGAAATTGCCCGGCATTTCTCTGTAGACGAAGCAGCCGAAATCACCCTTGAGGCTAATCCCGATGACCTGGATGCACAGACCCTGCTGAACCTGCATCAGGCCGGCATAAACCGGCTGAGCATCGGCATTCAGACGTTTGACAATGAAATGCTCCGGTATCTCAACCGCATTCATACGGGTGAGGAATCGGAAATGGTGGTGAAAAGAGCCCAGGATACGGGCATCCGGAACCTATCGCTAGACCTGATGTATGCCCTTCCTGCGCCTGATCATACATTACTGGAAAGAGATCTTGAAAAAATCACTTCGCTGGGTGTCAGTCACCTGTCGGCCTACTGCCTGACCATAGAACCCCGTACTGCCTTCGGGAAATGGGTAGAAACCCGCAAAATGGCTCCGATCGATGAAGACTTTGCCGCTGAGCAGTTTGAAATAACGGTTAACACGCTGGCTGACGCAGGATATGAGCAGTATGAGATTTCGAATTTCGCCCGAGACGACCAATTCAGCCGCCACAATACCGCCTACTGGCAACGCAGGCCTTACCTGGGCATTGGACCCGGTGCGCACAGTTATGACGGGCAACGAACCCGACAGTTCAATGTATCGAACAATAACCAGTACATCGAATCACTTCGCAGGAACGAGATCCCGGCTACGGTGGAAGAACTGAGACCGGAGGATCAGGCCAACGAATACCTGCTCACGGGACTCCGCACGCGATGGGGCTGCGACCTCGATCTCCTCGACCGCCTTTCGGATGGCAGCTTCCGGGAACTACGGCGAAGCCAGGTAAAGGAACTGCTCTCACGCGGGTGGCTTCAGCTAACCGACAATACCCTTTTTCTGACCCCTGCAGGCAAGTTATTTGCGGATCGTGCGGCTACCGAACTCTTCCTCGACTGAATTAACTTCCCTGACCGGAAAGGCGATTTCGAGCGATTTTCATCATTTGAATATTATGGGAATCCGATGTAAATTGCAGCCCATTATCCATTGCATTTACCAATCGATCTCATGGAATTTCCTCAAGAATTGAAGTACACGCAAGACCACGAGTGGGTTTTGTTGGAGGGCGATATTGCCACCGTCGGAATTACAGACCATGCTCAAAACGAACTGAGCGATATTATCTATGTCGATGTAACCACTGTAGGTGAAACCCTCGAAAAAGGTGCAGTTTTCGGAGCAATTGAAGCAGTTAAGACCGTTTCTGACCTCTTCCTTCCGATAGGCGGCGAAATCATCGAATTCAACACGGAACTTGAAGGTGCTCCAGAGCTCGTCAATTCAGATCCCTATACCAAAGGCTGGATTGTCAAAGTTAAGGTAAAAGACGTACAGGAACTGGATACGCTCCTGTCGGCAGACGATTACAAGGCTCTGATAGGCGCGTAATCTGTTTTCAGGCAGTAAATCCATATTTCCTTCAGGTTACCTCTCCGCGTGAGAGGTAACTCCCAGTATTGTATAAACTACATCCCCATGAAGTTACTTTTTCGATCCGTCCGGATTTTTGATAAGGGTAATATCCATCACAACCAGAAAAAAGACCTTTTGATTGAAAATGGCGCAATTACCAGTATCGGAGATGGGTTGGACGCGACGGGGGCGGTAGTTTATGAAGAGGAAGGCCTCTGTGTTTCCCCCGGCTGGCTCGACATGCGCACGGCACTTCGGGATCCGGGAAGGGAGCAGGAAGAAGACCTTACCAGCGTAAAAGAAGTTGCCGCCCGCGGAGGCTTTACGGGAATCATGCTTCTGCCCAATTCCCATCCCGCCATCGATTCAAAAGGTACCCTGCGATATGTATTGAAGGAAGGCCTTACCGGCCCGGTTGCCCTCTACCCCAGCGCTACCGTTACCAAAGGTGCCGAAGGTAAGGACTTCACCGAAATGATTGATCTCCATTATGCCGGAGCAGTTGCCTTTACCGACGGAGTCAATCCCATTCACAACAGCGATATTTTCCTCAAGTCACTGCAGTACCTGCAGCCGCTTAACGGGCTCCTCATCAACCGGCCAGAAGACCAGTATCTTTCGCTCTACGGCCAGATGCATGAGGGCATCACCAGCACATCGCTCGGTCTGAAAGGCATTCCTTCACTTTCCGAGGAAATGATGATTGTCAGGGACCTGCAGTTGCTCGAATATGCGCTGGAAGGGAAAGAACTGAGTGAAATTCAATTCCCAGTATTGCATTTTTCCCTGCTGTCGACCGAAAGGTCAGTAAGGCTGATACGGGAGGCCAAACAGAAGGGGCTGCCCGTTTCCTGCGATGTAGCATCCCATCAGCTGGCCTTTGAAGACACGGCACTGACTTCCTTCGACACCAATCTGAAAGTAAGTCCTCCGTTCCGAGAAGCGGCCGACAGGACAGCCCTTCGCGAAGGATTGGCTGATGGCACCATCGACGCCATTGTGTCGGATCATGCCCCTCAGGCCCCCCAGTACAAGGACACGGAATTTGACCATGCTGAATTCGGTATTACCGGTCTGGAAACGGCATTTTCGGTAGCGCTTATGAACAGCGGCCTCGCACTGGAGGAGGTTATAGCCAAAATCAGCGCAAATCCCCGCAGAATCCTGCGGCTGCCGGCGGTATCGGTCGTGGAAGGACGGCAAGCCGACCTCACCTTCTTCAATCCTGATCAGGAATGGCGGTTCGATTATTCGGTTTCCAAATCACTCAATACTCCTTTTCTGAATCAGACCCTGAAAGGTGCCGTAAAAGGCATTTTAAACCGGGGCGAACTGAGGTGGTTCGGAAAAGACTCATAAACTTTCAATGTCGTTTCAGAATTACTTTAACAAACCTTTGCTGAAAGTCCCGCTGGTGATCGGACTGATTACGGGTCTACTGGCATTCGGATACTTTCTGGGACTGTATGCGCTCGGGTTTACCCCGCTCGGCAACATTCGCACCCCCGATTTCGGCATTCATATCATCACCATCTGTTACGCCTGCTGGCATTATCGTAAAAAATACGGTCAGGGCTGGCTCCACCTGTGGGAAGGTCTGACGATGGGTTACGTCATCAACATGACCGCAGCCTTCATCACCGGCTGGCTGATCTACTTCTTTGTTACTTATATTAATCCGCAGGTATTCGTTGACTATACACAGGAAATGGTACAGCTGCTAATGGATGGCAAGGATCAGCTGCTGGAAAACATTGGAGAAGAGGAGTTTAACAAACTGATCAACGAAGTAAAAGCGAATCAACCTGCGACGCTGATAACCGACGAAATCAGTAAGAAATTCTTTCTGGGCATTATCCCCATCCTGCTTATCTCCCTGTTTTTCAGAAGACAAAAACCTGTTGGCGAACAGTGATTTTCATATCTTTGTCTGAAGACATCTAAACCATTTTTAACAAACTCGTTAACGAAGTCATGCAAGAAGAACAACCCGTCTCCCGAGTAGCCATCCGCTACGGCCTTATGTTTGGAATTATCGGCAGTATTTTTTCCGTCCTGCTATACGTCTTCCAACTCGAAACCAATAAGTTTCTGCCTCAGGCTACCTGGATCATCTTTATTATCGCCATTGTGATGGCTATTAAAGAATACCGAAAGCAGAATCAGGGATTTGTCTCCTATGGGCAGGGTCTCAGTGTCGGTGCGCTTACCTCCGCGATCATGGGTTTTGTAAATTCACTCCTGAGTACATTTTATCTCCAGGTAATTGACAACACCCCTTTGCAGAGAATCAGCGAACAGACCCGTATCACCCTCGAGGAAAAAGGCATGGACGATCAGCAGATTGAAGCAGCCCTGGAGATGAGCCAGAAGTTTCAGTCGCCCGGGATGTTGTTTCTGTTTTCCGTCATCGGTTCGGCCGTGATGGGTCTGATCCTGTCGTTAATCATAGCAGCCATTCTCCAGAAGAAACGTCCCGTCTTTGAATAAGAAATTGAGCGAATCGCGCGTTATTGAGACCAGCTGTAGAGTATGTTCGCCATTTTCACCAAGGAAATAAATTCATTTTTCGGGTCTCTGACCGCCTATATCGTCATCACGGTCTTCCTTGTGGCCGTTGGCCTGATTGTTTGGGTTTTCCCGGATTCGAATGTCCTGGACTATGGCTATGCCGATCTCTACGTATTTTTTAACCTGACGCCCTATGTGCTTTTATTTCTGGTGCCGGCAGTAACCATGCGTACTCTGGCAGAAGAAAGTAAAAACGGCACGCTCGAGCTCCTTTTGACAAAACCCCTGAGCAGCCTGCAGCTTATAGCCGGCAAAATGCTTGCCTGCTGGCTTCTGGTAACCATTACGCTTTTACCGACACTGATTTATTATTACAGTGTGTACCAGCTGGGAAACCCCAAGGGAAATATCGACTCAGCAGCGGTATTTGGTTCCTACATTGGCCTTTTCCTGCTGAGTGGGGCACTCACGTCGATGGGGGTATGGGTATCTTCCCTAAACGATAACCA
>Ga0207868_1002312_pt1 | contig 11213 bp, 11 predicted proteins | sample Passage237B_FD_187370 | JGI IMG/M metagenome (GOLD analysis project Ga0207868, IMG submission 187370) | Cellulose adapted compost microbial communities from Newby Island Compost Facility, Milpitas, CA, USA - Passage2 37B (SPAdes) (version 3) ... | reverse complement strand
CGGAGGCGAGCCACGCCACGGCGGAGGCGACCTCGGCGCCGGTGCCCATGCGCTTCATGGGGATGGCGGCCATGATCGTTTCCTTCTGCCTGTCGTTCAGCTTGTCGGTCATGGCCGATTCGATGAAGCCCGGCGCAACGCAGTTCACGGTGATGCCGCGGCTCGCGATTTCCTGCGCCAGCGACTTCGAAAGGCCGATCATGCCGGCCTTCGAGGCGCAGTAGTTGGCCTGGCCGGGATTTCCGGTGACGCCGACGACCGAGGTTATGTTGATGATGCGGCCGTGGCGGCGCTTCATCATCGGATGCGTGAGCTCCCGGGCAAGCCGGAAGACTGCCGTCAGGTTGACTTCCAGCACGGCATCCCAGTCGGCGTCGGACATGCGCACGAACAGGCCGTCCTTGGTGATGCCGGCATTGTTGACGAGGATGTCGACGCCTTCGAGATCGGCCTCGGCCTTCTGGCCGAGCGCCTTGACCTCGTCGCGGTCGGCAAGGTTGGCCGGGAAAAGCTTCACCCGCTCGCCCAGCTCGCCGGCCAGCGCCTCGAGCTTCTCAACGCGCGTGCCGTGCAGGCCGACGGTTGCCCCCTGCGCATGCAGGATGCGCGCGATCGCCTCGCCGATGCCGCCTGACGCGCCTGTGATCAAGGCCTTGCGGCCGGTCAGTGAGAACATGTGAGCCTCCCTCTCGAAAACTAGTTCAGCGCCGCCAGCGCGGCCTCGATTTCGGCCGGGGTGCCGATGTTGGCGGTGGCGATGTTGCGGTCGATGCGGCGGGCAAGACCCGAAAGCACCTTGCCCGCGCCGACTTCGTACAGCGTGGCGACGCCGTTGGAGGCGAACCACTCGACCGTTTCGCGCCAGCGCACCCGACCGGTCACCTGCTCGACCAGCCGCCTGGCGATCTCGTCCGTATCGGTCAGCGGCGCGACGGTGACATTGGCGACGACGGGAACCACGGGAGCCTTGATCTCGACGGCCGCCAGCGCCTCGCGCATGGCTTCGGCCGCGGGCTGCATCAGGGCCGAATGGAAGGGAGCGGAAACCGGCAGCATGATGGCGCGCTTGGCCCCCTTGTCGGTGCAGACGCGGGCGGCATGCTCGACCGCCGGCTTCGCCCCCGAAATGACGAGCTGGCCGCCGCCATTGTCGTTGGCGATCTGGCAGACCGAGCCCTGCCCCGCCTCGACGCAGGCAGCTTCGACATCCGCCTGTTCGAGCCCGATGATCGCAGCCATGGCGCCCTCGCCCACCGGAACTGCCGCCTGCATGGCATTGCCGCGGATGCGCAGGAGCCGCGCCGTGTCGGCCAGCGTGAAGGCACCGGCCGCGCAGAGGGCGGAGTATTCACCCAGCGAATGGCCGGCGACGTAGGCCACCTTATCCTTCAGCGAGAAGCCACGGGCTTCGAGAACCCGCATTGCCGCTATGGAGACCGCCATCAGCGCGGGCTGGGCATTGGCCGTCAGCGTCAGCTCGTCCTCCGGTCCTTCCCACATCACCTTGGACAGGCGATCGCCCAGCGCGGCATCCACTTCCTCGAAGACCGAGCGCGCTTCCGGGAAGGCCTCGGCGAGGTCCTTGCCCATGCCGACGGTCTGGCTGCCCTGTCCCGGAAAGGTGAATGCGACCGACATGTCCATGCTTCTCCGCCGATTGCCTGCTCGGCGCCCTCGTTGCGCGAGAGGCCGCAATTCGTCAAGTGCGCCGCCTGCGCAGGCAGGGAATGTCAGCAGCCGCGCGGGCGGGCTGGCGCGCGCCATGCGCGACACTTATATGCCGCAAGCCGCGCGAGCCGCTCCGGTTCCATGGCCGCGAATGCAATCAAGCTGGAGGAATGCGCCCCACATGCGGCCGGTCATTTCGATTTCGCGCCTCTCCAAGACCTACAAGGGTGGATTCCAGGCGCTGAAGGAGGTCAGCCTAGACATCGAGGAAGGAGAAATCCTCGCCTTGCTCGGCCCGAACGGAGCAGGCAAGACGACGCTGATCTCCATCGTCTGCGGCATCGTCAATCCCAGCTCGGGCACGGTTACGGTCGGCGGCCACGACATCATCCGCGACTTTCGCAAGGCGCGTGAGCTGATCGGTCTGGTGCCGCAGGAAATGCATGTCGACGCGTTCGAAACCGTGTGGGCATCGGTCTCGCACAGCCGCGGCCTCTTCGGAAAGCCGCGCAACGACGCGACCGTCGAGAAGGTGCTGCGCGACCTCACGCTGTGGGACAAGAAGGATTCCAAAATCATCACGCTTTCGGGGGGCATGAAGCGGCGGGTGATGATCGCCAAGGCGCTGGCGCACGAACCGCGTGTGCTGTTCCTTGACGAGCCGACGGCCGGCGTCGACGTCGAGCTCAGGAAGGACATGTGGGCGCTGGTGGTCGCCATGAAGGCACAGGGCGTCACCATCATCCTGACCACCCACTACATTGAGGAAGCCGAAGCGATCGCCGATCGCGTCGGCGTCATCAACAAGGGCGAGCTGCTCCTGGTCGAGGAAAAGACGGAGCTGATGCGCAAGATGGGTGAAAAGCAGCTCACGCTGGAGCTGCGCCGGCCGCTCGATGCGCTGCCCGCAAGCCTCAACGGCTACCAGCTCAGCCTGGAAGACGACGGCCAACGCCTCATCTACCGCTACGACACGGGCGCCGCCCGCAGCGGCATTGGGGCGCTGCTCGCCGATCTCGGGTCGGCCGGCATTTCGATCCGCGACCTGGATACCAAGCAGAGCTCGCTGGAAGACATCTTCGTCAACCTGGTGAGGGAGCGATGAACTGGCGCGCGATCAGAGCGATCTACAAGTTCGAGATGGCGCGGTGGTGGCGCACCGCGCTGCAAAGCATCGTGTCGCCGGTGCTGTCCACCTCGCTTTATTTCGTCGTGTTCGGCGGCGCGATCGGCTCGCGCATCGAGCAGGTGGACGGCGTGTCCTACGGCGCCTTCATCGTGCCGGGCCTGATCATGCTGACCATGATCACACAAGGAATCTCGGTCGGCTCGTTCGGCATCTATTTCCCGAAATTCGTCGGCACGATCTACGAAATCCTGTCCGCTCCGGTTTCCTACGTCGAGATCGTGGTCGGCTATGTCGGCGCGGCGGCGACGAAGTCCGTGCTGCTCGGGCTGCTGATTCTGGCGACAGCGACGCTGTTCGTGCCGCTGGAGATCGCGCACCCGCTCTGGATGATCGCGTTCCTGGTGCTGACGGCTGTCACCTTCTCGATGTTCGGCTTCATCATCGGCATCTGGGCCGACAATTTCGAGAAGCTGCAGCTCATTCCGATGCTGGTGGTCATGCCGCTGATCTTTCTCGGCGGCAGCTTCTACTCGGTGAACATGCTGCCGCCGTTCTGGCAGGCTGTGAGCCACTTCAACCCGGTGCTCTATCTCATCAGCGGCTTCCGCTGGAGCTTCTACGAGATCGCCGACGTCGGCGTCGGCGTATCGCTCGGGGCTATCGCGGTGTTCCTGGTGGCCTGCGTGACGGCAACCTGGTGGATCTTCAAGACCGGGTGGCGGATCAAGAGCTAGGCGCGGCCGCCCATCAGACGGATTTTCTCCGACCAATCGGCCTCCAGGTTGCGCAAGCGCAAAGAGCGGGCGAGCGGCGTTCGCTACACGCGCGCAAGCGCAACAAGGAGCGACGCCGTGAACGAAAACCGCGAAACCACCCCCACCCTGCTACCGATGCTGATCGCCGGGCTCGTGCTGGTCGTGGTCGGCGGCATGGGCATCATGGTGTTCGTGTAGGCGCGCCTGGCACCCGTCCCTTGCGCTCGGGGGCGGGCTTCTATATATGCCGCCGCAATCTGCCGGTCCCGATTGGGGGCTGAACGGAGGGCCGGAGGTTTCCGACTGGGGACTTCCGCATGAAGCCAAAGGCGCTTCGGCCTCCCGTGTCTCCGCTCTCGACCGTCTCGACAAGCGCCTTTCTTCCGCCGCCACAGCGGTTTCGGAGAAGTCGCAGAGGCTTAGCCGTCGGGGTCCGGCCGAGAAGGAAAGAAAGGCAAGACAACAATGGCACTTTACGAGCATGTGTTTCTTGCCCGGCAGGATCTTTCGCCGCAGCAGGTCGACGACCTTGTGAACCAGTACAAGGGCGTGATCGAGCAGGGCGGCGGGACGATCGGACGGGTCGAGAACTGGGGGCTGAAGTCCCTCGCCTACCGGATCAAGAAGAACCGCAAGGCCTATTTCACGCTGATGGACATCACCGCGCCGGCCGCGGCCGTCAACGAGATGGAGCGCCAGATGGGCCTGTCGGAAGACGTGCTGCGCTTCATGACCATCCGGGTCGAGAAGCACGAGGAAGGCCCCTCGGCAATGATGCAGAAGCGCGACGACCGCGACCGCGGCGACCGCGGCGACCGGCCCTCGCGTTTCGGCGACCGTGACCGTGGCGACCGCCCGGGCCGCCCGGGCGGCGAGGACCGCGGCCCGCGCCGGCCGCGTGAACAGGCTGAAGGAGACGCTGAATAATGGTCGACATCAACCAGATCCCGACGCGGCGGCCCTTCCACCGGCGGCGCAAGACCTGCCCGTTCTCCGGCGCCAATGCTCCGCGCATCGACTACAAGGACGTGCGGCTCTTGCAGCGCTACATCTCCGAGCGTGGCAAGATCGTGCCGTCGCGCATCACCGCGGTCAGCCAGAAGAAGCAGCGCGAGCTCGCCAGGGCGATCAAGCGCGCCCGCTTCCTCGGCCTGTTGCCATACGTGGTGAAGTAGGACGAATTGCCCGGGGCGGACTGCCGCCCCGGACGCCCTGCCCGGTCGGCGGGCAAAGGCGACGTCAAATCCGAGTTGGGGCAATCCGCCCCTAACTGCCATGAGGCAGGACAGCGACCCCGGCGAAAGCGCCGCTTGCTCCCTGCCTTTCAGATTCTGATTCAACCGCTTGCGGTTCTGAAAGGACAAGAACATGGAAGTCATTCTTCTCGAACGCATTTCCCGTCTCGGCCAGATGGGCGACGTGGTCCGCGTGCGCGACGGCTACGCGCGCAACTTCCTGCTGCCGCAGGGCAAGGCGCTGCGCGCCAACGAGGCCAACAAGAAGAAGTTCGAAGGCCAGCGCGCGCAGCTCGAGGCCCGCAATCTGGAGCGCAAGGGCGAGGCGCAGAAGATCGCCGACAAGCTCGACGGCAAGAGCTTCGTGGTCGTGCGCGCGGCCGGGGAAACCGGCCAGCTCTACGGTTCGGTCTCGACCCGCGACATTGCCGAACTGCTCACTGCCGAGGGTTTCACGGTCGCCCGCAACCAGATCGAGCTCAACCAGCCGATCAAGATGATCGGGCTCACCAATGTGGCGATCGCGCTGCACCCCGAGGTCGAGGTGACGATTACGCTCAACGTCGCCCGCTCGGCGGATGAAGCCGAGCGCCAGGCGCGCGGCGAAACGCTGACCAGTGCCGAGGCGATCTACGGCGAGGACATCGACGAAGCCGCCCGTCCCGAAGAGTTCTTCGAGGAGCGGGAAGAGGGCGAGGACGAAGGCGGCGAGGCCGCCGAGGGCGAGGCCGAGGAAAAGGCCTGACGCTCCCCGCAGGAAAGAACATCGAAGCCCGGCCGTCGCGCCGGGCTTTTTGTTTGCCTCGCAGGCAATCGGCCAGAAACAGTCAGCTATTCATCCAGCCGGCCAGCCATGCCCAGGGGAACTTTTCAAGCAGAGCGAGTTTGAGTCATAATTGTGTTTTCAGATTGCGCATTGAGAGCATTGCGATGAGTTCCCTGTTGCACAAGGTGGTTGCGCGGCTGATCCGCACGGGGGCTTTGACCCTGACGGACGCGGGCGGCCAGACGAGGACCTATGGCGACGGCACCGGGACGCCGGTCCACGTTGCAGTCAAGTCGCACGCGGCCGAGCGGGCGATTGCGCTCGATCCCATGCTGGCACTTCCCGAGGCCTACATGGACGGCGAGTTCGTCATGCTCGACGGGGACCTGGTCGACTTTCTGCGCGTCGCGTTCACCAACATGGGTGAGGGAATGGCCGGGGCGGCGCTGCCGGCGCGGCTGTTGGAAGGCGCGCGGTTTGCCATGCGGCGCCTGCAGCAGTTCAACCCGGCCGGCCGTGCGCGGCAGAACGTGCACCGGCATTACGACCTGTCCGGCGAGATGTACCGGCTCTTCCTCGACGCCGACATGCAGTATTCCTGCGCCTACTTCGCCCGCCCCGACATGACGCTGGAAGAGGCCCAGCTCGCCAAGAAGCAGCACATCACGGCCAAGCTCAACGTCCAGCGCGGCGACAGCGTGCTGGACATCGGCTCCGGCTGGGGTGGACTCGCGCTCTACATCGCGCAGCAATACGACGCAGAGGTACTCGGCGTCACACTCTCGACCGAGCAGCACGCGGTTTCGACCCGGCGCGCGCAGGAGGCGGGGCTCGAAAACCACGTGCATTTCGAGCTGCGCGACTATCGCGACCTGTCCGAACGCTTCGACCGCATCGTTTCGGTCGGCATGTTCGAGCATGTCGGGGTCAATCACTACCGCACGTTCTTCAAGAAGTGCGCGACGCTGCTGAAGCCGGGCGGTGTCATGCTTCTGCACACGATCGGCCGCAGCGGGCCGCCGTCCGCCACCAACGCCTTCATCCGCAAGTACATCTTCCCGGGCGGCTACATTCCGGCGCTGTCCGAGGTGATGCCGGCGATCGAGAAATCCGGGCTTGTCGTCACCGACATCGAGGTGCTGCGGCTGCACTATGCCGAGACGCTGAAGCATTGGCGGCAGCGTTTCCTGGCAAACCGCAAGCGGGCGGTTGAAATCTACGACGAACGCTTCGCGCGGATGTGGGAGTTCTACCTGGCCGGCTCGGAAGCTGCGTTCCGCTGGCAGGACATGGTGAACTTCCAGATCCAGATCACCAAGAAGAACGACGTCCTGCCGATCACGCGCGAGTATATTCACGAAACCGAAATGGAACTGGCGAAGACGGACGCGGCGGCGTCGGCAGGCTCTAAAGTGGCAGCCATGGCTGCGGCCGCGGCCAAGCCGGCGCCTAAGAAGCGCCGGCGCAAGCTGGCGCCCGGCGAGTAGTCGTCACTTCCGAGCACATCGCACGAATCTTCACGCCGCGCATTTCAAATGCGCGGCCGTTCGCATTTCGCATGCTGAGCCCGTCAAGCGCGGCCGGGCTTCAGCATCCGTCGCAGCACGTTGGTCTTGGCGACTAAGTGCTGCCAGAGGGCGCCTGCCGCATGCAGCCCGACGGCGACGATGATGACGGGCTTTGCCGCCTCGTGGATCTCGCCGACCTCGTGGAGGCCGAAATACCACATGAGGATGCCGGTTATCGGCATTCCGAAGATGAAGAGGTAGAGCAGGAAATGGGTGATCCGCGCGATCCACTCCAGAACCCTGTTTTCGTCGGCGGGCATCGCCGGCACGCCGCGCCGCATGCGGATGGCGAAACGCCAAAGCGCCAGCACGAGCACCGCGATCCCCACATAGACGTGGACATTGGCGTTGACGAGATCGGCGGGGGCTGCCTCGGCGCCGCGCCGAATCGCGCGCCAAGCGGGCTTGATACCCTCACCGAACAGTAGCTGGAAGATCATCATCGCCGCGATGATCCAGTGCAGCACGATCTGCATCGGCGAATAGCCGGTCGGATTCTGGCGTACGTTCGTTTCCACTGTGTCCTCTCGGGCAGCGAAGCGGGCGGTTGTGAACGGCCTGGAGCATTCCGCTTCGAGCAGCCTCGGCAAGCCTAGTGTGCAGCCGAAAGCCAGTCCTTGCGCCAGATCAAGCGGCCGGAATGCGGGCTTCAACCAAGGCGGCCTTTCACCGAAGGGGAACATTGGCGACTTCCTTCCGTTCTGCAGCCCGAGGGACCGCAGCAGGAAGGATCAACCGGTGAACAAGCTTCTCGCCGGCGTAGCCGTCGTCGCGTTCCTCGCGGCGCCGGCCGCCATCCCCGCATTCTCCGTTTCTCCTGTAACCACCGCCGCCGCCCAGCAAGCAAACGTTTCGATCGGCCTGTTCTTCGACCGGCTGGGCGACCACGGGCGGTGGGTCAGCCATCCCCGCCACCGCTATGTCTGGGTGCCCGTCGATGTCGAACGCGACTGGCGGCCGTATTCGCATGGGCATTGGGTCTACACCGACCGCTACGGCTGGTATTTCGTTTCGGACGAGCCGTTCGCCTGGGCTGTCTATCATTACGGCCGCTGGGCCTACGACCCGGACATCGGCTGGTTCTGGGTGCCGGGCACCCGCTGGGCGCCGGCCTGGGTGTCGTGGCGCCGCGGCGGCGACCACGTCGGCTGGGCCCCGCTTCCGCCGGAAGGCGACGGCTTCGCCGTCAGCATCGAGATCGGCAATGCCGAACCGCCTCCGGGATACTGGGTGTTCGTGCCGGTGCGCCGGTTCACCGCGCCCGATCTCGCGGTCGCCATCGTCCCGCAGGACGAGATCACGGTCGTGTTCCGGGAGACCGAGCCCGTCGGGCCCGTCGTCGTGCAGAACAACATCGTCGTGAACAACGTCATCGATATCGACTTCATCCAGCAGAACGCGGAAACCGAGGTTGAGACTGTCGAAATCCAGGAGGTCTCAGACCCGGCCGAAGCGGCACAATCGGACGCTCCCGTCGCGTTCACGGGCGAGATCGCCGTTGAGGAGGACGCCGCCCCCGAACAGGCTGTCGAACCCGCCGAAGTGGAGTCGCCGACCGCCGGCCAGGAAGCGGTGAGCGCACCCGTAGAGGGCGAAACACCCGCTGCCGAGGAAGAGGCGCCGGCCACCGAGCAAGCCCCCGCTGCCGACGAGGAGGCTCCTGCCGCCGAGGAAGAGGCCCCTGCTGCTGACGAGGCAGCTCCGAACGAAGATGAGCAGGCACCAGCCGCCGAGGAAGAGGCTCCGGTCGAAGAGCAGGCGCCTGCTGCCGAGGAGGAAGCTCCCGCCGCTGAGCAAGCACCTGCCGCGGAAGAGCAAGCACCCGCCGCAGAGGAGCAGGCTCCTGCCGAAGGTGAGCAGGCCCCGGCTGCCGAGGAAGAAGCTCCCGCCGCTGAGCAAGCACCCGCCGCAGAGGAGCAAGCTCCTGCCGCAGGTGAGCAGGCTCCTGCCGAAGGTGAGCAGGCCCCGGCTGCCGATGAACAGGCGCCCGCCGCGGAAGAAGCTCCGGCTGCTGAGGAGGAGGAGGCTCCTGCAGACGAGCAGCCCGCAGAGGAAGAATGCTCCCCCGAAGACCGGGAAGCCGGCCGCTGCTGAGCTTGTGAGGTGCGCGGGTCGTGGACCCGCGCACCCCCTTTTCATGGCGTCGCACCCGCGGCGGACCCGCGTAATATTCTCGTTTTGTTCCGGCGTCCGATTCGGCTAGGATGACGCAGCGATTCGCGTCAACCTGGATTCGCGACCGGCCGGCGCGGGCGCCTGTTAACTTCTGTGAATTGCGGAGGTTCACAAGAACGGCGCTTTGCCGCGCGCGCGGGGCGGTCTAGGACGGTCGGCGGGATCGTTGCCGCTCCGGCGGCAGACAGCAACACGACGGAACGAAATGGCCGAGGCAGCCCGCAAGCTTGGCGTGGCGGAGACACCGCTCTATCGCGAAGCGCCCAACAACATAGAGGCGGAGCAAGCCCTGCTGGGCGCCGTCCTGGTCAACAACGACGCATTCTACCGCGTCTCGGACTTCCTCAAGGCCGAACATTTCTACGAACCCCTGCACCGGAAGATCTTCTCGGTCGCGCAGGACTTCATCCGCATGGGCAAGGTGGCGAGCCCGGTGACGCTGAAGACCTTCCTGCCGGCGGAGGAGAAGGTCGGCGAGATGACGGTCGCGCAATACCTCGCGCGGCTGGCCGCGGAGGCCGTCACCGTCATCAACGCCGCCGACTACGGTCGTGCGATCTATGACCTCGCCACGCGCCGCGCGCTGATCCGCGTCGGCGAGGACATGGTCAACATCGCCTATGACGCGCCGGTCGACATGTCTCCGCATGAGCAGATCGAGGACGCCGAGCGGCGACTGTTCGAGCTGGCCGAGACGGGCCGCTACGACGGCGGCTTCGAGAGCTTCACCGATGCGGTGAAGACCGCGATCGACATGGCCAACGCGGCCTATATGCGCGACGGGCACCTGTCGGGACTGGCTACCGGCTTTCGCGACCTGGACCGTCGCATGGGCGGGCTGCAGCCGTCCGACCTGATAATCGTCGCCGGCCGCCCCGGCATGGGCAAATCGTCGCTTGCCACCAACATCGCCTTCCACATCGCGCACTCCTACGAACCCGTGCAGCAGGCAGACGGCTCGATGGCCGCGGCAAGCGGCGGCGTGGTCGGATTGTTCTCGCTGGAAATGTCGGCGGAGCAGCTCGCCACCCGTATCATTTCGGAGCAGACGGAAATCCCCTCCTCCAAGATCAGACGCGGCGAGATCACCGAAACGGATTTCGAGAAGCTCGTCGCCTGCGCGCAGACCATGCAGCGCATCCCCCTCTACATCGACCAGACCGGCGGCATTTCGATCGCGCAGCTCGCCGCGCGCGCAAGGCGCCTGAAGCGTCAGCGCGGGCTCGACGTGATCGTCATCGACTACGTGCAGCTGATGCAGGGCTCGAGCAACCGCGCCGCGCAGGGCCGCGTGCAGGAAATTACCGAGATCACGACCGGGTTGAAGGCGCTCGCGAAGGAACTCAACGTACCCATTATCGCGTTGTCGCAGCTGTCGCGTCAGGTCGAAAGCCGCGACGACAAGCGTCCGCAACTGTCGGACCTGCGCGAATCGGGCTCGATCGAGCAGGACGCGGACGTGGTGCTGTTCGTCTATCGCGACGAATACTATCTGCGGAACAAGGAACCCGAGCCCGGCACGCCTGAACACCTCGAATGGGAGGAGAAGCTGCGCAAGGTGGAAGGCAAGGCCGAAATCATCATCGCCAAGCAGCGCCACGGCCCCACCGGCACGGTTCAGATGGGCTTCCAGGGCGAATTCACCCGCTTCTTCGACCTGATCGAGGACAGCCATCTGCCGGAGCGGTTCGAATAGCGGTGTCGCGCGACCACGCACAGATCGAGGCTACAGGCCCGGATTTTCACCTGGCCGGCGGCGTGCTGACGGTCGATCTGGAGGCTCTTGCCGACAATTGGCGTACGATGGCTCGGCTGAGCGAGCCGGCGGAAGCGGCCGCGGCGGTCAAGGCAGACGCGTACGGCCTGGGTGCAGCCGAAGTCGTGCCGGCTCTCGTGGATGCCGGCTGCCGTCGCTTC
>Ga0207868_1002305_pt1 | contig 11231 bp, 7 predicted proteins | sample Passage237B_FD_187370 | JGI IMG/M metagenome (GOLD analysis project Ga0207868, IMG submission 187370) | Cellulose adapted compost microbial communities from Newby Island Compost Facility, Milpitas, CA, USA - Passage2 37B (SPAdes) (version 3) ... | reverse complement strand
GCTGCACGCATGGTTTGGGCTTCATCGATGAATTCAGGAACGACTACACGATCCAGCACCCAATTGCCCTGTGCATCCTGATGGTCCTCAAAGCTGTATACACCGAAGTTAGGGTCCGTACCATCGTTCCGGGCGGCCCGCCATTGTACGTACCCACGCTGTTCGGTATCCAGCCATTCTAGGGATTTCGCATAATTCCGGATACCGGAGGAAACCCTTGCCTCAACCGCGGTTTTGCCGCGCTGTCCTTTTTTGGTGGTGATGATGACAACACCGTTGGCCGCCCGCGAACCGTAGATGCTGGCCGACGAAGCATCCTTCAGGATCTGGATTGATTCAATATCCAGGGTTGCGATTTCGTTCATGGACTTCGTGCTAGGCATCCCGTCGATGATGTACAGCGGGTTGTTGTTGCCCAGCGTGCCGATACCGCGGATGCGGACGGTTGCGGCACCATCCGGCGAGCCGTTTGATGTAATGAATGCACCAGGAACCCGGCCCTGCAGAGTTTTCATTACGTTGCCATGCGGCTGCGTAGTCACCTCATCCATCTTTACCACCGATACGGCGCCGGTCAGATCGGCTTTGCGTTGGGTCTGGTACCCGGTGACCACCACCTCTTCGAGGTCTAAGTTGGCCTTGAGTTGTACATCGATAGGCTTGGAATCCTTGATGACGACGGTCGTTGCTTCCGCACCTACCAGCGAGAAGCGGAGCGTTTGCCCGGGGATCGCTTTGATTGCGAAGAAACCCACATCGTCCGTCATCGTGCTTGCGCCGGTTTCGACTACCGTGACGGTCACCGATGCCAACGGGATCCCGTTGGCATCGGTGACCTTGCCGCTGATGGGCAAGTCTTGTGCGCATAAGCTGTTGGTGAGCAATAGCGCAATACTTAACAAAAGGGTTAATTGGTTCATCTGTTAATTGGTTAAAACGTGTATTCGTTGGTTAATTCATTTCCAATGGGTCATTTCCAGGTATTTTTCCCACATGAACCGATTTAAGTCCGCCTGGGAATAAGGCGGGCATGCTCCGGATTGGGTGGTTACGTAAGCTCCCAGAGCCGTGGCGGACTCCAGCATGTTTTCGCTGGTTCCACCGCGCAGTTTCTGCGCGAGGAAGGCTGCGAGAAAGGAATCCCCACTGCCCACGGTGTCCTTCACCTGCACAGGTACAGCTGGATAGTCATGCCGTGACTGGAGGGTATAGTACGATGCGCCTTGAGCGCCTTTTGTGACGATGATTTCTTGCAGGTTATACCGGTCCTGCAGCAATCCGATACCGGTATACTCGTTGCCTGAGCGGTTGCCCAACCAAGCGGAAACTTCCGCCAACTCGTGCACATTCAGTTTAACGGCATCTGCGTATTGCAACAGCGTGTCGATGGTTTCGGGCGTGTAATGCGGAGCCCGTAAGTTGATGTCGAACAGCCGATACCGAGCCTTGTCGAGCAACTGCAGCAGGGTCTTGCGGCTATCCGCATTTCGACCCACTAGGCTGCCGTATACCAATACGTCTGCATCTTGGATAAGGGTTGAAAAACGCGGCTCGTATTCGATAAAATCCCATGCCACGGGAGCGATGATATCGTAACTCACCTCGTTGTCTATGCCAATGGTGGCCAGCACCTGGCTGGTGGGATGCTCGCCATCCACCTGTATGAAGGAGGTCGCGAGACCAATATGGTTTAGGAAGGCCTGGAGTTCGTCGCCTGCGGCGTCGCGGCCCACACGGCTGACGATGGTGCTGCGGATACCCAGCCGGTTGAGGTGGTACGCCACGTTCATGGGAGCCCCTCCAGGCTTTTTGCCCGTGGGGAGCCTGTCCCATAGCACCTCACCGAAGCATACAACCGTTTTGTTTTCCTGGTTCATCCTATTAATGCATCATCGTTCCGCCGATTTGTTCCAACGATTTCCCCTTGGTTTCGGGCATCAATTTCCACACAAACAGGAGTTGCAACACCATGAATCCCACGAATATCAAGAAGGTGTTTCCCCCGCCCAGCCGTTCGCTGAGCATGGGAAAGAAAAAGGTGATGATGGCGGCCATCACCCAGTGCGTGAGGCTGCCCAACGTCTGCCCTTTGGCCCGTACCTCGTTGGGAAAAATCTCCGCGATGAACACCCAGATTACGGCACCCTGCGAAAAAGCGAAGAAGGCGATGTAGATCATGAGGTATGCGGTAATGGCTAGGCCGTTTGGGTTTTCTGCGTAAAATGAAAGGGAAACCAGGGCCAGTGCGGCAATCAGGCCGAAAGAACCGATCAACATCAGCTTGCGGCGGCCCACCTTATCGATGACGTTGATGGCGATCAGCGTAAACGTGAAGTTGACCAGCCCGATTCCTACCGTGGACAAGAGCGAACCCTGGGCACCCAACCCCGCCATCTCGAATACACGGGGCGCATAGTAAATGACGGCGTTGATGCCAGATACCTGATTGAATATCGCAAAAACAACCGCCAAAAATACCGGGAACCGATATTTCTTGCTGAAGAGTGACGCTGCATTGCCATTGCTGCTTGCTGCTTTTGCAGCTGCCAAGATGGTTTCCAGCTCTTTCTGATAATGCAACGGGTTGATTTTTTTCAATATATGGACCGCGGCCTCACGGTTTTGGCGGTACAGCAGCAGCCAGCGCGGACTTTCGGGGACAAAGTGGATGAGGATGTAGAAAAGCAGGGCTGGTACGGCCTGCACACCCAGCATCCAGCGCCAGGCGTGTTCACCTCCCTGTCCGATGAGGTAGTTGGAAAGATAGGATACGAGGATACCCAACACCACGTTAAACTGGAACAGGCCCACTAAGCGCCCCCGTCTGCCGGCAGGTGAAATCTCCGAAATGTATATCGGTGCGGTGACCGATGAGACACCCACACCGATGCCGCCAAGGAACCTGAATAAGATGAACACATACCAATCGGAAGCCAGCGCCGTGCCCAATGCCGAAAAAAAGTACAGTGCAGCTATCATGAACAAGGTTCGCTTCCGGCCCAACCGATCTGAAGGATAGGCACCTGTCAGCGCCCCTACTACCGTTCCCAACAACGCAATCGCCATGGTCACACCATGCTGGAATTCGCTCAATCCCCAATGGGCTTGAACGGATTTTTCCGCGCCAGAGATCACGGCGGTATCGAAGCCAAAAAGAAAACCGCCTAAAGCCACTACAAACGACCACGCGATTACTGTGTTTTTTGTCATACGGAATCTTAAGTTTTTAATTGGTGCAATCTGGGGTAAAGGTAGGAGCAGTGGCTTTCGCAGACGTTCAATATCTTTCCAAAATCATTCGTTTTTATTTCGATTATATAATCAATTAAAATACAATAAGTTATGAAGAATTGTGATAGGTCGGGTTTTGATTTTATATCGAAACCTTTCGATATTCTAACAGTAATCGGACAATCGTACCCGGCGATTTGCGATGACAACGATGAAGGGAACGTATTTTTTGCTAACTTCACTTAAAAGTTATAAACCCATCCATTGAAAGCGATGAAGACGTATGGGATTGTGCTGGGCATAGCGGTGTTTATGCAAGCATGCAGTCTGGTAGACAGTAGACCGACATATCGCATCGCCTTTTCGCAATGCGTAGGCTCGGACGCATGGCGGCAGACGATGTTGGAGGAGATGAGGCGGGAACTGTCCTTTTACCCGGATGTGGAGTTCATCTACCGCGATGCCGATAACAGCAGCGAGAAGCAGATCCAGCAGTTGCACGAACTCCGCGAACTGCAACCGGACCTGATTATTGTATCGCCCAACGAAGCGGAACCGCTAACTCCGGTCGTGGATGAAATTTTCCGCGGCGGCATACCGGTGGTGGTTACCGACCGCAAGACCTCTTCAGGGTTGTACCATGCTTACGTTGGGGCTGACAACTATGAAATCGGTTATATTGCAGGGCAATACCTAGCCAATCAGCTAGGAGGGGAAGGCCATATCAGTGAAGTCACGGGGCTGCCGGGATCCTCGGCAGCCATTGAACGGCAAAAAGGTTTTCACGACGCTTTAAAAAGGCATCCAGGCATCCGGCTCCTGAAGCAAGTGAATGGCCAATGGCTGATTGACGTGGCGCGAACGCAGGTAGCCTTATCTGCTGCGGCGCTATCCACGTCAGCTGCAATATTTGCATACAACGACCAAATGGCGCTGGGAACCTACCAAGCGCTGCAGGAACAACTTCCGGGCAACCGCATCAAGATCGTTGGCGTGGATGCGTTACCGGGTGAGGGCAACGGGTTGCAGTTCGTGGCCGATAAGGTGCTCGATGCTTCGATGCTTTACCCCACGGGGGGCAAGGAGTGTATACAGACGGCCATGGCCATCCTAAACGGCAAGACTTATCAGCGTGAAAACATCCTCAGTACATCGGTTGTCGATTCGGCCAACGTGCAGTTGATGAGACTGCAAACGGACAAAATTATCCGGCAGCAGCTGGATATCGACAAGCAGCAGGAGCTCTTTGCCGAGCAGCGGCGACTATTCAGCAATCAGCAGCGTGTGCTTAATATCGTAGTCATCAGTTTGGTCCTTGCCGTGGTATTTGCTGGCATCTCGTTTTACTCGTTGAAAGCCAACTGGGAGAAGAACAAGCAACTGGAGCACCAGAACCATGAAATCCTGGGTCAGCAGCAGCGGATTTTGGAGATGACCAAGGAAGTTGAGCAGGCGACGGAGGCCAAGATTAATTTTTTCACGAATATCTCACATGAATTCAAGACCCCGCTGTCGTTGATGCTGGTGCCCTTGGAAGACCTCATCAAAAACGGGAAACTGCCCGAAGGAACACACCGCTCGCTGGCCCTTATCAAGAAAAATGCGCTGATTCTGCAGCACTTGGTGTCCCAGCTGATTGATTTGCGACGAGTAGGGTATGAAAATCTGCGGATAAAGGCGAGGAAACAAAGCATGCTCCTATTCTGTGCCAACATCGTTCAATGCTTCAGGCCACTTGCCCAACGAAACAACATCAATCTCCGTCTCGAAAATGACACCTCGGACACGATGCTGTGGTTTGACGAGACGTTGATGGAGAAGCTCTTGTATAACCTCTTGTCGAATGCGTTCAAATTCACCCCTCCGGGGGGTGAGGTGATATTGCGGCTTACCCGCCCGGCCGATGCAGAAGCTTTGGACGTCAAGGTAATTGATACGGGCATCGGCATTGCGGAGACGGATATCGGCCATTTATTTGAACCGTTCTATCAAGGCGAGCACCATACCCAAGGTTCGGGAATCGGATTGGCATTGTGCAAAGAAATCGCCTTGCTGCACCGGGGCAGCATCGCTGTCGAAAGCGAAAAAGATGCAGGTACTACCGTGCACTTCCGCCTTCCCTTGGGCGATGATCATCTTGAAGCCGATGAAAAGCTGCCTGCGCCCCGACCCGGCGATGAAATGAATGCGGCTGCCAATACGTTGCTGCCTGTACTGGAGTATGACGCCAGTGCAGGTGAAAAGACGCCCCACGATGCCGAGGTACACGTTGACTATGCGAAGCTCTACTCCGTATTGATCATAGAAGACCATGCGGAGATGCGCCAATTCCTCGCCGAAAAGCTTTCCGGAGCATTCACGGTTTTTTCGGCTTCCGATGCCAAGGATGGCCTGAGCCAGGCCTATGCACACTTGCCCGACCTCATCATCTCGGATGTATTAATGCCCGGGGAATTGGGTACGGTGCTGGTGAGAAAACTGAAAGCTGACGTGAGGACCGCAGGCATACCGATTATCTTGCTGACGGCAAGAGGGTCGGATGAACAGGTGCGGGCCGGCCTCGATGCATTGGCCGACGCCTATGTCACCAAACCGTTCGACATGGAGTACTTACTGGCACTGACCAGTAACCTGATCAACAACCGCAGGATGCTTCAACGTCATTTCAGCAGCGATGTCGTGGAGTTGCAACTAGCATCCCGGACCTCACCCGCCGACAAGCGGTTTCTTCGTGAGCTTGCGGCTATCGTGGAAGAAAACATTTCCAACAGCAAACTCAATGTGGATTACCTCTGTGAACAGCTGGCCGTGTCCCGCATACAGCTTTACCGCAAAGTGAAATCGTTGCTCGACTGCAGCGTAAATGACTACATTTCGGCACATCGACTGCGGCATGCCAAGCGGCTGCTGCATCAAGGCGTTCCCATCAATAGCGTTGCCTACCAGACAGGCTTCTCTTCTCCAGCTTACTTTTCGACAGCATTCAAAAACCGATACGGTGTATCTCCGTCGGCTTTCAAGAAGAATCCCGGGAAAGCGGTAAAATCGGATTTTATTTGTTGAAAAGGAATAAAGTAGTACTTTTATGGGTTGAAGTTAGTTGACCTATTTTTGTACGATGAAGCGAGTCTTACTGCTAATTACTGGTTGTGTTTTCGTATCGATGACTGCCTACGCCCAAGATTTTTCAGCCTTCCAAGCGAATCAGCTCATCCATCGGGGCGATACATTGCCTTACCGGATATTGTATCCGGAGGGGTATGATCCCAACGGAAGTTACCCCGTGCTATTTTTCCTGCATGGGGCGGGCGAACGCGGAAATGACAACGAGAAGCAGTTGGTCCATGGGGCGAAGTTATTTATATCGGATAGCGTACGCCAGGCTTTTCCGGCGATTGTTGTGTTTCCCCAATGCCCGGCGACTTCCTTTTGGAGTAACGTAAACATCCAATCCTCGGCCGACGGGAATCGGGAGTTTTACTTCCGGACAGGAGGAAAGCCATCGACCGGGATGGCATTGTTCCTGCGGCTGGTGAAGCAAGTCCTGAAGCAGGAGGCCATCGATAAGGAACGGGTCTATATCGGAGGCCTATCAATGGGTGCAATGGGCACTTATGAAGCCCTTCGGCGCAAACCCAAGGTGTTTGCCGCAGCATTTGCCATCTGCGGGGGCGACCACACCTCCAATGTACGGAAGTATGCGCACGTGCCGTTGTGGATTTTCCATGGGGAGCAAGACAACGTGGTGCCACCCACCCACTCGCATGCTATCGTCGCTGAGCTGAAACGGATCGGAGTCCAGCCGAAGTATACCTTCTATCCGACGGCCAACCACAACAGTTGGGATGCCGCGTTTGCCGAGCCCGATTTGCTGCCCTGGTTATTCGGCCACACGAAGAAATAAGGCTACCCTGTGTAACATCGTATTGCCGAACGGGTCTAACTGTTCATAAAGCGAATCAGAGATGTCGGTGAAAATGTCCAACAGGGAGAATGTGAAGCTGTCGTTGCAGTCCATCAGCAGCAACAAGCTGCGTACATTCCTGACCGCGCTGATCATTGCCATCGGTATCACGGCGTTGGTAGGTATCCTCACCTCCATCGATGCCATCAAGAACTCGCTTACCGACTCCTTCTCTGCGATGGGGTCCAATTCCTTCAATATCCGCAACAGGGGACTGAATGTGCAGATCGGCGGGAGCGGTACGCGGCCGAAACAATATCCGCAGATCACGTATTACCAAGCCAAGGCATTCAAGGACCAGTTTGACTACCCCGCCGTAGTGTCGCTCAGCACCTATGCTTCTTTCGGTGCAACGGCAAAGTACAAAAGCGAGCAGACCAACCCGAATATCAACGTACTCGGTGCAGACGAGAATTACTTGCAGACAGCCGGATACAACCTGTCCCTTGGCCGGAATTTCTCGCAGCGTGAAGTCGAGTATGGCAGCAACGTCGTCATCGTCGGTTCGGAAATCGTGAAACGCCTGTTTAAGAACAACGAGGAACCGATTGACCAATTCATTACCATCGGAAATGCGCGGTATGCCATCATCGGTGTGCTGGAAGACAAGGGGTCCAGCGCTGGTTTCGGAGGGGATAAGGCCTGTATCATCCCGCTGTTGAAAGCCAGGGCGGTGATGGCTTTGGGGCGGCCTTCGTACACCATCACGGTGATGGCGGCCAATCCGCAGCAGATCGAATCGGCCATCGGTGAGGCCACGGCCATCTTTCGCAACATACGCGGCGTAAGGGTCGGACAGGAAACAAATTTCGAAGTCACGAAGAGCGATGCCGTCGCGCAGATATTGATTGAAAGCCTGACCTATGTCACGCTCGGGGCGATTGTCATTGCATTGATTACGCTCATCGGAGCATCCATTGGATTGATGAATATCATGCTCGTTTCGGTAACGGAGCGCACACGTGAAATCGGTATCCGTAAAGCCATCGGAGCGACGCCAAAGGTTATCCGCAGGCAATTTCTCACCGAAGCGGTAGTCATCTGCCTGATGGGTGGTTTCGCGGGTATCTTTTTGGGGATATTGATCGGCAACATCCTTGCGGTGATCATGGGTGCGAGCTTCATCATTCCTTGGAACTGGATGATTCTCGGTGTGGTGGTATGCGTAGGGGTAGGCATGGTATCCGGTTACTATCCCGCCTCAAAAGCCTCCCGGCTTGACCCGGTGGAGGCATTGAGGTATGAGTAATTTCAGGCATGATATCCGCGATAGATTCTTACCTATTGATAACGGGAAATTCTGAAATCCTTAATGTGGTGCAGCCATACGGGATGAGTGTCAGTTCTTCTTCGGGGGTATTGATATCCGGTTGGTAGGTATGGCTATGGGGCTGGGGTCCGGCCATCCCGTTATACAATTGCCATTGCGGCATCCGTTTCCCGATTACCTTGATTTCGATTGGGGCGTTGTCCAGGTTCCACGGATAGTTGTAATCAACGCGCTCTTTGTGCACCACTTTGAATACTTCTTGTGTGTCCTTTTTCGGAAAAGCCATGATACCGTAGTTCCAGGGTGATTCGGGGTAAACTTCGAAATAGTGTGTTCCGAATGCAGCCTCTTCACGCGTGAACGCCTTTTTTTCCCAGCGCTCGGCAATCTTCAGCGCATAGATCAGCGGTCCCCGTTCCACGGCCATTGCATTTTCGTACCAACTGCTGGTGTGTATGGCCATGGGTAGCTCAAGCACGACGGTGTCGCCCGACTTCCATGAGCGGTCGATTACGGCGATGCTTCCCTTGGTGCTGGAAGGCTGCCATGGTTGGCCATTTATTTTTATCCGGGGATTGGGACACCATGAAGGCAATCGCAAATGGAAAGGAAAGGCAACAGAATCCACGTCGTCGAGCAGGGTGATACGAAATCGGATAGCCTCTTCGAACGGATAGCGGGTTTCTTCTGTAATCCTTACGCTTACGCCTTGACCCACTTTTGCGGCAACCGTGTTCGGTGCGTACACCAATGCGGCAAGTCCACCGTCTTCGGTTGCATACCAGAGGTTTTGCGTGAATTTGGGCCAGCCTTGATGCATATTTGACGTGCAGCACGGATACCCCGTAAGCAATCCAAAAATGACATCGGTGCCATGATGGTTGGTGTTGAAATTATACGTGCGCCGCTGAATCTGTACCTGGTTGGCTTGCTGGAAATATTGCCGAGCCATGAAGTCATCGGTAGCTTGGGTGGGCAACGCATTGAAAGCGATGCGCTCCAAATGTTCCGCAAACTGCACATCACCCGTGATTTCCAATATCTTTTCCAGCGAAAACATCAACTCCACCGCCGAACAGAATTCAGACCCCTGCGTGGGAACATTGCCGTGCAGTCCCTCATCACCGCCATACATGCCCTGTGGCTGGCCATTGAATTTGCGGATATCCGCAAATCCCCTTTTTACCGCATCAATGAAGCGCTGGTCGGGGTTTTGCTGGTAATAGATAATGGGTTCTTTGATGCCTTGCGCAAGATTGACGCAATGGATGCGGTTGATGCTGGTCAACACCTCCCGTTCTTCGAACAAGGATGTGAAGTCTATTCCCTGTTTGTGAAGTAGTTCGGCCAACGTCAGCAACGATTTCTCACCCGTGATGTTATACAGCCAATACACCGCCTGCAGATTGTCGCCCGAACGATACTCCGCCCAGAATGTCCAATGACCGAGGGGTTTCGTTCGGAGGGTATTCAGCTGGTAATGGAAGTAGTTGGTCATCAGCTTAATGACACGTTCGTCATTAGTAGCCGAATAATACTGTTGAAGGATTTTCAGCATCACCATTTTTGGCCACCAATCATGTGCATTGTTGCGTTGGAGCCCTTGTTCGGGACCATAATCTCGATCTGGACCGAAATAACCGTCGGGTTTCTGGCTATTGATGGCCCATTCAATCCAAGGCTGGGCTTTAGCTTTCAGCGTATCATCATCGAGCAGGTAGGCCAAAGGCAGCAATCCGTCTATCCAATACGGGCCGCGTTCCCATTGATCGCCATCACCACCTAACCAACCATTTCGGGATCCCATCACGGCCGGATACAGGTAATCCAGTTGGCCGGTTGTGCCCTTCTTTTGCCTGATGAGCATTTCATGCAGCCAACCATTGGGTTTGATACTCCCCAGCGGTAACTCCATATAAGGTTTGCTTTTTAGTGGAGCGCGGTTATTCAGGTAGTCTTGTGCGGGGCTTTCATTACACACAACGACCAAAGCGACGAGCAGCAATGCGCGTAATTTGTTGATGATAGAATTGTTCATAGTTCAAGGATAAGCGTTTGAAGTTGATCGGTTTCGGATTGGAGTACATGGTCCACAAACACGCGGAAACCTTTCCCTTTTTTATACTTCGCACCGGTGCGGTCGTACAGGATGGTCAGCACTTTACCCCGGTAGGAGACGTGATCCAAACAAAAGTAATCCCAGGTGTCATTCGGGAGCAGTGGGTCGATGACCAGGGTGTTTGAATCCTCGGCGCGCAGACCGACCAATCCGGAAATAACTAAGTCGCAGAACGACGAGTGGTTGTAATCCTTTCCACGTTCCCGGCCTCCTTTTCCGGTGGGCCAGCTTCCTTCGGGCCAGTTTTTTAAGCGGGTCCGAGCTATCCAGTCTCCGGTGTAGGGGTTGAGGTTTTCGTCTATCCAAGGAACGCTTATTCCGTATTCATTGACCCGCTGATGCGATTGGCTATACGTAAGCAGCAATTCCAGGTAATCCCTTTTATTCACGTTGTGTTGTTGGTATCCTTGTAGGAGATTGGCCATTGCCTTAAGGGTAATGGTGGTGGCGAACGGCCAACTGGGACCATTCCATTGGCATTCGTGGCCATCATACGCTACCCTGAAGTCTGGATGGCGCTGTTCGGCCGTTGTGGGGCCATAGGGTGCCCAAAAGCCCTCCCGGTCCATGAGCTGGTCCCATGCAACGGCATGGCGATCTTCTGGGATAGCGAAATACCAAGGCGTATATCCATGCAATTCACGGAC
>Ga0207868_1002300_pt1 | contig 11244 bp, 9 predicted proteins | sample Passage237B_FD_187370 | JGI IMG/M metagenome (GOLD analysis project Ga0207868, IMG submission 187370) | Cellulose adapted compost microbial communities from Newby Island Compost Facility, Milpitas, CA, USA - Passage2 37B (SPAdes) (version 3) ... | reverse complement strand
AAAAGCCGGTGAAATTCCAGCCAATTCTTTCACGACTGTGTATTGAATTCGTTACCGGGCAACATGTTGGCGCGGGATTGCTTCGGCGGCTCAGGCGCCCGCTTGCCCCGCCAGCGCAAGTGCAGCGCCCAGCGCGTTGCGCACGTCTTGGTCGGTATAGGGTTTCTGCAGCACCGGGCTTGCCTGCCATTCGGCCGGAATGCCACTGCGTCCATAGCCGGTGGCGAACACGATCGGAATGTCGCGCGCGGCGATCTTGTCGGCGAGCTCGAAAATCTTGCGGCCACCGATGTTCACGTCGACGATCGCCACGTCGGCGGAAATGCCTTCCTCCAGCATCTGCTCGGCCCGCTCGAACCGCATCGCGGGGCCGACCACCTTGCAGCCGAGATCGTCCAGCATCGATTCGAGATTGAGCGCCACGAGCGCTTCGTCCTCGATGACGAACACGGAAAGTCCCTGCGGGATTGGGTTCTGGGTCATCTGTCTCAGTCCTGAACGAGCGCGTCTTCCGGAACCTTGATCCGGCACGAAAATCCCTCACGATCGTAGGCGGCGTCGAACGCGCCGCCAAGCTCGCCGGTCACGACGCCGCCGATCATCCGCGATCCGAACCCGCGCCGCTCGGGCTGTCGCGTCGGCGGACCGCCGCGTTCGGTCCACTCGATCATGAGCGGCCCGCTTCCGCCGTCCTCGATCCACCATCGGATCCGCACCGTGCCCCTTTCGCAGGACAGCGCCCCGTATTTGGAGGCGTTGGTGCAAAGCTCGTGCATGACGAGCGCCAGCGAGATCGACGCCTTGGGAGCCAGCGTCACACGCGGCCCGTCGATGTCGAGCCGCGCGGGGTCGAAGGCCGAGAACGTGCCGGAGATCACCTCGGCGAGCTCGGCGCTCGCCCACTCCTGCGCGCTGAGAAGATTGTGGGCGTTCGAAAGCGCGAGGATGCGCGCCTCGAAGTCGGCCCGCCCGGAGGCGAGATCGCGCGCCGACCGCAGCGTCTGCGATGCGATCGACTGCACGGTGGCCAGCGTGTTCTTCACCCGGTGGTTCAGCTCGTCGAGCAGTAGCCGCTGGCGACGTTGCGTGCGCACCGCCTCCGTGCGGTCCATACCCTGCACGAACACGCCCGTGATCCTGCCGTCGTCGCGATCGCGGATCGCATCGTAGGAGAAGTCGACGAAAATCTCCCGCGGCGGCTCGTCCGGCGCGTTTCGCATGACGAGCCGCACGGCCTCTCCGCCGGTCGACTGGCCGGTCTGGTAGACGCCGTCGAGCAGCTCGTAGAAGCCCTGGCCGGCGAGATCGGGCAATGCCTCGCGGATCGGCTTGCCGATCACCTGCCGGCGGCCTATCAGCCGCATGTAGGCGTCGTTCGTGAAGGTGAACACGTGGTCTGGGCCACACAGCACGGCGAAAAAGCCTGGTGCCTGCTGGAATAGCCGCCGGAAGTCGGCGCTTTCGTCGAGCAGGGCGCGCCGCTGTTCCTCCGCCTCGCGCGCCCGCTCCAGCAGCCGGGTTTCCGCAAGCCGGAACGGCAACGACGCCGCCTCGCGCAGCCGCACCAGGTCGGTCACGTCGACCGTGTTCTGGAGGAGATGTCCAACCGTGCCGTGCTCGTCCGCCAACGGCATGTGGACGGCGGTCCAGAATCGCTCCTCCAGTCCACCGCCCGGCCGCGCAAGGTCGTAGCGGATATAGGCCAGCGTGTCGGGCTTGCCGGTGTCGAATACGCGCCGGAATGAAGCACGCAGCAGCTGCCCGCCCTCCCCATCGTTTGGAAACACGTCGAACAGGTTGCGCCCGAGGAGTTCGCCGCGGCTGCGCTGCGTGGCCGTCTCGTAGGCAGGGTTGACGGCGACGAAGTTGAAGTCCGGGTCCAGCACCATGTGGGGACTCGGCAAAGCGTCGAAGAGACGCTCGAAATCCAGTTGCATGAGCCCCGTCTGCGCCCCGTACAGTTTGCTGTGATGCCTGAACGCCCGACACCGGGCACCGGTTCCCCGAAAAACTGCGCAGCCGGCCCGGTTGGTTAACGCTGCAATCATCACGCTTGCCAAGTGCTTCGAACTCAGCTTCAGTCCGCACGGGTGGAGTTGGCTGGCATGCGGAGCGACTTCGAGGGAAGCGCGTATTTCCGGTGGTGCTTCGCATTGGCGTTCGTGTTTGCGGGCGCGCTCGTTCAAATGCGGCCCGGTTTCGCATTGCCGCTTCCCCGGACCGAATTGGCTCCGCCTTCCATGCTGCTGCTCGTGCGCGACATCTGCGACGTGCGGCGGGAAGGCAACCGGGAAATCACCCGCTACTGCGACGACGGCTACGTGTGCGACCGGCAGCAACCCGGCATGTGCAAGCCGGGACCGGAACTCCAGCGTCAGCTGGAGGCGGAGCGCCGCCGGCTGGAGGAGGAGCTGGCGCAGGCACAGCGCGAGCTCGACGCGGAACTGCGCCGGCTGCGCGCCGATCGGCGCGCGATGGGACCGGTTTTCCGGACCCACGGCCGGCCGGTTGACACCAGCCGGGCCGGAAACTGCAGCACGATCAGTTCCCGCAACTGGTCGGGCGGCGGGGCGCCGTGCCAGCAGCCGCGGCGGTTGAGCCAGAACGTGTACGATCTGAGCCGCGGTGCGGCGCCCGCATACAGGCCGGTAGTCAGGCGACCGCCGCCCCAGCGGCTTCGGCCGATGCTCGACGCGCAGGTCAGCGCGCACAATTTCGGGGTCATGGCAAGCTATCTGCTTTCGACCATGGCGAGGCTCGAACCGAGGGATCCCGCTCGCCTCGATCTCCAACGCGAGCTGGAGCAGCGGACGCGGCAGTATGCCGAAAGGGGCGTCGACACGAAAGCCGAGCTCGACAAGGTCCTGCTCCGATTGCCGAACGCACCGCAAGCCGACGCCGCGGCAGATGCCGCCGCGACCGACAGCGGGGTGTCCGCCGCCGGCGAAATCGCCGCGCCTGAAACGGTCGCCCCATCGCCTGCGCCGGAGCCGGCCAAGCCGGAAGTCTCCGCCAGGGACGAGGTCCTGTGCTCCTACCTGATGACCCTGGAGGAAGGCGATGCTAGCCGGCTCGGCATGCCGGTGCCCGACTACTGCGAACCGTACCTCCGTTCGATCGGCCGCGAGCCGAAGGACCCCAACGCGCCCGATCCACGTCGGATCGCCTTCGAGCTGGAGGACCAGTACCAGATCATGATGATGAAGCGCGAGTATAACGAGCACTTCGCACCGGACCTCGGCCAATGAAGGCATGGCTGGTCGCGGTCTCCCTTGCTGCGGCGACGATCGGCATCCCGCTGCCGGCCGCGGCCGATGACGCGGAAGTCTGCGCCGACGAAACCGGTGAGGTCGCGCTGGAGGCGTGCACCCGCATCATCGACGGCCGCCAGTTGCGCGGCGCCGAACTGGCGCCGATCTACTTCTATCGGGGAGTGGAATGGGCGCAGGCGGGCGAAGCCGACAAGGCGATTGCCGATTTCGAGCGCTCGGCCGATATCGATCCGACGTCGCCGCATGTCTTCCACGCACTTGCCGAGGGTTATCGCGCACGCGGCGACCACGCGGCCGCAATCCGCGCCTACACCGAGGCGATCGAACTCGACGAGGAGGAACCGAACAGCTTCTTCTACCGCGCGAGCGCGCACATGGAGGCCGGCGACTTCGGCGCGGCGATCGCCGATTTCAGCACGGCCATCCGCCTCGATCCGGAAGAGGCCGAGTTCTACAACGCTCGGGCGATCGCCTCTGCGGCGGCCGGCGATCACGACCTCGCGATCGACGACTACGGCTTCGCCATCGAGCGCAGTTCCGAATTCGCCCTGGCATACGCCAACCGCGCCGATTCCCGTCTCGCCCTCGGCGATGTGGCCGGCGCGATCGACGACTACGGCAGCGCTCTCGATCTCGCGCCCGACGATGCCGTGACCCTCTACAAGCGCGCCGCCGCGCTTCGCGACAGCGGCGATCATGCCGCCGCGCTTGCCGATTTCTCGCGGCTCGTCGAACTGGTGCCGGAAGAGCCGGACGCCTGGTACGAGCGCGGTCTCACTCGTGCGCTGCAACACGATCTCGATGGCGCCATCGCCGACTTCTCGCAGGCGATGGAACGCGAACCTTCGCTGGCGCGCCTCTTCCAGGCGCGCGGCATGGCCCGTCAGGCCGGTTCCGACCTCGAAGGCGCCATCGCGGATTATTCCGAGGCCATCCGGCTCGATGCCGACAACGCCGAGCGCTATGTGATGCGCGCCTGGGCATCGCACCGCGCCGGCCGCCACCGCCTCGCGCTGATCGATGCCGACAGGGCAGCCGTCCTCGACCCGGATCTCGTTTCCGCCCACAGCACGCGCGCGGCAATCCTCGAGGCGCTCGGCGAAACGGACGCGGCCGGCGACGCCGAAGCCGCCGCCGCCGAGGCGCGCACCCGTCTTTCCGCCGCCCGCGAGCAGGAGCAGGCGCAGCGCGCCGCCCAGGCCGAGCGGCGGCTTGCCGCACGTGCCGAGGTCGAGAAGGCGTTGCTTGCCGCCTATGACGAAAGCCACCCCTACATGTATCCGGTGCGCCGCGCCGCCGTCGGCATGGGTTTTTCGTTCGAGGACGAGGAAATCGTCCCCTACTCCGACGGATTCACCGACGTCGGCCGGCAGGAACTGGCCGAAGCCCAGCGCGAGATGGGGTTGCGCGGCACCGGCTATCTCGACGAGGCAACGCTGCTCGAGCTGCTTGAGGAGCCCGTGGACGCGGACCAGTTCAAGATCGAGCCGCCCTGGGGCACCGAGGGCGAGCCGATCGGCGACTGGTTCTTCAGCACCTATGAGAAATGGTGCACGATCTGGACGAGACCGACCGCCATTGAAGGCCGTTTCGCGCCGGATTTCGGCGAGCTTCCACTTCTGCAGATAAGCCGCGACAGGGAGCAGAAGGACAATGCATTGTCACAGACCTATGCCGAAGGCGGACTTTATGAGGCCGACGCCGAAGTCGTGGTCAAGGCGAATGGCAGCGACATTGCAACCGAGGAGTTCGGCGGCGACTATGGCCCTGCCCGCAAATGCGGCGACCGCGGCTGCTTCGCCTCCGACGCGGTCCTGAAAGCCCTCCGCGCCGCCGACACGGTGGACGTGGTCGGCCCGTCGAAGTTCGGAGGCGATCTCACGATCACCTACTCGGCCTCCGGCTTCACCAAGGCCTTCCGTCGCCTCGACAGGGAATGCGGCGGCGGCAAGCTCGGCGCCTGGCTGCAGTAGGCGGGAGGCGGACCGGCCGCCGCTGTGTCGGAACGGGGTGCCATCTTCGCTTGACGATCACCTGTGCACGTCTGACAGATGTGTCTATGGACAAGGACGATGTCGATTTCGGCTTTCGCGAACCGCAGCGACCTTACGACAGCGGCTCGCAACGCGCTCGCGTATGGACGGAACAATGGGTCGCCGACTGGCTGTATTGCCCCAACTGCGCCAATCCGCGGCTTTCACAATTTCCGGCTAATACCCCTGTCGCGGACTTCTTTTGCGCGCAATGTAACGACCAGTTCGAACTAAAGAGCAAGCAAGGCACCTTTGGCAGCAAGATTGCAAATGGCGCTTACGCCAAGAAGATTGAACGGCTCAATTCTGCTAATAATCCGAACCTGATGCTGATGAGTTATGATTCGGCATCGGCGCGGGTAAAAGATATCACTGTCATCCCGAAACATTTCTTCGCCCCCTCTATAATCGAGGAGCGACCGCCCCTTGCTCCAACCGCCCGACGTGCGGGATGGGTTGGCTCGAACATAGCAATCGGGCGAATCCCACAGGCGGGTCGTATCGCGCTTGTCAGCGACGGCGTCATGGTTGACCGGCATGTAGTTGTCGAGCAGTGGAACGCTACTCGCTTTCTTCGCGATCAATCGCTGGAAGGCAGAGGATGGCTCCTTGATGTTCTAAACTGCGTGGAAGCGTTCGGGTCGGCAGAGTTTACAATCGATCAGATGTACAATTACGTTCCAGCTTTAAGCTTGAAGTATCCAAAAAACAATAATGTCAGAGCGAAGATAAGGCAACAATTGCAAGTGCTAAGGGATCAAGGGATCATTGAATTCCTCGGCCATGGCAGATACGTTAGGCGCTGGAGGGCTTGAGCCGAGGGGACACAGCATGGCATGGTTCGCAAACCACTATGTTTGCTACCAGTGTGACAACACTTGGATTGATGAGTGGTCATGCCAATGCGATGGCGAGTGTCCTCGCTGTGGTGCAGGCGATTGTACCCCCTACGACAGTGAGGATCTGACTGGCCTCATCGAGCAAGACGCGGGCGAATACGTCGTCTACGTATCGCCCGCAAGCGCCGAACATGAACCCGACTACGAAGAGATCGGGCGGTACATGTCCAAACAGATCGCCGAGAAGATCATGACTCGGCACATCGAAACGGAATGGCGAAAGGCCTTCGGCGAGGCCTGACGTTCCCCTTACCGCGTCAGCCTCTTATGCGTAACCCGCATCGGATTGTCCGCGTCCGGCCCAGCCATGGTCATTCCCGGCTACATCCTGTGCCTCGATCTCCCGTTCAATCCATCCGCTCCGCCGCCCGGTGGACAAAATTCCGCTCGATCGTCGCCCAACCGCTGCAAATCCTGCATCTGGTGAAAATTTCCCGCCCGCATCTGTCCCCGTCCCCGCGCGCTGTCCGATACTTCCCTGGCGAACGATGAGGACGGCGATGGACCGGAACGGCGGAAAGGACAGACTGGCGCTCAGACGCATCGTCGCGCTGCTCGTCGCGTTCGCCGCGCTGGCCGATCGCGCCGGAACCCGACCGCGCCCGGTCCGCGTCGCCGTGCTCTGGTTCCTGCGCATCGCAGAGTCGGTGGCCTGGGACTTCGTCATCGCCGTGGCGAGCGAAGCCGGGGTCGGTGCGGACTTCGATATTCCGTCCCACGCTCTCGATATTGCCGATGATGCAGGACGCCTTGCGCGATCCTTCACGGCGCTTGCCGAACTGCTGTCCGACATTGTGCGCCGCAACCCCTCGCCGCCGCCGGATGGCCAAGTCGGCGACGCGGCCGCGCATCTGATGCGGACGCTCCGCAGCCTGCTCCATGCGCCGGCAACGCGGGAACACTTGCTTCCCGACACCTCATGAGATCGGCCGTCGGCACAACCTCGAGCCCGCAAATCCGATGCGCGACGCGCTTTGGGTAACGATGGCGCTCGCCGTCCCCTACCGCGTCAGCCGCTTGTACGTCACCCGTTTCGGATTGACGCTGTCCGGTCCCAGCCTTCTCACCTTGTCGGCTTCATATTCCTCGAAATTGCCCTCGAACCATTCCACGTGGCTGTCGCCCTCGAAGGCGAGGATGTGGGTGGCGAGCCGGTCGAGGAACATGCGGTCGTGGGAGATGATCACGGCGCAGCCGGCGAAGTTCTCCAGCGCGTCCTCGAGTGCGGCCAGCGTCTCGGTGTCGAGGTCGTTGGTCGGCTCGTCGAGCAGGATCACGTTGCCGCCGCTTTTCAGCATCTTGGCGAGATGCACGCGGTTGCGCTGGCCGCCCGAGAGGTTGCCGACCTTCTGCTGCTGGTCGCCGCCCTTGAAGTTGAAGGCGCCGCAATAGGCGCGCGAATTCACCTCGTGCTTGCCGAGCTTGATGATGTCGTTGCCGCCGGAGATTTCTTCCCACACCGTCTTGTTGGGGTCGAGCGCGTCGCGGCTCTGGTCGACATAGGAGAGCTGCACCGTGTCGCCGATGCGGATGGCGCCCGAATCCGGCTTCTCCTGCCCGGTGATCATGCGAAACAGCGTCGTCTTGCCGGCGCCGTTCGGACCGATCACGCCGACGATGCCGCCGGGCGGCAGCTTGAAGGAGAGGTCGTCGATCAGGAGCCGGTCGCCATAGCCCTTGGTCAGGCCCTCGGCCTCGATCACCACCTGGCCCAGCCGCTCGCCGGCCGGAACGATGATCTGCGCGTCGCCCGGTCGGCGCTCGCCGGCGGCCTTGACCAGCTCGTCATAGGCGCGGATGCGCGCCTTCGACTTGGCCTGCCGCGCGCGCGGCGAGGAGGCGATCCACTCGCGCTCGCGCTCCAGCGCCTTCTGCCGCGCGGCCTCCTCGCGGCCCTCCTGCGTCATGCGCTTCGCCTTGGCTTCGAGATATGCGGTGTAGTTGCCCTCGTAGGGAATGCCGCGGCCGCGGTCGAGCTCGAGAATCCAGCCGGTCACGTTGTCGAGGAAGTAGCGGTCGTGGGTGATGATCAGCACCGCGCCCGGATATTCGCGTAGGTGCTTTTCGAGCCAGGCGGTGGTCTCGGCGTCGAGATGGTTGGTTGGCTCGTCCAGCAGCAGCAGGTCGGGCTGCTGGAGCAGAAGCTTGCACAGCGCCACGCGGCGCTTCTCGCCGCCCGACAGCTTGTCGACCGAGGCGTCGCCCGGCGGGCAGCCCAGCGCCTCCATCGCCATCTCGACCTGGCTGTCGAGGTCCCACAGGTTCTTCGAATCCATCTCGTCCTGGAGCCGGGCCGCCTCCTCCGCCGTCTCGTCGGAGTAGTTCATCATCAGCTCGTTGTAGCGATCGACGATCGCCTTCTTGGCCGCCACGCCCTCCATGACGTTGCCGAGCACGTTGAGCGCCGGGTCGAGCTCCGGCTCCTGCGGCAGGTATCCGCAGGTCGCACCCTCGGCCAGCCACGCCTCGCCCGTGAACTCCCTGTCGAGGCCGGCCATGATCCTGAGCACGGTCGACTTGCCGGCGCCGTTGGGACCGAGGATGCCGATCTTGGCGTCCGGGTAGAAGGAGAGATGGATGTTCTCCAGCACCTTCTTCGGCCCGTAGGCCTTGGTCAGACCGGACATGTGGTAGATGAACTGGCGTGCCATGGCGCGCGTCGCACTCCGTTGCGAAGCTTTCGGGAAGCGGAAGGTCGCGGCGTATGTAGGCGAAAGCCCGCGCCGGGGCAATGCGCCCGATGGTGGCTGGCCGGCGCACCAGCTTCGCCTGCTGGTGGCACGGGGCCGGAACATTCAGACCGGCGAACGGCGGTGGGCGGCAGCCATCAATGCATCGCGCTGTGGTCGATCCGGTAGAGCTTGAACGTGCTGTCGCGCTCCGGCTCGACCGGAATGAGCCCGGGCACGCTCTCGCCATGCACGAGCGCCGCAAACAGCGGAAAGTCGTCCATGCCCGGGAAGCCGACGTCGCGCGCACAGATCGCAAGATAGTCAAACGGCGCAAGCGCCTCGGCGCGCGCTGTCGGGTCATTGCTCGTGAAGGCGACGAACATGCGGTGCATACCCGGAGCGGCCCGGTGCAAAGTGAACGTAGCGACTGCGTGCTGAGGGTAATTGCGCATGATGTTTGCCGCGACGCCGAACGGAGCCATGATCCGCGACGGTGCAACTTCGTTCAGTACGCTGGTGTCGAATGGTTTGCAGCCATCGACAAACAACTGGTCTGCCACTGTGAAGACGAGTGGGGTTTTGGGCACGGCCAGGTAGGCAGTGCCAGCCACCACCGCTGGTACGGCCAGTGAGCCGCCCAGCCACCAGTTGGCCGAGCGCGGTCGTTCCCCTCGAACGGCATCGCCGCGCAAGGCCGTGAGAGCGAGTGGAATGAGTATCCCGATCAACGTGGAACTGATGCGCGTCGACCGTTCCAGCATGAGGAAGACCACGAACGCCGTCAGCGCCATCCCGTGAATGATGGCAGGTGCATATTGGCCCGCTCGCACCGTCTGCACTATGGCGGGCACTGTGACGATCAGCAGGAAAGCCCACAAGATCGTGAAGAACAGGTGTGCCCAGCGCCCCGTCGCAAACTGGTAGAGGATCGTCTTTTCCTGGCCGATCGTATCGAGCCACAGCCTGCGCGACAGCGCATCGACCACCTCATAGTGGCCGATCGCGCATTCGGGATAAGCCTTCGCAAGAGCGACGACCAGCACGAGGCCCGGAATTGACAGGCTCGCCATGCGCCACGCGGTTCCTCGACCGGCACCTTTGAATTGCGGAATGCGCCAGGCCATCGGTACGACGGCGCACAGGCCGCCGCCCACGATCAGGGCCAGCAGCCAGGGCTCGGACACCGTGTCGCAATATGTCGTCCACAGCACTGACGGCCCGAACGAGACGAGCGCCACAGGGGCCGCGGCGATCGCGAGCGAGAGCCCCGCAACCTGGAGCTTGCGCCTGGCATCATCGACGTCGAAAACTGCGGCGAGCGCAAGGCCGGCCAACCCGGCTGCGACCAAGGGAAGACATTCCAGCCCTACGGCAACCGATATCGCCGCCGAAGCGCCGGCCATGATCCCGCCGGGCACGGTCGGCGCGATCATGGCGGCCATCATGGCCATCATCAGCACGATCTGCACATTGTGATGGTCGATCCGCTGGGGCGAGAACTCCAAAATCGCCCCCGTGACGGCGAGCGCCGTCACGCCCGCCTCCAGCCAGCCGAGAGAACCGCCACCAAGCCGGCGCGCAACTTGCAGCGCAAGCAGGCCGAACGGCACGAGCAACACCGGAGGTATCAGCCATGAAGCAACCGTCACCGATTGCTCGAGGCCCAGCAGCGGCTGCAGCGCAGCAGCGAGCAGGTAATAGGGCAGATCGACGATGCGCGAATAGTGCGAGACATACGCCTCCGGCATCGAGATGAAAGGCAGCCTCAGGTCGAAGAGTGCATTGTCCTGGACGAGATCGCGTATCTGCAGAAAGCGGATGAGGTCGTCATTGTCGATCAGCAGCGGCCGGCCATCCAGAGCGTCGCCTAGCAGGACTGCAAAGGCAAAGACAAAGAAGACAATGGTCGGACGCGCGGTGACGGGCACTCGCACTCCAGCCGCTCCGGCTGCCGCAAGGCTCAAGTTTCTGCCCCCTTCCGCGAAATCTGCGCAGTGCCGGGGTCATAGCGAAACTCGATTAGGTGGAGGTTAACAGCCTGTTCCGCCGCGCCGGAACCGAGTTTACGGGCCGTCATCGGCACGCTATTTTACTGCGACCAGGCGGGATGGGAGAGTGGGCAGTGTCCAAGCGAAAACTTCTGTCTGTCGCCGCGTTGGCGGCGATCGTTGGCCTCGCCGCCTCGCCGGCACAGGCCGACAAAGTATGCAAGCCGCGCGTCCTTGGCGCGGCTGCGCATGGTCCGATCAGGGCGACGGTCGAGGCGCGCGCCGTGGCCTTCTGGACAGCCAGAGCCACTGCCCGCCACACGTTGCAGTACGCGAACTGGGATAACGCGAGCGACCGAAGCGTCGGCTGCCGGCGCTAC
>Ga0207868_1002295_pt1 | contig 11269 bp, 7 predicted proteins | sample Passage237B_FD_187370 | JGI IMG/M metagenome (GOLD analysis project Ga0207868, IMG submission 187370) | Cellulose adapted compost microbial communities from Newby Island Compost Facility, Milpitas, CA, USA - Passage2 37B (SPAdes) (version 3) ... | reverse complement strand
CAGATCGCCGCGCAGATGCGCGCCAAGAAGCTGCCGTGGCTGGAGGACATCCGCGACGAGTCCGACCACGCCAACCCGGTGCGGGTGGTGCTGGTGCCGCGCTCCAACCGCGTGGACGGGGAACAGCTGATGGGCCACCTGTTCGCCACCACCGACCTGGAGAAGAGCTACCGCATCAACCTCAACGTCATCGGCCTGGACGGCCGGCCGGCGGTGAAGAACCTGCGGACCCTGCTCGAGGAATGGCTGGCCTTCCGCACCGACACCGTGGTGCGCCGGCTCAAGCACCGCCAGGAGAAGGTCGAGCGGCGCCTGCACCTGCTGGAAGGCCTGCTGGTGGCCTTCCTCAACCTGGACGAGGTGATCCGCATCATCCGCACCGAGGACGAGCCGAAGCCGGCGCTGATCGCGCGCTTCGGCCTGACCGAGGAACAGGCCGACTACATCCTCGAGACCCGCCTGCGCCAGCTGGCGCGGCTGGAGGAGATGAAGATCCGCGGCGAGCAGGAGGAACTGGCCAGGGAACTGGAGCGCATCGTCGCCACCCTGGGCAGCAAGGCAAAGCTGAAGAAGCTGGTCAAGGACGAACTGCTGGCCGACGCGAAGAAGTTCGGCGACGCCCGCCGCTCGCCGCTGGTGCAGCGCGAGGCCGCGCAGGCCATCGACGAGACCGAGCTGGTGCCCAGCGAGCCGGTGACGGTGGTGCTGTCGGAGAAGGGCTGGGTGCGCGCGGCCAAGGGCCACGACGTGGACGCGGCGGGGCTGTCCTACCGCGAGGGCGACGGCCTGCTGGCCGCGGTGCGCAGCCGCAGCACCTGGCAGGTGGCGTTCCTGGATTCGCAGGGCCGCAGCTATTCCACCGTCGCGCATGGCCTGCCCTCGGCGCGCGGCAACGGCGAGCCGCTGACCGGCCGCTTCGCGCCCGCGCCGGGCGCGGCGTTCCAGGCGCTGGCCAGCGGCGAGGCCGAGGCCCGTTTCGTGCTGGCCACCTCGCACGGCTACGGCTTCGTCACCCGCTTCGAGAACCTCACCGGACGCAACAAGGCCGGCAAGGCGCTGCTGAACCTGACGCCGGGCGCGCGCGTGCTGCAGCCGGCGGCGCTGGCCGGCGTCGAGTCCGACCGCATCGTCGCCGTCACCAGCGCCGGGCACCTGCTGGCCATCCCCGCCAGCGAACTGCCGGAGCTGGACAAGGGCAAGGGCAACAAGCTGATCGACATCCCCAAGGCCAAGCTCGGCACCGAACGCGTGGTCGCCATCGCCGCGGTCTCGCCGGGCCAGGCGCTGCAGGTGCGGAGCGGCCAGCGCACCATGTCGCTGTCGTTCCGCGAGCTGGACGAGTACCTGGGCGCGCGCGCCACCCGCGGCGGGCTGCTCCCGCGCGGCTGGCAGAAGGTGGACGGGCTGCACGTCGAGTGACGCGGCCGGGAGGGACGCGATGGAACCCGGGTTCTGGCTGCAGCGCTGGGAGGAGGGCCGCATCGGCTTCCACCGCGGCGAGGTGATGCCGCTGCTGCAGCGGCACTGGGCCGCGCTGGGCGTGCCCTCGCAGGGCCGGGTGTTCGTGCCCCTGGCCGGCAAGACGCTGGACATGCACTGGCTGGCGGCGCAGGGCCACCGCGTGCTCGGCTGCGAGCTTTCGCCTCTGGCGGTGGATGCATTCTTCGCCGAGGCCGGACTGGAACCCGAGGTGGCCCGCGACGGCGACGGCGTGCACCACCGCGCCGGGCCGATCGACCTGGTCCGCGGCGACGTGTTCGCGCTCTCGGCCGCCACCCTGGCGTCGATGGACGCGGTGTACGATCGCGCGGCGCTGATCGCGCTGCCGACGGGGCTGCGCCGCCGCTACGCGTCCGAGGTCTACGGCCGCCTGCCCGCCGGCTGCCGCGGGCTGCTGATCACGCTGGAGTACCCGCAGGCGGAAATGGACGGTCCGCCCTTCCCGGTGCCGGAGGACGAGGTGCGGGCGCTGTTCGCGCCGGCATGGGAGATCGCGCTGCTGGAGCGGCGCGACATCCTGGCCCAGGAACCGCGCTTCCAGGCCGACGGGGTCACGGCACTGTCCACCGCGGTCTACCGCCTGACGCGCCTGTAGCAGCCGGCCTCGCCGGCGACCGCCAAGGGCGCCGCCGGAAACCGGCCGCCGGGATGCGTCCGCCTCCACGGTCGCCGGCGAGGCCGGCTCCTGCGAGGGGATGTCTCAGCCGTGCGCCGGGCCGCCGTCGTCGTCGCCGTCGAGCTTGGACAGCTGGTAGTTCTCCAGGCCGATGCGCGCGATCAGCGAGAGCTGCTGTTCCAGCCACCAGGCGTGGTCCTCCTCGGTGTCCTTCAACTGCGCCAGCAGCATCTCGCGGGTGACGTAGTCGCCCCGCTGCTCGCACAGCTTCATCGCCGCGGCCAGGTTGGCGCGCACCGCGTACTCGACCTCCAGGTCGCGCCGCAGCATCTCCTCGACCGTGCGGCCGGGCGTGAACGGATGCGGCCGCATGTCCGGTTCGCCGCCCAGGAACAGCAGCCGTCGCAGGATGGCGTCGGCGTGCTCGGTCTCTTCCTGCATCTCGTGGTCGATGCGGCGGTACAGCGCCTTGAGCCCCAGGTCCTCGTAGCGGCGCGAGTGCAGGAAGTACTGGTCGCGCGCGGCCAGCTCGCCGCGCAGCAGTTCCCTGAGGCACTCGATGACGTCGGGATGGCCGTCCATTGCAGGCTCCTGGAGGAAGAACGGGCGCCAGTGTGCCGGATCGGCCGCGGCGATGTTCCAATCGGAATCACTCTCAACCGCAGTCGCGCCCGCGCGAGCCGCCGCGCCGCAGGCCGTGGATAATCGGCCGGCCACGCCGCACGAGGGGAAGCCGATGCTCCGATGGATCCGCCGCGCCCTGCTGCTGGCGCTGCTGCTGGCCGCCGCCGCGCTGCTGCTGGCCTGGTGGCTGCTCCGCGGCAGCCTGCCCGCCCTGGACGGGGAAGTGGCCATGGCCGGGCTGGAGGCGCCGGCGTCGGTCCGGCGCGACGCGCTGGGCGTGGTCACCATCGACGCGGCCAGCGAGGCCGACGCGGCGCGCGCGCTGGGCTTCGTCCACGCGCAGGAGCGCTACTTCGAGATGGACCTGATGCGGCGCACGGCCGCCGGTGAACTGGCCGGGCTGTTCGGGCCGGTCGCGCTGGAGGCCGACCGCCGCCACCGCGCGCACCGCATCCGCGCCCGGGTCGAGGCCGGCCTCGACGCGTTCGCCGGGCAACGCCTGCCGCAGCTGCAGGCCTACGCCGAGGGCGCCAATGCGGGACTGGCCGCGCTGCGCACGCGGCCCTGGCCCTACCTGCTGCTGCGGCAGCCGCCGCGGCCGTGGGCCGTGGCCGACTCGGCACTGGCCGGCTACGCCATGTATTTCGACCTGCAGGACGCGCGCAACCGGCGCGAGCTGCAACTGTGGCGGCTGCGCGCGCACCTGCCGCCGGCGCTGTACGCGCTGCTGGCCCACGACGGCAGCCGCTGGGACGCGCCGCTGCTCGGCGACGCGCGCGGCGACGCGCCGCTGCCCGGGCCGGAGACGGTGGACCTGCGCGCGCTGCCGATGCCCGAACCCGAGGCCGACGCGGCGGCGCCGCGCGACCGTGGCGCGCCGGGCAGCAACAACTGGGCCGTGGCCGGCCCGCTGACCGCCGACGGCCGCGCCATCGTCGCCGACGACATGCACCTGGGCCTGCGCGCGCCCAACATCTGGTTCCGCGTCCGCCTGCGCTATCCGGACCCGCGCGCGCCCGGCGGCCGCGTGGACGTGTCCGGCTTCTCGCTGCCGGGGCTGCCGGCGATCGTCGTGGGCAGCAACGGGCACGTGGCCTGGGGCTTCACCAACAGCTATGCCGACACCGCGGACTGGTTCCCGGTGCGGCCGTGCGCCGATGGCGCCCCGCGGGACGCCGGCTGCGAGCCGGTGCGACGCCATCGCGAGGTCATCGAGGTGGCCGGGGCGGAACCTGCCACGCTGGAGGTGGAGGAGACCCGCTTCGGCCCGGTCCTGCACCCGGCGCGGGACGGCCGCCCCGCGCTGGCGCTGCGCTGGGTCGCGCACCTGCCCGGCGCGCTGGACCTTGGCCTGGCCGACATGGCCGTCGCCGCCGACCTGGACGCGGCGCTGGCGGTGGCGGCACGGGCCGCGACGCCCGCGCAGAACCTGATGCTGGCCGACCGCCACGGCCGCATCGCCTGGCGCATCCTCGGCCCACTGCCGCAGCGCGCGGGCAGCTGCCCGTCGCTGGCGCAGCTGCACGACGGCGCGCTGCCGCCGCGCGACTGCGCGCCCTGGTCCCTCGGCACCGCGCGCGCGCCGGTGCTGGCCGATCCGCCCGGCCACCGGCTGTGGACCGCCAATGCACGCACGCTCGACGGTCCGGCGCTGGCCCACGTCGGCGACGGCGGCTACGTCCTGGGCATCCGCGCCTGGCGCATCCGCGAACGCCTGGCCGCACGGCAGCGCTTCGACGAGCGCGACCTGCTCGCGCTGCAGCTCGACGACCGTGCCGTGCTGCTCGATGGCTGGTGGCGGCTGCTGCAGGACGAGGCACGGCGGGCGCCCGTGGGGTCGGCGCTGGCGGCGCTGGCCGCCGCCTCGCGCGAGTGGCAGGGGCGTGCTTCGGTCGAGTCGGCGTCCTACCGCCTGGTGCGCGCCTGGCGGCTGGCGGTGCACGCGCGCATCGCCGACGGGCTGACCGCGCCGGCGCGGGCGGCGCGGGGGAAGGACTTCGGCATGCCCGACCTGCCGCAACTGGAAGGCGTGGCCTGGCCGCTGCTGCAGCAACGCCCATCGCACCTGCTGCCGCGTCCCCATGCGAGCTGGTCGGCGCTGCTGGAGGATGCCGCACGCGAAGTGCGCGACGAACAGGGCGAACGCGGCCCGCTGGCGGAACGCCGCTGGGGCGAGCGCAACACCGCGCGCATCTGTCATCCCCTGGCCGATGCCCTGCCCGGCCCGCTGCGGCGCGCGCTGTGCATGCCCGACGATCCGCTGCCGGGCGACACCCTGGTGCCGCGCGTGCAGGGCCCGGCGTTCGGCGCCTCGCAGCGCATGGTGGTCGCGCCCGGGCACGAGGCCGATGGCATCGCCCACATGCCCGGCGGCCAGAGCGGCCACCCGCTCTCCCCGTTCTGGGGCGCCGGCCACGACGACTGGGTGCACGGCCGGCCGACGCCGTTCCTGCCCGGCGAACCACGGCACGCGCTGCGCCTGGTGCCGGAAGGCGCGGCTCGCTGACGGCGTCTCCATGAGGCACATGGCCTTGCCGGCGACGACCCTCTGCCGCAGGAGCCGGCCTCGCCGGCGACCGCTGCGGCGCCTGGCAACGCCTGGCATCGCCGCGTTACGCCGCGCCGCGCGTCGCCCGCAAGACGGGCTCCTACAGACGCAACGCTCTTGCCGTAGGAGCCGGCCTTGCCGGCGACCGCTGCGGCGCCTGGCGTCGCCGCGTTAAACCGCGCCCCCGCGTCGCCCGCAAGACGGGCTCCTACCGACGCGACGCCCTGCCGCAGGAGCCGGCCTTGCCGGCGACCGCTGCGGCGCCTGGCGTCGCCGCGTTACACCGCGCCACGCGCGTCGCCCGCAAGACGGGCTCCTACCGACGCGACGCCCTGCCGCAGGAGCCGGCCTGCGGGATGGACGCTCAGCCCGCCAGGGCCTGCTCGTGCACGCCGGCCACTGCGCGGCCGGACGGGTCGGCCATGCGGGCGAAGCTGGCGTCCCAGGCGATGGCCGCGGGCGACGAACAGGCGATGGACTTGCCGCCGGGCACGGTGTCGGCCGCGGCGGGCGTGGGATAGAAGCGCTCGAAGATGCTGCGGTAGAAATACGCCTCCTTGGTCTGCGGCGGGTTGACCGGGAAGCGCTTGTCGGCCGCGGCCAGCTCGCGATCGGACACCTGCGCCTCGGCGTGCGCCTTGAGCCCGTCGATCCAGCCGTAGCCGACGCCGTCGCTGAACTGCTCCTTCTGCCGCCACAGGATGGACTCGGGCAGGTAGCCGTCGAAGGCCTGGCGCAGCACGCCCTTCTCCATGCGCTGCGGGCCGCCGGAGGCCTTGTCCACCATCTTCCACTTCGCGTCCATGCGCATGGCCACGTCGAGGAACTCGCGGTCCAGGAACGGCACGCGCGGCTCCACGCCCCAGGCCATCATCGACTTGTTGGCGCGCAGGCAGTCGTAGTTGTGCAGGGCGTCGAGCTTGCGGATCAGCTCCTCGTGGAACTCGCGCGCGTCGGGCGCCTTGTGGAAGTAGAGGTAGCCGCCGAAGATCTCGTCGCTGCCCTCGCCCGAGAGCACCATCTTCACGCCCATCGCCTTGATCCGCCGCGCCAGCAGGAACATCGGCGTGGAGGCGCGGATGGTGGTGACGTCGTAGGTCTCGATATGGCGGATCACCTCGGGCAGCGCGTCCAGGCCCTCCTCGAAGGTGTACTCGAAGCCGTGATGGACGGTGCCCAGCGCCTCGGCGGCGACCTTGGCCGCGGCCAGGTCCGGCGAGCCCTTCAGGCCGATGGCGAAGCTGTGCAGGCGCGGCCACCACGCCTCGCTGCGGTCGTTGTCCTCGATGCGGTGGCGGGCGTAGCGCGCAGCGACCGCGGCCACCAGCGACGAGTCCAGGCCGCCGGAAAGCAGCACGCCGTAGGGCACGTCGGTCATCAGCTGGCGGTGCACCGCCGCCTCGAACGCCTCGCGCAGCGCCTGCGGCGACACCTGCACGCCCTCCACCGCGGCGTAGTCGCGCCAGGGGCGCTCGTAATAGCGGGCCAGCTCGCCGGTGGCGGTGTCGTACCAGTGGCCGGGGGGGAACTGGGCCACGTCGGCGCAGTCGTCCACCAGCGACTTCATCTCCGAGGCCACGCGCAGCCGGCCCTCGCGGTCGTGGCCCCAGTACAGCGGGCACACGCCGATCGGGTCGCGGGCGATGATGCCGCGCCCGCGCTCCCTGTCCCACAGCGCGAAGGCGAAGATGCCGTTGAGGCGGTTGAGGAACGAGGCCGGCGCGTCCTCGCGGTAGAGCGCGTTGATCACCTCGCAGTCCGAGCCGGTCTGGAACGCGTAGGGCTGCTTCAGTTCGCGCTTGAGCTCGCGGTGGTTGTAGATCTCGCCGTTGACCGCCAGCGCCAGGCCGCCGTCCTCGGACAGCAGCGGCTGCGAGCCGCCGGCCGGGTCGACGATGGCCAGCCGCTCGTGCACCAGGATCGCCCCGGCGTCCAGGTACACGCCGCTCCAGTCGGGGCCACGGTGGCGCTGGCGCTGCGACAGGTCCAGCGATTGCCGCCGCAGCGCCTGCAGGTCGTCGCCGGGCTGCAGGCCGAAGATGCCGAAGATCGAACACATGGGGGGGGAACTCCTGGCTGGGGTGGTGAGGTGATGTCGTGGATCGGGCCGTGGCGGCCGGGCGGCGCCGGGCACAAAAAAACCCGCATCGGCCGATGCGGGTTTCCTGGTGACCTGGCTGTACCGCCCTATGCCCGGTCGCGCCCCCGCATCGGTCGCGCACGATTGTTCGCCGCGTTATTGCGGTTGGAACCGTTGGCGTTGGCGGCGTGGAACGCAAGCATGGCGCCGACGTTAACCGGCCCTCCGGCCGGCCGCAACCGTTGCAGGGGCAACTGACGTGCCGCTCACGCCCCGCGGCCAATACTCGCGGCGCCCGGCCGCTCGGATCGAGGGGAGACACCGTTTGAACGACACCGCCCAACGCCTCGCCCGCACCGCGCAGGTGGTCGCGCGCCTGGCGCGCCACCGCCGCGTACTGACCGGCCTGGACTGGACCCAGGCGCCGCCGGCCGACCCGGCCATCGCCGACGCTTCGGGCGTCGCCGCCGCGCGCGCCTTCGCCGCGGACCTGGAATCGCTGGGCCCGGCCTTCGTCAAGCTCGGGCAATCGCTCTCCACCCGCCCGGACCTGGTGCCGCCGGCCTACATCGACGCCCTGGACCGCATCCAGGACGAGGTGGCGCTGGTGGAGACCGAGGTGATCGAGCGCATCATCGAGCAGGAGCTCGGCGCGCGGCCGGCACGGCTGTTCCAGAGCTTCGACCCGGTGCCGCTGGCGGCGGCCTCGCTGGCGCAGGTGCACCGCGCGGTGCTGCGCGACGGCCGCGAGGTGGCGGTCAAGGTGCAGCGTCCGGGCATGGATGCGGCGATCCGGCTGGATCTGGAAGTGCTCTCCGGGCTGGCCGGCACCGCCGACGCGCTGACCCAGGCCGGGCGCCGCCTGCACTTCGCCGACTGGATCGCCGAGTTCCGCAAGGTGCTGCTGCTGGAGCTGGACTACCGCCGCGAGGCCGAGAACCTGGACCGCTTCCGCGAGCGCCTGTCGGCCTACCGCCACCTGCGGGTGCCGGCGCCGATCTGGGGTATGGTCACCCCGCGCGTGCTGACCATGGAGCTGGTGCACGGCGCCAAGGTCACCAGCGTCTCGGGCCTGCGCCGCACCGAGATGGACCTGGCCACGCCGGCGGCCGAGCTGATGCGCGCGTACCTGGACCAGGTGTTCGTCCACGGCGACATCCACGCCGACCCGCATCCGGGCAACGTGCTGCTGTGCACCGACGGCCGCCTGGCGCTGATCGACCTGGGCATGGTGACGCAGGTGCCGCCGCGCATGCGCGAGCGCCTGCTCAAGCTGCTGTTCGCCGCGGTGGACGCGCGCGGCGAGGACGTGGCGCGCGAGCTGGTGGCCATCGGCACGCGCCTGGAGGACTACGACGACGCCGCCTTCTGCCGCGACACCGGCCAGCTGGTGGCGCGCTACGCCACCGGAGGCCGCCGCACCTCCGAGGGCCGGCTGCTGCTGGAACTGGTCGGCTGCGCGGCCGAGCACGGCCTGCGCGTGCCGCCGGAGATCAGCCTGCTGGGCAAGACGCTGCTCAACCTGGAACGCGCGGCCGACGCGCTGGACCCGGACATGGACGTGCGCTGCCTGGTGGAGTCGCACCTGGAGTCGATCATGCGCGCCCGACTGCGGCACGCCTTCTCCACCTCGATCATCGCCAGCGAGCTGCTCGAGGTGCAGGGCCTGCTGCGCGATGCGCCGCGCAAGGTCTCCGACACGCTCTCGCTGCTGGCCGAGAACCGGCTGCAGGTGCGCCTGGCCGGGCTCGACAACTCGCCGCTGATGGAGAACATGCAGAAGATCGCCAACCGCATCGCCGCGGCCGTGGTGACCGCCGCGCTGCTGATCTCCTCGGCGATGCTGATGCGGGTGGAGACCGAGGCCCAGCTGTTCGGCTATCCGGCGCTGGCCGTGCTGCTGTTCCTGGTGGCCACGGTGCTGGGCCTGACCATCGCCGTCAGCGCCCTGCTGCGCGACCGCCGCGCGCGGCCCACGGAGCAGCAGGGACCGCATTGAGCCCGGCCGCGGGGCTCGCCTGGAGGAGCAGGCGCTCGACGAGGCGGCCGTACAGCGCCGGCAGCGCTTCCAGGTCGGCCACCGCCACGTGCTCGTCCACCTGGTGGATGCTGGCGTTGACCGGGCCCACCTCGATGCACTGCGCGCCCAGCGGGGCTATGAAGCGCGCGTCGGAGGTGCCGCCGCCGGTGCTCTCCTCCGGCGGGGCGCCGGCGAACTCCGCCAGCACCTCCCGCGCCACCGCGCGCAGGCGCCCCTCCGGCGTGTAGAACGGTTCGCCGCTGCGGTGCCAGCGCAGGTCGTATTCCAGCCCGTGCCGGTCCAGCAGCGCGGCGACCTCCGCCTCCAGCCGCGGCGCGTCCCAGTGCGGGTTGTAGCGCAGGTTGAAGGCCACCTGCAGCTCGCCCGGGATCACGTTGCCGGCCCCGGTGCCGGCGTGGATGTTGGATATCTGCAGGCTGGTGGGGGGGAAGCTCTCGTAGCCACCGTCCCAGGTCCGCGCGGCCAGCTCGGCCAGCGCGGGCCCGGCCAGGTGGATCGGGTTGCGTGCCTTGTGCGGATAGGCCACGTGGCCCTGCACGCCCTTGACCACGAGGCTGGCCGACAGCGAACCGCGGCGGCCCACGCGCAGCAGGTCGCCCAGCTTCGCGGTCGAGGACGGCTCGCCGGTGATGCACCAGTCGATGCGCTGCCCGCGCGCGCGGAAAATGTCGGCCACCTTGCGCACGCCCTCGATCGCGTCGCCTTCCTCGTCGGAGGTGAGCAGCACGCCCAGGGTGCCCGGATGGTCCGGATGCGCGGCGACGAAGCGTTCGGCCGCCACCACGAATGCGGCCACGCTGCCTTTCATGTCGGCGGCGCCGCGCCCGTACAGCGTGCCGTCCCGAACTTCCGGCGCGAAGGGGTCGCTGCGCCACGCCTCGCGCGGCCCCGGCGGGACCACGTCGGTATGCCCCAGCAGCACCAGCACGGGGCCCTCGCCGGAACCGTGGGTGGCCCAGAGGTTGTCGACCGCGCCGAAGCGGAGGTGCTCGATGGCGAAGCCCGCGCGCGCGAGCCTTCCGGCGACCAGGGCCTGGCAGCCGGCGTCGTCCGGCGTGACGGAGGGGCGCGCGATCAGCTCGCGCGCCAGGTCAAGCACATCGCTCATCTGGTCGGCTTCCCGGGAGGCCCGCCGATTGTAGCCGGCGCGCGCAAATGCAGCGGCGTCGCCGCTGATTGCCGCAGGCGCCCTACGGGAACAGCTTCCTGAAGCCGTTGTCGGAGAAGCCCTGGCTGAAGCCGCCGTCGTCCCTCACCACCACGGGCCTGCGGATCAGCTGCGGATGCTCGCGCAGCAGCAGCTTCCACTCGGCCTGGCTGCCCGGCGACTTGCGCGCCTCCGGCAGCTGGCGCCAGGTGGTCGAGGACTTGTTCACCAGCGCGTCGAAGCCGCCGGCCTTCCCGGCCCACTCCACCAGCGTCTCCGGCGAGGGCTTGTCGTCGCGGTAGTCGACGAAGGTGTAGGGCACGCCGAAGCGGTCGAGCCACCGGGTCGCCTTCTTGCAGGTGTCGCAGTTCTTCAGGCCGTAGATCGTGGTCATCCCCTCACCCGCGCAGCAGCTCGTTGATGCTGGTCTTGGCGCGGGTCCGGGCGTCGACCTGCTTGACGATCACCGCGCAGTACAGCGAATGGCTGCCGTCGGCGGCCGGCAGCGAGCCGGACACCACCACGCTGCCCGGCGGCACGTAGCCGTAGGAGATCTCGCCGGTGGCGCGGTTGTAGATGCGGGTGGACTGGCCGATGAACACGCCCATGCCGATGACGCTGTGGTGGCCGACGACCACGCCCTCCACCACCTCCGAGCGCGCGCCGATGAAGCAGTGGTCCTCGATGATGGTCGGGCTGGCCTGCAGCGGCTC
>Ga0207868_1002294_pt1 | contig 11280 bp, 9 predicted proteins | sample Passage237B_FD_187370 | JGI IMG/M metagenome (GOLD analysis project Ga0207868, IMG submission 187370) | Cellulose adapted compost microbial communities from Newby Island Compost Facility, Milpitas, CA, USA - Passage2 37B (SPAdes) (version 3) ... | reverse complement strand
TTCGCGCAAGATCTACGTGCAGGGCTCGCGCCCGGACATCCGCGTGCCGATGCGCGAGATCACGCAGAGCGACACGCCGGCCTCCTTCGGCGCCGAGCCCAACCCGCCGATCTACGTGTATGACTGCTCGGGCCCGTACACCGACCCGAATGCCCGCATCGACATCCGTTCCGGCCTGCCGGCGATCCGCCAGGCCTGGATCGAGGAACGCGGCGACACCGAAGTGCTGCCCGACCTGTCGTCCGAGTTCGGCCGCGCCCGCGCCGCCGACAAGAGCCTGGACGAGCTGCGCTTCCCCGGCCTGCACCGCAAGCCGCGCCGCGCCAAGCCCGGCATGAACGTGACGCAGATGCACTACGCGCGGAAGGGCATCATCACGCCGGAAATGGAGTTCGTCGCCATCCGCGAGAACCTCAACCGCGAGAAGTACATCGAGTCGCTGCGCGCCGCCGGCCCCAAGGGCCAGAAGATGGCCGAGATGATGCTGCGCCAGCATCCGGGACAGAGCTACGGCGCCAGCCTGGCCGCCACGATCACGCCGGAATTCGTGCGTGACGAGGTCGCGCGCGGCCGCGCCATCATCCCGAACAACATCAACCACCCGGAATCCGAGCCGATGATCATCGGCCGCAACTTCCTCGTGAAGATCAACGGCAACATCGGCAACTCGGCCGTGACGTCGTCGATCTCGGAGGAGGTCGACAAGATGACCTGGGGCATCCGCTGGGGCGCGGACACCATCATGGATCTGTCGACCGGCAAGAACATCCACGAAACCCGTGAATGGATCATCCGCAACAGCCCCGTGCCGATCGGCACCGTGCCGATCTACCAGGCCCTCGAAAAAGTCGGTGGCAAGGCCGAGGAGCTGACCTGGGAGATCTTCAAGGACACGCTGATCGAGCAGGCCGAGCAGGGCGTCGACTACTTCACGATCCACGCCGGCGTGCTGCTGCGCTACGTGCCGCTGACGGCCAACCGCATGACCGGCATCGTGTCGCGCGGCGGCTCGATCATGGCCAAGTGGTGCCTCGCCCACCACAAGGAGAACTTCCTCTACACGCACTTCGAGGAAATCTGCGAGATCATGAAGGCCTACGACGTGGCCTTCTCGCTCGGCGACGGCCTGCGTCCCGGCTCGATCTACGACGCCAACGACGAGGCCCAGCTCGGCGAGCTGAAGACGCTGGGCGAGCTGACCGACATCGCGTGGAAGCACGACGTGCAGGTCATGATCGAAGGCCCGGGCCACGTGCCGATGCAGCTCATCAAGGAGAACATGGACCTGCAGCTGGAGTGGTGCAAGGAAGCGCCGTTCTACACGCTGGGCCCGCTGACCACCGACATCGCTCCGGGCTACGACCACATCACCTCGGGCATCGGCGCCGCGCAGATCGGCTGGTACGGCACGGCCATGCTCTGCTACGTGACGCCCAAGGAGCACCTGGGCCTGCCCAACAAGGACGACGTCAAGGAAGGCATCATCACGTACAAGCTGGCCGCCCACGCCGCCGATCTGGCCAAGGGTCACCCGGGCGCGCAGATCCGCGACAACGCGCTGTCCAAGGCCCGCTTCGAGTTCCGCTGGGAGGACCAGTTCAACCTCGGCCTCGACCCGGACCGCGCGCGTGATTTCCACGACGAGACCCTGCCCAAGGACTCGGCCAAGGTCGCCCACTTCTGCTCGATGTGCGGCCCGCACTTCTGCTCGATGAAGATCACGCAGGACGTGCGCGACTACGCCGCCAGGCAGGGCGTCGACGAGCAGGCCGCGCTCGCCAAGGGCATGGAGGAGAAGTCCATCGAGTTCGTGAAGACCGGCGCCAAGGTCTATCACAACATCTGACGCGCACGGACCGCCGACCCTGCACGGGCCGCCTTGCGCGGCCCGTTTTCATTTGGAGGAGAACGACATGGACGAGGACCTGACCCGCAAGGCCTGCACCCCCTGTCAGGGCGGCATCCCGCCGCTGACGGCCGAGGAAGCGGGGCGCCGGCTCGGATCCGTGACGGGCTGGAACCTGCTCGACGACGGCCGCCGGCTCGAGAAGCGCTATGCCTTCCCCGATTTCCGCGCCGCGCTGGACTTCGTCGTGCGGCTGGGCGAGCTGTCCGAGCGCCAGGGCCACCACCCGGACGTATCCTTCGGCTGGGGCTGGGCCGTGGTGTCGTGGCAGACCAAGAAAATCAAGGGCCTGCACGAGAACGACTTCATCATGGCGGCGCAGACCGACCGCCTCGCCTGAGCGCGCGCCACGCATCCTGGGTTAGCCGGCACGACCTATCCGCAACAGTAGGACGGCCCGGAACGCAATCCGTACTTGTCGCAAGGCCGCTTTCCGATAGACTCGGCAACACCTTGCACCAGGCTCCACACATGCACTCCAGGCTTCACGCAGTCCCTGCCTCACGAGCCGGACGAACGATCCGATGACCGCGTCCGCGCTCGCCGCCCTGCTCTACAACGCCGCCCTGCTACTGGCGATGGTGCTGGTCTTCGAGCTGGCCACGTGCCGTTTCCGGCTCGACAGCAGCCGGAGCGCCCAGATCTTCATCGGCGTCGTGCTGGGCCTGATCGCCATCGGCGTCATGAAGGCGCCCTTCGTGTTCGCCGAAGGCATGGTCTTCGACACCCGCACCGTCATGCTCGGCATGTCGGGACTGTTCTTCGGCCCGCTGCCCACGGCCATCGCCGCCGTCATTGCCGGCGCCTACCGCTGGACGCTGGGCGGCGGCGGCATCGTGATGGGCCTGCTGACCATCGCCATGGCCTCGATCGTCGGCATCGTGTGGCGGCTGCGCCGCCGCGGCCCGCTCGAGGACATCGGCGGCCGCGAGCTGTACGCGACGGGTCTCGTCATACACGCCCTCATGGTCGCGCTGATGGTCACGCTGCCCGGCGCGACCGGCCTGGACGCGCTGACCACGGTCGCGCTGCCGGTGATGCTCGTGCATCCGGCCGCCACCGCGATGCTGGGCCTGCTGCTCGCCAACCGCCTGCGCCGCGACCGCAGCGAGCGCGAACTCGAGCGCAGCGAGGCGCTGTACCGCTCGCTCGTCGACTGCCTGCCGCAGAACATCTTCCGCTACGACCAGGAAGGCCGCATCACCTTCGCCAACAAGGTGTTCCAGCGCAGCACCGGCAGGAGCGAGACCGAGCTGATCGGCATGAACGTCTACGACCTGGCGCCGCCGGACGCGGCCCAGCACTACCGCTCCATCGACGCCGACGTGATCCGCTCCGGCGAGCCGATCTCGCTGACCGCGACGCACCCGGACAGCCGCACCGGCGAGATCGTGCACGTCGAGATCATCAAGGCCCCCGTGCGGGGGCCGGACGGACGCATCGAGGGCATCCAGTGCGCGGTCGTCGACGTCACCGAACGCAAGCAGACCGAGGAGCGCGTGCACCGGCTCGCGTACTACGACTCGCTGACCGGACTGCCCAACCGCAGCCTGCTGATGGACCGCCTCGCCCAGAGCCTCGGCGCGCAGCAGAGCCGCGGCGAGATCGAGGCGCTGATGCTGCTCAACATCAACCGCTTCAAGGTCATCAACGACGCGCGCGGCTACCGCGTCGGCGACGCGCTGCTGGCCGCCTTCGCGACACGGCTGCGCGAGCTGCTGCGCCCCGGCGACACGCTGGCGCGCATGACCGGCGACGAGTTCGCGATCCTGCTGCCCGAGCCCTCCGGCAACCCCGACCGCGCCAGCCGCCGTGCGCTGGCCGTGGCCGAAAAGGTGCACGCCGCGCTGCGCGTGCCGCTGCACATCGACGGCGAGGAGTTCGCGCTCACGGTCAGCATCGGCGTGACGCTGTTCCCCGACGGCGACGCCGGCGAATCGCCCGAGGCCGTGCTGCGCCGCGCAGACACCGCGCTGCACCGCGCCAAGGCCGCGGGCACCGAACACACGGCCTTCTTCGACATCGTCATGGGCGAGTCCGCCGCGCAGAGCTTCCGCGTCGAACGCGACCTGAGGCAGGCCATCGGCGACCGCCAGCTGCGCCTGTTCCTGCAGTCACAGGTGCATCCGGAACACGGCGTCGTCGGCGCCGAGGCGCTACTGCGCTGGCAGCATCCGCAGCGCGGCCTGCTCGGCCCGACCGACTTCATCCCGATCGCCGAGGAATCCGGTCTCATCGTGCCGCTCGGCGCCTGGGTGCTGACCGAAGCCTGCTCGATGATCGCGCTCGAAGCCCGCGACGGCCGCGCGCTGCGCCTGTCCGTGAACCTCAGTCCGCGCCACTTCCGCCAGCGCGACTTCGTCGTGTGGATGAAGGACCTGCTCGTCACGACCGGCATCGACCCGCGCCTGCTGACGCTGGAGATCACCGAGAGCCTGTTCATCCACGACATCGGCGAGATCGCCGAGCGCATGCACGAGCTGGCCGCGCTGGGCGTGCGCTTCTCGATCGACGACTTCGGCACCGGCTACTCGTCGCTGGCCTACCTGAAGCAGCTGCCGATCCACGAGCTCAAGATCGACCAGAGCTTCATCCAGGACGCGCCGGCCGACCCCAACGACGCCGCGCTGGTCGAGACCATCCTGTCGGTCGCGCGCCACCTGCAGCTCGACGTCGTCGCCGAGGGCATCGAGACGCGCGAGCAGGCCGAATTCCTCGACAGCCGCGCGACCATCGTCCACCAGGGCTATTTCCACGACCGGCCGGTCCCGGCACCGCAGTGGCTGGAGAAATGGCGCGCCGGCCGCTGAGGCCGCGCCACGGGTCGCGCTTCGCGCCCGGCGATGCGACAATCGCCCCGACGACCCGACGGACACGATCATGACCACCGACCAGCCCGCCCCGCTCGCCGCCATCCTCTACACGCCGCAGGACCCGGTCGAGAACCTGATGCTCGATGTCGCCCACGCGCTCGCCGGGCGCGGGGTGCGTCTGGGCGGCGTGCTGCAGCACGACATCGGCATGGCCATCGACGACCCCTGCGCGATGGAGCTCGAAAACCTCGCCAACGGCGAGCGCTACTCGCTGTCGCAGGAGCTGGGCCGCGGCTCGGAGGCCTGCCGTCTCGATCCGGCCTCGCTCGCGCGCGCGGCGGTCGAGATCCGCCGCGCCGTCGAGGCCGGCGTGCAGCTCGTGTGCGTCAACAAGTTCGGCGCGCAGGAGGCGCTGGGCAGCGGCCTGCGCGAGGAGATCGGCCTGGTCGTCGCGGCCGGCATCCCGCTGCTGACCGCGGTGGGCGAACGCTTCCTGCCCGAATGGAACGAATTCTCCGGCGGTTACGGCGAACTGCTGCCGCCCGAGCGCGAGGCGGTGCTGGCCTGGTGCCTGCGCATCTGCGGCCAATGAGCCGCGCCTGCCGCGAAGGCTGCGGCGCCTGCTGCATCGCGCCGTCCATCAGCTCCCCGATTCCCGGCATGCCGCAGGGCAAGCCGGCCGGCGTGCCCTGCGTGCAGCTCGACGGGGCGCTGCGCTGCCGCCTCTTCGGCCACCCCGACCGCCCGGCCTGCTGCAGCGGACTGGCGCCGTCCGCCGAGATGTGCGGCGAGACGCGCGAACAGGCACTGGCCTGGCTGACCGAACTCGAAACCCTGACCCGACCGCAATGATCATCTACCTGCACGGATTCCGCTCCGGGCCCGCTTCCGGCAAGGCCCAGGCCCTGAAACACCGCATGGAGGCGCGTGGCCTCGGCCACGCCTTCTGGTGCGAGCAGCTGCCGCACGAACCGGACCGGGCCATCGCGCTGATCGAGCGCGCGCTGGTCGAGGCGCCCGCACGCAACCCCGGCCACGCGCCCACGCTGGCGGGCAGCTCACTGGGCGGCTACTACGCGACCTTCGTCGCCGAGCGCCACGGCCTGCGCGCCGTGGTCGTCAATCCGGCCGTGATCGCGCCGCTGGACCTGGCGCCCCACATCGGCACGCAGACCAACCTGTACACGGGCGAGAGCTTCGAGTTCACGCAGGCGCACATCGACCAGCTGCGCGCGCTCGACACCGGGCCGCTGGCGGACCCGACGCGCTACTGGCTGCTGGCGGAGAAGGGGGACGAGGTGCTCGACTACCGCCACGCGGTGGAGAAATACCGTGGCGCGCGCCAGACCGTGCTGGACGGCGGCAACCACGGCTTCTCGCGCTGGAACGACTACCTGGACGACATCATCGCCTTCGCCGGTCTCGGCTGAAGGCGCGCGCTCAGTCGCGGCGCGGCGCGTCGGCGGTGAACGCCCCGGCCGGCGCATGCTCGGAGGGCTCGTGGCGCTCGGCGTCCATCGCGTCCGCCGCGTCGGCGTCGGCCTGCACCGGATCGACGCGCTGCGCCTCGCGCTCCTCGGCCTCGGCCATCTCGGCCGGCGACACCGGACCGGCCTCGGCGGCCGACGGCGTCTCGCCCAGATCGGTCGCCGCCTCGGCCGCGGACGGGGTCTCGATCGTGTCCGCGGCCTCGTCCGACGGCGATCCGGCCGCCTCCGTTTCCTCCGCCGCGCGCGGCGCGTCGATCAGCAGCGTCGCCACGCGCTCGCGGAAGAGGTCACGGCTGGAGCCCGCGGACAGGCGCTCGTAGCCGCTCGACAGATGCTCGAACAGCGCCTTGTACGAGCCGGCCATCGACACGAACAGCGTCGCGGTCTTGTCGAAGTGGGCATCCACCTCGCGCTTGTATTCGGCGATCTCGGCATCCTTGCGGGCGAGTGCGTCTTCGGCCTCGCGCAGGCGCTGCCTCATGCCGCCCGCGCCGACCCGGCCGAAGAAGAACCCCAGTCCGGCCGCGGCCAGCACCAGAACGATCACGAAGGCCCACAGGGCTTGTCCAGACATCTTTCACCTCTCGGAAGAACACAATCGACGCGACGGGCTCACTCGACCTTGATGTAGGCGAAGCCTTCCCGCTGCTGCAGTTCGGCGATGCGCACCACGCCCGACGTCACCAGCGTCACGCCTTCGTACAGCTTGTCCTCGGACAGGCCGATCTGGCTGCGCGTGATGTCGCACAGTTCCAGCTTCACGCCCTGCACCGAATGCAGCGCCTTGAGCCGGCTGGCGTTGTTCTCGCGCCGCTCGGCCATCGCCGCGTCCTCGGCGAAGGGCGTGCCCTCGAGCGGATCGTCGGTGACGAAGCGGATGCCGTGCGCGACGAAGACGATGCGCACATCGTAGTCAACGAGCTCGTTCTGGTAGTGCGTGACCATGTTGTGGATGCTCGTCAGCATCGCGCTGAAGCGGCGCGGGTCGGAGAAGTCGGCGTGGTACACGACCTTGGGCGTCTCCTCGGCACGCGCCGGCGCGGCCAGCAGCGCCATCGCCAGCGCGAGGAGCGCCAGCAGCGACACGAACGGACGCCCGGCGGGCTCGGAACGGCGGAACTGGAACATGGTCGTCCTCCTCGGATTGGGCGGGAACGGCGGCCGCGACCGGCCCGGCGCTCCCCGGGCTGCTTCGCCCGCAGTATACGCAGATGCCTGCGTTCGGGCGCCCGGCGCGGCCCGGCGACCCTGCTAAACTAGCACGCTCGATTTCACGCGGCGACCCCGGATGTTTGTCCTTTTCGAAGACGGCGGCACGTTCAAGGCGGGGACCATCCTCGCCGACAACGATGCCTCCCTGCAGATTGAAACCACGCACGGCAAGCGCCTCAAGCTCAAGGCCGCGCACGTGCTGATGCGCTTTCGCGAGCCGGCGCCGGCCGAGCTGCTCGAACGCGCCGAGCGCGAGGCCGAGGCGCTCGACACGGACTTCCTGTGGGAGGTCTGCGGGGACGAGGAATTCGCCTTCGAGGAGTTCGCCGCCGAATACCACGGCCGCACGCCCAGCGCGCTCGAATCGGCCGCCATCCTGCTGCGCCTGCACTCGGCGCCGATCCACTTCCACCGCAAGGGCCGTGGCCGCTTCCGCAAGGCGCCGCCGGAGATCCTGCGCGCCGCGCTCGCCGGGCTGGAGAAGAAGCGCCTGCAGGCCGAGCAGATCGAACGCATGCGCGCCGAGCTGGTCGAAGGGCGCCTGCCCGAGGAGCTGCAGGGCATGGTCGAGCAGGTGCTGTACCGGCCCGACCGCAACCGCCCCGAGGTCAAGGCGCTGGAGGCGGCCTGCGTCGACGCCGGCCTGTCCGCGCCGCGCCTGCTGCTCAAGTGCGGCGCGCTGCGCTCGAGCTACGACTACCACTACAACCGCTTCCTGTTCGAGCACTTCCCCGAGGGGCCGGCCTTCCCGGCCTACGACCCGCCGGCCGGCACCGACGCGCTGCCACTGGCGCGCGTGGCGGCGTTCTCGATCGACGACGTGACGACCACCGAGATCGACGACGCCTTCTCGGTCACCCCGCGCGAGGGCGGCGGCTGGCGCATCGGCATCCACATCGCCGCGCCGGGCCTGGGCTTCGAACGCGGCTCCTCGCTCGACGCCATCGCGCGACGCCGGCTGTCGACGGTCTACATGCCCGGCACCAAGATCACGATGCTGCCCGACGAGGTCGTCGACACCTTCACCCTCGCCGCCGGCACCGAGTGCCCGGCCGTGTCGCTGTACCTCGACGTCAGCCCGGCACTGGCGATCACCGGCTTCGAGAGCGCGGTCGAGCGCATCACCGTCGCCGCCAACCTGCGCCACCACGACATCGAGCCGTATTTCAACGAGCACACGCTGGCACAGGAGCAGGTGCCCGACTTCCCGTACCGCGACGAGCTGGTGCTGCTGTGGGAACTGGCCACGGTGCTCGAGGCCGGGCGCGGCAAGCCCTCGGCGAACACGGACCAGGTCGATTACAGCTTCTACGTAGACTGGACCGTCGACACCGCCGACGGCCCCGGTTACGTCACGATCACCGACCGCAAGCGCGGCTCGCCGATGGACAAGCTCGTCGCCGAGCTGATGATTCACGCCAACTCCACCTGGGGCAAGCTGCTCGACCAGGCCGGCGTGCCGGGCCTGTACCGCGTACAGAACGGCGGCAAGGTGCGCATGAGCACCCACGCCGAACCGCACGACGCACTGGGGGTGGACTGCTACGCGTGGGCCAGCTCGCCGCTGCGCCGTTATGTCGACCTCGTCAACCAGTGGCAAATCGTCTCGGTGATCCGGGGCGCGACGCCGACCTTCGCGCCGCGCTCGACCGAACTGATGGCCGCGATGCGCGACTTTGAGCTGACCTACGCCGCCTACGGCGAATTCCAGCGCATGATGGAACGCTACTGGTGCCTGCGCTGGCTGCGCCAGCGTGGTGCCACCGAGGTCACCGCGCGCGTGCTGCGTGAGAACGTCGTGCGCATCGACCAGACCCCGCTGGTCGTCAAGGTGCCCTCGATGCCGCTGCAGATGCCCGGCGCGCAGGTACGGCTGGCCATCGACGGCAGCGACCTCGTCGACCTGGAGCTCGACGCGCGCTACCTCGAAACCCTGTCCGAGCCGGACCCGAGCGAAACCGGCGAGGCCCTCTTCGCCGGCAGCTGACCCCACCCCATGGCCCAACTGGCACGCGCTCCGCTGCTCTCGCGTTTCGGCGTCCGAGCCCGCGACGGCGGCCACAGTCCCGCGCTGCCGTTCGCCTTCGTCGTCTCGCTGCTGCTGCACGGCGTGATCCTGTCGATCACCTTCACGAGCTCGCCGCCCCCGCCACGGCAGGAAATGCGCCAGCTCGACGTCGTGCTCGTCAACGCCCGGCGGGAGCGGCCGCCCGAGCAGGCGGACGTGCTGGCCCAGGCCAATCTCGATGGCGGCGGCAACAGCACGGCCGAGAACGCCCGCCCGTCCACGCCCTCGCCGCGCCGCCAGCCGACCGAACGCGGCGACGCGCTGGCCGACACCCGACGCCCCGCCCCGCCCCCGCAGCCCGTCGCGCCGCCCGAACCGGCCGTGCGGCTGGAACCGGCCCCGCCCGCTCCGCCGCCGGAACCGGAGCCCGCGCCGACACCCGAACCGGCGCCCGAACCGGCGCCGGAGCCTGCTCCGCCCCCCGAGACCGTCCCGGAACCGGTTCCCGAACCCGTCCCTCCGGTGCCCGCGCCGGAGCCGACCCCTCCACCGCGGCCGGAGCCGGACCCCGTTCCCGAACCGGTCCCCGCGCCCGTCGCCCCCGTTCCGGCGCCGGAGCCGGAGCGCCGCAGTTTCACCTTCGTGCCGCCCGAACCGCTGCGCGAGGAGCCGCCTCCACCGCCCCCGCCGCCAGTGCTGACCGCGATCGAGAGCCCGGTCATCACGCCGCTGCCGCCCGCACCGGAGATTCCACCGCAGGCCGAACTCCGGCCCGTCGAATCCGCCCCCGCACCGCCGGCCCCCGAGCCGGCGCCCGCGCCGGAAACGGTCGCGGCGGCGCCGTCGCGCCCGGAGCCCGCCCCGGCACCCGCGCCCGAGCCGCCTCCGGCACCGAAACCGGAGCCGAAGCCCGAACCCGAGCCGGTGGCGCCGGAACCCCGGCCCGAACCGCAACCGGAAACGAAGTCCGAACCGAAGCCGGAACCGAAACCGGAACCGCAGCCCGCGCCGCCGCAGCGCCGGCTGCCCTCGGGTGCGGACCTGATGAACTCGGTCGCGGCCATCGCGCGGCTCGAGGCCCAGATCGACCGCCGGCTCGACGAGTTCGCCAAGCGCCCGCGCAAGGTCCAGATCGGCAGCCGCGCGCGCGAGCACCGCTTCGCGCAGTACGCCGAGGACTGGCGCCAGAAGGTCGAGCGCATCGGCACGCTGAACTACCCGGAGGCCGCGCGCGGCCGCATCTACGGCACGCTGGTGCTGACCGTCGCGATCCGCGCAGACGGCACCGTGGAGCGCATCGAGGTCGACCGCTCCTCGGGCCACGAGGTGCTCGACCGCGCCGCCGTCGACATCGTGCGGCTCGCCGCGCCCTACGCCCCCTTCCCGCCCGACATCCGGGCCGACACCGACATCATCGAGATCACCCGCACCTGGTCGTTCACGAAATCGGACCAGCTGAGGACCCGCTGAACATGGACCGCTACGCCGTCATCGGAAACCCCATCGCCCACAGCAAGTCGCCGCAGATCCACGCCGCCTTCGCCGCGCAGACCGGCCAGCGCCTGACCTACGAGGCGCTGCTCGCGCCGCTCGACGGCTTCCGCGAGACGGTCGAGGCCTTCCGCCGCGCGGGCGGGCGCGGCCTGAACGTGACCGTACCGTTCAAGCTCGAGGCCCACGCGCTGGCCGACACGCGCTCGGCGCGCGCCGAGGCCGCCGGCGCCGTCAACACGCTGCGCTTCGACGCCGATGGCATCCACGGCGACAACACCGACGGCGCGGGCCTCGTGCGCGACCTCGTGCACAACCTCGGCCAGCCGCTGGAGGGGGCGCGCGTGCTGCTGCTCGGCG
>Ga0207868_1002290_pt1 | contig 11294 bp, 9 predicted proteins | sample Passage237B_FD_187370 | JGI IMG/M metagenome (GOLD analysis project Ga0207868, IMG submission 187370) | Cellulose adapted compost microbial communities from Newby Island Compost Facility, Milpitas, CA, USA - Passage2 37B (SPAdes) (version 3) ... | reverse complement strand
GGCGTGGCATGTCGCCCGCAAGGCGGGCTCCTACAGGGTGGGGCGTTCCTGCGCGTTTCTCATGCGTCGGGCGGCCGCGACATGTGCTCGCAGGAGCCGGCCTTGCCGGCGACGCGGGCGACGGGATGACGAGGTGGCCAGCATGGGACGGCACGGCCACAGCCGCAGCCGCAGCCTCCCCGTCCATGGTCACCGGCATCCGCCGCGGCATCCTCGCCATTCCGCCTTCCAGACCGGTCCAAAAAAAGGAGCCGGCCTGCGCCGGCTCCTCCTTCCCCCGGTGCGTGCCGTCAGAACGCCCAGCGCATGACCAGCTGGTAGCTCGGGCCGGCTTCCTCGGTCTCCAGCTCGTACTCGTCGTAGTCGCGATCGAGCTGGTCCTCCAGCGTGTTGAACTTGTCGAAGAATTCGTCCTTGCTCGCGTCGAGCAGGTTGTTGGCCGACAGGCGCACCGAGAAGCTGTCGCCGAAGCGCTTCTCCACGAATGCGTCCAGCTCCTCGCCGTAGCGGATGAGCGCCTCCTCGCCCATGAGCCGCGTGTAGGCGTCGCCCTGCTTGCGGTAGGTCACGCCGAAGCTGGCGGCCAGCGTCGGCAGGTCCTGGATGAAGCCGATGTTGAAGGTGCTCTTGGCCTGGTCGTTGAAGCGGCGCTCGCCCATGAAGTCGTCCACCTTCGAATCGACCCACGAGTAGTTCAGGAACACGCCCGTGTTGTCCATGCCGAACACGGACAGCGGGGTGGACAGGTCGAACTCGAAGCCGTAGACCTTGCCGTCGCCGACGTTGGCCGAGGTGAACAGCCAGCTGTCCGGCTGGAACGGGTTGGCGGCGATGGCTTCCGCCTCGCTCGCGTAGTCGCCGTCCTCGACCATCTCGGCGATGTCGTCCTCGTAGTCCTCGACCGCGGCCTCGCTGGGCTCGCCGGTGTTCACCAGCTCGACCAGGTCCTTCACGTCGCGGTAGAAGAAGTTCAGGCCCACCACGCCGCGGCGGCCGAGGCGGTGTTCGAAGCCCAGGTCGATGCCGTTGGCCGTCTCCGGCTCCAGCTCCGGGTTGCCGATGTAGTCGTTGTCGCCGAACTCGCCGTCCAGCAGCGCCGGCACCAGCTCGTTGAAGTTGGGGCGCTTGACGGTCCGGGCCAGCGACAGGTTGATGCGGTCCGCCTCGGTGACGTCCCAGCGCAGGTTCACCGAGGGCAGCAGCTCGTTGTAGTCCTTGTCGACGCGGCCTTCGCTTTCGCCGTCCTCCAGGTAGTCCACCTGGCCGCGGGTGGTCTCGTAGCGCAGGCCGGCCTCCCAGGCGAACACCGCCCCCTTGCCGCTGAGCATGACGTACGGGTCCACCCGCTTCTCCTCGATCACCGAGGCCACGCTGCCGTCGAGCGCGTAGTCGGCCGGGAAGCGCGGGGCGGCCTGGCCTTCCTCGTCGGCCTCCCACTCGTAGCTGGTGACCAGGCTCTCGCGCTTCTTGTTGCGCACATCCACGCCGAACTCCAGTTCGGCGCCGCCGGCCGGGCGCTTGTGCGCCAGGGTGAAGCCGGTCTCGCTGTCCTTGGCGTCGATGGCCTCGGCCTCGTAGGCGGTCTCGTCCCACTCGGCGCCGTCCACGCTCCAGGTGTCGTCCCAGTTCTCCGCGCCGCTGACGTAGACGTCCTCGCCCTCGGTGGTGCCCTCGTAGTCCTCGAAGCGGGCGTGGTCCAGGCTCAGCCGCGTGGTGCCGCCGGCCATGCCGAAGCGGTACTCCAGGCCGACGCCGTAGTTCTTCTGGTCGTAGGGGTTCAGGCCAGGCACCCGCTTGTTCTGGACCTCGTCGTCGTCCAGCTCCTCCTCGAACGACACCTCGGTGACGTCGCGGTCGGTCTTGACGTAGAACGCGTCGAGGCTGAAGCGGCCGGTCTGGCCCACGTCGGCCGTGTAGCTCAGGTTGGCCGAGTAGTCGCGGCCGTCCTTCACCTCGGTCTGGTCCTCCCAGCTGACCTTCTCCTCCATCGTGTCGTCGGTGAAGCGGTCCGAGCGCTTGAACTTGGAGCGGTAGCGGTCCTGCACGTTGACGCCCGCCAGCAGGCGGCCCCCCAGGGCCTCCAGCGAGGTCACCGCGCCGAAGGTGGGGTTCACCTCGCCGTCGTCCCAGCGGTTGGCGCCGATGCGCACGTAGCTGCCCTCGAACTCGTAGGCGTCGCGCAGCACGATGTTGATGGCGCCGGCGACGGCGTCGCCGCTGCGGTTGGCGCTGGCGCTGCGCTTGATCTCGATGTGGTCGACCATCTCGGCCGGGATCCGGTCGACGTAGAAGGACCGGTCGTCGCCGGCGCCGGGCACCTTCTTGCCGTTGATCAGCACCTGGGTGTAGCCGCCGCCCAGGCCGCGCAGCTGCGCGCCGTCGTACTCCATGATGTCGCTGCCCACGAAGCCCACGCCGGGCACGCGCTTGAGCATGTCGCCGACGGTGTTGGGCTCGAACCGCTGGAAGTACTCCAGGTCGTACACCAGGGTGGGCTCGATGTCGGCGGCGCGGTTGCGGTAGGCGATCTCGCCCTGCACCACGATCGCGTCCAGCTGCTTGGGCTCGCCGCCGCCGCCGGCCGATCCATCGGGCGCGGCGGTTTCCGCGGCGATGGCGCCGGCGGGCAGCAGGACGGCACAGGCGAGCGCGCGGGACAGGCCGACGGCCAGGGCATTGCGTTTCATGTGGGGAAGCATCCGTGGGTGGTAAATGAACGGAACTTTCACCCGCGGATGTGGCACTCGCATGACAGCGCCGTGTCGGCGTCAAGGTTCGATGTCGCTTCGCCGGATTGTCACAATCGCGTCATACGATGCGCGCTTCCGTCGTCTTTGCCCCGGGGATCCGAACAGATGAAGTTGCAAAGCCTGTCGCCGGCGATCGTGCTGCTGCTCGCCGCCTGCACCACCGCGCCCACCTCCGGCACCGCCGCCGCGCCCGACCGCGAACCGGACCAGTACGAGGCCGACGACATCCTGCTGCGCGACCATGACGTGCCGCACGCGGTGGTGAAGGAGGCGTTCGTCACCGAGGCCACCCCGGAGGACAACATCGACTCGCCCGCCAGCTGGCTGCAGGACGGCCGGCTCATGGTGGTGGCCACCGCCAAGGCCACCGACCGCCTGGTGGTCTACGACGGCGACACCGGGCGCCGGCTGCGCACCGTCGGCGGCCCGGGCACCGGCCCCGGCCAGTTGCAGCGGCCCAACGGCGTGGCCACGGTCGACGACCGCTACGCCTTCGTGGTCGAGCGCGACAACCACCGCGTGCAGATGTTCCGCCTGCCGGGGTTCGAGCCGGTGCTCGCATTCGGCCAGGACGAGCTCGTGCAGCCCTACGGCCTTTGGGTGAACCGCAAGGGCGATGGCTACGAGGTGCTGGTCAGCGATGCGTACATGGCCGGCGAGGACGCGCAGGGCGAGGACATCGTGCCGCCGCTTTCGCAGCTGGACCGTCGCTTCCGCCGCTACGAGCTGGGCCAGGCGGGCGGCACCTGGACCGCGCGCGCCGCCGGCGCGTTCGGCGACACCACGGCCGCCGGCGCGATCCGCGTGCCGGAATCGCTGTTCGGCGATGCGGCCAACGGCCGCCTGCTGGTGGCCGAGGAGGACGTGCCCACCGGCACCCGGCTGCGCGAGTACGACCTGCAGGGCCGCTACCTCGGCCGCGACGTGGGCGCCGGCAAGTACGTCGCCCAGGCCGAGGGCATCGCCCTGATGCGCTGCGCCGACGGCAGCGGCTGGTGGGTGGGCAGCGACCAGTTCGCCGACCGCACCGTGTTCCACCTGTTCGACCGCAGGAGCCTGGCGCACGTGGGTTCGTTCGCGGGCGAGGTCACCGGCCTGACCGACGGCGTGTGGCTGGACGAGCGCGGCGACGCGCGCTTCCCGCAGGGCGTGCTGTACGCCTCGCACCAGGACCTCGGCCTGGCCGCGTTCGACTGGCGCGACATCGCCGCGGCGCTGGGCCTGCCGGAGTGCCGGCGTTGAGCCGGCGCACGGCGCTGGCGCGCGGCCTGCTGGGCGCGCTGCTGTCCACCGCCTGCCTGCCGCTGGGCGCGCAGGAGCCCGCGGGCGGCGCCGAGCCGAACACCCGCGTGCCCGCCGGCGTGGCGCGCTACGCGCCGGACGTGTTCCCGGAACGGATCGTGGCCTCGCCGGCGCAGGACGCCGCGACCGGGCTGGCCATGTCCTGGCGGACGGACGCCACGGTGGAGGCGCCCTGGCTGGAGATCGTGGTCGCCGGCGACTCCCCGGACATGGGCCCGCCGCGCCGGGTGCGGGCCTCGACCCGTGCGCTGCAGACCGAGAACGGCCTGGCCCATTACCATCGGGCGGACGTGGACGGCCTGCAGCCGGACACGCTCTACGCCTGGCGCGTGCAGGGCGGCGGTACCTGGAGCGCATGGCACCACACCCGCACCGCGGCCGCGCCCGGCGCGCCGCTGACGCTGCTGTACTTCGGCGACACCCAGAACAAGAACGTCAGCCACGTCACCCGCGTGGTGCGCGAGGCCATGCGCCGCGCGCCGGAGGCCCGCCTGGCGCTGTTCGCCGGCGACCTGGTGAGCGGCGGCGACGGCGAGGACGACAACGAGTGGGGCGAGTGGTTCGAGGCCATGGGCGCGCTGCCGACCTCGATGGCGGTGGCGCCGGCCGCCGGCAACCACGAGTACACCGAGTTCTTCGAGGACACGCCGAAGGAATACGAGGAACTGGGCGTGCACTGGCCGGCGACGTTCGCCCTGCCGCGCAACGGCGTGGCCCAGGCGCCGGACACCACGTACTGGTTCGATTACCAGGACGTGCGCGTGGCCGTGCTCGACGGCACCGCCGCGCTGGAGAAGGGCGCCGCGGCCGCGCAGGCGCGCTGGCTGGACCGGGTGCTGTCCGGCGGCGACCGCCGCTGGCGCATCGTGCTGCTGCACCAGCCGTTCCACTCGGCCGCGCGCGGCAAGGACAACGCGGCGCTGCTGCAGCACCTGATGCCGGTGGTGCGGCGCCACCGCGTCGACCTGGTGCTGCAGGGGCACGACCACGTCTACGGCCGGCGCACCGCCGGGGGCGACGGCGTCCCGCCGGTGCTCACCGTGTCGGTGGCCGGGCCGAAGCAGTACCGCCTGTCCGCGCGCGCCAGGGACACGATGCGCCCGGTGGGCGAGGACACCCAGCTGTTCCAGGTGCTGCGCATCGACGGCGGCCGGCTCCGCTACGAGGCCTTCACCGCCACCGGGCGCCTGTACGACGCGTTCGAGCTGGTGGACGAGGGCGGAGCCCGGCGCCTGGTCGAGATCGAGGACGGCCGCATCCCGGAGCGCGACTGCACCGCCCGCGCGCAGTCGCCCAAGGGCCGCGCCGACCGGTGCTGGGAGTGAGCGTGCGCCCCGCCGCCAGGCCCGTCCCGGTGCTGCGCGCGCTGGCGACGCTGGCGCTGTGTGCCGCGGCCATGGCCGCGCAGGCGGCCTCGCCGCACGTGGGCCATCCGTTCCTCGCGCCGCAGCCCGCGCAGGCGCCCGGGGAGGTGCTGCTGGCGGTGGAGATCCCCGCCGGCAGCTTCACCAAGTACGAGATCGGCGAGGACGGGCTGCCGCGCGTGGACCGCTTCCTGTCCACGCCGATGGCCTATCCGGCCAACTACGGATCCATGCCGCGCACCCTGGCCGGCGACGGCGATCCGCTCGACGCGCTGGTGCTGACCCGCGAACCGCTGCACCCGGGCGTGCTCGTGCGCTTCCGCCCGATCGGCTTCCTGCGCATGACCGACAAGGGCGAGCGCGACGAGAAGGTGATCGGGGTGCCGGTGGACGCGGTGGACCCGACCTATGCCGGCATCCGCGAACTGTCGGACCTGCCGGAGATGGAGCGGCTGCGCATCGAGGCCTTCTTCCGCGCCTACAAGCAGCTGCCGGGGCCGGAGAACCCGGTGCGCCTGGATGGCTTCGGCGGCGCGGCCGAGGCCAGGGCGCTGATCGGCGAGTCGATGCGCCGCTTCGAGGCCGGCCGCGGGCGCTGAGGCCGGCGGCGGCCGTCAGGCGGCCGCGGCCTGGCGGGCGCGCGGGCCCTCGCGCAGCGCGCGGCCCACCATCGTCACCAGCAGCTCCAGCTCCTCGGCGTCGATGCCGAAGTGCGGGGTGAAGCGCAGCGAGTTGGCGCCGCCGTGGATCACGTTGAGGCCGTGCCGGCGCAGCCACTCCTCGGTGGAGCCGGCGCCGTAGCACTTGTACTCGGGCGAGAGTTCGCACGAGAACAGCAGCCCGGTGCCCTGCACGTTGGTGATGGCCCCGCCCAGTTCGTCCTGCAGGCGGCGCAGCCTGGCCAGCGCCTCCGCGCCGCGCGCGCGGATGTTGTCGCGCAGTGCCGGGCCCAGGCCGTCGAGCACCGCGCAGGCCACGTCCAGCGCGCGCGGGTTGCTGGTCATGGTGTTGCCGTAGATGCCCTTGCGGTACAGCCCGGCGGCGCGCGCATTCACCGCCAGCACCGACAGCGGGTACTGCGCGGCGTTGAGCGCCTTGGAATAGGTCTCCATGTCGGGCGGCGGCAGGTCCTCGAAGCCGGGGTAGTCGACGATGGACAGCACCCCGTGCGCGCGCAGGCCCGCCTGGATGGAGTCCACCAGCAGCAGGCTGCCGTGGGCCTCGGTGAGCGCGCGGGCGGCGGCGTAGAACGCCGGCGGCAGCGAACGGCCCGGGTCGCCTTCGCCCATCACCGGCTCCAGCAGCACCGCCTCGATGAACCAGCCGTTGGCCTCGGCGTCGGCGAAGGCGCGCTCCAGCGCGGCCACGTCGTAGGGCGGGATGGCGATCAGCGAGTCCTCGCCGCGGTAGCTGGCCAGGAACTTCTGGTAGGTCCTGCGGGTGGAGTCCGAGTACAGCGCGGGGCGCTCGGTGCGGCCGTGGAAGCTGCCCTTGACCACCACGCGCTTGATGGCGCGGCCGGCGTGGCGCGCGCCGGGTTCGGTCATCTCGCGCGCGTTGACGTCGGCGATGCGCGCGCCCAGGCCCACCGCCTCGGAGCCGGAGTTGAGGCACATGAAGGCCGCGTACGGGCAGCCGCCGCGCAGGCCGATGGACTGGCGCAGCCGGCGTTCGAACCGCAGCTGCGACAGGCTGGGGGTCATGATGTTGGCCATGGCCTGTGGCCGCGCCATGGCCTCCAGCACCGCGGCGGGGGCGTGGCCGAAGCCGAGCATGCCGTAGCCGCCGGCGTCGTACAGCACCGCGCCCTTGAGGGTGACCACCCACGGGCCGCGCGCGGCCAGCGCCACGTACGGGTTCACCGCGTCGTCGGCGTAGAAGTTGACGAAGCCGGCCTGCACCTGCTGCAGCTGGGCCTGTTCGTCCAGGTCCAGCAGCCCGGCGAACTCGTCGCGCAGGCGGACGTACTCGGCGGCGGCGGCGGCGATGGCGGCCTGCAGGTCCGGGTGGCCGGCGGCCAGGCGCTCGACGGTGGCGTCGTCCAGGCCCCGGGTCAGGCGCTGGCCGCCGTGGGCGCGCAGCGGGGCAAGGGGGGCGAGGACGGACATGGGCACCTCCGGGTCGGGGCGGCCGGCCGCGGAGGCGGCCGGACGGGCGCGTGGCGGGTCCCGCAGCCGGCGCGGGCGCCGGAAGGGGCGTTCCGGGCCATGGTATCCGGGAAGGATCGTCGTTCGGCAGATATGATCTGCGCACAAACACCGAATGTTTCGGCGAAACGACGAAGGCCATTGCCCGATATGAAAGTCACCGCCTCGGACGAACGGCTGCTCTCGCTGCTGCGGGAGGACGCGCGCGCCTCCACCGCGCAGATCGCGCGGCGCCTGGGACTGTCGCGCACCACGGTGCAGAGCCGCATCGACCGGCTCGAGCGGCAGGGGGTGATCCGCGGCTACACGGTGCGCCTGCACGAGGACTACGACCAGGACCGCATCCGCGCGCACATCATGATCACCGTGCTGCCGAAGAAGATGGCGGCGGTGGTGCGCGCGCTGGCCGACATGCCGGAGGTGCGGGTCCTGCATTCGGTCAGCGGCCCGCACGACCTGGTGGCCCTGGGCGTGACCGCCGACGTGGGCGCGATGGACGAGCTGACCGACCGCATCGGCGCGGTGGACGGGGTGGAGCGCACCTCCTCCTCCATCGTGCTGTCGACCAAGTTCGAGCGCTGAGGGCCGTCCCGGCCGGCCGCGGCGCTCCCCTACAATGGCGCCCCCCGCCGCCGCATCGCCGCCTTGAAGAAGTCCGATTTCCACTACGACCTGCCCGAGGAACTGATCGCCCAGGCGCCGCTGCCGGAGCGTTCGGCCAGCCGGTTGCTGCTGGTGCCGCCCGCGCCGGCGCCCTTCGACGACCGCCACGTGCGCGACCTGCCCGGCCTGCTGGAGCCGGGCGACCTGCTGGTGTTCAACGACACCCGGGTGATCCCGGCGCGCCTGTTCGGCCAGAAGGAGAGCGGCGGGCGGGTGGAGATCCTGATCGAGCGGCTGCTGCCGGAGGCGCAGGCCCGGGCGCAGGTGCGCGCCAGCAAGCCCTTGCGCGCCGGCGGCCGCATCCTGCTCGACGCCGGCGGCCAGGCCGAGGTGCTGGGCCGCGACGGCGAGTTCTACCACCTGCGGTTCGAGGTGGAAGGCGGGCTGGAGGGCTGGCTGCTCAAGGCCGGGCGGCTGCCGCTGCCGCCGTACATCCGCCGCGAGCCCGGCCAGGACGACCAGGAGCGCTACCAGACCGTGTTCGCGCGCAAGGTCGGCGCCGTGGCCGCGCCCACCGCCGGCCTGCATTTCGACGAGCCGCTGCTGCAGGCGCTGCGCGAGCGCGGGGTGCAGTCCGGCCACGTGACCCTGCACGTGGGCGCCGGCACGTTCCAGCCGGTGCGGGTGGAGGACGTGCGCGAGCACCGCATGCACAGCGAATGGCTCAACGTGGGCGCCGAGCTGGTGGCCCAGGTGCGGCGCACGCGCGAGGCGGGGGGGCGGGTGATCGCGGTGGGCACCACCGTGGTCCGCGCGCTGGAGAGCGCCATGCGCGACGGCGAGCTGCACCCCTTCGCCGGCGAGACCCGCATCTTCATCTTTCCCGGCTACCGCATCCGCAGCGTGGACGCGCTGCTCACCAACTTCCACCTGCCCGAGAGCACGCTGCTGATGCTGGTTTCGGCCTTCGCCGGGCGCGAGCGGATCATGGAGGCCTACCGCCACGCGGTGGAACGGCGGTACCGCTTCTTCTCCTACGGCGACGCGATGCTGCTGTGGGGGCAGGCGCCGGCCTAGCCCGCTGGCGGCGGATGCCACGGGACGCGCGGCCGCGCGCCCGGGTCGGCGGCAGTGGCGGCCGGCGCCGGCGGCGGCGATCGGCGACAATACCGGCCCCCCGAACGTTCCGCGGCTCCATGTCCCGACTGCAGTTCCAGCTCCAGGCCACCGACGGCGCGGCGCGCCGCGGCCGCCTGACCTTCCCGCGCGGCACGGTGGAGACGCCGGCGTTCATGCCGGTGGGCACCTACGGCTCGGTCAAGGGCGTGCTGCCGGACCAGGTGCGCGCACTGGGGGCGGAGATCATCCTGGGCAACACCTTCCACCTGTACCTGCGCCCGGGGCTGGACGTCATCGCCGACCACGGCGGGCTGCACGGTTTCACGCGCTGGGACGGGCCCATCCTCACCGACTCCGGCGGCTTCCAGGTGTTCTCGCTGGCGCACAAGCGCAAGATCAGCGAGGCCGGGGTGACGTTCTCGGCGCCGACGGACGGGGCGCGCGTGTTCCTCGGGCCGGAGGAGAGCATGAAGATCCAGAAGGTGCTCGACTCGGACGTGGTGATGATCTTCGACGAGTGCACCCCGTACCCGGCCACGGAGGAGGTGGCGCGCCGCTCGATGGAACTGAGCCTGCGCTGGGCGCGGCGCAGCCGCGACGCCCACGACGCGCTGGAAAACGACGCGGCGCTGTTCGGCATCGTGCAGGGGGGCGTGCACGCGGACCTGCGCAGCCGGTCGCTGGACGGCCTGCAGGCCATCGGCTTCGACGGTTACGCCATCGGCGGCCTGGCGGTGGGCGAGCCGGAGCACGAGCGCAACGCGATGCTGGAGCACCTGCATCCGCGCCTGCCGGCCGACCGGCCGCGCTACCTGATGGGCGTGGGCCGGCCGGAGGACCTGGTCGAGGGCGTGGCCCGCGGGGTGGACATGTTCGACTGCGTCATGCCCACGCGCAACGCGCGCAACGGGCACTACTTCACCTCCTTCGGCACCGTGCGCATCCGCAACGCGCGCTACGAGCGCGACATGGACCCGATCGAGCCCGGTTGCGGTTGCGTGGCCTGCGCCGGCGGCTACACCCGCGCCTACCTGCGACACCTGGATCGCTGCAACGAGATGCTGGGGCCGATCCTGGGCACGCTGCACAACCTCTGGTACTACCAGAGGCTGATGGCGCAGATGCGTGCGGCCATCGCCGAGGGGCGGTTCCAGGCGTTCCGGAGCGCGTTCCACGCGGCGCGGGGCGGATCGCCTGGCTGAGCCGGCCACCGGGGCCGGCCGGGCCGGGTGTCGGCGTGCGGGCGGCATGGGGCGCAGAGTCGGCTGCGGCAGGACCGCCTCCGGCCGCGCCCGGCGGCCCCGGCGCCGGCGACCCGACCGCTTCCCGCGCGCCGCGGCCCGCCGCAGCCGACACGCCCGGACGTGCCGCCGGAATCCGGGCGGGAACCCCGCGGCGCGGGAATGGTCGGAATTGCGGCTTGCAAAGGGGGCCGTGCGCCCCTATGGCATAATCCCCGGCTATTTCGAAACGACCAGGAAGACCCATGAGCCTTCTCGCCACCCTCGGCCCGTCCGCCATCCTCGCCGCCGCGCCCGCGCCGCAGGGCGGCGGCTTCGGCATGCTGCTGTTCCCGATCGTCCTGATCGCGATCATGTACTTCCTGATGATCCGCCCGCAGATGAAGCGGCAGAAGGAGCACCAGGCCATGCTCGGCAAGCTGTCCCGCGGCGACGAGGTGCTGACCAACGGCGGCCTGGCCGGCGTGGTCACCGACATCGGCGACAACTTCGTGACCCTCGAGGTCGCCGACAACGTGCGCATCCGCGTGCAGAAGGGCGCCATCGCCAACGTGCTGCCCAAGGGCACGCTGAAGTCCGCCTGATCCTCCCGTCCCACCGCTGAGCGTGGTCCCGCGGGGCGGGGCCGCGCGGGGTCCCGCAATGCTCGAATTCCCCCGCTGGAAGTATTTCGTCATCCTGCTGGTGCTGGCGGTCAGCGCGCTCTACGCGCTGCCGAACGTCTACCAGAACGACTACGCGGTGCAGATCACCGCCAGCCGCGGCGCC
>Ga0207868_1002288_pt1 | contig 11308 bp, 10 predicted proteins | sample Passage237B_FD_187370 | JGI IMG/M metagenome (GOLD analysis project Ga0207868, IMG submission 187370) | Cellulose adapted compost microbial communities from Newby Island Compost Facility, Milpitas, CA, USA - Passage2 37B (SPAdes) (version 3) ... | reverse complement strand
CTCTCACCGCTCGCATCCACCGCGTGGCCTGGATGGGGGCGGCGACGGCGAGGTCGGCCGCACCGAGGTGCGGCGCCTGGACGGCGGGATCGAGGTGCTGAAGGCCTGCGACCAGACCGTGCTGGAGGCAGGGGAAGCAGTGATCGTGACGACGCCGACGCCGGGCGGCTACGGCGCGCCTTGAGCTACTGGAGCGCGGCCACCAGCGCGGCCACCAGCGCCTGCGGCTTGTAGGCCATGTTGGACGGCGTCAGCCCCATGCGCACGACGACCAAATTCTCAGACGGAATGATCGTGGTCGTCTGGCCGTCGTGGCCGATCATCCAGTAGGCATCGGCCGGGATTGCGAAGCCGGTATCCGCTTCCGGTCCCTCCTTCGCGCCGCCCCGGGCCGGCCCGTGCAGCCACACCTGCCCCCGCCCGTAGACTTCGGGCGCGGCATCCGACGGCTCGTGCATCCAGGAAACATGGCTCTCGGGCAGGATGGCTTTGCCGTTCCACCGCCCTTCCTGCAGCAGGAGCTGGCCGAAGCGCGCCCAGTCGCGCGCCGTGGCGTAGAGATAGGAGGAACCGACGAATGTTCCGCTCGCATCGGCTTCGAGCACGGCGCTGTCCATCCCGATCGGCGCGAACAGCTTCTCCCTCGGCCAGGCAAGCGCACGCGCTGGATCGCCCAAGGCGTTTTGCCAGATCCGCGCGAGCATGACAGCGGTGCCACTCGAATAGCTGAACGCCGTGCCGACCGGCGCCACGAGCGGCCTTGCGGCAACGAACTCGGCCATGTCCGGCTCGAGATAGAGCATGCGCGTCACGTCGGTGACATCGCCATAGTCCTCGTTGAAGGCGAGCCCGCTCGACATCGACATCAGGTCGGACAGCTTGATGGCATTCCGCCCGTCGGCCCGCCAGTCCTCGAACAACCCTGTCTGGTCAAGCGACAGGCGGCCGTCCGCGATCAGGGTTCCGACGATCGCGGCATTCACGGTCTTCGTCATGGACCAGCCGAGCAGCGGCGTTTCGGCCGAGAAACCCTCGCCGTACCGCTCGCCGATGATGCGCCCGTTGTGCACGACCACGACGGCACGCATCCCCGGCCCCACCAGCCCGGCATCGTCGAGGATCGTGGCAATCGCCGGCGACTGCGAGGGTTCGACCCGATCGCCTTCCGGCCACAGGGCATCGGTGGCCCCTCCCGGCTCGACCGGCGGCAGCGAGATCGAGGCGGCACGCTCGAGATTGCCATCGGGCACCGACGCACATCCCAGCCCGTCCCGCGCGACCGCAACCGACCGTCCGAACGGGCCGAGCAGCCCGGCCGTGACCGTGCGTGCCTCGCGGTCGACGTCGATCGTGATCAGCTTCAGCACCGGGCTCCCCGGCGCCTGCACATCGACGCTGAGCACCTCCTCGGGATCGCGGTCCGCGATGAACACGTTCGAGCATACGATCTTGGCCGAGTAGCCCGTCGCCACCCGGATCAGGTCCGGCGGGAAGAAGTAGAGCCAGCCCGCGACGCCGGCGAGCGCGACCACCACCAGGACGAGCAGCCATTTCAGCAGTGCCGCGACGAAGCGCATGTCTCCCCCGGGATCATCGATTTTCCGCACCCCCCGTGCGCAATCGCAACCTTTGGGCGACGTGGCTGAAAAAGCAACTGGCGAAAAGGACTGGGAAGACGAGCCGCGCGCGCAGGTGACGGTCGCCGCGCGATCGCATATGCATTTCAAGCCCGCGGTTCGTGACGGATTCGGCGGTTTCCGGAATCGAGAGGAGGCGACGTGGCAGGGCGTCTGGCGGTGGTGGCGATCGCATGCCTGGTATCGGCCTGTACCGGCTCGGGCCGCGACCTTGCCGATCTCGCACCCTCCGCTGCCCGCAGCCACGCGCCGCGCTTTGCAGACAACGACCCGCACGAATGGGATGGCCATCGCGCGCCCTGGACCTACCCGGTTCACGGCACGGACGTGTCGAAATACCAGGGCGACGTTGACTGGCGCGCCGTCCGCGCGAGCGGCATCGCCTTCGCCTACATCAAGGCCACCGAAGGCGGCGACCGCATCGACGACAAGTTTCACGACAACTGGCGCGGCGCGAAGGCGGCCGGTATTCCGCGCGGCGCCTACCACTTCTATTATTTCTGCCGGCCCGCCGCGGAACAGGCGGACTGGTTCATCGTCAACGTGCCCAATGATCCGTCAGCACTGCCCCCGGTGCTCGACATGGAGTGGAATCACCGTTCGCCAACCTGCGGGCTGCGCCCCGATGCCGCAACGGTGCAGGCCGAAATGCGTGTTTTCCTGGACATGCTCACGCGCCACTATGGCAAGCGGCCGATCATCTACACGACCGTCGATTTCTACGAGCACAACCGGCTCCACGACTTTCACGGCTACCACTGGTGGCTACGCTCCGTGTCCGCGCACCCCCACGACCGCTACGACCGGCGCCCCTTCCTGTTCTGGCAATATACCGGGACCGGCATCGTGCCGGGTGTTGAAGGCGACGCCGACATCAATGTCTTTTATGGTAGCGCCACACAATGGCGCGATTGGCTGCGCACAGCAACGCGCTGACAACTCACCAGACGCATCCGGGAGTCGACGCATGAGACATCTGCCTGCCGCCACCGCCTGCCTGCTTCTTGCCCTTGCCGGAACGATCGACGCGCGCGCACAGGACTGCGGCGGCGACTTCGATGCGTGGAAGGCAGCCGTGGCCGGGGACGCGCGCCAGGCAGGCGTCGGCGAGCGTGGTCTGGCGGCGCTCGCGCGTGCTCGGCACGACCAGCGCATCATCCAGCGCGACCGCGCCCAGGGTGTCTTCACCCAGACCTTCAACGAGTTCGCCGGCCGAATGATCAACTCGTACCGGCTCCAGCACGGCGCAGCCAACCTGAAGAAACATGCCTCGGTCTTCGCCCGGGCCGAGCAGCAGTTCGGCGTGCCGGGCCCCGTAATCGCGGCGTTCTGGGCGCTCGAGACCGATTTCGGTGCCAACCAGGGCGACTTCAGCACGCTGAACGCCATCGTCACCCTGTCCCACGATTGCCGCCGGCCGGAACTGTTTCGCCCGCAGATCATCCCGCTCTTGAAGCTGATCGACCGCGGCGACCTTCCGGCGGACGTGAAGGGCGCATGGGCGGGCGAAATCGGCCAGACCCAGATGCTGCCGACTGATATCATGGAAAAAGGTGTCGACGGTGACGGCGACGGGCACGTGGACATGCGCGGCAGTGTGCCGGATGTGATCCTCACGACCGCGAACAATCTGCGCTCCTATGGCTGGCGCGCCGGCGAGCCGTGGATCGTTGAAGTCGACGTTCCCGACGAGATGCCTTGGGAGCAGGCCGGCCTTCACGTCCGATTGCCGATGTCCCAGTGGGCGGCATGGGGCGTGAAGAAGCGCGGCGGCGAGGCCCTCGGCGGCGGACCCGATGCCAGCCTCGCCCTGCCCATGGGCCGCAAGGGTCCTGCCTTCCTCGTCTTTCCCAACTACGATGTCTATCTCGAGTGGAACCAGTCCTTCGTCTATACGCTGACCGCCGCGAATCTGGCCGCCCGTCTCGCCGGAGCGCCGAAGTTCGATCCCGGCCATCCCGAGGAGGGTCTGACGGGGGAATCGATGAAGCTCCTTCAGCGCAAGCTCCAGGCACGCGGCCACGACGTCGGCAAGATCGACGGCGTGCTCGGTGCCAGGACACGGGAGGCGGTGCGAAAAGAGCAGCTTCGCCTCGGCATTCCGGCCGACGCCTGGCCGACCCCCGCGCTGCTCGCCAACCTCTGAGTGGAACGAAGCCGGCGCGTCCCGGTTCTACCTGCTGGTCGAACGCAACATGAGGACGAGCCATGGCGCGCGAGGAAAACACCGGGAAATCGGAGGCCGAACTGCGTGAGCGCGCCTGGTCGCTCGCCGAGGACATCCAGTTCTGCGTGCTGGTAACCTGGGACGGTGAACGGCAACAGGCCCGCCCGATGTCTGCGCGGCTCGATGCGGAGGCCGGTGCGATCTACTTCCTGACCGGTGCGACGCCGGGCAAGACAGCGGAAATCAGCGAATATTCGACGGTGACCGCAGCCTTCGCCAATCCCTCCAGGATGAAGTTCGTCACCTTCGCCGGTCGTGCCGCCGTGTCGAACGACCGCGCGAAGATCAGGGAATTGTGGAGTGCCGCCGACAAGGCCTGGTGGGAGTCACCTGACGACCCGAACATTCGGCTCATCGCCTTCCAGCCCGACCGCGCCGAACTCTGGGACAGCCCGAACATGCTGGTTTCGGCGGCCCTGATGCTGACGGCGGCAGTCGGAGCCGGCAAGCCGAAGATGGGTGACCACGCCAAGCTGGACATGTGACGACGTCACCCCGCGTGAGCGGCAAGCGCGTTCCCGGCTGCCTCGTCCCTAGTCCGCCATTGTCTCCAGGCTTGCCAGGCCTTGCGGCGCGTCACCCTCGTCGAACGGCGTGGCAACTTCCACGAAGGTATCTGGATAGAAGCCGTTGAAGCGCGTCCTCAGCGCCATCGAATAGGCGCCGATGTGACCGATCTCGATCCAGTCCCCGGTGTCGACCGTCTCGGGCAGCCAGAACGGCCGCGACAGGATGTCGACGGAATCGCAGGTCGCGCCCATCACTTTGAAGGGCACGATGCTGCGCTCGCTGCCGTTGCGCGAGCGAATCGCCGGGTCGGGGATGAAGCGGGCCGGCAGTGTGATCTTTCCCGTCCATGAATCCGACAGCGACGCCCAGATGCCGTCGTTGATGTAGAGGCGCCTTCCCTTTCGCAGCAGCACCCGGACGATCAGCGAGAAGGCGCGGGCCACGATGACGCGGCCCGGCTCCGCCACCAGCGGCGTGTCGGCAAAGCCCCATTCCGCGATGTCGGCGCGGAGCCGCGCCATGAGCTCGTCAAGCGAAGGCATCTCCACGTTGCGCCGATTGGGGTCGTTGCCGTACTCGGCCGGAAAGCCACCGCCGACGTCGAGTGCCGCCAGCGGCACGCCGGCCCGATTGCGTACCCAGTCCGCCGAGGCCAGCGCCCGCTCGTAGGTATTCGGGTCCTCGATCTGGCTGCCGACGTGGAAGCAGATGCCAACCTTGAACCCGGTGCGGTGCAGCCGCTGCAGCAGCTCGACCGCGGCCGCCGCGCCGGCGCCGAACTTCTTCGACAATTCGTAGGCCGCGTGGCCCTTGGTCTGGAGGCGCACGAACACCGTGATCGTGCCCGGGTCTATGTCGAGCGCGCGAACCACGCGTGTCAGCTTGGTGATCTCGTCCTCATGGTCGAGGGCTATGGTCCTGATCCCGTACTGTTCGAGCGCCAGCCTGATGTCCGACTGTGCCTTGACCGGATGCATGTAGAGCATCTCGGCATCCTGGCTGGCGCGGCGCACGGCAGTGAATTCCGCCGGCGAGGCGACGTCGAATGCACGCACGCCTGCTTCGACCAACGTCTTCAGCACGACGTGCTCGCCGTTGGTCTTCACGGCGTAGGCGGTCTTGCCCGGAAACATTTGCATGAAGCGCCGCGCATCGGCCTTCAGCACCTGCGGCCTGAAGCAATAGACCGGCACGTCGGGCCTCAGCCCCAGCGCCGCTTCCCGGGCATCCTGGAATTGCTGCATGGCCTCCTCGATCTGGGCTCCCGCACGGTAGCAGCGCCACCCGAGCGGCAAAAGCCCGTGCCAGCGCTGACGAGCCGGTGGTCCACCGCAACTTCCGGGTGGCGCGAGCTTGGCCAGCGCTTAATGTCGGCCCCGCGCGAAGGAGAAAGCAGTGGCGGTTGAGGCGGTTCAGATGCGGATGATGACGGCGCGGGACTGGATGCTCCTGCTGCTGCTTGGCGCGATCTGGGGCGGCTCCTTCTTCTTTGCAGCCATCGCGGTCAGGGACATCACGCCGCTGATGCTGGTCCTCCTGCGCGTCGCCCTGGCTGCCGGTGCGCTATGGGTCTACGTGCTCGCGCGCGGCGTGGCGCTGGCGCCAATGCGGCCGTTCATTCTCCCGTTCGTCGGCCTGGCGCTGCTCAACAACATCATTCCGCACACGCTGATGTTTACGGGCCAGACGGCCATCGGCGCTGGCCTGGCGTCGGTGTTGAACGCCACCACGCCGTTCTGGACGATGCTGCTCGCCAACAGGCTGCTGCCCGACGAAAAACTGACTGCGGCGCGGCTGACGGGGGTCATGCTCGGAATCGCGGGCACAGCCGTCCTGGTCGGCCCGGGCCTGCTTGCCAATCTCGGTGGCCCCGCCTGGGCGAAATTCGCCCTGCTCGGAACCGCCCTTTCCTATGCCTTCGCCGGCATCTTCGCGCGTCGCTTCCGCGGCCTGGCACCGGAGCTCGTCGCCACCGGGCAACTCACCACTTCCACCGTTGTCATGGTGCCCATCATCCTTCTCTTCGATGACCCGGCGGGACTTCTTTCCGCCGGCGCCACTGCCTGGTCGGCCGCGCTCGCGCTGGCCCTGCTGGCCACGGCCTTCGCCTACGTGATCTACTTCAAGCTCCTGGCTTCGGCCGGCGCTTCCAACACCTCGCTGGTGACCCTGATCGTTCCTGTCAGCGCCATCCTGCTTGGCATCGCCTTCCTTGGCGAACGAATCGAACCGTTCGAGATGGCCGGCATGGCACTCGTCGCGTTCGGGCTTGTGGTGATCGATGGGCGGTTGCTGAGACGGTAACCCGATACCGCGAGCGTGGTGTTTTGGGCACTGGAGGGAAATTATTTTCAACGGGGCTTGACAGATTTGCCATCCCTTGGCGAGCGCGAGTTTGCGCGGGGGCGGAACGGCAATTTTTCACAATCCCGCCGCAATGCAGCAAAACTTCCTCTTGGCGCCTCCCCCGCCCGCCACTAGATTCCGACCCCATAGTCTGCAGAGGAGGCTATGCCATGGGACTTTCGCGACCGATCAACGCACTGATCTTCTGCGCAGTGTTTGCATTCCTCGGTGCCGCCGTCATTGGAGTTCTGCCCTAGACGGCGGTGGTGCAAGTCACGGTGAACCTCGCCTCCAAGGCGACAAGGTTGAGAAGGCCGGGTTCAGCCCGGCCTTCTTCCTTTTCGAGGATGGGACGTCAGGCTGCCACGCTGGTCGGCTGCCGCGCCGCTGCCCTGATGCCGATCATGTGGCAGATGGCGAGCGGCAAATCGGCCCGGTTCATGGTGTAGAAGTGGAAATCCCCGACGCCGCGCTCGACGAGATCGAGCACCTGCTCGGCCGCGACCGCCGCGGCCACGAGCATGTGCGTCTGCGGGTCTCCCGCCAACCCTTCGAATCGCTCGGCCAGCCAGGCCGGCACATGCGCCCCGCAGCGCGAGGCGAAATTCGCCACCTGCGCGAAATTGTGGATCGGCAGGATGCCCGGCACGATCGGCACGAAGATGCCGGCGCGCCGCACCCGCTCGACGTAGCGCTCGTAGAGATCGTTGTCGAAGAAGAACTGGGTGATCGCCCGCGTGGCTCCGTTGTCCACCTTGCGCTTGAGCATGTCGATGTCGGTGGCGAAATCCGGGCTCTCGGGGTGCTTTTCGGGATAGGCCGAGACCGAAATGTCGAAATCGCCGGCGCGCGATAGCGCCGCGACGAGCTCCGCGCCGTTGGCGTAGCCGTCCGGATGCGGCCTGTAGCACGCGCCCACGCCTTCCGCGGGATCGCCGCGAAGCGCCACGAAATTGCGGATGCCCCGCCCCACCAGCTCGGCGATGACGGCTTCGACTTCGTCCCGGCTCGCGTCGACGCAGGTGAGGTGCGCCGCCGGCGTCAGGCTCGTCTCGTTGTGGATTCGCGTCACCGTTCGCGCGGTGCGTTCGCGTGTCGAGCCCCCTGCCCCGTAGGTCACCGAAACGAACTTCGGCGCGAGCGGCTCGAGCCGCTTGATCGTCTCCCACAACCGCGTTTCCGCGTCGTCGGTCTTGGGCGGGAAGAACTCGAACGACACCCGGATGCGGCTGCCGATGTCGGGGCGGCGCGAAAGGCGGAACTGGTTCACTACGCGATCTCCGCATTTGCTTTTGTCTCGCCCGGCCCGGCGATCAGCAGGCGCCGGTCCTGCGCCAGCCACAGCTTGACGGTGAGGCCGGGGGCGGCCGCCGCGCGTCGGTCGAAATCGCGCTTGGCCGTGAGTTCCAGGCCCGTTTCCGTCAGCCAGTCCTCGATCTGGCGATCGGAAAAGCCGAGACGCACATGCGCGTGCTCTTCGCGCAGGAACTCGAGCCCGTGTTGCGCGAAATCGACGATCAGCAGTCGCCCGCCGGGCCGCAGCAGCAGCGCCGCCTCCGCGATCGCGCGTGCCGGATCGTCCAGATAGTGCAGCACCTGGTGCATGGTGACGAGGTCGAACGCGTTCCGCTCGAGCGGTGGCGCATAGAGGTCGCCCTGCCGCACCTGCGCGTGGGAAATCCCGGCGCGATCGAGATTGGCACGCGCCACCGCCAGCATCTCGCGGGAGAGATCGATGCCGACGCCGCGGCGGTAGAGCGGTGCAAACAGCTCGAGCAGCCGCCCCGTGCCGGTACCCAGATCGGCCATTGCCTGGAATGGCCGCTCGCCGACCAGCTTCAGCATTGCGGTTTCGACCGCGCCGTCCGGCACGTGCAGCGAGCGGATGCGGTCCCAGCGCACGGCGTTGGCCGCGAAGTACTCGGCAGCCCGCTGCTGGTAGCGCTTCTTGACTGCCTCCAGCCGCTCCTGGTCGCGCGTCACGACGGGATCCGTGCGCTCGACCCGAGGCACCACGCCGCTGATGAACTCGCGCGCGGCCTCCGAATCCGACAGGCGGAAATAGGCCCAGGAGCCCTCCTGATACCGCTCGATGAGCTCGGCTTCGAGCAGCAGCTTGAGATGCCGCGACACGCGAGGCTGCGACTGGCCGAGGATTTCGGTGAGGTCGGAGACGGTCAGGTCGCCGCGCGACAGAAGCAGCAGGATGCGCAGCCGGCTGGATTCGGCCGCCGCCTTCAATGTATTGACCATCCTGTCGAGACTGATCGAGGATCGGCTCAGCATCTCGCGCTCCGAAAAGACATAAAGATATCTTTATATGAATTCCGGAGCGAACGCAACGCTCGCAGGAAGCTCCATGCCGCAATCGCCCGCACCCGCGAAGTTCGGCCGCGCCCGCGAGGGCGAGATTCCGCTTCGGGAGGACCCCGCGAGCCTGCCGGGCGACGCGCATGTCGTCTTCATCGGCCGCGTGCGCTCACCCTGGACAGCGCGCGAGGAGTGCCCGAAGAACATGGTCCAGGCGCGCGAGGCGAACCGGCCGGCCTCGGTCGAGATCGATCCGGCCTACCGGGCGGGCCTCGACGGGCTTGCGCTCTTCAGTCATGCGGCATTGCTGACCTGGCTCGACCGCTCGCCCCGCAACCTGATCGTCCAGAAACCGCGCCATGCGGAGGTCGCCCGCGGCGTCTTCGCCCTGCGCTCGCCCGCGCGGCCCAACCCCATCGGCCTTCATGTCGTGCGCTTGCTCGGCGTGGACGCTGCCGCGGGAGTCGTCTCGATCGATGCCGTCGATGTGCTCGACGGCACGCCTGTCATCGATCTCAAGCCCTATTTCGCCTCGATCGACGCCTTTCCCGACGCCATCGACGGCCACGCGGCCGACCGCCGATGAAGGCGGCGACCAGCCGCCAGCGCGCCATCGCCAAGGCGCTGACGGCGCTGCTTCCGATGGCCCCCTACGCCGACATCGAGGCGATCCGCGAAGCCGCACTCGCCCGCAAGATGCGCGAACTCCCGCCCTCGATCGCCGTCTGGATCGCGACGATCGCGCATGTCCGCCACGTGCATACGCCCTATGACGGCCTGCTTGCGGAAGGGTACGACCGCGACTCGGCCCGCCACTTCGTCGTCGACGACATCAACCGCGTGCTGACCCGCTGGCGTGCCACGCGCCTGCTGGAAGCTGAAGATGAAAATGGTGAATGATGAATCGTAAATGGTGAATGGTGAATGGTGAATGGTGATGAGGAGCCTGAAGGGAGACTAACGGTCAATCCGCTTCCACACCGGCTGACCATTCACCATTCACCATTCACCATTCACCTTTACATCATCCTGAGCAGCGCGCCGCCGATCGAGTAGCCCGCGCCGAACGCGCACAGCAGGCCGCGATCGCCGGGTTGCAGGTCTTGGTGGTTCTCGGAGAGCGCGATGATCGCCCCCGCCGCGGCCGTGTTGCCCAGCCGGTCGAGCACCAGGGGCGCCAGATCGTGGTCGGCGTCGAAGCCGAGCGACAGCCTGAGCATCATCGCGTTCATGCGCGCATTCGCCTGGTGCAGCCAGAACCGGCGCATGTCGTGCGGCGTGTAGCCGTGGTCGCCGAGGAACTCGGTGATGAAGCGGTGGCCGGCGACCGTGACGTCCTTGAAGACCCTGTTGCCGACCTGCTTGATCATGTTGCCTTCCATGGCAAGCATGGTCGTGTCTTCCTGCGCCAGCCGGCTGAGGAAGCCGAAATTCGAGCGGATGTTGTTGGAGAACTGCGTCCAGGTGCGCGTGTCGACGATCTCCAACCGGCCGCTGCGCTCCTCGCCATCGTCGAGCGCCTCGACGATGACGGCAGTCGCCGCGTCGCCGAAGATGAAATGCGTCTGGCGGTCGCGGAAGTTGAGGTGGCCGGTGATGATCTCGGGCGTCACCACCAGCACGCGCTTCTGCGCGCCGGTCCGCACCAGATTGTGCGCGACGTGGATGGCGGCGGCCGCCGAGCTGCAGCCGAGGTTCATGTCGAATGCCGCACCCGACGTGCCCAGCACGTTCTGGATCTCGATGCCCATCGCCGGATAGGGCCTCTGCTGGTGCGAGGCCGAGCAGATCACCAGGTCGATATCGGCCGGCTCGATGCCTGCATCGGCGATCGCCCGCCTGGCGGCAGCCACCCCGAACTCTGCCATCACCGAGATCTCGTCGTCCGCGCGCGCCGGGATGCGCGGCGCCATCCTGTCGGGGTCGAGAACCCCGTCGGCAACGAGGACGTGGCGTTCCTTCACGCCTGAGGCGTGCACGATGAAGTCGCAGTCGGATTTCGGCAGCGGCTCGCCGCCCTCGCGAACCCGTCGCTCGTTTTCCTTGTCGACCCAGGCGTTGAAGCTGGCGACCAGTTGCTCATTGCTTATGGCCGAGGACGGAATTTCGACGCCAATGCCGCTGAGGCAGGTTCGCAGCATGACCCGCGATGAGGTGGTGGCATGCGCCAGGCTCGAATCGTCGATACGCCGCAACATTTTGTCGTCGCCCGTCCCTGCCCCCTTGCCGCGCAGAAAGCCTGTTCGGCGGCAAGCCTGATGCACCGGCTCGCGCTGGC